>WNGE01008350.1_pt1 | contig 29478 bp, 26 predicted proteins | sample 5400651 | NCBI WGS metagenome assembly WNGE01 (sample SAMN13153370, study PRJNA577476) | soil metagenome | isolation source: 60 cm soil or saprolite under grassland replicate 2 | place: USA:California | collected 2016-06-15
GGCGGGCGAGCTGTTCAAGGCGATGGCCGGGATCGACGTCGTACACGTGCCGCACAAGGGAAGCGCCGAGGCGCGCACCAGCGTCCTCGCCGGCAACGTGCAGATGATGTTCGACGCGATCACGACGATGGCGCAGCTCTCGCGCGCCGGCAAGGTGCGGGCCATCGCCACCTCCGGCGCGACGCGTTCCGCCATCATGCCCGACGTGCCGACCGTGAGCGAGGCCGGGGTTCCCGGTTATGAGTCGGTCATCTGGCTCGGGTTGATGGCGCCTGCAGCCACGCCGAAGCCGATCATCGAAAGGCTCAATTCGGAGATCCAGAAAATCGCCGGCCTGCCCGACGTGAAGGAAGCCTGGGCCAAGCAAGGCGCGGTTCCGATGCACATGACGCCGGCCGAATTCGGAAAATTCATTGAACAGGACATTCAAAAGTGGGCAAAGGTAGTGAAGATTTCCGGGGCAAAGGTCGATTGAGGGCCGTCGAAACCTAGCACAGCACGAATGGCTGATCCGGTCCGCCTTTCGGTAAACGGGCTTGAGCGCGTCGTCGCGGCGCACCCGGACACGCCGCTTCTTTACGCTTTGCGCAACGACCTTGGGCTGAAAGGCACGCGCTTCGGCTGCGGCAGCGGCCAGTGCGGCGCGTGTTTCGTCCTGGTCGACGGCCATGCAGCTCCCTCTTGCGACACGCCGCTCTGGTCCGCGGCGGGAAAGAAAATCACCACCGTGGAGGGCTTGGGCGTGGACGGCAATCTGCATCCCCTGCAACGGGCGTTCCTCGCCGAACAGGCCGCGCAATGCGGCTATTGCACCAGCGGCATACTGGTCAGTGCCGCCATGCTCCTTTCCGCGAATCCGCGACCGACCGAAGCGCAGGTTCGCGCGGCGCTCGACCGAAATCTGTGCCGCTGCGGCTCGCACAACCGCATGGTGCGCGCGGTGTTGCGCGCATCCGCGGAGATGAAGCCTTGAACACCGTCGCCGAAAGCCCGCTCAAGCGCGCGGGAAGCCTCGCGAAAAATCCGCGCCTCGCCCGGTGGCTGCGCGTGCACCGCGACGGCACCGTGTCCGTCTACAGCGGCAAGGTGGAGATCGGACAAGGCATCCTGACCGCGCTCGCTCAGATTGCCGCCGAGGAGCTGGAAATTGCGCCGACACGAATTCGCATGGTCGCCGCCGATACCGACGCGAGCCCCGACGAAGGTGTCACTTCCGGGAGCCTCTCGATCCAGGACTCCGGGGCCGCACTGCGCCGGGCGTGCGCCCAGGCTCGCGCCTTGCTCCTAGAGCGCGCCGCGGCGCGTCTGGGGGTATCGACCGCGGATCTGCGGGTCGAGGACGGCGCCGTTCAGGCAAGAAGGCGCAGCACCAGTTTCTGGGAATGTGCTGACGACTCGTTGTTCGACTGTGAGATTGACGAGACGCTGGCGCTGAAATCGCCGGGCGACTATCGCCTGGTCGGAAAGTCTGCGCCACGGCTTGATCTGCCCGACAAGATCGCCGGCCGGCCCCGATTCATCCAGGACATGGCTCCGCCGGGAATGCTCTACGGTCGTGTGGTTCGCCCGCCGCACGGCTTCGCGGCGCTGACATCACTTGACGATGGAACGGTCAAAGCGATCCCGGGCGTCGTGGCGGTGGTGAGGGATGGCGCCTTTGCCGGCGTCATCGCCGAGCGCGAGGAGGTGGCGATCTCAGCCCAGCGCGCCCTGCGCCGAGCGGCATCGTGGAAAGACGCCGACCCGCTGCCGCAGGACATCCACGCATGGCTCAAAGCGCATGCGGTCGAACACCGCGTCATCAGCGAGAAAGCAGACGCCGAGGCGCAATCCCGGGCGACCAAAACCCTCGAGGCGTCGTATACCAAACCCTACATCTCGCATGCCCCGATCGGCCCGTCCTGCGCGATCGCGCAGTTCCAGGGCGACAAGCTCTTGGTGTGGAGCCACAGCCAGGGGATATTCAATTTACGCCGCGACCTGGCCCTGGCGCTCGGCATGCGTGATGGCGCGATCGTCGTGCGGCACGTCGAGGGCTCGGGCTGCTACGGACACAACGGCGCGGACGATGTCGCGCTCGACGCAGCGCTGCTCGCTCGTGCGGCGGGCGGGCGCCCGGTGCAGGTGCAGTGGATGCGCGACGACGAATTCGCCTGGGCGCCGTGCGGACCGGCGATGGCGCTCACGCTCCGCGCCTCGCTCGCCTCGGACGGCGGCATAGTCGACTGGCGATACGAACTGTGGAGCAACGGCCACAGCGGCAGGCCCGGCCGCTCGGATAACCCCGCCCTTGTCGCGGCCTGGCATCTGGCGCGGCCTTTCAAGCGGCCCGCGGCGATCAATATGCCGCTCCCGGCGGGCGCCGCGGACCGCAACGCGGTACCGCTCTACGATTTTCCGAGCCAGCGTGTCGTCAACCACTACGTGCGCGAGATGCCTGTGCGCACCTCGGCGCTGCGCTCGCTCGGTGCCTACGCAAACGTATTTGCGATCGAATCCTTCATGGACGAGCTTGCAGATGCTGCCGGGCTCGACCCAGTCGAGTTTCGCCTGCGACATTTGAAGGATGAACGCGCCCGGACGGTAGTCGAGGCGGCGGCGCAATGCGCGAATTGGACGGGCTGGACGCCCGCCGAAGGTCGTGGCCACGGCATCGGATTCGCGAAATACAAGAACCTCGGCGCGTACTGTGCCGTAGTCGCCGAAGTAGAAGTTGACAATGAAGTACGGGTCAAGCGGTTGGTCCTCGCGGTGGACGTCGGCCTCGTCATCAACCCCGACGGTGTGATCAACCAGATCGAGGGCGGCGCGATTCAATCGACCAGTTGGACTCTGAAGGAACAGGTGAAGCTCGACGCACGCGGCATCACCAGTCTAGGCTGGGAGGAATACCCGGTCCTGAAATTCAGTGAGGTACCTGCCGTCGAGGTCGAGCTGATCGACCGGCCGGAACTCCCCAGCGTCGGCGCAGGGGAAGCGGCCCAGGGACCCACCGGAGCGGCAATCGCCAATGCGGTTGCGCATGCGCTCGGGTTGCGCGTGCGCGAACTGCCACTCACGCCTGAACGCGTCATCGCGGCGATCGAACGTCAATGACAAGCTCGGCCTCAAACGAGGTGCCGCTGCGACTGGACTTCCGGCAGCGTCTCTGAGACCGCGATTCAACTTATGGCGCCCATCATTCGGCGTCGGGCTGCGTTCCGTCGTCGATGCCCAGCTCGCCGATCTTGCGGGTAATCGTGTTGCGGCCCATGCCAAGCAAACCGGCCGCCTCGATGCGCCGGCCGCCCGTATGCGCAAGAGCCTTGACGATCAGCGTCTTCTCGAAACTCTTGGAGAGCGCTTCCAGGATATTCGTCTCGCCGTTTGCCAGTCGGCGATCCGCCTCGCGCGCGAGCGCCGCGAGCCACTCGGCCGAGGGCGAAGCGGTATCCTGGCGCAGCTCCGGCGGAAAATCGCCCACCTCGATCACCTGGGTCGGCGGCATTACGGTGAGCCAATGACAAATATTTTCAAGCTGGCGCACGTTGCCGGGAAGGGCCTGGACCGAGAGGTAGGCCATCGCGTCATCCGACAGGCGCTTGGGCTCGACGCCGAGCTCGCGGGCTGACTTTGCGAGGAAGTGCCGCGCAAGCAGCGGGATATCTTCGCGGCGTTCGCGCAACGAGGGCAAACGCAGCCGGATCACGTTCAGCCGATGATACAGATCCTCGCGGAACCGGCCCTCGCGGACACGCACATCCAAGTCCTGATTGGTTGCGGCGATGACGCGGACGCTGGCGCGAATCGGCTGATGGCCGCCGACCCGATAAAACGTACCATCGGACAACACGCGCAACAAGCGCGTCTGCAGCTCGGCCGGCATATCGCCGATTTCGTCCAGGAACAGGGTGCCGCCTTCGGCCTGCTCGAAGCGGCCGCGCCGCAGGGCCTGCGCGCCGGTGAAGGCGCCGCGCTCGTGCCCGAAGAGCTCCGATTCCAGAAGGTCCTTCGGCATCGCCGCGGTATTGATGGCGATGAAGGGTCTGTCGGCACGCGGGCTGTGGCGGTACAGCGCCCGCGCCACGAGTTCCTTGCCCGTACCCGATTCGCCGGTTATCAGAACCGTGGCGCTCGAATGAGACAGCCGGCCGACCGCTCGGAATACCTCCTGCATGGACTGCGCCTGTCCAAGGATATCCGGCGAACCTGTCAGCGACTCCTCGGCTTCATCCTCTCGGCTGCTCTCGCCGAGCGCGCGCCGGATCAGCTCGACCGCCTGATCGACGTCGAAGGGCTTCGGCAGGTATTCGAACGCCCCGCCCTGGAACGCCGCCACCGCCGATTCCAGGTCGGAGTACGCCGTCATGATAATGACCGGAAGATCGGGAAAACGCTGCTTCAGTTTCTGCAGGAGTTCCAGGCCCGAGGTGCCGGGCATGCGGACGTCGGATACGAGCACCTGCGGCGCGCCGGCGGCTGCAAGCGCCTCCATGGCCTCGGTGGCGCCCGAGAAGGTCCTGAAGGGAATGCCTTCGCGAGTGAGCGCCTTCTCGAAAACCCAGCGGATGGAGCGGTCGTCATCGATGATCCAGACAGGTCTCATCACCGTCTTTCAGCGAAGCGGTAGCACGATGCGGAAACAAGTCCTTCCCGGCTGGCTGTCGCACTCCACCACCCCATGGTGCTGCTGTATGAAAGTCTGCGCCAGCGTCAGGCCGAGCCCGGTTCCACCCTCTCGGCCGGAAACCAGGGGATAGAAAATCTTCTCGCGGATTTCCGCTGGTATGCCCGGTCCGTTGTCGATCACTTGCAATTCTAATGCCAGCCTGTGCAAGCGCCGCGCGAGCGTGACTTGGCGCGCGACTCGGGTGCGCAGGATGATCTCGCCCTGGTCTTGAAGCCTCGACGCAGGGTCCGTACGGCTTCCGAGGATGGCCTGCGCGGCATTTCGGGCGATGTTGAGCACGGCTTGAATGAGCTGCTCGGGGTCGCCGCGAAACTCGGGCAAACCGACGTCGTAGTCCCGCTCTAAGCTTATCCCTTCCGGAAACTCCGCAAGAATGAGGCTGCGCACCCGTTCGCACACCTCGTGGATGTTCATGGGCACCTGATTCGGAGGGCGATGCGGGGTGAGGAGCCGGTCCATCAGGGCCTGCAAGCGGTCGGCCTCCTTGATGATCACGCGGGTGTATTCGCGCAGGCTGGGCCGGTCGAGCTCGCGCTCAAGGAGCTGGGCCGAGCCGCGCAATCCTCCGAGGGGGTTCTTGATTTCGTGGGCGAGGTTGCGGATCAGCTCCCGGTTCGCGCGGTGCTGGCTCAGGCGTTGCTCTTCGCGCTCGATGCGCAGCCTCTGGTCGATGGGCCGCAGCTCGAGCAGCAGCGCGGCCTGCGCCAGCTCGACCGGCGTCGCAATGCAGTCGAGGTGCAGCGGCTCCTGGCCCGTAGGGGCCAAGGTCAGGTCCTGATCAGCGAAACCGCGCTCCTCGCGAATCGCCTGTTGGAGCAGGCCCCCGAGGGGACCTGAATCGACGAAAAGTCCGGGAAAGGGTTGGTGGAGGATGCTCTTGCGACTGATCGCGAACAGCGTCTCCGCCGCAGGGTTGACGTACATCACTTGGAGCTCCCTGTCCAGGAGCACCACCGCGGTGGCAAGTAGCTCGAGACCGGGAAAAACTGCCGGGATCATGCGGGAAGAGAAGTGGCACGATCGAGGCGGAGGCGCCACGCATCGGTATCCTGCCGCACCAGGAGCGCGGCGGCCTCGGATCTTATCCACGCCGCCCGGCTCAGGGGAGCAGCGCGAGCCGCCGTTACCTGAGCCGGCCGAGTTCGCCGCGAAGTTGCTCGATGTTCTTCGCGTGCTGGTCGACCGCTTCCTGATACGGCTTGAGTCGATCCAGCACCCGGGAGTAGTTGCGTTCGTCGCCGTTGCGGGTTCCCTCCTGCTCGGCGAGCTTCTGCCTGGCGCCGGAGAGCAGTTGCTCTTCGTTCTGCAGCTCCGATTCGAGTATCTTGCGGCGGTTTTCGTTGCGCGCCGTGGCGGTCCCCGGTGCTGTCGAAGACTGCATCGCGCGCGCGGGAGCCTGTGCCGGCACGACCGATACTTCTTTGGCGACGAGGGTGCAATTCTTGCCGACCGTGTCGCGCTTCACGTTGGTGTAGGTCGGTCGACCGCTCGCGTCCGGGCACTTGTACACCTCGCTCCAGGCGTGCCCGAAGGGCGCCACCAGCGCGATAAAAATCCATCCGATCAGATGCTTGCTCGTTACCATGACCCTCCCCAACCCGAGTAGGAACTTTAAGTGTAGGCCAAAACAACCCTGATTTCAAATGAAAAAGGACGAAACGCCCAACTTTGAGCGTCCCGTCCCTGTGTCTCGATTTGTAGCCCCGACCCGGAGCCACCGGGTTCTTTCGGGCGCTTTCTTTACGAGCTGTAATACATGTCGAACTCGACCGGATGAGTGGTCATGCGAAAGCGCGTAAGTTCCTCATGTTTCAGGGCGCAATAGGCATCCAGCATGTCGTCGGAGAACACGCCACCCTTGGTAAGAAATTCGCGATCCTTGTTCAGGCACTCGAGCGCCATTTCGAGCGACGAGCAAACTTGCTGGACCTTTTTCGCCTGGGCCGGCGGCAGGTCGTACATGTTCTTGTCGATGGGGTCCCCGGGATGGGTTTTGTTCTGAACCCCATCGAGCCCCGCCATGAGCATCGCGGCAAAGGCGAGATAGGGATTGGTGGTCGGATCCGGGAACCGTACCTCCACCCGGCGCGCTTTAGGGTTGGTGACGAGTGGAATGCGGCAGGCGGCGGATCGATTGCGGGAAGAATAGGCCAGATTGATCGGCGCCTCGAACCCCGGTACCAGGCGTTTGTACGAATTGGTTCCCGGGTTGGTGATCGCGTTCAAAGCCTTTGCGTGCTTGATAATGCCACCGATGTAGTAAAGCGCGAAGTCGGACAGTCCCGAGTAGCCGTTGCCTTGGAAGAGGTTCTTGTCGTCTTTCCAGACCGATTGGTGGACGTGCATGCCCGAGCCGTTGTCGCCGACGACGGGCTTGGGCATGAAGGTCGCGGTCTTGCCATAGGAATGGGCGACGTTCCACACCGTGTATTTCAGGATCTGCATCCAGTCGGCGCGCTTCACCAGGCTGTTGAACTTGGTGCCGATCTCATTCTGGCCCATCGCTCCCACTTCATGGTGATGCACTTCGCACTCGACGCCCTGCTGCTCCAGTGCCAGCACCATGGCGTTGCGGATATCCTGCAGCGTATCGGTAGGCGGCACCGGGAAGTAGCCGCCCTTGATCGGGGCGCGGTGGCCCATGTTGCCGCCCTCGTACTCTTCCCCGGAGGACCAGGGCGCTTCCTCGGATTTGATCTTGCAGAAGGAGCCCGACATGTCCACCTTCCATGTCACCGAGTCGAAGACGAAGAACTCGGGCTCGGGCCCGAAATAGGCGGTATCGCCCAGGCCGCTTGACTTCAGGTGGGCCTCGGCGCGCTTGGCGATGGTGCGCGGGTCGCGGTCGTAGCCCTTGCCGTCGGAGGGCTCGACGCAGTCGCAAGTGACGTTCAGCACCGGCTCGTCGGTAAAGGGATCCATTCGCGCCGAGTCGGGATCGGGCATGAGCAGCATGTCCGAGGCCTCGATGCTTTTCCAGCCCGCGATCGAGGAACCATCGAAGAAATGTCCGCTCTCAAATTTGTCCATGGTGAACGCCTTGACCGGCACGGATACGTGCTGCTCTTTGCCGCGGGTGTCGGTGAAGCGCAGGTCGACGAATTTGACCTCCTTCTCCTTGATCATTTTCATGACATCATTGGCAGACATTGCCATTTCGCGATCTCCTCAGGGTTTGCGGATTATTGGTTTGGAGGGAAAACAAAGCGCGCAGGGGAAATAAGGCTCAAAATCAGCAGAATCCATGCCATCCGGCGCAAAAAAAAAGCAGGCCATTGTGCCATAAGAGAGCACTGGCAGCGACTTAGGAAGGGGCGCACCAAGCTGGCGCAAAGCGGCCATTATCCGCACCACAGCGGTGCGAAGCAACCGCCAACCGCATCCCGAGCTAAACTAGAGACCTTGTCTTACCGAATCCCATGTCGAACGATTCTTTCAAGGACATCCTCGCCCGAGCCAAGCAGCGGGCCGAAGCGATGAAGCTCCCTTACGCCGGAGCGTTGCTGCCCGTCGAAGCACATGCGCTGATGCAGAATATCCCGGGAGCGAAGCTGGTCGATGTGCGTACCCAAGCCGAGTGGGAATACGTCGGGCATATTCCCGAATCGGTGTTGATCGAATGGAACACCTACCCGAGCGGTCAGCGCAATCCGCAATTTCTCGATCAGCTTCAGGCCCGAGTTCCGAAGACCGAAGCGCCGGTGATGTTCCTGTGCCGCTCGGGCGCGCGCTCGCATCAGGCCGCCGTCGTTGCGACCCAGGCCGGTTACCCCAATTCCTACAATATCCTCGAAGGCTTCGAAGGCGACAAGGACGCCCAGGGTCATCGCAATTCGGTAGGCGGTTGGCGAGTCGCGGGGCTGCCCTGGGCTCAAGGCTGATGCGGATTTCCGGCTGAGCTGCCGTGTCGCGCGTGATCTGGCGCGGGAGTTGGCACGCGAATTGCCCGTGGGTCCGATTGCTCAAGAAAATCGGCGCCGCGGGTCTTAGATTGCATTTTCCATTCATTACCCCAGGGAGGTTTCATGAATCGCAGAAAGTTTCTGTCTCGCGCCGGCCTCGGCGTGCTCTCGGCGACGGCCGCTGCACAGGCCGTGGCGCAGACACCGGTGCTCCCAGAGGTGCGGTGGCGTTGCGCGTCTAGTTTTCCGAAAAGCCTGGACACGATCTATGGTGGCGGTGAAACAATCGCCAAACGCGTGGCCGCAATCACCAACGGCAAGTTCCAGATCCGCGTATTCGGTGCCGGCGAAATCGTTCCGGCCTTCGGCACTGTGGACGCGGTGCAGCAGGGCACCGTGGAGTGCACGCATACGGCGAGCTATTACTTCGTCGGCAAGAACAAGACCTTCGCCTTCGATACGACCCTGCCCTTCGGCATGAACCAAAGACAGCAGAACGCCTGGATCTACTACGGCGGTGGCCTCGAACTGGTACGCGCGTTTTTACGCGACTTCAACATCATCTCATTCCCGGCCGGCAACACCGGCTGCCAGATGGGCGGCTGGTTCCGTAAAGAGGTCAAGACCGTCAAGGACCTGAAGGGCGTGAAAATGCGCATCGCCGGCCTCGGTGGCGAGGCGATGGCGCGCCTGGGCGCGGTGCCGCAGCAGATCGCCGGTGGGGACATCTATCCCGCGCTCGAGCGCGGCACGATCGACGCCGCGGAATGGGTCGGCCCTTATGACGACGAGAAGCTCGGCTTCTACAAGATCGCGCCGCACTACTACTATCCGGGCTGGTGGGAAGCCGACTCGATGTATTCGCTTTTCGTCAACATCAAGGAGTGGGAGAAACTTCCCAAGGAATACCAGGCCGCCGTCGAAGCCGCCTGTTACGAAGCCAATCTGGACATGATGGCCCAGTACGACTTCAAGAACCCGCAGGCCCTGCAGCGGCTGGTCAAGAACGGGGTCAAGCTGCACGCGTTCTCGCCGGAGATCATGAAGGCCGCGCACAAGGCCTCGTTCGAGATGTACGAGGAGGAGGCGGCAAAGAATCCTTCGTGGAAGAAGATCTACGAGCCGTGGAAGAAATTCCGCGAGGACGAGTTCCTCTGGCACCGCGTCGCCGAGCAGAACCTGACGACCTTCCTGCTCACCAATCCTACCAATCCGGCCGCGAAGAAGTAGCCGCCGGGAGCCTTCAAAGCCCCGCCGCGGCGGGACTTTTTATTTTTCAGAAGCTTCGCCGCAATAAGGATGACTTGCTCCTGCGGCACGGCTGCCGAAGAGGTCACTTTTGCTGATTCAACATCCTTTCGATCTCGCTCCTGGCATCGTCCTTTCCGTCGCCGGACTTTGACGCGTCTCCAGAACCGCTCGCCGGCGCCTCGGGCGCCGTTGGCATTTCGAGCTGGCGGCGTATCTCGTCCGCACCCGTGCCGCTGATCGCACCCGCGGCTTTCGACACGTGGCTGGTGACGATACCAGGGAACGTGATGACGATCGCGACCATCAGGACCTGGATGCATACGAAGGGGATCGCGCCCCAGTAGATGTCCGAAGTCTTGATCTCCTTCGAGGCAACGCTCCTCAGGTAGAAGAGCGCGAAACCGAAAGGCGGGTGCAGGAACGAAGTCTGCATATTCACCGCGAGCAGCACGCCGAACCAGACGAGGTCGATACCGAGCTTCTGTGCCACCGGAGCGAGCAAGGGCACCATGATGAAGGCAATCTCGAAATAGTCGAGAAAGAAGGCGAGGAAAAAGATCATCATGTTGACGACGATCAGGAAGCCGAGCGCTCCTCCCGGAAGACCGGTGAGCAGATGCTCCACCCAGAGATCGCCGTTCACGCCGCGGAACACCAGGCTGAACACCGTCGAGCCGATCAGTATGAAGATGACGAAGCTCGTCATGTTCGCGGTGTACTCCACCGCCTGCGTAAGCAGCTTCCAGTCGAGCCGGCGTTTGATCAGGGCCATGATGATGGCGCCGCTCGCCCCCATTGCCCCGCCTTCGGTCGGCGTCGCTACGCCGATGAAGATCGTTCCCAGCACGAGGAAGATCAGCACCAGAGGCGGGATCATCGAGGTAAAGACCTTGATCATCAGTGCACCGCCATGCAGCGTGCGCGACTCGGGCGGGCAGCCGGGCGCAGCCTTCGGATCGACGATCGACACGGCAAGCACGTAGAATGCGTAAAAACCGGTCAGCGTCAGCCCCGGCACGAGCGCGCCCTCGTACAGATCGCCGACCGACGCGCCCATCTGGTCGGCCAGCACGATCAGCACGAGGCTCGGCGGGATGATCTGCGCGAGCGTCCCCGATAGCCGTACCGCATCATCACGGGCAGCGAAATCAGCCCCATGGCGAGCACCGAGGCGGCGACCACACCGGTGGTCGCCGCGAGCAGGGCGCCGACAAAGATCACCGCGTAGGCGATCCCGCCGCGAATCGCGCCGAACAATTGCCCGATGGTATCGAGCAGGTCCTCGGCCATGCCGCTGCGCTCGAGGACGAGCCCCATGAACGTGAAGAACGGAATCGCGAGCAGGGTCGAGTTCGCCATGATGCCGAGCACACGCTCGGGCAGCGCCTGGAGAAGCGAGGGGTGAAGCAGGCCCAGCTGCATGCCGACCACGCCGAAGAACAAGCCGTTCGCCGCGAGCGAAAACGCGACCGGGTAACCGATCAGCAAAAACACCACCAAGCCGCCGAACATCAGCGGCGCCATCAGCTCCAGGGACATCAGCCCACTCCCCCTTTGTGTTCCACCGGGTACGCTATGAGTCCCCTCAGGAAGGCGATCCTCTTGATGACCTCGGACGCCCCCTGGAGCGCGAGTAAGGCAAACCCGACCGGGATGAGCAGCCTGATCGGCCACCGGATCAGCCCCCCAGGGTCGGAGGAATGCTCGCCGATCTGCCAGGAATTCAAGAGCGACGGCCAGCTGTACCAACCGATGATCACCACGGCAGGAAGCAACATGAACAATCCGCCGAAGATATCGATCCACGCTTGCGCGCGATGCGAGAGCTTTCCCGCTATGACGTCGATGCGCACATGGTCGTTGCGCTTGAGCGCCCAGGCGGCGACCAGCAGGAACATGCCGGCGTTGAAGTACCACTGGATCTCGAGCCAGGCATTCGAGCTCATGTTGACGGTGTACCGGAATATCGCGTTCACCGTGCAGACGATCACGGCCAGCAAACCGAACCAGGCGGCGATCTTGCCGATGCGCTCGTTCATGGTGTCGATCATCGAGGAAAAGCGCAGCAGCGCGTTCATGAGATTTTCGTTCTCGTTCTGGGAGGGCCTAGTTTGTCGAAACCATTTCCGAAACGCAATTGACACAGATCAACGGGAAGATTCCGCCGCAGGCCATGCAGCCGGGCGCCCGCCTCGCGCCTGGTGCCGACCAGGGTGCAGCACCCGCTAGCCCGCCCAGTTCACCAAGCCGGTATAGGCGGTGACGAGCACCACGGCGCCGAAGGCGATCCGGTACCAGGCAAACGGCGTGAAATCGTGGCCGGCGATATAGCGCAGCAGCCAGCGCACGCAGAGGAACGCCGAGGCAAAGGCCGTGATTGAGCCGACCGCGAATATTCCGGAATCGCCCGCGTCGAACAGCGCGCGGTTCTTCCAGAAATCCCAGGCGCCGGCGGCGACCAGCGTCGGCACCGCAAGAAAAAACGAGAACTCGGTCGCCGCGCGGCGCGAAAGGCCGAAAATCATTCCGCCGATGATCGTCGCCCCCGAACGGGACGTGCCGGGAATCAGGGCGAATGCCTGGGCGATGCCGACCTTGAGAGCGTCCTTCCAGGTCATATCGTCAACGTTTTGCACCACGGCAACGCGCTGGCGCTTCTCGACCCACAGAATGATCAGTCCGCCGACGATGAAGGCGAGCGCAACCGGCACGGCGTGGAAAAGATGGGTCTTGATCAGCTTGCCGAACGCGAGCCCGAGCACCGCGGCCGGAACGAAGGCGACCACGAGGTTGAGCGCAAAGCGCTGTGCCGCGCGATCGGTCGCGAGCTCCGCGAGCACGTGTCCGAAACGCCGGCGGTATTCCCACACGATGGCGAGCATTGCGCCGGTCTGGATCACGATTTCGAAGACCTTGGCCTTCTCGTCGCTGAAGCCAAGGAGATCACCCGCGAGAATCAGGTGGCCGGTGGAGGAGATCGGCAGGAACTCGGTCAAACCTTCGACGACACCCAGGACCAGCGCTTTTGCCAGCAAAACCACATCCATTGTCGTTCCTGGGCTTGCCGGCGGACGCCGGTGTTTTACGAAGCGCGCCCTAGGCCTTCTGATAGATCTCGGCGCCCTTCTTCACGAACTCAATCGCCTTCTGCTCCATGCCTTTCTTGAGCGCGTCGGCTTCCGACACACCGTGCTTCTCGGCGTACTCGCGCACATCCTGGGTGATCTTCATCGAGCAGAAATGCGGACCGCACATCGAGCAGAAATGCGCGAGCTTCGCGCCCTCCTGGGGAAGGGTTTCATCGTGGAAGCTCTTCGCCTTGTCCGGGTCGAGGCCGAGGTTGAACTGGTCCTCCCAGCGGAACTCGAAGCGCGCCTTGGAGAGCGCATTGTCGCGGATCTGCGCGCCGGGATGGCCTTTGGCAAGGTCGGCTGCGTGTGCAGCGATCTTGTAGGCAATGATGCCGTCCTTGACATCATCCTTGTCGGGCAGCCCCAAGTGCTCCTTGGGCGTCACGTAGCAGAGCATCGCCGTACCATACCAGCCGATCATTGCCGCGCCGATTGCGCTCGTGATGTGATCGTATCCCGGCGCGATGTCGGTGGTGAGCGGTCCCAGCGTGTAGAACGGCGCTTCCTTGCAGTACTTCAGCTGCAGATCCATGTTCTCCCTGATGAGCTGCATGGGCACGTGTCCCGGCCCTTCGATCATCGCTTGGCAGTCGTGGCGCCAAGCGATATCGGTCAGCTCGCCGAGCGTCTTCAGCTCCGCAATCTGCGCGTCGTCGTTCGCGTCGTGGATAGAGCCGGGGCGCAGGCCATCGCCGAGCGAGAAGCTCACGTCGTAGGCGGCCATGATCTCGCAGATCTCCTCGAAATGCGTATAGAGAAAGCTTTCCTCGTGGTGCGCGAGGCACCATTTGGCCATGATCGAGCCGCCGCGCGAAACGATTCCCGTCATGCGCTTTGCCGTAAGCGGAATGAACGGCAGCCGTACCCCGGCGTGGATGGTGAAGTAGTCCACGCCCTGCTCGGCCTGCTCGATCAGGGTGTCGCGGTAAATTTCCCAGGTGAGCTCTTCGGCCTTCCCGTTCACCTTCTCCAGCGCCTGGTAGATCGGCACGGTGCCGATCGGCACGGGACTGTTGCGGATGATCCATTCCCGCGTCTCGTGAATGTGCTTGCCGGTGGAGAGATCCATCACGGTGTCTCCTCCCCAGCGTATCGCCCAGGTCATTTTCTCCACTTCCTCGGCGATCCCGGAGCTCACAGCCGAGTTGCCGATGTTGGCATTGATCTTCACGAGAAAATTCCGCCCGATGATCATCGGCTCTGACTCGGGGTGGTTGATGTTCGCCGGGATGATGGCGCGTCCGCGCGCGACCTCGTCGCGCACGAATTCGGGCGTGATCGCCCTGGGAATCGAAGCGCCGAAGTCCTGGCCCGGATGCTGGCGCGTGATCAGGTCGGGCAGAGCATCACGGCGCTGGTTCTCACGGATGGCGATGAATTCCATTTCCGGTGTCACCGTGCCTTTTCTTGCGTAGTGAAACTGAGTCACGATCCGGCCCGCCTTCGCGCGACGGGGCTGGCGCTTCAAGTTGAAGCGCAATTCTGCGAGCACGGGATCGATCAGGCGTTCGCGGCCGTATCTCGAGGTCGGCCCGGAAAGTTGCGCTGTGTCGCCGCGTTCCTCGATCCAAGCTGCGCGCAAGGGAGCAAGACCCTGCCGGATATCGATTCTCGTCCGCCGGTCGGTGTAGGGCCCGGAGGTATCGTAGACGTAGATCGGCGGATTTTTCTCGGCGCCGAAGGAAGCCGGCGTATCCGACTGAGCGACCTCACGCATCGGCACCCGGATATCGCGACGCGAGCCCTCGACGTACACCTTGCGCGAGTTTGGCAAAGGCTTTATCGCCGCTTCATCGACTCGAGCGGCCTGGGCGATAAACTTCGGATTGGCGTTCATGGCGCTCCTCTCACGTCTACACCGCGGGGAGCGAAAGGACCGGCCGGTCAACGCTTCCCTGCGGCGGCATTATCCGCATCAGGTTCCAAGGGTGTGCTCTCACCCGGCTTGGAGCAATCGCGCTCGGCCAGGACCCCTACGTTGCTCGATAGACCTTACCTCAAGAGAGCAGGGTTGGCAAGCGTATCACCCGCGGGCGCGTATTGCTCAAGGGCAACGAGGCCGCCGAGATCCTTCCGAATCTCTGGCCGATCGGGGTGTTCCTGCTCGTCGCGGGCGCCGTGGCGCTCGCGCGCTATCGCGAGACGCTCGACTAAAGCGCAGGTCGCCGGAACACGAGGTAAACAGTGCTAAAATCGCCGCCTTTCGCCCGACTTCCCATCTTGTCATGAACGTCGAGCAAGCCCGCTTCAACATGGTGGAGCAGCAGATCCGTCCTTGGGAGGTGCTCGACCAGGACGTGCTCGATCTTCTGTACGTGGTGCGCCGCGAGGATTTCGTCCCCGAGGCGTACCGGGAGTTCGCTTTCTCGGACTTGGAGATTCCGCTCTACGAAAACGCGGGCGAGGGCGAGCGCATGATGCAGCCCAAGGTCGAGGCGCGCATCCTGCAGGAGCTGGCGGTGAAGAAGAGCGAGCGGGTGCTCGAGGTCGGCACCGGCGGCGGCTATCTCGCGGCGCTCCTCGCCGCCCGGGCGCACCACGTGCATTCCGTGGAGATCAATCCGAAGCTGAAGGCGTTCGGCGAGGACAACCTGCGGCGCGCCGGCGTGGAGAACGTCACGGCGGAGCTCGGCGACGCGGCGCAAGGATGGCAGACACACGCGCCTTACGACATCATCGTCCTGACCGGCTCGACGCCGCTGATGCCGCAGGCCCTGCTTTCGCAGCTCAGGGCAGGGGGACGATTATTCGCCGTCGTCGGCGACCCCCCGGTGATGGAAGCGCGGCTCATCACGTGCGTCGGCGAAGGCTCATACCACACGACCGATCTGTTCGAAACCTATCTCGCTCCGCTCAAGAACGCGCTGCAGCCGGCGCGCTTCGAATTCTAGCGGTAACTCGGTCCAGGCCGCGGCGGCTATGCCACAGCTTCGTTTCGCCCTGCCGCTGATCGTTGCCCTGTGCGCTGCCCCGGTGCGTGGCGCCGACCTTTTGCAGATTTATCGCGACGCGCTCGCGAACGACTCTTCGTATGCTTCGGCACGCGCGACGCGCGACGCCGGCCTGGAAAACCTCCCGCAGGGGCTGGCGCAGGTCCTGCCCATCGTCAACGCCACCGCGTTCACCCAGTACAACAATATCGACATTTCGTTCCGCGGCGCCGCGCCGGATTCCCAGCGGCTGGGCAACTCCAACGGTTTCGCGGTTACGCTCACGCAGCCCCTGTTCAATTGGCAAAACATCCAGGTCTACAGGGAGGCCGGATTCAAGGCGGCGCAGGCCGAAGCCGTTTTCGGCCAGGCGACCCAGGATCTCATCGTACGCGTTGCGCAGGCCTATTTCGACGTGCTCGCCTCGCAGGACAGCCTGGCATTCATCCAAGGGCAGAAGGTGGCGATCTCCGAGCAGCTCGCCCAGGCGAAGCGCAATTTCGAGGTCGGCACTGCGACCATCACCGACACTCACGAGGCCCAGGCGCGTTTCGACCTCGCGACCTCCCAGGAAATCGCGGCTCAAAGCGATCTTGAATTCAAGAAGCGCGCCTTGCAGCAGATCGTCGGCAAGTTCCCCGAGCGGCTCGAGCCGCTGAAATCCAGCATCGAGCTCAACCCTCCCAAGCCGAATTCGATGGAGGACTGGGCCACCGCCGCGGCGAACCAGGGCTACCCGGTGCGCGCGCAGGAAGCCGCGCTCGAGATCGCCGTGCGCGAGATCGAGCGCGCTCGCGCCGGGCATTTTCCCACCCTGAACATCGTCGGCAGCGCGGGCGCGAACTCTTCGAGCATCAGCGCCACCGCGATCAATAACACCGCCTCCGATACGACCAGCCGCACGATCGGGCTGCAGCTTGCCATCCCTCTCTACGCGGGAGGCAACGTCAGCTCGCTGGTGCGGCAAGCGGTCGCCAATCGCGAAAAAGCCCAGCAGGACCTGGAAAGCACTCGGCGGATCGCGGCGTTGTCCGCGCGTCAATCCTATCTTGGAGTGACCAACGGCATGGCGCAGGTGAAAGCCCTGGAGGCGGCGCTCGTTTCCAGCCGGAGCGCGCTCGACTCGAACAAGCTCGGCTACGAGGTCGGCGTGCGCATCAATATCGACGTCCTGAACGCCCAGCAGCAAGTCTACAGCACCCTGCGCGATCTCTCGCGGGCGCGCTATGACACGATCCTAAACGGCCTGAAACTCAAGTCCGCCGCGGGGACTCTCGGCGAGGCCGACATCGAGGAAGTGAACCGTCTGCTGGGGACGAACTGACCTCCCGGCAGGGAAGCGTCTTTCTGCAGCCTCAATTGGGGGGATGTAGAGAGCGTGCCCCCTTTTTCGACAAGCTGCTGGCGGCGGAGGAGTCGATCAATCGCTCGCAGATCGCGAGCGTCCGCCCGGCGGCGCCTCGATGGGCCGCGCAGAAAGCGATTCCGGCCCTTCCCATGCGCTCGCGCGACCCTCGGTCCTGCAGGAGCGAGCGCGCAAGCCGCATCGCCTCCCCGGCGTCGTTGACCCGGATGGCCGCGCCGGCGGCGATCGCGCTTTCGGCGGCCTGCGAAAAATTGTAGGTGTAAGGCCCGACCAGCACCGGCACGCCCGCCGCGCAAGCCTCGATCAGGTTCTGCCCGCCGTAGGCAAGCAAGCTTCCGCCGACGAAAGCCGCATCGCAGGCCCGATAATACGCGTCCATCTCGCCCATGCTGTCGCCGATCATGATGTCGCAGCCTTGATCGAGCGGCGCATTGGCGCTGCGCCGCGTGAACTTCAGCCCCCGGGCGGCGAGGAGTCGCGCCACGGAGTCGAAGCGTTGCGGGTGGCGCGGCACGATCACCACGATTGCGCCGCCGAGGGAGTTTTTTTCCAGTGCGTCAAGGAGCAGCTCTTCCTCGCCCTCGCGCGTGCTCGCGGCAAGCAGCACCGCGCGGTCGCCGAACCGGCGTCTGAACTCGGCTGCAAGCGATTCGCTGCCGGCGCCCGGCTCGGCATCGAACTTGAGGTTCCCGGTGACTTCCACTGCGCGAGCGCCGAGGGACCGAAGCCGCTCCGCGTCCTCGGCTGTCTGCGCTGCGACGGCGCTCAGGTGCCCGAGCGCCGAGCGCACAAGCGGCCCGACCAGGGCGTAGCCGCGGGCCGACCTGGCCGACATCCGGGCGTTGGCGAGCAGAAGCGGCACGCCCGAGCGTTCACACTCGTGCACGAGGTTGAACCAGATCTCGGTCTCCATCAGGATCCCGAGACGCGGCCGAAAATGGCGCAGGAAACGCCTTACCGCCGACGGATAGTCATAAGCGAGCCACGCGACGCGAACGGCGCCGCCAAGCAAATGCTGCGCCGCCTCCCGCCCGGTCGCCGTCATCTGGGTAACAAGGAGTCCGCACTCAGGATGCCGGGATTGCAGCGCGCGCAGGAGCGGCTCCGCGGCGCGAGTCTCACCCACCGATACCGCATGCAGCCAGATCACCGGCTTCGCGGGCGGCTCGCCGTAGAAGCCGAATCGCTCGCCGATGCCCCGCCTGTATGCGGGCTCCGCGCGCCCCCGCCACCACAAGCGCGCGAGCACCCAGGGAAACGCGAGCCAAAGGAGCACCTGATATCCGATCCTCCACATCAGAACGCCCCGAGCGTCTGGAGCGCGACGTCGTAGAACCGCGCAGCGAGCGGCTCACGCGCGGAGCCGACGTCAAATCCATGATGTCTTCCCTTCGCGGCTCGCGCCATCAAAGCGCCTTTCAGCAGGTTGTGGACGACATCGCCAAGCGAGGAAGTCTTGACGATCAGAATTGTTTTCATCGACACCCGGAGCCCTCCGGCCGCAAGGCGCGGAAAGCGGTTAGAATACCGCGCATAAGCCGCTGATTATACGGGTTTGCCGGCCCCTCCTTCACACCATGCCCTTGTCCGCAGCCATCATCACCCGCAACGCCGCGGCGCAGCTCGAACGCTGCTTGGAAAGCGTCGCGTTCGCCGAGGAAATCGTCGTGGTGGACTCGGGCTCCACCGACGGCACGCTCGAGCTCGCCGCCCGCCGCGGCGCGCGCGTGATCCAAAAGGAGTGGCTTGGGTTCGGCGCGCAAAAGCAATTCGCCGTCGAGGCCGCAAGCCATGATTGGGTTTTGTGCGTGGACGCGGACGAGCGCGTGAGCCGGGAGCTTCGCGAGCAAATCACCGAGGAGATCAAGGCGCCGCGGGGCTTTGTCTACGCCATGCCGCGCCGCAACCGTTTTCTGGGACGCTGGCTCAAGCACGGGGAAGGCTATCCCGACTGGAGCGTGCGCTTGTTTCACCGCGCGCACGCGCGCTGGGGCGGCGAGCTGGTGCATGAGAAGGTGCTGACCCGATCGCCGGTGCTCAGGCTCTCGGGCGATCTGCTGCATGATTCCGCGGAAACGCTGGAGAAATACCTCGACAAGCAGAACCGCTACACGAGCCTGCAGGCCGAGTCGCTGCGCGCCGCGGGCCGCCGCGCGAACGCGCTGCACCTCGTGCTCTCGCCCCTGCTGCGGTTCATCAAGTTCTACCTGCTTCGGCTGGGCTTTCTCGACGGCGTGCCGGGCCTGGTGCATATCGCGATCGGCTGCATGAACAGCTTCAACAAGTACGCGAAATTGAAGGCGCTGGAGCGCGCCGCGGAATGACGGTTCTGGTCACAGGTGGCGCCGGCTTCATAGGCTCGAATTTTGTCATGGCGTGGTTCGCGCACGGCGGGGAGCCCCTGGTCAACCTGGACAAGCTCACCTACGCAGGCAATCCTGCAAACCTCGAGGGTCTCGAGGGAAACCCGGCGCACGTATTCGTCCACGGAGATATCTGCGACCGGGATCTCTTGCGGCGGGTCCTCGAGGAACACGCCCCGCGCGCGATCGTTCACTTCGCCGCCGAAAGCCACGTCGATCGTTCCATCCTCGGACCCGCCGAGTTTGTTCAGACCAACGTCGTCGGCACCTTCGGACTGCTCGAGGAGGCCCGGGTCTGGTGGGGAAAGCGCGCGCCCTCGCAACGCGGGGATTTCCGGTTCCTGCATGTCTCGACCGACGAGGTATTCGGCTCGCTCGGACCCCGCGATCCGCCGTTCAGCGAATCGACCCCGTTCGCACCCAGCAGCCCCTACGCCGCTTCCAAGGCGGCCGCCGACCACCTGGTCCGGGCGTACCATCATACCTACGGGCTTCCGACTCTCGCGGTCAACTGCTCGAACAACTACGGCCCGTACCAGTTCCCCGAAAAGCTGATCCCCCTCATGATTCTGAACGGCCTCACCCGCAAGCCGCTGCCCGTGTACGGCGACGGGGGCAATGTGCGCGACTGGCTCTACGTGCAGGATCATTGCGCCGCGATCCGCCAGGTCCTGGCGCGCGGCCGCGTCGGCGAGAGCTACAACGTCGGCGGCAATAACCAGAAGACCAACCTCGAGGTGGTCAACGCCATCTGCGCGCTGCTCGACGAAGCGAGGCCCTACCGCAAGAGCCTGCATTCCACCCTGATTTCATTTGTCAAGGACCGCCCGGGCCACGATCACCGTTACGCGATGGACTCGACCAAGATCTCCAGTCAAATCGGCTGGAAGCCGGCCGAGAGCTTCGACTCAGGGCTGCGCAAGACGGTCGCCTGGTACCTGGACAACCCGGATTGGGTCGCCCATGTGACGAGCGGGGCCTACCGCCACTGGATAGAGAAGAACTACGCCACGCGGGGCGAGGCGTGAAAGGCATCATCCTCGCCGGCGGCTCTGGCACCCGGCTCTACCCGGTCACGCAGGTCGTGTCCAAGCAGCTGCTGCCGGTCTACGACAAGCCGATGATCTACTACCCGTTGAGCACGCTGATGCTCGCCGGCATCCGCGACATCCTCGTGATCTCGACGCCCCAGGACACCCCGCGCTTCGAGCAGCTGCTCGGCGACGGGGCGCGCCTGGGGCTGAATTTCCGCTACGCCGCGCAGCCGCACCCCGGGGGCATCGCCCAGGCATTCCTCATCGGCGAGAAATTCATCGACGGCGAGCCTTGCGCGCTGGTGCTCGGCGACAACATCTTCTACGGCCACGACCTGCAGTCCGACTTGCAGCGCGCGGCGAAGAAGAAGTCGGGGGCGACGGTGTTTGCTTACCCGGTCCGCGATCCGCAGCGCTACGGCGTGGTCGAGTTCGACGCAGCCGACCGCGCAGTGAGCATCGAAGAAAAGCCCATCCTGCCGAAGTCGCGTTTTGCCGTGACGGGGCTTTATTTCTACGACGGCGAAGTCGCTCGCGTTGCGCGATCGCTCAAGCCATCGGCCCGCGGCGAGCTCGAGATCACCGATGTCAATCGCCACTACCTCAGGCGCGGCGAGCTCGACGTTGTTCCGCTGGGGCGCGGGCACGCCTGGCTCGACACCGGCACCCACGAATCCCTGCTCGAGGCGAGCCACTTCATCGAGACGCTGGAGCGCCGCCAGGGAATGAAGATCTGCTGCCCGGAGGAGATCGCGTGGCGGATGGACTATATCAGCGCGGCGGAGCTTGAGCGCCTGGCGGTGCCTCTCAAGAGCAGCGGCTATGGCGACTACCTGCTTTCGCTGCTGCGGGACGGGGCGGGTCCGCGCGCCGCATGAAGGTCGTTCCGACACGACTCCCCGATGTGCTCCTCCTTGAGCCCCGAGTGTTCGGCGACGCGCGCGGATTCTTCTTCGAAAGCTGGAACGAGCGGGAGTTCGAGCGCGCGGGAATCCGTGCGCGCTTCGTTCAGGACAATCACTCGCGCTCGGAGAAGGGCGTGCTGCGCGGGCTGCACTACCAGATCCGCCAGCCGCAGGGCAAGCTCATCCGCGTCGTCGCCGGGGAAATCTTCGATGTCGCGGTGGACATCCGCAGCGGCTCACCCACCTTCGGCCGGTGGGAAGGCATTCGCCTGAGCGCCGAATCGCACCGACTGACTTCTACGCGCCGGAGCACGAGTGCTGCATTCTCTGGGACGATCCGGAGCTCCATATCGACTGGCCCCTCCCGGGCGCGCCTACGCTGTCTGCCAAAGACGCCGCGGGTGTGCGGTTCCGGGATGCCGAAGTGTTTCCGTGAAAATTCTGCTGACGGGAAGGAACGGGCAGCTCGGGTGGGAGCTTGAGCGCGCGCTTGCGCCGCTCGGCGAGTTGGCCGCATATGATCGAACGAATCTCGATCTTGCCAAACCGGATCAAATCGCCGCAGCGGTCAGCTCGGTCAAACCCGATATCATCGTCAACGCCGCCGCCTATACCGCCGTGGATAAGGCCGAAAGCGAGCCTGAAACGGCGTTCGCGGTCAACGCGATAGCGCCAGGTCTCCTCGCGGAGGGAGCAAAGCGCGCCGGAGCGCTCCTGATCCATTACTCGACCGACTACGTCTTTGACGGCACCAAGGAAATGCCCTATGTCGAAAAGGACCCGCCCAACCCCCTCAACGTATACGGCCGCAGCAAGCTCGCCGGGGAGCAAGCCATCGGCGATGTCGGCGAACGGTACCTGATACTGCGCACGAGTTGGGTGTACGCGCCGCGCGGGAGAAACTTCCTGCTGACTATACGGGGCCTGCTGAAGGAAAAAGACGAGTTGCGCGTGGTCTCGGACCAGATCGGCGCGCCAACCTCCGCCGGCGCGCTCGCAAACGCCACGGCTGAGCTGCTGCGGCAGCGCACCCCCACAGCGCTCGACGACGCACTTGGCACTTATCACGTCACCGCGGCGGGGCACACTTCGTGGCACGGGTTCGCTCTGGAAATCGCGCGCCTTGAGGGAGCACCGCGAGAAACTCGCGTCGTTCCGATTGCGTCGAACGATTATCCCCGGCCTGCGCGCCGCCCCAAGAACTCGCGACTATCCAACGAAAAACTCTTCCGGCGCTTCGGCGTGACACTACCGTCGTGGCAGGCCTGCCTGAAGGCGTGCTACGCCGAACTGCGGGAAAGCGACCGGCTGGATGCCGATGCGCAGTGTGGGCGATAGTGGTGGTTGATATGACGACATGCGTCACCGACGCCCGGCGATGCGGAACAAACCCCGACAAGAGTTCCAACCCGCGCCGACGCCCGGTCATCGTCTTACCAATAAACGGTGAGCAACAGGGGAAATAGTGCCCTTCTCGTGCTAGCTACGCGTCTGATAGAATTAGATTTTCTGTCGTTTCCAATAGAGCGTTTGCTGCTCTGCTCGACTCCCTTGAGGCAATCGTGATGATCGGATCAAAGAAACCAATCGACGTGCTGCTGGTGAATCCCGGCAGCCGAACCGAGGTCTATCAAAACCTCGGCGCTGCATTCTCGGCCATCGAGCCTCCGTCGCTCGCAGCGATGTTTGCTACCTATTTGCGCCATAAGAGATGTTCGGTCGCAATCATCGACGCGCCTGCGCTCAATTACGGCCCGCAGGAAGTCGCCAAGCTCGTCCGGGACGCATTCGACCCGGTGCTGATCGTTATGGTCGTGTACGGCTTTCAGCCTTCGGCCAGCACGCAGAACATGACCTGCGCCGGCGACACCTGCCGAGCGATCAAGGGACTGCTACCGGAGGCGAAGATCCTCATGACAGGTACACATCCGGCTGCGCTACCCGAGCGCACCCTCCGCGAGGAAGCCTGCGACTATGTGTGCGATGCCGAGGGACCGCAGACGATCTACGGTGTTCTGCAAGCGTTGAAGGCCAACGGCGATCCTATCAAAGTGCCGGGATTGTGGTATCGGCTCGGCGGCGTTCCGTTTCGCTCGATACCTTGCGAACTGCTCGACGGTCTCGACACCGAGATGCCCGGCGGCGCATGGGATTTGCTGCCAATGGACAAATACCGAGCGCACAACTGGCATTGCTTCGAGCATATCGGCGAACGCTCGCCCTACGTGTCGATCCACACGTCGCTCGGCTGCCCGTACAAATGCACGTTCTGCTGTATTAATGCACCGTTCGGCAAACCGTCTTATCGCATGTGGTCGCCGCAGACAGTCGGCGCGGAGATCGAAAAGCTCGTCACCCAGTACGGCGTGCGCAACATCAAGTTCGTCGATGAGATGTTCGTTCTCAACCGAGCGCATGTCCTCGGCGTATGCAACGAACTCATCGAGCGCCGGCTTGGCGATCGCGTGAACATTTGGGCCTATGCCCGCGTGGACACGGTGAAAGACGAATTCCTCGAAAAACTCCGCGCCGCTGGATTTCGCTGGCTCGCGCTCGGGATCGAGTCCGCATCGAAGCACGTCCGCGATGGCGTGGAAAAGGGCCGCTTCGGCAGTGAAGACATCCTGAGAACAGTGCGCAAAGTTCAGGCCGCAGGGATCAACGTCATCGGCAACTATATCTTCGGCCTTCCCGACGACACGCGCGAGTCCATGCTGGAGACGCTGAATCTAGCGCTGGAGGCGAACTGCGAGTTCGCCAATTTCTACTGTGCGATGGCCTATCCCGGCTCCAAGCTCTACACCATGGCGGTGGAAAAGGGCTGGCGGCTTCCCGATACCTGGATCGGCTACTCGCAGCACAGCTACGAGACTTTCCCGCTGCGGACCGACGCGCTCACGAGTGCGGAAGTCCTTGAATTCCGCGATGAAGCGTTCTTGCGCTATTTCACCAACGAGAGCTACCTCGCGCTGGTGCGGCGCAAGTTCGGGGAGGATGTCGTAAGCCATATCCGGGACATGACCGGCATTCGCCTGAAGCGAAAACTGCTCGAGCAAGACACAAAGCGCGAACGGGCGGCGATAGGGTGACCCACTCCTCACCCTACCCTCTCCCCAGGCATCGGGGGAGAGGGTATTCGAACGACAATCGGCTCACAAGTTACCAGTCACGAGCCATCGGTCATATGCTCTCAAAATCTCGATGATCATCACTCGCACCCCGTTCCGCATCTCGTTCTTTGGCGGAGGAACGGACTATCCAGCGTGGTACCAGCGTCACGGCGGCGTCGCGCTCGCCACCACCGTAGATAAGTACTGCTACATCAGCTGCCGCTATCTGCCACCCTTCTTCGAGCACAAGTATCGCATCGTTTACTCGAAGATCGAGAACGTGCAGAACCTCTCGGAGATCCAGCATCCCGCGGTCAAGGCGGTGCTCGGCGTCTACGATTGCCGGGACGGCCTCGAAATACACCATGACGGTGACCTGCCGGCGCGCGCGGGGCTCGGCTCGAGCTCGTCGTTCACCGTCGGGCTGATCAACGCGGTCATGGCGCTGCGAGGCAAGTACATTTCAAAGGATGAGCTGGCGAGCCAGGCGATTCACGTGGAGCAGAAGGTCATCCAGGAGAACGTGGGTTCCCAGGACCAGATCTCCGCGGCCTTCGGCGGCTTGAACCGCATCGAATTCCGCCGGGACGGATCGTTCGATGTCTCCCCCATTGTCCTTCCCAAGGAACGGCTTGCGGAGCTGCAAAGCCACCTCATGCTGTGCTTCACCGGCCTCTCGCGCACGGCCTCGGAAGTCGCCAAGTTCACGATCGAGAATATGGACAAGCGCGAGAAGGAGCTGCGGCTCATGCAGGAACTGGTGGACCGGGCCGTCTCGGTGCTGCAGTCGAGCACTGCTCCGATCGAGGAGTTCGGGCAGCTGTTGCACCAGGGCTGGATGTATAAGCGCCAGCTATCCGACATGGTGTCCACTTCCGATATCGATACCATCTACGAATCGGCGCGCAATACGGGTGCCATCGGCGGCAAGCTTCTGGGCGCCGGCGGCGGCGGCTTCTTTCTCCTCTTCGTGCGGCCGGAGCACCAGAAGGAGGTGCGGGAGAAGCTGTCGCGCCTGGTCCATGTTCCGTTCCGCTTCGAGAGCTCGGGCAGCCGGGTCGTGCTCTACCAGCCGAGCGGCCTTTGAGATGGGCATCAGGCACGCGTACACGGGGACGGGCTACAAGGACTGGGTCGGCCGGGTCGGCCAGTACGACCGTGAATTCCTGCTGAACTTCTACCGATCCATGCTTCGCATCCGGATCATCGAGGAGGAGATCGAGAAACGCTACCACGAGGACCAGATGAAGACCCCGATCCACCTCGTGATCGGGCAGGAAGCGGCCTCGGTCGGCTGTTGCGCCGCGCTGCGCAATACGGACCTTCTGTACAGCAGCCACCGCACCCACGGCAACTACCTCGCGAAGGGCGGCGACTTCAAGGCCATGCTCGCCGAGATGTTCTGCCGCGCCAACGGCTGCGCCGGCTCGCGCGGCGGCTCCATGCACCTCATCGACAAGAAAGTGGGCATGGCGGGCACGTCAGCGGTCGTCGGCGGAGCGATCCCCATCGCGACGGGGGCGGCGCTCGCGACGAGGATGCAGAAGCTCGACCGCGTTTGCGTGGTGTTTTTCGGCGAAGCCGCCACCGAAGAGGGCGTCACGTCCGAAAGCCTGAACTTCGCCGCACTCAAGCAGTTGCCGGTGATCTATTTCTGCGAGAACAACTTCTACTCGGTGCAGTCGCCACTCTCCACGCGGCAGCACCCGGCGCGCGTCGTCTGGAAATGGGCCGCGACCTACGGCATGCCGGCCGTTTTCGTTGACGGCACCAACGTGCTGGCGGTGTACGAGGCGGTGAGGGAGGCCGTCAAGCGCGCGCGCGCTGGCGGCGGACCGACCTTCATCGAAGCCCAGCTCTATCGTTTCCGCGCGCACGGCGGCGCCGGCGATGACAGCAAGACGGGCTACCGTGACGTCGCCGAGCGCGAAGCGTGGGAGCGATTCTGCCCGATCAAGACCTACCACGAGTTCCTGGAGCGCGCCGGACTGATCAATGCCCAAATCCGGAAACAGATGGGGCGCGAGATCCTGGACGAGACGCTCGCCGCCTTCGACTACGCCATGAGCAGCCCAAACCCGGTGGAAGCCGATCTCTACCGCAACGTGTATGCCAGCTGAGCTGGCCGAAGGAAACAGGTATCAGGAAATGGGAAAACTGACGCGCGAAGCGCTGCGCCTTTCGTCATTCGTCACCGAGTCCATCAATGCCTTGGGATGAAGGTCTGATCAATCGGCTCGTGTACGAGGCGCCCAACCCCGCCGAGGGGCGCGTGCTGAGCTACCCGAGAGCCATCAACGAGGCGCTCGCGATCGCCCTCGAACACGACTCTTCCGTATTCGTGCTCGGACAGGGCGCGGACGACCCGAGCGCGATGTTCGGCACGACCAAGGGCTTGCAGTCGAGATTCGGTGCGGAGCGCGTCTTTGACATCCCGCTGTCGGAAGAAGGAATGATGGGCGTCTCTGCCGGCGCGGCGATGAACGGCATGCGCCCGGTGTACATGCACAACCGGCCGGACTTCATCCTGCTCGCCATGAACCAGCTGGTCACGCACGCTGCCAAGTTCCATTTCATGGACAACGGCCAGACGATCGTGCCGATGGTGGTGTGGGCGGCGATCGGGCGCGGCTGGGGCTCGGGCGCGCAGCATTCGCAGGCGATCCAGGGCATGCTGCTCGGCGTGCCGGGACTCAAGATCGTCATGCCGAGCACGCCGTTCGACGCCAAGGGCCTCATGCTCTCCGCCATCGAGGACAACAACCCGGTGCTGATCTTTGAGCACCGCTGGCTAATGAGGAAGGACGGCATCGTGCCGGAGGGCTTCTACACCGTGCCGCTCAGCAAGGGCGTCTATCGCAGGCGCGGCGGCGACCTCACGATCGCGGGCGCTTCGCACACGCTGGAACTCGCGCTGCAGGCGGCGAACCAGCTCGCCGGAGAAGGCATCGAAGCGGACGTGATCGATCTGCGCACGTTGAAGCCCTTGGACGAGGCCATTGTCGAAGAGTCGGTGCGAAAAACCGGGCGGCTCCTCGCAGTGGACACGGCTTGGGCGATCGGCGGCGTGTGCGCAGAGCTCGGCTGCCTCGCCGCCGAGAAGTGGTTCAAGCACCTGCGCGCCCCGGTGCGGCGCATCGGATTGCCCGACATCCCGACGCCCGCCGGCTATACGCTCGAGCAGTTCTTCTATCCCGACGTCGAACGCATCTCGCGCGTGATGCGCGAGATGTGCGCCCGTTGAATCGGTGAACAGCGAACAGAGATAGCCAGATCTCCGCCCGTTCGATCTACCGTTTGCCGCTATCCCCTCGCCTTTTACCGTTTACCATTTGCTGATGTTCTACGACCTGGCCGGCAGTTCCTGGGACCGCGAGGAGATCGACGCCTTGAAGCGCGTGATCGAGTCCGGCCGCTTCACCATGGGCGAGCATGTCGGGCGCTTCGAGGAGGCGTTCCGGGCCAAGTTCGGCGTCAAGCACGCGCTCATGGTGAGCTCAGGGTCGACCGCCAACCTCGTCGGTGTCGGCGCATTGTTCTACGTGAAGGACCGGCCGCTGAAACGCGGCGACGAGGTGATTGTTCCGGCAATCTCCTGGGCCACCACCTACTACCCTCTGCAGCAGTATGGGTTACGCCTGAGGTTCGTGGACATCGAGCTCGACACGCTCAACATGGATGTGTCGCGCCTCGAGCAAGCGCTCACCCCCCGCACCCGCATGGTGGTGGCAGTGAGCATACTCGGCAACCCATGCGCGCTCGACAGGTTGCGCAGCTTCTGCGACCGGCATGGGTTGTACCTGTTCGAGGACAACTGCGAGTCGATGGGCGCAACGCTCAACGAGCGGTTCACCGGCACCTTCGGCGACATCGGCACCTTCAGCACCTTCTACTCGCACCACATCTCAACCATGGAAGGCGGGGTGCTCGCTACCGACAACACCGCCCTCTACCACGTTGCGAAATCGATGCGGGCCCACGGCTGGACGCGCGACCTTCCGGACGATACCGAGATCTACAGGAAACGGGACGAAGACTTCTTTGAGGCCTACCGCTTTATCCTGCCCGGCTACAACGCCCGCCCGCTGGAGCTTGCCGGCGCCGTCGGTATCGAGCAGCTGAAGAAGCTTGACGGGATGGTCGAGCTGCGCAGGCGAAATGCGGCGTTGTTCCAGAAACTGTTCGCGCGCGACGAGCGTTTCATCATCCAGCGCGAGAACGGCCGCAGCTCGTGGTTCTGCTTCACGATCGTCCTCAACCCGAATCTTCGCATCGACCGCGCCAAGGTCATGGCGGCGTTGAAGCGGGCGGATATCGGCTATCGCATTATCACCGGCGGCAACTTCCTGCGGCACGATGTGATCCGCCACTTCGACTACGACTGCGTGGGTGAAATCCGCCATGCCGACATCGCACACGACCGCGGCTTTTTCGTCGGCAATTACCCCCACGATCTCACGCCACAGATACAGCGCCTGCGCGAAGTTCTCGACGCAGCCGCCCGCTGACGAACAAACGAACTAAAATGGAAGCGATCGTACTGGCGGGCGGCCTCGGCACGCGGCTACGGGCGACGGTGCCCGATCTGCCCAAGCCGATGGCGCCGGTCAACGGACGTCCTTTCCTCGAGCGGCTCCTCGATTACTGGTTGCAGCAGGGCGTGACGCGCTTCGTCCTCTCGGTCGGCTACAAGCACGAGGCCATAACGAGACACTTCGGTTCCGCTCATCGCGGGGTCCCCGTCAGCTATGCGGTCGAGGACCGGCCTTGCGGCACCGGCGGCGGGCTGCTGCTCGCGGCATGCTCGCTTGCCGCCG
>WNGE01003454.1_pt1 | contig 29477 bp, 30 predicted proteins | sample 5400651 | NCBI WGS metagenome assembly WNGE01 (sample SAMN13153370, study PRJNA577476) | soil metagenome | isolation source: 60 cm soil or saprolite under grassland replicate 2 | place: USA:California | collected 2016-06-15
CCAAGGCGTGGACGTGGCTGGATCGATACGGCCGTCCCAAAACTTGGTTCCACTCCGCGGGAACGAACCCGATCGGATGGCTCCCTCTGCCCGAACCTCGTCTCTCAGCAGAATTTCGTAATGCATCCGGATCGTTCGCTTCCGGCCGCGCGGTTCCGCATCTCTTGCCCTGGCCTGCGGAAACCGATGAATCGTGAGCACTGAGGCATACGGCAGGTTCGAGGTTTCCTAGGTAGAACAACTCATTCTTCATTATTGCTGGAAGCGGATAGTGTCCCTATTGGGACAGCAGTCCCGTGCCGGGACGCAACCGCCGAAGGGGTGTCGACCAATGAGCCGCACGAGTCGGCCGACCTACCTCAGAACGTCAGAGGTAGCCGGCCTGCTTCACGTGTCTCCAAAGACAGTCTCTCGATGGGCGCAGGAAGGCAAGCTTCCCTTCCTGCGGACCCTTGGAGGCCACCGCCGCTACCCGGACAACGAGATCCGGGCGCTCGCAGAGGAGCTGCGGATGTGGCCAGCGATGCAGGACGCGCAACCGGGCGAGCCCCAGTAGCGATCGCTCCAGCAAGCCGGTCCGCTGGGAAGCGGTCGCCGCCGGACGGGAGACGGCGGCGACCGCCGGCCCCGCGGCGCATCCACCTACCCGGCGGCGGGTGTGTCCAGCGTCTTCTCCAGCAGGATGCGGGTGCCACTCAGGCTCGAATCGACGACCACGCGGTCCATCACGGCCTGCATCACGTAGAGCCCGCGGCCCCGGCTCTGTGACGGGTGGGCGCGGCGCGACATCGCCAGTCGCGAGCTGTCCAGCCCCGGCCCGCGGTCCTGCACAGAGAACGTGAACAGTCCGTCGACCAGGGACCACCGCACCATCAGCACGGGCTCGCGCTGCCCCCACGACCCGTTCACCACCGCGTTGGTGACCGCCTCGGCGATCGCGAGCTGAACCGAATCGGCGATTTCCTCGGACACCTGCCAGCGTTCGAGGTCACGGTGGAGCAGAGCCCGCACGGTGTGCACCGATTCACTCCGGCACGGCAGGAGCAGGTGCGCCGCGGGACCCTTCATCCGGGCCAGCGTCGGTTCCTCCAAATGGACTCTCCCCCGAATCCGACTTCAGCTGCCTGTCCCGAGGGTCGGCGCTACCTCTCTGATACACGAGCGGGGCCGATGAGTCCAACTCGGCTCATGCGTGACTCATCCGGCACTGACCTCCCGCTGGCCCTCGGCGCACGCCCCGAGCAGGTCGCACGACGAGCACCAGGGACCCGTCCGGGGCACGAACTCGCGGTCCGCCCGCAGCCGCGAGGCCGTCCGCAGCACCTCGTCCAAGCGCTCCTCCAGCACCTCCGCCGGCCGCTCGGTGCGGACCTGCGTGCCGGCGACCACGTAGTCGAGCACCAGCCCGTGCACCGGCCGGTGCAGGCGGCGCTGCGCGAGCGCCGCGTAGATCGTCAGCGCCGAATCCGCGTCGGCCGCCTCCTGGCTGGCGGGCCGCCGCCCGGTCTTGTAGTCGACCACCACCAGGCCGCCGTCCCGATCGGTGTCGACCCGGTCCAGCCGGCCCTTGAGCACCACGTCGCCCCAGCTGGCCTGCAGGTCCACCTCGGTGGCGTAGGGGACCGCGTGCACGTCGGCGCGCTGGTACCACTCGCCGAGCGCCTCGGCCGCACGCTCCTTGGAGGCCTGCAGCTCCTCCCGGTTGCGGTAGCCCTCCTTGACCCAGCAGTCGCGCAGCAGCCGCTGTAGGCGCTCCAGGCTCCGGCGCGCAACGGGCAGGCGGAAGAACTCGCGCATGACCGCGTGAATGGTGGTGCCGAACGACTGCGTTGCGGTCACCCGCGAGCGGTTCCACATGCCGTCCAGGTACAGGAACCGGTACAGGCGGGGGCAGTGGAGGTACTTGTCGAGCGCGGAAGGGCTGAGGAAGGTGACCGGGCTCGAGTCGATGCCGGGGAGGCTCTGCTGTGCGGGGTCGTGCGTGCGCATGCTCCGAGGCTACGCTCCCCCTGCGACCTTTGGACCAGACCGCCCGATAGCGCCCAACCTCAGGAAGCGCGGGCCAGCAGCCGCTCCACCACCGCCTCGGGTGTGCGGCAGACGCCCATGCGGTAGCCGTACGAGGCGCCATGGCAGTCGGAGGATCCGGTCGCCTCCAGGCCCAGCTCGCCGGCGAGCTCGCGCCAGTGCGCCCGGTCCTCGGGTGGTTGGTCGGGGTGGTCGGCCTCCAGCCCGGCCATGCCGGCCTCGGCCATGGCCCGGATGACCGGCTCGGGCACCGAATCGGCGCCGGCGTGGATCGAGGGATGGGCCAGGACCGCCACCCCGGCCGCCTCCCGGATGAGCCGCACTGCCTCGACCGGCGTCACCGCCGCCTTCGACACGTAGGCGCGCCCGCCGGTGCCGATCCACTCCGGCGAGAAGGCGGCGGCGACGTCCGGCACCACGCCAGCCTCGACCATGGCGCGGGCCACGTGGGGCCGCCCGACCGAGCCGCCGCCGGCCAGCTCGAGCACCCGCTCGAAGCGCACGTCGGCCCCGAGCTCGCGCAGCCGCGCGACCATCCGCTCGGCGCGGCCGACCCGCCCGGCGCGGATCCACTCACGCTTGGCGCGGAACCTCGGCTCCGCCGGGTCGAAGGCGTAGCCGAGGACGTGGACCGGCTGCCCCCGGTGCTCGGCGGACAGCTCGCAACCGGTCAGCACCACCAGGTCGCTGCCACGGGCTGCCGCGCGGGCCTCCGAGACACCGGCGGTGGTGTCGTGATCGGTGAGCGCGATGCCGGCCAGGTCGCGCCGCAGCGCCAGCTCGACCACCTCGGTGGGGCGCAGGGTCCCGTCGGAGCAGGTCGAATGCGTATGGAGGTCGAAACCGGGCATGGGCCGACGATAGCAAAGCGGCCGGCTGCGCATGGCTGCGCGAACCCGTTGGCACTCCGGCATCTGGCACGCCTCGGCACCACCTTGGACACAATCGGATAACGAGGCTGAGGCAGACCGGCGACCACGCCGATACTCGCTAAGGACCAGCCGCAATCCGCGTGCACTCACTTCCCTAGCGTCACAGGCGCACGCCGTTCTGGGGCGCGGCGAGGAGGTACCGCTGTGTCGTTGCTCATGCTCGCCGTGGTCGCGCTGTTCCCGGTCACACTGCTTGCCATCCTGCTGCTGACGTCGGGCCTGGAGGGGAAGTTCGTCAGCCCGCACCCGGCCAAGACGCCTCGGGGCGATCGCTCACCGCCGCGGGACGACTGAACCGGAGCAGCGGGCCCGACCCCGGTTTCCACGACCGGGTCAGTGGTAGGCATCCGGCGACCGATCACCCGACCCGAGGTGGCACCCGATGCCGGCCGACCCTTCGTCACCCGTCGAGGAGCTGATCCCCGAGCATCCCACGCTGGAGCGCCTGCGTGAGGCCGCCGCCGGCTGCCGCGGATGCGGTCTGTGGCATGACGCCACCCAGACGGTCTTCGGCGAGGGCAGCTCGAGCGCCGAGGTGGTCATGGTCGGCGAGCAGCCCGGTGACGTGGAGGACCGGACCGGCAGGCCGTTCGCCGGCCCGGCCGGCAAGCTGCTGGACCGGGCGCTGGAGGAGGCCGGCATCGACCGCCGCGAGGTCTACGTGACCAACGCTGTCAAGCACTTCAAGTGGACCCGGCGAGGCAAGCTGCGCCTGCACAAGAAGCCCAGCTCCGAAGAGATCCGCGCCTGCCGGCCGTGGCTCGACGCGGAGCTGCGGGTGGTGCGGCCGCGCGTGCTGGTCTGCCTCGGCGCCACCGCTGCCCAGGCGCTGCTCGGCAGCACCTTCAGGGTCACCCGCCAGCGCGGCCAGTTCGTCGAGTCCGACCTTGCTCCACTGGTGCTGGCCACCGTGCACCCGTCATCGGTGCTGCGCGCGCCCGACGACGAGGCCCGTGCCGTCGCGTACCGCGGCCTGGTCGACGACCTCTCCAAGGTCGCCGTGGCGCTCTCCGGGTAGAAGGGGCGGCCGCCACCCCGATCCTCCCTTGCCGGCCTGGAGGCGCAGGCCGGTGATCCCGGCCCGGGGGCGGGCCGCGGTCACGGCCTGGCGGTACGCTCTCCGCATGCCCGAGCTTCCCGAGGTCGAGTCGGTCCGGCGCCAGCTCGACCCGGCGCTTCGCGGACGCCAGATCGTCAAGGTCTGGTCCGACGTGCAGCGCCGCTTCCTCCAGCCGGAGCGCCTGGCCGGCCATACCGTGCTGGCCGTCGGCCGCCGCGGCAAGTTCCTGATCTGCCCGCTCGACGGGCGGCTCGAACTGGTCATGCACCTCGGCATGACCGGCGTGCTGCACTTCGGCCTCGCCGACGAGTACACCCGGGCCCGGCTCACTCTGGACGACGGCCGCGAACTCGTCTTCAGGGACGTGCGCCGGTTCGGCGGCCTGGCGGTGGTGACCGCCGGCGTCTACGACGCCCTGCCCACCCTGGCCAAGCTGGGCCCGGAGCCGCTGTCGGACGAGTTCGACCCCGACCGCTTCGCGCGACAGCTCGCCGCCACCCGCGCCCCGGTCAAGCCCTACCTGCTCACCCAGCGGCCGGTGGCCGGGGTCGGCAACATCTACGCCGACGAGGCGCTGTGGCTGGCGCGCATCCACCCGGCGTCCCGCCGCGTCGGCCGGCGGCGGGCCCTGGACCTGCACGCGGCCATCCGCGAGGTCCTGGAGCAGGCCATCGCCCGGGAGGGCACCACCTTCCGCGACTACCGGATGGTCAACGGGGACAGCGGGCGCAACGCGAGCTTCCTGATCGCCTACGGCCAGGCGGGACTGCCCTGCCCTGGGTGCGGGACGCCCTTGAAGAAGATCTTCCTCGGCGGCCGTGGCACCACCTTCTGCCCCACCTGCCAGCGGCACTGACCCGCAAGCCGGCGGAACGCGGTTTGCAGGTCCGGCCTTCTTCGACAGAATGGGCCGAGCCAGCAACGTCGAGGAGCCATCCAGATGCCGCCAGAGGCCAACGACCACCCAGAGCAGCCACGCCAGCCGGCACCCGGGCCTCCAGCCAAGGCCGAGCCGGCGCCCGGGCCGGCGCAGCCTCCAGCCGAGCGGGCACCCGCGCCGGCGCAGCCTCCGGCGGAGCGGCCCGCTCCGCTGCCGGACGCGACCCCGCGCGCCTCCGACGCCGAGCGCAACCACGCGCTCGACCGCCTGCGGGCCGCCTACGTCGAGGGGCGCCTGGACCAGGAGGAATTCGACGAGCGCTCGGACATCGCGCTGAAGGCCAAGACCATCGGCCAGCTCGAGCGACTGTTCGACGACCTGCCCGACAGCTACACCCAGAGCGGCCTGGCGCGGCACTACGGCGCGGCCGGACCGGTGGTGCGGCCCGGCGAGGGCGGCAGCCGGGTCTCGGTCGCGGTGCTGAGCGGCGTCGAACGTCGGGGATCCTGGCGCGTGCCGGTGAGCTCGACCGCGTTCGCGTTCATGGGCAGCGTCGCGCTCGACCTGCGGACCGCGGTCCTGAGCGGCCAGGTGACCACCATCACCGCCGTGGCCATCATGGGCGGCATCGAGGTCATCGTCCCGCCCGGCATCCGCGTGGAGTCCAGCGGCTTCGGCTTCATGGGCGGCTGGGACAACCGCGCCAGCGACGACCGGCTGGCACCGGACGCGCCGGTGCTCCGGGTCCGCGGCCTGGCCCTTATGGGCGGGGTCGAGATCAGGACCAAGGAGCCGCGCGATCCGCGGGGCCCGCAGCCCACAACAGGATCCGCTTGAACGGGTAGAAGTACGGCCGGCGCGGGTCGAGCCGCGGCAGCAGGCGCGCCCGGTAGCTGGCCAGGAACTCCGCGAACAGCTCGGGCGGCATGCGACGCTGGTAGTCGGTCAGCAGCGTGCCCCGAGCCCATTCGATCACCTGCTCCGGCCCCGCCAGATGGTGCGGGTAGATCTGCAGCCGGACGTGCTGCTCGACGAAACCGAGCCCCTCCAGCAGCTCCGCGTAGCGCTCGGGCGCCTCGACCGGGCTGACGCGCCGGTAGCCCCCCGTCGCGCCGCGGAACGGCTCCTCGGCGGCGAGCTCCGCCGCGACCAGGTGCGAGACGTGGTCGTGGTTGGCTGGCACCTGCACCGCCAACTGGCCGCCCGCCTCCAGCGTGGCGGCAAGGCGCTCCAGCAGCCGCGGATGGTCCGGAACCCACTGCATGGCGGCATTGGAGAGGATCAGGTCCCAGCGCGCGTGGCCGCCCGGCTCCCCCGGCGCTCCGAAGCTGGCGACGTCGCCGCGCGCGAAGCCGAGGCCGCCGCCGGCGACCGCCCGCGCGCGCTCCAGCATGGCGGCGGAGCTGTCGACCCCGAGCGTCTCGGCCGCCCCGACGCGCCGGTGCAGCTCGGCGGTGAGCGCGCCGGTTCCGCAGCCGAGGTCGGCGGCGCGGCCGCCGGGAATCGGGCGGACCAGGGCGAGCAGGTCGAAGAATGGCGCGTTGCGCTCCGCTGCGAACCGCTCGTACCGGGCGGGGTCCCAAGGGTCGGACACCTGCTGCTCGCCTTGGCCCGGTTGGTTGACTGTCATTCGCCCGACGATTGTCCACAACTTGGCTCCTCAGGAACACCTTGCCGCGTCGATGGTTCATGATGTGGCTGCGCGCGCGAAGCATCCGAAGGCTGCAGGGGGAGACGAGGACCGGTTGGCCGCACACCAGATGATCGGCAGGGTGGGGCGGGTGACCGGCACGATCGCACCGGACCGGATCGGAGAGGTCATGATCGCGATCCGCGGCGGCAGCGAGGCGTTCCACGCCTACTCCGCCGAGAGAGAAGACACCATCCAGACCGGCAGGCGGGTGGTCGTCGTCGAGTATTTCCCCCCCAGGACTGTCGTGGTCAGCCCGCTGTAGCGGCTGGCTAGGAGGCTGCATTGTCATGGATCCCACCATCATCGGCGGTGGCGTGCTCGTCATCCTCGTCGTGTTGTTCATCCTGTTCCGCCTCATGTGGCGGGTGGCCGAGCCGAACGAGGCGCTGGTCATCTCGGGGCTGCGGCAGCACGCCGAGGTCGAGGGAGTCGGCGAGAGCCTCGGCTTCAAGATCGTGACCGGCAAGGGCACCCTGGTCCTGCCGGGCATCCAGACCGTGCGACGCCTCTCGCTCGACCTGCGCGAGGCCCAGCTCGGCATCGACTGCGTGAGCACACAGGGCATCCCGCTGGCGATCCAGGGCGTGGTGATCTTCAAGGTCGGCGACGACTACGTGTCCATCGCCAACGCCGCCCGTCGCTTCCTCGACCAGCAGGACCAGATGGACGCCCGTGTCCACAACGTGTTCGCCGGTCACCTTCGGGCGATCGTCGGCAATATGACTGTGGAGGAGATGATTCGCGACCGCGAGAAGCTCACCTCGCTGACACGTGAGTCCTCTGGCATGGAGATGGAGAAGCTCGGCCTGATCGTCGACTCGCTCCAGATCCAGGAGATCCACGACCCGACCGGCTACATCAAGAACCTCGCGCTGCCCCACGCCGCCGCGGTGTCGCGAGAGGCGAGGATCGCGCAGGCGCACGCCGACCGGGAGGCGACCCAGAACGAGCAGCAGGCAGAGGCCTTGAAGGCCGAGGCCTTCCGCGACAGCCAGATCAAGCAGGCCGGCTACCAGGCGCAGGTCGACCGCGCCGCGGCCGAGGCGCGGCAGAGCGGCCCGCTCGCCGAGGCGACCTCGCGCCAACAGGTCGTCGTCCAGGAGACGAAGGTTGCCGAGCTGGAGGCGCACCGCGAGGAGCAGCGGCTCCAGGCGAGCGTCCGCAAGCCGGCGGACGCCAGGGCCTACGAGCGGACCACGCTGGCCAAGGCCGAGCGTGACGCGCGCATCGCCGGCGCGGAGGCCGAACGCCAGGAGGTCGAGCTCCAGGCGGCGGCCAACGCGCAGCGGGTGCGGCTCGCGGCGCAGGCCGAGGCCGAGCGGGTGCGCCTGGAGGCGGCCGCCAACGCCGAGGCCGCCAAGCAGGTCGGTGAGGGCGAGGCCGCCGCCACCTCGGCCAGGGGCCGCGCCGAGGGCGACGCTGCGCGGGCGCGTGGCCTGGCCGAGGCGGACGCCATCAAGGCGCGAGCCGACGCCCTCGCGCAGAACCAGGACGCCGTCATCGGCCAGCAGCTCGCCGAGAACTGGCCGGCGATCGTGGAGGCGGCGGCCAAGCCGTTCGGCGCGGTCGACCAGATGATCGTGCTGAACGGGGCGCAGGGGCTGTCCGAGGCGCTGGCCCAGGCGCTGAGCCAGGGGGTGGTCGGGCTCCAGCTCGCACGCAGCATCCTGAGTGGCGGGGGCAACGGCAGCGCCGAGTCCAACGGTGCCGCGGGGGCCAAGGGCAGCGCCTCCGTAACGGGTGGCCAGACACCCGCGCGCAAGGACGGAACATGAGGAGATCGCTACGAGCATGCTCGTAGCTGTTACCGGGTCCACCGGAATGATCGGGTCCGTGCTGGTCTCCAGCCTGGTCGCCGATGGCCACGAGGTGCTCCGTTTCACCCGCTCGCCGAGTCCCGGACCGGGTGCCGCCCGCTGGGACCCGGCGGGCGGCACCATCGACTCGGAGGCGCTGTCCAAGGCCGACGCGGTCGTCCACCTCGCCGGCAGGAACATCGCCGCACTGCGCTGGACGCCGAAGGTCAAGCGGGAGATCCTCGACAGCCGCACCCACGGGACGCGGCTGCTGGCGGAGACCATGGCCGGCCTGCCCGACGGGCCGCGAGTGCTCGTCACCGCATCGGGGATCAATTTCTATGGCGATCGCGGCGACGAGGTACTCACCGAGACCAGCCCGGGCGGCCAGGGGTTCCTGGCTGAGGTTTGCCGCCAGTGGGAGGGCGCTGCCGATCCGGCGCGGGCCGCGGGGATCCGCACCGTCCACGTGCGAACCGGGTTCGTGCAGACGCCACGCGGCGGGGTGCTGCCCAAGCTGCTGCCGCTGTTCCGGGTCGGGCTGGGGGGCCGGTTCGGCTCTGGCCGCCAGTGGTGGAGCTGGGTGACCCTGGACGACGTCGTCGGCATCTACCGTCACGCCGTGACCGCCAGCGCGGCGAGCGGCCCGCTCAACGCCACCGCGCCCAACCCGGTGACCAACGCCGAGTTCACTGCCACGCTCGCCAAGGTCCTCGGACGCCCCGCCCTGCTGCCGGTGCCGAGCTTCGGCCCCAAGCTCCTGCTCGGCGAGCTGGCCGACGAGCTGCTGTTCGCCAGCGCCCGCGTGCACCCAGCCGCCACCGAGTCGAGCGGCTACTCCTTCCAACACCCCATCCTCGAACCCGCCCTCCGCCACCTCCTCACCCGCCCCTGACCGCCCCCCCAATCCCCCGGCTTACCTGCAGCCCCGACTCGGCCCGCCCCGCCCAACTGGCCTGCCGCCGCCTGCCCTCAGCGGAAGTCGCGTGAGCGGGTTGCGACGCCCGTCTGGAAGGGGTGGAGCTGCTCGGCGATCACGTTGGTGACGCCCTCGGCCCGTTCGAGGCGACCGCGGATCAGCATGGCAGACGCGGCCCGGCCGATACGGCCGTAGCGTGTCCAGACACCAGGCGAGCAGATCACGTTGATGATGCCGGTCTCGTCCTCGAGGCTCAGGAAGGTGGTGCCGCTGGCCGTGGCCGGGCGCTGGCGATGCGTCACGATCCCACCGACCAGCACGCGGCTGCCCGGTTCGACGCCGGCCAGGCCATCGGAGGACACCGCCCCGAGCGCGTCGAGCCGCTCGCGCAGGAACTCGACGGGATGGCTGAAGGTCGAGAGCCCGGTCGCCCACAGATCGGCCGCGCTGAGCTCGACCGGGCTCATGCCCGGGAGCTGGGGCGCCTCCGCGCCAACCACCGCCCCGGGCAGCCGATCCGCCCGCGCCTGCGCCACCGCGCCGGCCGCCCAGAGCGCCTCCCGGCGCTCCAACCCGAAGCAGGCGAACGCTCCCGCCGTCGCCAGCGCCTCGACCTGCGCCTGACTGAGCCCGATCCGGTAGACCAGATCCGCCATGGAGGCGTACGGGCGCCCCGCGGCGATCCGCTCCGCCAGCTCGTCCCCGATGGTCCGTACAGACGACAACCCCAGCCGGACCGCGCCCTCCGCCCCCACCGCCCCAGCGGCGCCCTCCACTCCCTCCGCCGACCCCGACCTGGCGGCGCCCTCCGTGCCCACCCCCGATCTGGCGGCGCTCTCCGCGCCTGCCGCGCCGTTCCCGAGCGGCTCGAGGGTGGCAGCCGCCTCGCTTGCGTGGAGGTCGGGGCCGCGGACGACCACGCCGTGGCGGCGGGCGTCGGCGACCAGCGTCCGCGGCGAGTAGAACCCCATGGGCTGCGCGTTCAGCAGCGCGGCGAGGAACGCCGCCGGGTAGTGGAGCTTCAGCCACGCGCTCGAGTAGACCAGGTAGGCGAACGACACCGCGTGGCTCTCGGGAAAGCCGAAGTTGGCGAAGGCGGCGAGCTGCTCGTAGAGCTGGTCGGCGACCTCCCCGGTGATGCCACGCTCCGCCATCCCCTGGTAGAGACGACCGCGGAGCTGCTCCATCCGCTCGACAGAACGCTTGGCGCCCATGGCCTGGCGGAGCTGGTCGGCCTCGGCGGCGGTGAATCCGGCCACGTCGACCGCCATCTGCATGAGCTGCTCCTGGAACAGCGGCACCCCTTTCGTCTTCTTGAGCGAGCGCTCCAGCAGTGGGTGCAGGTAGGTGATGCGCTCACTGCCGTTGCGGCGGCGGATGTACGGATGCACCGAGCCGCCCTGGATCGGTCCAGGCCGGATCAGCGCCACCTCGACGACCAGGTCATAGAACTCCCGCGGCCGCAGGCGCGGCAGGGTGGCCATCTGCGCGCGGCTCTCGACCTGGAAGACGCCGATCGAGTCGGCCGCCTGGAGCATCTCGTAGACGACCGGCTCCTGGGGCAGGTCGGCCAGGTCGATCTCGACGCCGTGGTGGGAGCGGATCAGGTCGACCGCGGCGTGCAGCGCCGAGAGCATGCCGAGCCCGAGCAGGTCGAACTTCACCAGCCCGATCGTCGCGCAGTCTTCCTTGTCCCACTGCAGCACGCTGCGGTCCTTCATGGTCGCCCATTCGACCGGGCAGACCTCCAGCACGGGCCGGTCGCAGATGACCATCCCGCCCGAGTGGATGCCGAGATGCCTTGGGAACCCCTGGACCTGGGCGGCCAGCTCCATGACGGCGGACGGCACGTCGTGGTCGGTAACCTCGCGAAGCGACCCCCACAAGTCGAGCTGCTTGGCCCAGGCGTCGAGCTGACCGGGAGCGTAGCCAAGCGCGCGCCCCATATCGCGCACGGCGGAGCGGGGCCGGTAGGTGATCACGTTGGCCACCTGCGCGGCGCGGTCCCTCCCATAGCGCTGGTAGACGTACTGGATCGCCTCCTCGCGCCGGCCCGCCTCGATATCGAGGTCGATATCGGGCGGCCCGTCACGCTCCGGCGAGAGGAAGCGCTCGAACAGCAGACCGAGCTTTACGGCGTCGGCCTTGGTGATGCCGAGCGCGTAGCAGACGGCCGAGTTGGCCGCCGAGCCGCGACCCTGACAGTAGATGTCGGCGCGCTCGCAGAACTGGACGATGTCCCAGACGATCAGGAAGTATCCGGGAAAGCCGAGGCTGGAGATCATGTCGAGCTCGTAGTCGATCTGTCGCCATGCGCCCTGGATCCGCTCCGCGCCACGGGGACCGTACCGGCGGGTCGCTCCCTGCTCGGCGAGGTGCCGCAGCCAGCTCATCTCCGTGTGCCCCTGCGGGACGGGGAAGTCCGGCAGCCGCGGGGCGATCAGCTTGAGGTCGAAGGCGAGCTCACGGCCGAGCCAGGCCGCCCGCTCGACCGTGCGCGGATAGCGGTAAAGGCGCTTGTCCTGCTCGAGTCCCGAGCGCAGATGCGCGCCGGCCGACGCGGGCAGCCAGCCGTCCAGCTCGTCGAGCGAGCGGCGAGCGCGCACCGCGGCGAGCGCGGCCGCCAGCCGGTGCCGGCGCGGGGTGGCGTAGTGGACGTTGTTGGTGGCCACCGCTTCGATCCCGCGGGCGTAACCGAGCCGGACCAGAGCGTCGTTGCGGGCCGAGTCGAGCGGGTCGCCGTGGTCCCAGATCTCGATCAGCACGTTCTCGCGGCCGAACGTCTCGATCAGGCGGTCGAGCTGGTAGGCGGCGGCCGTCGGGCCGCGATCGACCAGCGCGCCGGGCACCGCGCCCTTGCGACAGCCGGTGAGGACCAGCCAGTGGCCGCCATGCAGGGCCGCCAGCAGCTCCAGGTTTGCGCGCGGAGCCCCCTTGGAACCGGCGAGCTGCGCCGCCGAGATGGCCCTGCACAGGCGGGCGTACCCATTCGAGTCACGGGCCAGCACCAGCAGGTGCTCCCCCGAGGGGTCAGGATCGGGCAAGGTCGGACGGGCGCTCTCCAGGCCCAGGGTGAGCTCGGCACCGAACACCGTGCGCATGCCGACCGCCTTGGCGGCCTCCGCGAAGCGCACCACCCCATACATGCCGTCGCGGTCGGTGAGCGCGAGCGCCTCCAGCCCGAGGTTGGCCGCCTCCTCGACCAGCTCCTCCGGAGGCGAGGCGCCGTCCAGAAAGCTCGCGTTGGAATGGCAGTGCAGCTCAGCGTAGGGAGTCGCCAGCGCTCGCGAGATCGCGCGAGCGCCAGGTCGCCGCCGGTCGGGCTTCGGGTCGCGCCCCTCAGGTTTCGGGTCCTGGCGCCGGGCCCCAGGAACCTCGGCGCCGACCGCCTCGGTCCGCGATTGCGACCGCGACCGGCCGCGTACCAGTCGGGCGAATTCTGCCCAGGGAATTGGAGGATTCTGAAAGCCCATGGCGTCATGATCGAACACTTGTTCGCCTCAGACAACAGCGCATGGCGCCTATCTCGGGCTGAATTCGCAACCAGCCCCTAAATTTACGGCGACTGGGGCCGCGATGGTAGCGAACCCCCCTAATTGACTGCAGCGTCGGAGGCGTCATGAATTGGATCAACACATGGCAACGCGAACCCGGTCGTCATCGAAACCTCCTGAAGGTGGACGAGGACCCCGCCCACCGTCCCTGTGACCAGGAATAGCTCCTTATGGGTACCAATAGGCCGTCGATGACGGCCAATTGCCATTCCAACCATAAACCGCTTCCCCAGGCGCCTCATGGACGGCGTTGCGGGCTCACCGACCTTATGCCACCACGTCCGCACCGCAACGCTCATTACGTAGGGTTCCGCGGAGACCCGGTCGACCCACCACATCAGGACGAATTCGTCCACGGAAATTGGGCAGGCCGATGGCTTTCGCGAGCATCGAGATGAATTCCTTCAAGCACGGGAATGGCCGGCACCGCCTATGAGACGCGTCGGGCGATCACGACCAGCGCTCGACCGCGGCGCCGCCGGTCAGGCGCTGGGGGCCCCGGTCAAGAGCTCTCGATCGCCAGCGCCCACCTCCGCGCCGACCTGCCGCGCCGTGTCGAGGAATGCCTCGGCGGCGGGCGACAGATAGCGGTCCGGGTGGTTGGCGAGCACGATCGTGCGAGCCGGAACCGGCGGGTCGAGCTGCCGGATGACCACTTTCGGATCGTTCTCGTCCACGGTGAGCAGCGGCACGATCGCGACGCCGAGTCCGGCCGCCACCAGCCCCTGGACCGTCGCGTTGTCGCTCGATCGGAGGACGACGTGCTGCTCGAACCCATAACGCCGCAGGGAGGACTCGAGGAACTGCTGGCAGGCCATCGTGTGTTGCGCGACGAACCGGCAGTCGACGAGGTCGTCGAGCGGCACCGGCTGCTTGCTGGCCAGCGGGGAGCCAGCCGGCACCAGCAGGACATATGGGTCCTGGAGCAGCTCTGTCGTCTTGAACCTGTCGCTCATGACCTCGCTGTCCATCACGAACGCGAGATCGAGCTCGCCGGCCTCGACCAAGGTGAGCAGGTCCTTGTCCGAGGAGTCCCTGAGGTCGATCTCGACCTTGGGCCACCTCGCCGCGAACACACCGAGGATGGCCGGCAGGATCCGCGCGCTGACGCTCTCGTATGCGCCGATGCGCAGCGTGCCCTTCGCGCCCTCGGAGAAGGCCGCGAGGTCGGCCTTCGCCGACTGGAAGCGGTCGATGATCGGCCCAGCGTGCCGCAGGAGCAGTTCCCCTGACTCGCTCAGGGTGACCTGCCGACGGCCACCCCGCCGCTCGAAGAGAGGGAGCCCGACGATCCTCTCCAGCGTGGCGATCTGCTGGCTGATCGCCGACTGGGTGTAGCCCAGTTCATCCGCCGCGCGGCTGAACGAGCCGGCGCGGGCGACTGCCCGCAGCGCCAGCAGATGGCGAAGCTCGACGGACGACCAATCATTAGCAGTCATGATCGAAAACGATCATAACTGGATTTGTTCTTATAGGCCAGCGCTGGAACCCTGGTCTCATGCCCTTGATCCCTACGACCAGCCCAGATGACCCAGCCAGCGTCGTCCACTTCGTGGAGCGAAGCTCGAACATGGAGACAGGCCAATGTTCTCGGTGTACTGCGAGCAATGCGGCTCAGTCCTCCTTCTCGGTCCAGCCAATATCCTTGCGGTCCAGAACAGCTCCGAAGGCATCGTCGTCCACTTTCGGTGTCACGCCGGCCACCGCGGCGTCTGGTTGGCCAGCGCGCGCTCGGACCGCCCCGTTCTCCGGTCCAAGGGCGGAGAGCACGCTCCCCATCTCGTGACCGCGTCCGCGACCGTTGGCCGGTCTGCCGGACTTCGGCGAGACCCATCGCAAGGTCGGGGCTCGTCGAGCACGCGGCCGGGACGGAGCACCGGCACCACGCCGGGCACTCAGCCTTCCTCGAGCACTCGGCCCGCACCGGGCACGCGCTCCGCACCGGAAGCCCAGCCACTGTCGATCGGTCGGCAGGCACGGAGCGCCACACCGGATGCTCAGCCTGCACGGCGCCATCTCCCGGGCTTGGACGCGGTCGCGAGCGGGATCGAGGCGCGACGCCACGCTCGAGCACTTCAGGGCAGCACGCCCTCGAGCTGGACGCGATGGACCCGAGCCCCGTGGCGACGCGGCCGCCAGTCCTGTGGCGGTTCGGGGCAGCGCTGAGGCGTGCGGCGAGCAACTCGACCCAGAGCGGCGTGCCTACTGGTGGGTGAAGCTGGTCGCGATGCCGTGCTCGGTCGACTCGTAGCGTGTGGCGGCCTGTGACGTGAGCTGCGCGATGCCGGTCAGAGCCTGATGCAGCGCAGCGGCGCCGCGCTGCCAATCGCCCCAGAGCTCGAGGAAGTGCGCCTGCGCAACCCCGGCCCAGTCCGTTCCTAGTGGCTCGACGTTGGCGGCGAGCTGGCGCAGGGCCCCATCGATGTCGCCGGCGGCGCCGTTGAGCTGGACCGCCACCTGCCGCAACTGCTCCGGGGTGACCCGGATGCCGATTCCGTTCATCTCCCACCTCTCAGGGATGCTCAGGAAGCAAAGCTTGATGAAGTTGTACCTTCGAACGCAATCGAAGGCAAACGAGTATCCACAGGGGTTGCCAAACGCTTCGGCGCTGGGCATACGGCGGGAGCGGCGACCAGGAGAGGGAGCGATTGGCGGCGACGGCTCAGCCGGGCTCAGTCATAGGTCGCCTCGATCAACCACTGGCCCTCGGACAGCTTCAGCAGGTAGGCGACGTCTTCCTCGCTGGTCACCTGAAGGCGCGCAAGACGTTGATGAGCCTTCGGATCCCACCAGCGTTCGTCGATCGGCCATGGACCGGCCCACGCCACGATCCGCGTCCAAACGCCGGACACTCGTAGCCAGCCGGGCTTCTCACTCAGCAGCCCGCGGCCGTTGACCGTCACAGGGGCTCCCCCGGCGTCCTGGACCTCTGCCAGGACCGGCTCGTGGTGGACGACCGCCGGTGAGGGCTCGGGGATCCTCCCTGGCCAGGGAGGAGTCTTGGAACCTCGCGGAGCGCTGGAACGCCTCGAAGCCGTGCCGGCGGCCGGTTTCGGCTTCGGCAAGCTGTCCGGCGCGGCAGCCGTCCCCGGCGCGGCGGGCAGGTTCAGCGCCGCGGGCGCGGCGGGCGCGGTGGGCGGGGCTGGCGCGGCCGGCGGGGCTGGCGCGGCCGGCGAGGCGGGCTTGGGGCGACGACTGGCGTCGCGTGGATGCTCCAGGGCGCTCTCCGCGCTGAAGCCGCCATCGACGACGCGCAAACTTGCCGGGGCAAAGGGATCGGGGGGGCTTGGCGAGGTCCCGTCGGAAGCCAGGGACTTGTGGGGACTCGGGGGGTCGTTGGAGCCGGGTGGCCTGTGGGAAGTTGGAGCGTCGTGGGGCCGTGGGCCGCCATGGGGCGCAGGGTCCTCGTGCATTCCCGAGTTTTCGTGGGCTTCCGGACGTCTGCGGGTTCGGGAGCCTTCTGGGGCTTTCGGAGCTCCGCGGGCCCCGGAGCCTCCGCCGGCCTTCGGGCGGCCGCTCTTGGAGGCCTGGTCATCGGGAGCGCTCGGGAGCTCGCCTTCGGCGACGCTGATCACCCGATCGGCTGGGGCACGGCCTCCCCGTAGGCTGACGAGGCGAACCGCCTCAGGCCCGAGCAATCCCTGAACTCTCGCCAGGGCACGGGCGGCTCGCCGGCTGGCCTCGGTCTCCTCGCCCCAGAAACCGAGTTGGCGCCCACGGGCCGCGACCGCCTCGTCCGGGATCAGGGCCAGGCGGGTGATCGCTCCGGTGGGCCGCGATGCCGCTGAACCGGTCAGCCAACCATCGAGCTGCCACCGGACACGCTCAGCGATGGAGGCGACCTGCACGGCGCGTGGGTCGGCGGTCGCTCCTCGGCGCGACGGGCGGGCGGGCGGCTCGTGTCGCCACACCCGGGCCAGCATCTCCCCGTGCTCGGTCTCGACCTCGATACGCAGGCGCGTGCAGGCAAGGCCCAGCCGCTCGAGACGATCGACGAGCTCGTCGGCCAGCGCCTTGGCTGCGAAAGCGGCGACGTCGACCCTCGTGATGGGCGGATCGAGTGCGGCTGCGACCCCGAGCTCGGGTGGTGGACGACGGCTCGCGCGGGGATGCTCGTCCAGGCCAGTGGCCAACCGGTGTGCCCGTACGCCCTCGGGGCCGAAGCGGGTGGCCATGGCGACCCGCGGCAGGGTCGCCAGGTGGCCGAGGGTGCGCAGGCCCAGACGGTTGAGCAGGTCGGTGAGCTCCGGGTGCTCCAGGACCTCGACGGGGAAAGGCTCCAGGAAACCCGGCGTCTCCCCAGGAGGGACGATCCAGTGGCGTCCAGCGGCCAGCCCGTCGCCGGCGCCGGGCAAAGCAGGAGCGGAATCGGGGCGGGAGGCAGAGTCGGCGGCCAAGGTGAGATCGCCGCGCGGCGCGGGGTCCGTGGGCGAAGCGTGGAGGGGGAGGCCGGCGTGCGAGCGGAGAACGCCGTTCGAGGTGGAATTGGGGTGGGAGGCGTGGCGAGCGGCGAGGCTGGCGGCGAAGCGGCCATCGGCGATGCCAACCTGGCAGCGTCCAAGGGCACCGAGCACTCGATCGACGGCGGCCAGCACCGCGGCGGTGAGGGCGGCCTCACCGCCGTGGTATCTGGCGGCACCACGGGCGAGGAAGGCGCATTCGCCGGGACGCAGCACCTCGATCCGCGGGGTGAGCGACTCGACCGCCGCCAGCACCGGCTCGAAGGCGCGCGCGTCCCGGTCGGGGTCGTGCGCGATCAGCTCGAGCTCTGGGCAGCGTTCCTGCGCTTGGCGCCGGCGTTGGCCAGGGCGGACCCCATCGGCGCGGGCGGCCGCCGAGCAGGCGAGCACCCGACCGGCATCCAGCACGGCCACCGGCTCGGTGGTCGGCACGCCCGCCGCGGCCACCGGCCAATCAGGGCACCAGATCGCCAGCACGCGGGCCATCGACGCCGGTCACACCTCCCCACTACACCGACTGGAGAAGGCGGCCCTTGGATGTGGCGCTCGTGGTGTCCACCTCCCTTCCTTTCCAGGGTTGTACGACCCGACTGTCCATCTCTTCCTCGACGGCACGGACATAGCGATCGTGTCGCGGCCCGGGCCCCTGCTGAGCGACGTCGGGACTGGGAAGCCAGAGCCTGGCCGCCGCTCCAGCGCGGCGGCGCCCCGACCGGCGGCCGCGACCTCGACCTTGCGGGCCTGGAGTCGCCCGTAGTTCTCTCGCCTGTTCTGTTGTGTTGCCCGAGAGGTGCCCATGAGAGGCTCACCGGTCAGGTAGCGGGCTGCACGGTTCCATCTCGGAAGGGCAGCCAGAGCCAGGCTTCGTGGGGCCGGGTGGCACTGCCCCGGCCTGTGGTGATAACTCGTGCTCGGCGCTGCTGGAGGTATCCAGCTCCGGCCTCCAATCCGATCCATGGCTCGTGGTCGACGTGGAGGTTCAGGTCGGGGCTGGGCCAGGTGCCGAGGACGACCAGGACGCTGCGGTGCTCCCGGGCTCGGGTGGCAAGCTGATGGCCCACGGTCTGGCCGCAGGCGGCTGGGGGTTGGGTGACGACCAGGTCGATCGCGTCCAGCAGCGTGGCGATCACCCACGCCCATTGCACCCCTGGGTTGGGGATCAGGGCCAGACGCTGGAGCGCGACGCCAGTCTCGGCGGCGGCGACCACCCCCAGCTCCGGAATGCCGGCGAAGGCGGCCCAGAGGTTGCCCTGGGTAACGCCAGCTGCGAGTGCGAGCGCGAGCCGCAGGGACCCGCTGACGGTGACCACACTGCCGCGGCGCAGGCGCTTGGCAAGCACCGAGTGCTATGCCCGTGGGGTCCGGCCAGCGAGGGGTCGGACGTTGCCGAGCATGGTGTCGCGTTCAGCCTTGACCTGCTCGTAGTCGATCGACAGCTCGTTGATGACGTGGGCGTGGCACTCGAGGAGAGCTTGCCGTTCGACCCGTTCGGCTCTGAGCCGGGCAAGCGACTCCTCAAGTTCCTGCACTCGCGCCTTGAGCTTCCGCGCCGAAGGAGGGTCGCCGCCGATGGCCTTGGCCTGGGCTTGGAATTGCTGGGGATCGGGATCGGCGCTGCTCAACGGTCCTCCCGCTGGTCCGAGCGACCCGCAGGCTGGCCACCAGGTCGTGGTGGCCGATGCGGGCGGGTATGGAAGAACCCGAGCGCCTCAGGAGGCCCGTGATTCATCCCGCCTCCACTCACGCGTTCATGGACGAGACCTGTGAGCACCCACTCGCGAATCAAGCGGATCCTGGTCGAAGGAGATGACTTCGTCTCCTGTCACCCTGCAGAATCGGGGGGAGCCGGGGGCCTATCGGGGGCCGTCCGGCGGGGATGTCGTCTCGCCGCTGTGGGGCAGGCGCCGCAGCTGCTCCCGCGCCAGCTGCATCAGGACGCGAGTCGCGGGCGACAGATGAACATTCCGGCGGGTGATGAAGGCGAAGGTCTCCTGCAGCGGCGGGGCTAGGGACACCCAGTGCAAGCGTTCGGTAAAGCCCAGGTAGGCGGCGAGGGGGAGCGACATGACGGTGTCGCCGACGCCACGCTCCGCCAGGGCGAGAGCTGAGGCTGAGGACTCGACCTCGACCACGGGGAGAATGGAGACGCCTGCCTTCTGGACCCGCTCAAGGAGCTGACGGCGGGTGGGATCGGCGCTGCCCCAACGGGCTTCCGGGAGGATGAGCGGTGCCTGGGCGAGGTCGGCTGCGGTCACGGGGTGACTGGTGCGAGCAGGGTCGATGCTGAGGTAAACGGCCTCGCTGGTCCACGCGATATGGCCCACCTGGAGCCCTCTGTCATCCACTGGCAGAGCGACCAGCCCCGCCTCCAGATGTCCGTCGCGGACGGCGTCGGCGACCTCCGAGGAGTTCAGGCCGACCACGCGGACCCGAACCTGTGGGTGGCGCGCGCGGAACTCGGCGATCAGGTCGGTGAGGAGCAGGTGTTGCGCGGTGCTGAAGGTGCCGAACGCGACGGTGCCGCCGGTAAGGGTGCGGATTCCGCGTACAGACTCTGCCGCTTCCCCCGCCGCCGCGACAGCGCGCTGGGCGCTCGGAAGGAAGAGCTGGCCAGCCTCGGTCAGGACCAGACGGCGGTTGGTACGCACGAACAGGGTAACGCCGAGCTCGTTCTCTAGGCGTTTGATCTGCTCGGACAGGCTGGGCTGGGCGATATACAGGGCCTCGGCGGCCACGGAGAAGGAGCCGTGCTCGACGGCGGCGAGGAAGTAGATCAGCTGTTGCAGGGTCATCGACTTCCTGGGCTTAGGCATCGGCTAGATCAAGGTAAAAACTATACTATCTCATGGAAGGTTAGGCTGGACCGATCGCCAGGACCCGTCGCATTCTTGGAGCCATGACTTCCTTGCGCTCGTGCATCATCGGAGCGGGCGCGGCCGGCATGGCTGCGCTGCAGGTCCTGACGCACCGTGGCTTCGCCGTCGAGTGCTTCGAACGCACCGACCGCGTCGGTGGACACTGGCACACTGACTACGACTCGCTGCACCTGATCACGTCTCGTGATGTCTCGGGCTTCGCCGGCTATCCGATGCCGGCCGACTATCCGGTCTATCCCAGCAGGGATCAGATGCGGGCATATCTGGAAAGCTTCGCTCGGCACCACCGCCTGTACGAGCGCATCGCCTTCGGTACCGAGGTCACCGCCATCAGGCCAAGGGGTCGCGCGGGGCGGGACGGTTGGACGGTCCAGACCTCCGATGGAAGTTCTCGTGAGTACGACGCGGTCCTGATCGCCAACGGCCATCTAACCGACCCGTGCATCCCTCGGTACGAGGGGGAGTTCACCGGGAAGCAGCTGCACTCCTCCGGCTATCGCAACGTGGGTGAAATCGAGGGCGACCGTGTCCTCGTCGTCGGTGCCGGCAACTCTGGGTGCGACGTGGTCGTAGACGCCGCCAACGCTCGCCTGGATGCGCACATCTCCATCCGCCACGGCCAGATGTTTCAGCCCAAAGCCATCTTCGGAAAGCCGCGAGCCGAGCTACGCTGGCTTGCCCGGTTGCCCGCCTTCGCCCAAGAGCGCGTGACCCGAGCCCTGATCAACGTCGTTGTCGGCCCCACCTCTGCCTACCGCGGCCTCCCCGAGCCCGCCACGCGCAACCTCGACAAGCAGCGGCCGGTCGTCAACAATCTGCTGCTCTACTGGATCCAGCACGGTCGGATCACGGTACAGCCGGGGATCGAGAGGTTCGCCGGGCGTACCGTGCACTTCACCGACGGCACGCAATCTGACTTCGACGCCGTCATCTGGGCCACCGGGTTCAAGACCACCTTCCCCTTCCTGGACCGTTCGCTGCTGACGTGGGAGAACGGCACACCCCTCCGGGTGGGGGGCCTCACCGTCCCGGTCGGGCTCGAACGGCTGTACTTCGTCGGTCTGGCAGCTCCCCGCGGGCCGCAACTACCCGTCTACTCCGCCCAGTCCGAGCTGATCGCACGGTGCCTGGAGGTGCTGGAGCGTGATGACGTCGCGCTGTCTGCCTACCTCGCGGCACGGCAGACCCCGGACAGCCGGATCGACATAGTCCGGAGAACGTGGCAGGCGCAGATGGACCGCACCCGTCGGGACCTCGACCGGTTCCTTCGAAGGGCTCCAGGGTCCGTCCGAAGCCGCCTCGCACAGGCGAGTGAGCCCTCTCTGACCCGGACATGATGGACCCGCCGTGACGCCTCGATGATGACGCCTGTCGCGGGCCGCCTGGCCGACAAGACCATTCTGATCACGGGGGCCGCCCGCGGTCAGGGGGCATCGCACGCCGAACGGCTCTCCGCCGAGGGAGCTCGGGTTCTGGCTTGCGACATACTGGATGAAGAGGGCAGTGCCACCGTGGCCCGGCTGCGCCAGAAGGGGCTCGACGTCGAGTACCTGCACCTCGATGTCAGATCGCCTCGGCAATGGGCACGCGCGATCGCCCATGCGCGAACGACCTCTGGCCGCCTGGATGTGCTGGTCAACAACGCCGGGATCATCCACGTCGGTCCGCTCCTCGTCGAGCGCATGGAGGACTGGAACGGTGTCCTCTCGGTCAACACAACCGGCGCGCTTCTCGGCATCCAGGCCGCGGTCCCCCTGATCCGTGAGGGCGGTGGAGGATCGGTAATCAACGTCGCCTCGATCTTCGGCGTCGTCGGTGCCGTCGGCTATGTCGCCTATAGCGCAAGCAAGGCGGCGTTGATCGCGGTAACGAAGACCGCTGCGCTCGAGCTGGCGGCCGACGGGATCCGGGTGAATGCGCTCTGTCCCGGTGGGGTCAGCACGCCTATGAACGAGCATGAAAGGGAGGGCGGTGTCGTCCCCCAGACACCAATGGGCCGCAGGGCGCATGTCAGTGAGATCTCGGGCGTGGTGGCATTCCTCGCCTCAGACGACGCCAGTTTCATCACGGGGGCGGAGGTGACTGTCGATGGCGGCTTCCTCGCCCACTGAACCCAGGAGACGCACCGCCGTAGTGACCGGCGCAGCCAGCGGAATGGGTCTGGCGGTCACGGAGCGATTCATCACCAAGGGATGGACGGTGATTGGTATCGATCGCGACGCCGAGTCGCTTCTCGTGAATGCGGCGGCCCATGATCCCGCAGCGTTCCGACCTGCCGTTGCGGACATCACCGACAGGGGCGCCGTTTCGCGCGCCCTCGGCGACATCTCGGGGCTGGAGGCCGTCGTCAACGCCGCTGGGATCTATCCGCCCACCACGCTGGCCGATTACGACTACGCGACGTATCGGCACATCTTCGATGTGAATGTCTTCGGCACGCTCAACGTCATCGCGGAGACCGTGCCCGCCCTACGCTCGACCGGCGGCGGCGCTATCGTGAACTTCGCCTCGATCGATGCCTTCGCCGTGTCCACCGGCCAGCTCCTCTACAGCGCCTCCAAGGCCGCCGTCGTCTCGCTGACACGCTCACTTGCCATTGAGCTGAGTGATGACCAAATCAGCGTCAACGCGGTCGCGCCTGGCTGGGTCGATACCCCTGGAACACGGGCGGGCGGACGTCTGGAGCAGGCGGTTGCTACCATCCCCTTTCGCAGAGCCGCTCAACCGACGGAGATCGCCGATTGGGTGTGGATGCTTTCTCAGGGCACGTATATGACCGGCGAGACCATCGTCATCAGCGGGGGCCTGATCGTCCGCTGACATCCGGCCGTTCGTCAAGCCATTGTGCTATTGCCGTGGGGTTTGGCTGGCTCACAGGCGGGCTGGCTGGAGCCCCTGCTGCGAGCTGAGATTTCCGCTGGTGGGGATTGCCTCGAGCCGCTCTCGATGGTGCTGGCGGATACCCCGACATCCTCCGTCTGGTCCTCATCAGCCCCCCTCGACTCTCGCCGACAGCATTGCCGGAGCGCGTACCTGGCCCGGGAAGACCGTTTGGACTTACTCGATGAGCCCACGCAATTGGATACGCTTATCGTGGCCATCTGTACAACGTTGGGGCGAAGGGCGGATGACGGGACGCACAGGGCTGTCGCCACCGGCCTCGTATGAGCCCGTCGTACAGCGTTCACGGCCGGATACCTACGGATCAGAAGGTTGGGGGTTCGAGTCCCTCCGGGCGCACGAGAACGGAACCCTGCCTGCTCTACCCGGGCTTGGTCCCGGAGCGACGGCCGCCGCTTGTGCGCCACTCCAACGAGGCGAAGGGCGCTCTGGGCCAACGATCTGAGGAAGCTTAGGCCCCTAAGTCAGCGGAGCCAGAGCAGGATGGCGGCCAGGACAAGGCCGCCGCGGTAGATCAGTGCGTGCTTGATGCCCCTATGTCAAGGGAGGCGCGGTAGGGCCAGAGCGTCGAGGATGAGCGGATAGAGCTCCCTGGCGAGGGCTCGCTTCACGCACCGCAGGATCTCCTTGCGGCTGCTGCCCCGGGCGGTGCGCTTGGCCGCGTAGGCGCGGCTGCGCGGATCATGCATGAGGCGGTTGTTGGCGATCGTCCACAGCGCGCTGTTGGCGGCGCGGTCACCGCCGCGGTTCAGTCGGTGCCGGATGGTCTTGCCCGAGGAGGCCTCGACCGGGCTGGCGCCGCACATGGCGGCGAAGGCCGCTTCGCTGTGGAGCCGGTCGGGGTTGTCGCCGGCGGTGAGCAGCAGCTGGGCGGCGGTCTGCACGCCAACGCTGTGGCGCTCCAGCAGCCGGGGCGCGGTGCGCCTGAGCGTGCTGGTGATGACCGCGTCAAGGCTGGCGATCTCGTCATCCAGGGCCAGCCAGCGGCGGCCAAGGCTACCCAGGGCCAGCCGCAGCCCTGCGGCGGGGGCAAGCTGGGCGCAGGCACGAGCCAGGTGGAGCTTGCGCAGCGGGCGCAGCCGACCCTGCAGCTCGTCGTCGCCGTCGACCAGCAGCGCGCGGATCTGGTTGGTGGCCTGGGTGCGAGCCTTGATCGCGCTGCGGCGGGCCACCACCAGGGCGCGGAGCTCTCCGACGGCGCCGTTGCGGGCCTTGGGGACGGCGCGGGCGTCACCAGCCAGCACGGCGCGGGCTGCTGCCTCGGCGTCGACCGGGTCGCTTTTGCCCTTGCGCCGCCGCCGGGCGCGGTCGGGGCGGTTGACCTCGACCACGTCGATGCCCTGTCGGTCAGGTGCTGGGCGAGCCGGTAGCCGTAGCTGCCAGTGCCCTCGACCCCGGCGGTGGTGACCTGGCCGTAGCGGCGGGTCCAGGCCACCAGGTCGGTGTTGGCAGCGTCGGTGGTGCCAAAGGAGCAGCGGCCAGGTAGCGGCCGAGCCGGTCCAACAGGACCGCGACGTGGACGTCCTTGTGGGTGTCGACTCCCAGAATGAGCTGCGGTGGGTGGGTCATCGATGCGGTCCTCTCCAGAGCTGTCCAGCCGGCTGGTCTGCGCCAGGCGGTCGGCGACGGACAGGACACTCACGGTGCAGAGCAGCTCAACGCCCCTATTGGGTCACGACCCCGACGCCTGGAAGCACATGCGTGCGCACCGACCCGAGGGCCGACAGTTCAAGCTCAGGGCACCCGTGCCAGTCGTAGCGAGGGTCAGACCCAGGAGCCGACGCGTACGACGCCATCATCGACTGAGTGTCGTAGCGGGTGGCCAAGCCGCGCCAGGCCTTGAGGCGGTTGAAACAGCGCTCGACGACGTTGCGGCCCTTGAAGTCCTCGACGTGGAACACCGGCGGTCGTCCACCGCGTGAGCCACGGCGTCGGCGGTGGCCTTTCTGATCGTCGGGCTCAGGGATGACCGCGGTGATGCCGCGTCGGCGCAGCAACGCGCGGTGGACCCGTCCAGGCGCGGGTCAGGCCGCGTCGGCTCATCCATCGCCGAAAGGTCTTGGGTTGACGGCCTACTGGAGGGTGTCATCGGCGGCGGCGAGGAGCCGACGGGCCGAGGCTTCATCGGAGGGGGCAACCAGCACGCGAACACCCTCTATCTGCAGCTGCGGGTACTGTCCTCCGGCATCATCTGCCGACACAGCTGCTCTCAAGCCGTGACTGCGCAGCATGCCGACGATCAGCTCCGCCTCTGTGCGGCTGTCAACGACCGCCACAGACACAGTCGCGCCGTCCACGATCTGAACTCCTCTGCTCCTGTTACTGCCTGTAGGCCGCCACTGGCATCATGGTCGCACTTTGGGCGGCCCGTCGCACCCGTGGAAAACCTCGGCCGGAACCAGTCGGCGGTTCCGGCCCCCCCACGGGTGCTGCTACTTCAGGACGAAGAGGCTCGTGCCCGCTGCGTGCCCGTAAGGACAGCCATCGATGGTGCATCACGGTCAGCCACGGACACACCGATCTGGCGCCGACCTGCAATCGCCCAGTCACGGAGTCCACCGAGACAGCCTGATAAGGAAGAGGTCGACGGTTCAAGTCCATCCGGGTCCAGGCCGTTGACGAACGCCACGATCTCCTCAAGTCCCGGGTTGTAGCCGTCCATCGTATCGACCTCGATCCAGGCCGCATCCACCGAAACCCGATCGAACCCGCCATGGGCCCCAGCCTGTGGTCGGTTGCGTGCTGCGGCCCGGGGTCGGCGGGCGCCCGGCGCAGCGGGTCATCCTCCCTGCGTCGCAGGATCCGCCGAAAGGCCACCTCCGCTTCCACGGTGCAGTGAACGACGCGGAACCGGGCCAGGCTCCGCAGCGGGTCCAGCCCGGAGCGCCAGATCCGGTCCTGAAACGCCGCCTGAGGATCTTCTCTGAATACGGCGACTGCTGGTCATATTGAAAGGCCGGTGCGGTCGAGGAAGGCGAACAGCAGCCGCCGTCGGCGGCGGACGCGGGTGATGCCGCGGCGGGCGTGCTGGGGGTGAGGTCGTCCAGGGTGTCGGCGGCGTAGTTGGCCAACTCCTGGCCTTTGAGGTTGGCAGTGAAGATGACGCCTGGCTCGTTCGGTGAGAATGGGCCTGGGTTCGGCGGTGGGTCTGACTCCGAGGTTGGCTGACCCATTGGGTGTCGTTTGTGGGATGTGTCGGCTCGCCGCCGGGCCCGTCATGGTCGTGCACGTGACCGGACGGACGGCGTGACCTGATACGAGCTTGCTGGTCCAAGCCCATCACTGGCCTGTCCGCCCGCCCGGCCGGCGCGTGCCTCGCTCCGGCAGGAGGAAGGCAGGTCCAGCATGGCGAAACACTCCCGGGTTGTCATCGGCGGGGTCGACACCCACGGCCGCATCCACCATGGCGCCGTCGTCGACCAGCACGGCCGGCTGCTGGCCGACGCCGAGTTCGGCGCCCACACCGACGGCTACCGGCAGCTGCTGGGGTGGCTTGGTCGCCACGGGCAGCTCCGCTCGGTCGGGGTGGAGGGCACCGGCACCTACGGCGCCGGGCTGACACGGTTCCTGCTCGGCCAAGGCGTGCAGGTGTTGGAGGCTGACCGCCCCGACCGCACCACCCGCCGCCGACGCGGCAAGAGCGACCCGATCGATGCCGAGGCGGCCGCCCGGGCGGTGCTGGCCGGCACCGCCACCGCGCTGCCCAAACGCCGCGACGGGATCGTGGAGGCGATCCGGGCGCTACCCAGCGTGCGGGCCGGAGCGGTCAAGGCGCGCACCGCTGCCATCAATCAACTCAAGGGTGTCGTGGTCACGGCCCCGGCCATCGTGCGTGAGGCGCTGGACGGACGGTCGACCACCCAGCAGGTCGCGGCCTGTGCCCGGCTGCGGCCCGACCCGACCCAGCTTGACGACCCCGTCCAGGCGACCAAGGCAGCGCTGCGCGCGGTGGCGGTGCGCATCCTGGCCTTGGAGCAGGAGATCAAGGTCGCCGACCAGCGGCTCGGCAAGCTCGTCGCCAAGGCGGCGCCGCGGACCCTGGGGTTGCTGGCGATTGGGGTGGAGCATGCCGGGCAGCTGCTGACCACCGCCGGCGACAACCCCGAGCGGCTGCGCGGTGAGGCCGCCTTCGCCCACCTGTGCGGCGCCGCGCCGATCCCGGCCTCCAGCGGACGAACCCAGCGGCATCGGCTGCATCGCGGCGGTGACCGCAACGCCAACTGCGCCCTGCACCTGGCCGTGGTGGTCCGCATGCGCTACTGCCCACGCACCCGCGCCTATGTCGAGCGGCGGACCAAGGAAGGGCTGTCCAAGCCGGAGATCATGCGGTGCTTGAAGCGCTACCTGGCCCGCGAGGTCTACCACGCCATCCTGGCCGACTACCAAGCGCTCCACGCCACTTGACATCTATACGAGCATCCCACACTCCCTCGACCGGATTGAGTTCCGGGGCGTAGGCGGGCAGGCGCTCCACCACCAGCCAGCCGCGCTGGCGTGCGATGAACGCGCGCATCGGGCGGCTCCAGTGGGAGCGCAGCCCATCCCACAGCAGCGTCGCCTTCTGGTCGCCCAGGAAGCGGCGTAGCTGGCCCAGCACGCCGATCAGCAGCTGATCGTTGTAGCTGCCCGGCTGAACGTGGAACGCCAGGCGAGCGCGGCGACCGTCGGGGTGGTAGCAGCACATCGCGGCCATCGACAGCCGCGCCCAGTTGCGCTGGCGGTGCCGCAGGATCGGGGTGCGGCCCCGGGGCGTCCAGGTGCGCCGCACCGGTGGCGTGAAGCTGACCCCTCTTTCATCCAGGAACACCAGCCACGCGCCCCGCCGGCGCGCGTTTTTGGCGGATCCTGGGCCAGTCGGTCTTGACCCAGCGGGCGATGGCGTCCTCGTCGCGTTCGGCGGCGCGGCGCTCGGGCCGCTGCAGCGTCCAGCCCATCGCCCGCAGGATGCGCCAGGCGTGGGAGGGATAGTGGCGCAACCGGGTCCGTTCCATGCCTTGGAAGTCGCGGCGTAGGCCGGTCGGTGGGCGTGATGGCGTGGTCGTGGCCATGGGCCCCTCCCCACCTGGGCTGCTGAGGGGATTATGGCATGTGGGCACGTCGCCCTATTCGGAGAACCTCCTTAATCTGGTTGTTTTCGTGATCTTGGTGTCGGCTCCCGGCTCACGCCGGGATGCGGAGTGGGTGGTGTCCTTCACGGCGTAGTTCGGCGTCGATGTCGAAGGAGTAGGTGCCGTAGAAGTTGATGTGGTCGTGCTGGGCAGGGTGAGGTGGGCCGCGGCCTCGTCGGTGAGCGGGTAGCCGTCGGCCCGTAGGGCGTCGAGCGCGTGGCCGAGGTAGGTAGTGGTCCACAGCACGACGGCGTTGGTAACCAGGGTGAGGCACAGGGCTTGGTCGATCTGGTCGTCGAGGTGCCGGCGGCGTAGTTCTTCGTCGGCGACGTAGCGGCACACGTAGATGGTGCGGACGAGGCGGCCGTATTCGTGCAGAGCGCGGGCCAGCTACGTCTCGGTGAGGACGGCGGCCGCGACCCGGCGGACGCGGTCGGGGTCGCGGATACCGTCGATCTCGACGATCTTGCCGTTGACGACGGTGAAGGCCATGACGGAGAACGGCCGCCCGTCGATGGTGACCACCGCTCCGACCGTGCCGTTGACCAGCGCGGGGTGCAGTTGGGCACCGCGTGGGGCGCGGGCCAGCTTGGCCACTGCCCGCACGCCGCGGATGACGGCTGGCGGCCGGCCGGCGCCGAAGTCGGCGCGCAGCACGACGTCGGGGTCGAGGATCTGGACGAGGGTGTCGAAGTCGCCGGCCCGCGCCGCCGCGAAGAAAGCGTCGACCACCCGCCGCTGACGCGTCAGATCCGGGTCGGGCGCCGGGATCTCGGCGCCTTTCACGCGGCGCCGTGCCCGGCTGGCGAGCTGTCGCGCGGCGGTCGGGGTGCGGCCCACCATGCCGGCGATCTCCTCGAAGGGCAGCTCGAACATGTCGTGCAGCACGAACGCCAGCCGCTCGGCCGGGGTGAGGGAGTCGAGCACGACGAGCAGGGCGAGGCCCACCGAGTCGGCCAGCAGCGCCTCCTGCTCCGGTTCGAGGTTCCCGTCCGGGGTGATGACCGGGTCGGGCAGATATGCGCCGAAGGAGTCCTCCCGGCGGTGTCGGCGGGAGCGCAGCATGTGCAGGCACTCTCGGGCGACGACGGTGGTCAGCCATCCGCCGAGGTTGTCGATCTCGGCTGCGTCGGATTGGCTCAGCCGCAGCCAGGCGTCCTGGACGGCGTCGTCGGCCTCGGCCAGCGAACCGAGCATCCGATAGGCCACCGCCCGCAGCCGGGGGCGGTGCTGCTCGAAGCGTTCGGCCAGCCACTCGGTCTCGTCCATC
>WNGE01001606.1_pt1 | contig 29475 bp, 30 predicted proteins | sample 5400651 | NCBI WGS metagenome assembly WNGE01 (sample SAMN13153370, study PRJNA577476) | soil metagenome | isolation source: 60 cm soil or saprolite under grassland replicate 2 | place: USA:California | collected 2016-06-15
GTTGTTGTATAATCATCCCCCTGTGTGATAGATAAAAATAAAATTTAAGGATGCATGGTATAATAATGCTCTTTAGTTTACCTAAAGCATCAGGCAGTGATTAATCAACCGCCTGTGTACCATTACGTCTAACTTGTCCAGAGTCCGTTTATATATCATATACTTCAGTAACCAGCTTTTCTGATTTTTAGCAACATTGCCACCGGATACACTATGCACATTACCCATTGCTTACGCGAGTTTGGAAAGAGGAAAATTACAAGTTGCAGGCGCAAACATTTGCATCGGAAAAAATAATAATTTTAGTGCAATATTTAAAACATTCTTAACCGTATGGAAAAAATAGTGCTTCTTATAGATGATGACAAAGATGAACATGAAATATTTCAAACAGAATTAATAAGATACGATCCAAATATTAAATTCCTTTCAGCATATAATGGAAGAGAAGGATTTGAACTATTGCTGAAGGAACCCGTACACTATGTATTTCTTGATATTAACATGCCGGAAATAAACGGCATTGATGCACTTAAGCTTATCAAAAAAGAGCCCGATCTAAAACACATTCCTGTTATTATTTACTCCACCAGTGACGGAAGAGCCTATAAAAAAATGGCCCTTAGCCTTGGCGCTGTTCATTATTTTACCAAACCAAATACAATTGAAGGAATGCGCAAACTATTTGAAAATGTTTTTACTGCATACTGACACCAATAATCTTCTATGCCTTTGCCGGTATTATATTATCACCTGCAAATTATTGAGCTAAAAACAAAAGCCGCTGGCAAATAAAACCAACGGCTTAAAAGAAGTAATATAATTGTTTATACTGTAATTAAACTTTCCTCTTCAATTTTAAATCCTCAAGAATCTTGTTTTGATTTTCTATATCCAGTTGCTGATTCTTCTGATCTTCCTGGTTGTTTCTTATTTTTTCTGCAAGGTCTTTTTCATTCTTCTGAAGTGTTGCTAATTTATTTTGAGAATTCTTTACAGTATTTTCCTGCGCTTTTATATCCTGTTCAAGACCTGAATGCTGTAGTTTTTTCAACAAAGCTGTTGAGAAACATTTTAGAACTGTTCCAAAGCGTTGTATCTCCTTCAGGTGAAACAAAGTTTTCGTTCCCGCTGCTTACAAGCAGGTAAAGGGTACTGTTGTTTTTTTCCTGGTTGTTTTTTTGTACTACTTTAAAATACATATCCAGTTTTTGATTACTCAAATAAGGTAACGCTACATTATTAAAAACATAAAACCCATCTATTTTATTTTTTTTCCAAAAAAGATGTCCCTGTGTTTCGTGATTATATCCTGTTTCCTTCAGCTTTTGTAAAATAGTTCCTTCTGCATCATCGGTGGTGTTAGGTAATTCAAGCTATGCTTTTAATGCAATACTGCTTTGTTAATCCTTGCTTTATATGCTTGCTGCACGCATAAAATAGGTTACATTCACGGTTATGCGTATCAATATTCATTGGGGTGAATTTGTGGACCCATAGAACGAACTGAAATTAAGTTTCCGCTTTTAAAAAAAGAACAAGAAGAAAACTATCCGGGTTTATAAATATAAGATGGAATTAAGAGGTTATTTACCTTTCGCACTTTTCAAAAAACATTCATACTAAAAATGGATTGCTGGTCAGGTGATAGATTCTTCAATTTCTGACCAGGTAATTTTTTATACCAAAAAAATTATAGATTGATTTTGAATTGAAAAATGAATCGTGAACATTCTTTTCTCCCTCTGCTGTTCTGCGCTACAAAAGTTTACAGTTTTGTGCAAAACACGATCCTGTGGCATTAACATTCTTCTTTCGTTAAAATATTAAAGTTATGAGACCCGCAATTATATTACGGTTATCAACAAATATCTCTCTATTAAACATTCAAAAAAAGCGGGAGGATTGTTTATAGTGCTTCCTATGTTTTCCTTTGCTCTCCAGGCACAGGTGCAAACACGTGAATATAATGTAAGCTACAAAGGAGATAATGTTGGTAATATGCAGCTTTATCAAAACAAAACAGGTGAAAATGTTTATATGAAAATGGTTTCAAATGTGCAAATGAATTTTATTATAAACATTAAAGTGAATACAGAAGAAGAATCTCTCTTTCAAAGCGGTAAATTAATTTACTCGAATGTTTCCAGGAAAGTTAACGGAAAAGAAAAGCTCAATAAACAAACAAAAGCAACCGGTGATACATACCAAACATCTTCAGATGGAAAACCTGGCCCTATAAATAATAAGTTGATAGATTATAATTTTAACCTGCTCTATTGCATTGAACCCGTTAATATACAAATAGTTTATTCTGATAATTTTCAGCAATTTCTCCAAATACAAAAGGTTTCCAAATACAAAATAGAATTGCCTGATGGCAACTATAACTATTATTCATTTCAAAATGGTATTTGCAATAAGGTAGAAGTGCATCATACATTCTATACGATTCAAATAACATTGAAGGAATAAGTTGTACAACAAGAGCAACTTTTTAGCGCCTCAAACTTAAACCAGAAGAAAAAAGGTTAGAACAAAACTGTAAATTGGCTGAATGTCAATAGCAGCCGATCTGTGTTTTAAACAATTTAAATAAGGATTAATTATGAAACCTAAAGATAATTTATCAATTGAAGTTAAGTTTACACCAGTTTTCATACACAATGAAACAACAGATAAGTATTTGATGTATTATAAAGAATTTCCGCAAGCTATTGCATCCGGTAAAACTAAACGAGAGGTAGAATTAAATCTTATTGAAATTTTTATAGCAATGCTAATAGCAAGAAAGGAAAAAATAAGGGAGCACTTTATTAATAATTACTATAACGATTGATATAATAGTACGATGGAACGCCAGGCGTGTAATTGAAGACTCGGCGTATTGTCAATTACAACATCAGGAAAACATTCTCTCGATAAATTTAATCCTTTGCTCAGTTTCCATAATAACTGTGTTTTAAAATTAAGGAATAACAGAATGGCAAACCGGCTTTCGCATTCTATTGAATTACATATCGTGCCGTTCTGACCTTTACACAGTTATCTAAACACCACCTCTCAATAATGAAAGATACAACTAAGAATACTCATTAACTTTTCTCTGCTTGTAAAGTTGCTCTCCGCCTTTGCAGGTGTTGTCGTTTGCAAATTATTGCTAATGATTTCGGTTGGTGACAACACTTCCGAGGCGAAAAATCTGTGAGCAGTGAAATGGAAAGCTTGCACTCTACGTATAACGGCGCACTTGGTAAGCAGGCGATACTTCTTCTTTACAAGAACACCTGGCTTTGCTTTGTTGATAAGCAAGCTCTTTAGTGGTCATGGATTTTTGTTATTCGCCAAAATAGAAAACGAGAATGCGTAAATCATGCAGGATGCTTTTTAATTAAAATGAATGCAGTATTTTGTGAAATAATAAAATCGAGTTCACAATAAATTAAGCTTACATGAACAAGCTGCTAATCTTATCAGCAATACTTTGTTTCTGTATGACAGAATGCGTGAATGATAAAAATAAAACTTCAACCAACAGTAACCATCCAATGCAACCTGATATACATTTCGATACGAGTTTAAACAACGCGCAACAGCAATTGAAAAAAGAATCAAACCAGGTTATTCTTTCTTCCACTAAAGAAACAGATTATTTTATTGAACCGGGTGGCGCTTATGAAAAAGCAAATGCTCCTCTCCTCCTCAGAAAAATTGACAACACAAAATCCTTCACCTTCACAACAAAACTTACTCCTGAACATGATGTGAAATATGATGCAGGTATGGCTTTTATTTATGTGAATGAAAAGCACTGGCTAAAATTTGCATTTGAAGCAGATGAACAAATGAATACAAGAATGGTAACTGTAAAAACAAATGAATCTTCAGATGATAACAATCACGAAACAGTAAAAGAAAAAACTGTTTATTTAAAAATATCTTCTGATACAAAATCAATTGGTTTTTATTATTCAACTGATGATGCAGTGTGGCATCTTGTAAGAGTTTTTAAAAATGAATATCCCCAAACTATTTACGTAGGTGTAGGTACTCAATCGCCTGCTGGCAATGGTAATAAAACTGTTTTTGAAGGAATAGAATTTACAAATGCTTCGGTAAAAGATTTCAGATCAGGGATATGATAAAAAAGAATCAAACTTAATAAAGATAAAATCAAACCGGGTAATGTCGGAACCTAAAGTGAGTGACCCACGAAGTTTCGGGGCAGGCACAAAAGACGATACCATTTATCCAAAAAGCTTGTTACCAAAAAATAAATGTTTCAAATACTTTTCATCCTGTCACTTGTCAACTATCATACAACTTTCCTTTTTTCGATAACGCAACGTTTTATTTTTTACTTTTAAAACAAGAAATTGCAGCAGCAACTAAATTAAAAGAATTTTATTATGGCAAGTATACTTGATCTTGTAGGCAATACTCCTTTAGTAGAACTCAGGCATATTCCAAGAAATAAAAATGTAACCATCTATGCAAAGATGGAAGGTGATAACCCCGGTGGCAGCGTAAAAGATCGTGCAGCTTATGGCATGATAAAAGGCGCCCTTGATCGCGGCGAATTAAAGCCGGGAATAAAACTTATTGAACCTACCAGCGGCAACACAGGTATAGCTTTGGCAATGATTGCCCGTCTGTTCGGAATAGAAATCGAATTAGTAATGCCTGAAGATGCAACACGCGAAAGAATGTTGACGATGCAGGCTTTTGGTGCAAAAGTTATTCTTACACCACAGGAAAGATCAATGGAGGGCGCTATTGATTATGCAAATGAGCAGGTAACAAAAGGTCGCTATTTAATGCTGAATCAATTTGCGAACCCCGATAATTACTGGATGCATTACAGAACAACCGGCCCGGAAATCTGGAGAGATACCCAAAGTAAAGTAACTCATTTCGTTTCTGCAATGGGGACCACGGGAACTATCATGGGCGTATCAAGATATTTGAAAGAACAAAACCGCGATATACAAATTGTAGGTTGTCAGCCAACAGATGGATCGCATATACCGGGGATTCGCAAATGGCCTGTCGCTTATCTGCCAAAAATATTCCAGAAAGAAAGAGTAGATCGCATCATGGAAGTAAGTGAAAGGGAAGCACGACTGATGTCAAAACGTTTGGCAAGAGAAGAAGCTATCTTTTGTGGCATGAGCAGTGGCGGCGCCGCGCATGCAGCAATAAAACTTTCAAATGAATTAGACTCCGGCGTGATTGTATTTATTGTTTGTGATCGTGGTGACCGCTATTTATCTTCTGATTTATTTGATTAAAAAAATCAGACTTTCCTTTTTATTATGAAAAAGTCTACAGGGTGAATTGCAGGCCGGGAGAATAAAATCAAAAGTATCCTCATTATAAGCCTGATAAAATACTTTGCGCCATTTGTAAATGTTCCTGTATTACAGGTAAATTTTGAGTCGCGTAATTTTTTATTAGCTGGTTGTTTCCATAAGAAATCTCATTCTGAAATAAAGCCGCCGCTAATTGATGGTCTCTTACCTGTGCCCCCATGTACATTGTATCAAATGCATATCCGGATAAACTTTGTAACCGTATTAAGAATACACCATGGGCTGAGTCTGCTGATTGCGGTAACTGCACATTAAATTGGCTTGCGAGTGAGTCTAATGATGCCTGGGCAGTTGTGTGATCCGTAACCATCTTTTGCCCGAAAAATCTTACAGAATCAACAGAACCATGTACTGCTGCTGCATGCCCTGCAGAAATTTCATCTTGATTTGAATAACTTGCCTGCAGCAAAAACTGTTGATCAGTTCCGTTTAGTGTGTTGTTATCGTTATTATCATTATTGCATGCGGCAAAAAATATAATTGCCATTAAAATAACTGTAATCTTCTTAGTCATAGTAAGTCTTTTAATAGTGAAAAATCAACTCAACAAATTTAAAAAAATGGGGCGCCTTTGAATAAACTTTATGCAGGAATTTAGATAATTATATAAGTTGTAAAATTTTATTTACACTATTGGTTTAATAGTAAGCATGATGCCAGTTATATAGTTTTATTTTCTTTAGTTATTTTCGTCGCAGCTAATTTTCTATGTCTGAAACATTACGCACATATTTTGAATGCCGCTTTCCCATAACGGATGAGGAATTTGATTTTATCAAAGGATTTTTTTTGCCAAAACATTTGAAAAAAGGAGAACTGTTTTTACGCGAAGGAGAAGTTGCTAAATACGCAGTATTTTTTAGCTAAAGGATGTTTGCGCAACTATGTGATAGACAACAAAGGCAAAGAACATATTGTACAATTTGCCCCGGAGAACTGGTGGCTTGCTGATTCCGATAGCCTGAAAAACGGCATACCTACCATTTATTTTATTGATGCTATTGAAGATTCCGATATATTACTGCTCGATGGACCATCACACTTGAAAATAATTGAACAGGTGCCCGGCTATGCCGCTGCCTTTCAAACAGGCATACAAAAACATGCTGCTGCAAAAGACCGTCGTATTGTTGCTTCACTTAGTGCCACTGCTGAAGAACGTTACAATAATTTTCTTTCAACTTATCCCTCCATTGCACTACGTGTGCCTCAGCACATGCTTGCCTCCTATCTTGGCATTACTCCCGAAACACTTAGCCGCATTCGCAAACAACTTTCCCGTAAAAAATAATTTCACTTCTTGATGTAGATCAATGCCAACCGCTTCAGGCATGAATAGTTTTGTGCTCATAAAATTTAAAACAAAAACAAATTATATGAATGACAAAACAAAAAACATTTTAAGATGGCTGCCATCTTTTGTTATTGCAACACAATTAACTGTAAGTGCCGTTTTAAAATTCACAAGCTTTCCTTTTTTAGTACAATCCTTTACAGAAATAGGATTGGTTCAGTATTTAAAGATTTTTGGAAGCATGGAAATATTATTGGCAGCGCTGTTTCTGTATCCACGCACAATGAAGATTGGCTTCCTGTTGCTCACTGCCTATTTTGGCGGCGCAATGGCAGTTGAAATAACCCACAGCACTTTTGTTGCCCCTGTAGTAATTCTTACGCTGATATGGATCGCTGCTTATTTACGCAAGCCTGAAATTTTTAAAGGCAACAAGAATAACATAAAGCACTCATTCTCTTCTGAAAAAATATTTGCTACACAAAATAAAATTTAGCAGAAGCTTCAAAATTTAGCAGATGCTTCCTGCGTCAGCATGACAAGCAGCAGGGGTTAAAATAAACGAACTGAATAAAATATTTGAGCTTGCTTGTTAATTTGATCACAATAGCAAGCCAGGGAGAAATCTAATCGAAATTCTTACTAAAAAAATATTATCAATTATGAAACAAGTAAATGAAAATATTCTTGTTCAAAGTATACCATGGTTTAAAAGTTGGTTTGATTCCGCCTACTATCATAAACTCTATGCACACCGCAGTGAAAAAGAAGCTGCAGATTTTATTGATGAATTGATTACAGCATTACAACCTGATCAGCATGCTGCTATGCTTGATGTAGGTTGCGGAAACGGGCGTCATTGCCGGCAATTGGCAGCAAAAGGATTTAATGTAACAGGTATTGACCTTGCTATGTCCAGTATCCGGCAGGCAAAGCAATATGAAACATCATCGCTGCAATTTTTTCAGCACGATATGCGAAAGCCTTTTGGCAATAATCACTTTGAATATGTGTTTAGTTTCTTTACCAGTTTTGGCTATTTTAAAGATGAAACGGAGAATCAAAAAGTGATTCGCAATATGTCGAATGCATTAAAGCTTGGCGGCAGAGTCGTATTTGATTATATCAATGCGAAGTATGCAGCAGAACATTTGGTGCCTTCGGAAGAAAAAGAAATAGATGGAATTATTTATTCTATTACAAGATGGATGGATGAAAAATATTTTTTTAAGAGAATAGTAATTGATGATAATCAGCTGGGAGAAGATGTGGAATATACCGAGCAGGTTGCAGGATTTGGCCTTGACGATTTTGAATTTATGTTTGCGTTGAATTACCTGGAGATTGAAGAAGTATATGGTGATTACAAATTAAATGAGTATGACAGTAAAAAATCTCCGCGGCTGATTATTGTTGCAAAAAAGAATGGGAATTAGATTTTAGTTTGAGCGTTTGAAGCTTAAGTGTGTGCGAATGTTTGAACATTAACTCATTCGCAGTCAAATATTTATAGTAAAGTTATTGCTTTATCTGAGATGACTTCTTCAGGCAATGTAATTAAATTAAGCTCCGGTAGGAGCAGCCTGTTTTTAGGCGACCCCTGCGAAGTCCCAGAATTTTTTGATTTGCTTTTTATAAACAGGGTGCCACTACGTGGCCATAGATTCTTTAACCATGCTTAAATTATACTCTGGTTTATCTGAGAGGGATGCCATTTGACCGCAGCTTGTACCATAAAAAAATCTGAATTCCAAAAACGAAATCCAAAATTAAATTTCTGATATCAAACTTTAACTATGCCATAAGTATCCTTTGAACGACCTGCAAACCACAAACTACAAACTGAGCTTATCTTTGCAAAATGTCTGAAAAAAAGAATATTCGCCATCTTGGTTTGAGTGAAATTGAAAATTATTTTGTGGAGACGGGGGAAAGAAAATTTCGTGCGGAGCAGGTTTATGAATGGCTGTGGCAAAAGCATGCACATAGTTTTTATGAAATGACAAACCTCAGCAAAGAGCTGCGAGCAAAACTTGCTGAACAATTCTCTTTACCTGCACTAAAAATAGATACCACACAATACAGCGCCGACGGCACAATTAAAAGCCGCTTCAAAACCTTTGAAGGTCATTTAGTGGAGGGCGTATTAATTCCAACGGAAGAAAGAAAAACAGCCTGTGTTTCTTCACAAATAGGCTGCAGCCTGAGTTGCAAATTTTGCGCAACGGGTTATATGGAACGTAAACGCAACTTAACATTCGATGAGATCTATGATGAAGTGGTTTTAATAAATCAGCAAAGCGAAAAGGTCTACAATAAAAAACTTTCGAACATTGTATTCATGGGCATGGGAGAACCTTTGCTCAATTACAATAACGTGTTAAAAGCAATTGAAAGAATTTCTGCTGAAGATGGGCTATTCATGAGTGCGAAACGTATTACCGTTTCTACTGCTGGTGTTGCAAAGATGATTAAAAAATTAGGTGATGATAAAGTACGTTTTAAACTTGCGTTATCACTACACGCAGCAAACGATAAGAAACGAAATGAAATAATGCCAATCAACGAAAGCAACAACATTAAATCATTGATTGAAGCACTTAATTATTTTTATAAACAAACAGGCAATGAAATAACATTTGAATATATACTTTTCCAAAACTTTAATGATTCACAAAAAGATGCGGAAGAGTTGGTAAAGATTTACAGGCAGGTTCCTGCTGATTTAGTTAATATCATTGAATACAACCCTATTGATGAATTTAAATTTTCAAAACCAACGGAAGAGGCTATCAATAATTTTATGCAATACCTTGAAAAGCATAAAGTAAATGCAAGGCTTAGAAGAAGCCGCGGTAAAGATATTGATGCAGCCTGCGGGCAGTTAGCAAACAAAGAGTTGAAGGTTCAAAGTTAAAAGTTGAAGGTTAGAGCACATTAATAATCTTCAAATTTAAACATTCAATTCTCAACGATTTAAATTACTGTTGAAAAACAGCAAACACATACAACATGGCAAAACATGCATTTGATAAGTTTATCAATAAAGCAGCAAGCGGAGCTAAAAAGAAAGAAGCAATACGACAGGAAAAAAGAAAATTGAAGCAAGAGAAAAGAGAGAAGATACAAGAATTACGAAACAAGAAACAAGAGACAAGAATCAAGGAACAAGATGCAAGGAACAAGGAGCAAGGAAAGTATGAAGTACGAAGTACGAGACACGAAGGAAAAGAAAGCAACAAGAAACAAGAGACAAGAGACAAGGGACAAGATTCAAGATTCAAGGAACAAGATTCAAGGAATAAGAAGCAAAGCAAGTACGAAGTACGAAGTACGAAGTATGAAATAGGAAATCCACCGCCTGAACGATTTAGTCGGGCAGGGAATTCCGAATTCCGAAACCCGAAATCAATTAAACATACATCACGAACCACAAACTACAAACTACAAACTACAAACCGCAACCAACTCGAAACTGGAATCCAGCAACTGCAGACTGGTCTCATGCCTTTGAATAAATTTATTGCACATGCTGGCATTAGCGCAAGACGTGGGGCAGCAGAAATAGTGAAACAAGGTAAGGTGCAGGTGAATGGTTCTGTTATTTATGAACCCGGGTTTAAAGTATCTTCAAGTGATAAAGTGATGGTGAATGGCAAACAGGTTTTTCTGCAAAAAGATCTTGTATATATTCTTTTAAACAAACCCAAAGATTATATTACTACGGCCAAAGATCCCGAAGGAAGAAAAACTGTTTTTGATTTAATTAAAACTGCAACAAAAGAAAGAGTTTATCCGGTTGGCAGACTCGATAGAAATACAACAGGTGTTTTATTGATGACCAATGATGGTGAGTTGGCTCAAAAGCTTACACATCCTTCGTTTGAAGTAAAGAAGCTGTATGAAGTAAAGCTCGATAAGCCACTCGCAAAAAAAGATTTTGAAACCATACTCAACGGTGTAACATTGGAAGATGGTCTTGTAAAAGCCGATGCTCTGGCATACGCGGACGCAAAAGATAAAAGTATTATTGGCATTGAGATTCACAGCGGTCGTAACCGTATTGTGCGTCGCTTATTTGAGCACCTTCATTATGATGTAAAAAATCTTGATCGAGTAATGTTTGCCAATCTTACAAAGAAAAATGTTGATCGTGGCAAATGGCGTTATCTCAGGGAGAAAGAAATACGATTATTGAAGTACATGAATCAATCATTTGTGCGTTCTAAAAAATAAATAATAATTTTTTTGAGCCTGGCTTTAGCAAAACTATCGAGCTTCCGTTGCGTCGCACACTTGTACTTTCTATTCTTTATTCAACGGGGAAAAACGTTCCATGAGTAAACACACAAATAGACCAGAGACAATTTTTGAGAACGAAAATTTTATTGCTGTTAATAAGCCTTATGGTCTATTAAGTATTCCCGACAGAACGCAATCCGGAATGTCATTAAAAGATATGCTCATTCAACAATATGGTGAGATATTTACTGTGCATCGTTTGGATAAAGAGACAAGTGGTGTGATTGTATTTGCTAAAGATGAACAGACGCATAAACAACTCTCAGAATTATTTGAAGGAAGAGAAGTAGAAAAATATTATGTCGGTTTGGCGCATGGCAAAATGATTAATGAACGGGGCAGTATAGATGCACCTGTTATGGAACATCCAGTGAAAAAAGGAAAGATGATTATCAATAAAAAAGGTAAACCTTCATTAACTGATTATGAAGTGCTGGAAAACTTTCGTTTGTTCTCGTGGATTAAGTTTCGTTTGCATACAGGTCGCACACATCAGATACGTGTACACATGCAGCACATCGGCCATGGCATTGTTTGCGACGAATTGTATGGAAGTGACGAGCCAGTTTATCTTTCATCATTAAAACGTAATTATCATTTGTCAAAAAAAGAAGAGAGTGAGAGACCTATTCTGTCGAGACTGGCATTACATTCTTTACAGCTTAAGTTTGATTTGAATGGCGGGCATTATGAATTTGAATCGGAGATACCAAAGGACTTAAAAGCGATGCTGCAGCAATTAAGAAAATTGAATCGTGATTATTGAATTTTTAATGATAACGAAAAATATATTTGCGTGTTGTTTGCAAAGCTTAATAAAGAACAAAACGATAAAGTGATTGCGACGCAACGGACGATGCTATAAGCAAAAAATTATTCTATGAAAAAAATTATTCATTCTTATATACCACTCCCTCCTTCATTACAAATTTTACTTTGCCCATTACCTGTATATCTTTTGTTGGATCACCATCAACAGCAATAATATCTGCAAGTTTATCTTTTTCAATGTCGCCCACTTTGTCTGAAATACCAATTAATTCCGCAGCATTTACCGTTGCTGATTTAATAGCTTCGAGCACAGGCATACCGGCTTCAGTCATATACACAAACTCTTTCCAATTCTTTCCATGTGCATATACAGCCGCATCAGTTCCAAACGCAATTTTTACACCGGCTTTATATGCCTTCGCAAATGTGGCTTGTATTTTTGGACCAATAGCAATAGCTTTTTGTGCAATCACTTCAGGATAGTAGCCAGGCTTCTTTGCAGAATCAGCAACAGATTTTCCGGCAATAATAGTTGGCACATACCATGTTCCATACTGCTTCATCAACGTCATCGCTTCATCATCCATAAAAGTGCCATGTTCAATTGAAGCAACTCCTGCACGCACAGCGCGTTTTATTGCTTCTGCACCATGTGCATGCGCAGCTACTTTCATTCCATAATCTTTCGCAGTTTGCACAATGGCTTTTATTTCCTCTTCAGAAAATTGTGCACCACTACCATCTTTTTCCATACTCAACACACCGCCTGATGCAGTAATTTTTATAAGATCGCTTCCTTCTTTATATCTTTCACGAACTGCTTTTATGCACGCATCAACTCCATCTGCAACGTTGTTATTTAATTCAGGAATATCCATAAGATCTTGTCGTAAACCATTTGTATGATCAGCATGACCACCGGTTGATGAAATTATTTTTCCTGCTGTATAAATCCGCGGGCCTTTTATTAATTCTTTGTTGATAGCATTGCGTAATGAAATATTTACGCCGCTTCCACCAACGTCTCTTACGGTAGTAAAACCAGCCATCAATGTAGTATAAGCATATCCAACAGATTGAAATGCGTAATCTGCAGGATTCATGCGAAATTGATCTGTAAATGCAGTTGGGCTTGTTTGCGCTTCCATGTGCACATGACAATCAATCAAACCGGGCATTACAGTTTTATCCTTTAATTCAATTATCTTATCATTTGAGGATGGATTGATATAACCTTTCTGTACATCGATGATCTTATTGCCTTCAACTATGACAGACATTTCAGTAAGTACCTTCAACTCTTTTACGTCAATTAATTTTCCGCAGTGAAGAATGGTTTTTTGTGCAAATAAAAAATTAGAAAAGAATATTGACGTGGTAAATAAAAAAATTTTCATAGCAGTGAGTTATGTTTGCTATGAAGATAATAAAGAAGTCTAAAGTTTAAAGATTTAAAGTTTAAAGTGAATGCTTATGTTAATGTTGATAGCATGTGTTTATAAAAATGTACAACATAAAACTGAATTGTTACATGGTTCAATTGAAAGAAGGAACCTGAGAGTGCCACATATCAGAAGTCGAATAAATGGCCGAAGGTGTTTGCAAAAAAAACTAATGTACATGAGAAGGTATAAAAGAAAGCTAAGCGTTTGAATCCTTAGCTTTCTTTATTTTAATTATTCGGTAGTTTCTTTCTTTTTCTTGCCTGTTTTTGGCGAAAGCATTAAGAGCATTCTCTTTCCTTCAAGTTTTGGTAAATTTTCAGGCTGACCAACTTCTGCAAGGCGTTCAGCAAATTTCAGTAAAACAAGTTCGCCTCTTTCTTTGAACATAATCGCTCTTCCTTTAAACTGTACATAGGCTTTTACTTTATTGCCATCTTTCAGAAATTTTTCTGCATGCTTTGCCTTGAAATCAAAATCATGATCATCAGTACCGGGAGTAAAGCGAATTTCTTTTACTTCACTTTGTTTAGCATTCGCCTTCATTTCTTTTTCCTTACGTTTCTTCTCGTAAAGAAATTTTTTATAATCTATTACTTTACAAACAGGGGGATCTGCATTGGGTGAAATTTCAACAAGATCTAATTCTTGTTCACGTGCAATTCTTCTTGCCTCTTCCGTAGGATAAACGCCTACTGTAACATTATCGCCCACTAATCTTACCTGTGGTACTCTTATTCTTTCATTTATACGATGCTCAGGCTCGGGTTGCCTGTTAAAACGTGGGTTAAAACGCCCACCTCCTCTTTGTGGTAAAGCCATTAATTGTTTTTTGGTGAATAATTGATTTCGTTAAAGATAAAAAATGTTTTGTTTTATTCTGATCTTCGGTTTTGAATTTCGTCCACAACCATGTTAATAAATTCTTCTACAGGTTGCGTCCCGATGTCTCCTTTGCCCTGTCTGCGTACCGCAATTTTCTGTTCATTCATTTCTTTCTCTCCTACCACAAGCATATAGGGCACACGGTTAAGTTCCGCTTCACGAATTTTCTTGCCAATCTTTTCATTACGGTCATCTACTTCAACCCTTATGTTTGCTTTGCGCAACTTTAATTTTATTTCATTTGCATAAGCTAAAACTTTATCACTGATAGGTAAAACTTTTACCTGCAAAGGTGATAACCATACCGGTAATTTGCCTGCATAATGCTCAAGAAGAAAGCCAATAAAACGTTCATGAGTGCCTAGCGGCGCACGATGAATGATCAACGGCGTTTCAGAGGTATTATCGTGTGTTGTGTATTGCAATTTAAAACTGCGCCCCTGTGAAAAATCTACCTGGTTGGTAGCAAGTGTAAATTCACGGCCTATAACACTATATATCTGCACATCAATTTTGGGCCCGTAAAACGCTGCCTCATCCTGTACTTCAACATAGGGTATATTTGATTCTATCAGCACATCGCGCACCATTGTTTCTGTTTCTTTCCAAAGCTCAGGTTCATTTACATATTTTATGCCGAGTTTTTCAGGTGAGTGTAATGATAAACGCATCACATATTTATCAACACCAAAAATTTTAAAATATTTCAGATACATTTCATTCACGGCTCTGAATTCATCATTAAACTGTTCTTTGGCGCAATAAATGTGCGCATCATTCATGTGCAGGCAACGCACTCTCATAAGTCCAAACAATTCTCCGCTTTGTTCATAACGATACACCGTTCCATACTCTGCAATGCGATAAGGCAGGTCTCTGTAGCTCTTTGGTTCTGCAGCAAATATTTTATGATGATGCGGGCAGTTCATTGATTTTAGATAATATTTTTCTCCTTCTAAGTCCATTGGTGGATACATACTATCTGCATAATAGGGCAGGTGACCACTTGTAAGGTACATGCTTTCTTTTGCGATATGCGGCGTTACAACACGCTTGTATCCTGCCGCTTCTTCAGTTTCCTTTGCAAGTTTTTCAAGCTCTTCAATAATAACTGTTCCGTTGGGCATCCACATAATCAAACCCGGGCCTACATCATCATCCATCGTATAAATACCAAGTTCTTTTCCAAGTTTTCGATGATCTCTTTTTTTTGCTTCTTCAAGCATTTGCAGATATTCATCCAGCTCTTTCTGGTGCGGAAATGTAATGCCGTACATACGGGTAAGCTGTTTATTTTTTTCATCACCTTTCCAGTAAGCTCCGGCAATATTTGTAAGCTTTATCGCTTTTATAAAACCAGTATTTGGAATGTGCGGACCGCGACACAGGTCCGTAAAATTTCCTTGTGTATAAAAAGTTATTTCGCCATCCTTTAATCCCTGTAACAGATCAAGTTTATATTCATCGCCTTTCTTTGTAAAATATTGTACTGCTTCTGCTTTTGGAATTTCTTTTCTTATGTATGGATTATTTTGCTTTGCCAGTTCATTCATTTTCTTTTCCAGTGCAGCCAAATCTTCTTCACTCATTTTTCTGTCGCCCAAATCCATATCGTAATAAAAACCATTTTCCACTGGCGGCCCAACCCAAAATTTTACGCCGGGAAACATACTTTCAACGGCCTCTGCCATCAAATGCGCAGAAGAATGCCAAAAAGTATATTTACCTTCTGTATCATTCCATGTAAGCAGCTTAAGCATTGCATCTTTTGTGATAGGTCTTGTGGCATCCCATGTTTCGCCATTTACATTAGCTGCAATTACTTTTCTTGCCAAACCTTCACTGATAGATTTTGCAATATCCAACGCAGTAACGCCTTGCTCATATTGTCTTACTGCTCCGTCAGGAAATGTAATATTTATCATACTGTTTAATACCTTGTATTTTTTTATGGTGTCAGCTTTTGATACTTGTGTCATCGTTCCTTGTGTTACTCACCTCGACTGTATATCAATTGTCAACATTTTAAAATCATTACCATAATAATAATTGTAAAAACAATTTCATTGCAAAAAATTATTTTATGGGCTGCAAAAGTAGCAAATGATTATGAGAGTAAAATAGCTAACGATGGCAATGCAATATCGTGATTAATTATTTGTTGTGCTCTTGCTTAATAGAATTACAAGGCGTTGAAGAGTGCGACGCAACGGGAGTTTAATAAAGCTTCGAAGGTTGGGTACATAAAAAATTTAAAGCTTAAAAGAATACTCAATTTAAACGATGAACTTCGTAAAAGTTAACTCTTCTTTATAACTTATTGTAATTTCGCAAATGATAGATTTGTATTATGAAGTTGCTCTTGATATTGATTGGCTGTGCCTTCACATGTACGTTCATCCATGCGCAGGATATTACGGGCATTTGGAGAGGTTATTTTAATTCAGGATATGGTTATTTTAAGCAACAATATAAATATGAAGTACAGATAAACCAGTTAGGAAACGATGCTTCACAAAAGGGTGTACAGGGAGTAACTTACTCATATCATTCAACTATTTTTTATGGCAAAGCGACCTTACAAGGCATTTACGATTCTAAAAATAAAAGCATCACAATAAAGGAAACTCAACTGGTTGAACTTAAAATAGCAGACAAGAGTGAACCATGTCTTATGACATGTTACCTTGACTACCGTAAAGAAGGAAGATTAGAAATTTTAGAAGGCACTTTTACCAGCATCAATGCAAAATCCAAAACTGATTGTGGTTCCGGTTATGTATATCTTGAAAGGGTGCTGGAATCTGAATTTCACAAAGAAGATTTCTTACTAAAAAAACCCGGCATTAAAACACCCCCTGTTGCAAAATCAAAACCTCCTGTGATTGCGCCTCCCGATAAGCAAACAATTCCGCAACAAAAAAAGACAACTCCGCCAGTTGTTAAAAAATCAAATCCTCCTTCAACAAGAAAGGATAAACCAATCGCTAAAAATAATCCTGGCACAACTTTAAAAAAGCCACAAAAAAATCAATCAGCAGTTGAGGATTCAATTACAAAATCCCAGCCTAAAGTAGAAAGCCCCGTTAATCCCCAAATACAAAAGGATCTGTCTCAAAAAAAGATACCTATTCCGGATGCAATTAAAGAAAGAGAGAACCCGTTAATCAAAACAATTGTTACCAATTCACCTGACATACTTATACAATTATACGATAATGGTGAAATTGATGGAGATACGATAACTGTGTATGATAATAATGAAGTAATTGCTTACAGAAAAGGACTTACCGGAAAGCCAATTACATTAAACATAAAAGCAGACATTTTTAATTCACATCATGAGTTTGTAATGGTAGCAAATAATCTTGGTGCCATTCCGCCCAATACTGCTTTAATGGTGATTACAACGGGTGGCAAACGTTATGAATTATTTGTTTCATCTAATGAGAAGAAAAATGCAAAAGTGGTGATTGATTACAAAATGCCGGGAAAAGAATCGAGATAACGACTGAGAATTTTTGTGATAAGGAAATTAAAATGGTGAATGAGAATTATACTATGCCCTTACTTCTTTCTTTTCTTCTTCAGCAATATCAAATCTTTTCAAAATATCTGAAGCAAAATTCAGGGCACGACCAATAGCCTGATCCATATCGTAATACCTGTATTCTCCCAGGCGACCGCAGATTAAGACTTTCTCAAGTTTTTCAGCAGCAAGTTTATACTTCTCATATAAAGCTTTATTAACCTTATCAGGGAACGGATATTCATATTGATGCGGAGAATCAGGTGTGTAAGGAGTTTCATGTGTAAGTACTGTGCCTCTTGCATGCTTTTTATCCGCTTCGTGCATTAAGTGCTTCCACTCAATAGTGCGGATTCGTGGATCATCTGGGTTAGGATAATTTACCTGAATATAAGGCTGATACTGTGCAGTGTCAGGCAAGTATTCAATTCTCCTGTTTTGACTGCGATATTTTAGCTTGCCATATTTATAATCGAAAAACTCATCAACAGGACCTGTAAAAACAAGTAATCTATTTGCAATCACTTTATCCCGATTTTCGAGATAATCAAATTCTGTCAGTACATTGATATCCGCAATCATATTCTGAACCATTTCAGTGTAGCCGTTGCGTGGAAGAGCATTCCATTTATGATGTGGAGTCAGTGTGTTTACATTTGATTTATTGATAGTAATACGGTTTGCTAATTCTTTATCAAGCTCAAGACAACTTACTCCCCATTGTTTTTCAGTATATCCTTTTATAAACAACTCGTAAAGTTGGCGAGGCATTTTAGAAAGGCAAGCCTCTTCAAAGTTTTTAGGTTCGCGTTTAAAAAGATCCCATTCGGTGCCGGCAATCTTTTCGATATAAGATTGCTGAACAGGCCAGTTAAGATAATCGCTGTTTACTTTAGATCTTAATTCAGCACTCCAGTTATAAAAATCAGAAAAACGATTAACAAAGTTCCAAATTTTTTCAGAGCCACAACGAAAGTAATGAGGCCCGTATTTATGAACCATTGCTCCGCTTTCATGTTTATAATCGTAAACATTACCGGCAATATGATTTTTTCTCTCAAGGATAATCACGTCCTGCTGATGATCGGTCAAAATTCTCGCTATTGTAGTTCCCGTAAGTCCCGAGCCAACAATTACAAAATCTGCTTTAATCATAGAATAATAAGTAATTTAAAATAAACACGCCTGTCCTGGGGCAAGCGTGTTCCACTAATACTATTTAAATTTTTTAAGAATTAATATGCTCCTTCAGCGTTAATAACAACAATAGGTGTTTTAAAAAGTATTTTCATATCCAGCAATAAACTGAAATTTTCCACATATTCTATATCGTGTTCAATCATAAATTCAGCGCTGATATTATTAATGCGGTCACGTATTTGCCACAGCCCTGTTATGCCCGGACGCATTAAACATCTTATTTCTCTGAATTCAGGCAAATTTTTCAGCATAAAAGGGACGAGTGGCCTTGGGCCAATTATGCTCATATCGCCACGCAATACATTCAATAATTGAGGTAATTCATCAATACTTGTTTTACGAATAATCTTTCCTATCCATGTAATACGGGTATCATTTTTTACTTTATGAAGAACACCTTTTTCCTGGCTGGAAAGTGCTACCTCGTAATCATCTTTTTTTATACTTTGATCTATAACCATAGACCTGAATTTGAAACATCTAAAGTGAATACCCCGGTAACCTACGCGTTCATTTGAATAAAGAACAGGGCCTGCCGAAGTAAGTTTAACAAGAATTGCGATTACAATAAGAATAGGAGAAAGGCTAATAATCAGCAAAAGAGAAATAAAAATGTCGAAAACCCTTTTTAAAAATACTTCAAATTTTTTTTGCTCAAGAGCCTCTTCTAAAATTTGTTTTTTCTTTGGATAGTTAGTCTCTAAATGAATGTGCAGGAGTGACCCGCGCACTCCTGGTTGTTTTGGAACAAGATTTACTTCCATAGATTATAGATTATGTTTTTTGATGGTTTAATTGGGGCTATTTTTTCAAAGATATATGATTTTCTTATCCAATTTTTAACAAATCAAAAGAATTCTATTTCTTCATAAAAACTTCTCTTTTATTAAAAAAACTTTTAAAAGAAAACGACATGTTTTTTAAATATTTTCTTCCAAAACAGATTTGCAAACAAAAATTAACGGCTACTCTTTATTCATTTTTTAATTAAGGGAACGGAAGGTTCATTAAAATTAAAAAATCCTTAATATTCTACTTTCACAAACATAAGATATGTATCCTGTATAATAAATGAATTGCTGAAAATTAGTGTGGTCAAAAAATTACCATTTTACATTCCATGTTACAGAAGGAATTATCGGAAACAACGAAACCTGTTTTGCAGTAACAGCAAGAGTTCCATTAACAGCGCTGCCCTGCTGATCATAATAATAGAAGTATGGATTTAAATGACTGTAAACATTGTAAATACTGAATACCCAGTTGCTTGAATATTTTCTTTTCTTTTTTTGATGAGGAGTATAAATAGCGGAAAGATCAAGCCTGTGATAAGGTGTCATTCTATAAGCATTAATACGGCTGAATTCCTGCGTTAAGGTTCCATCAATAAAATAAAAACGTTCCGGAAGTGAGATCGCGTTACCGGTTCCAAAAATAAATATTGATGATAATTTCCACCGGGAATTTAACTCATAGCTTCCTACCATAGAAAGATCGTGTCTTCTGTCGTATTTACTTGGGTATTTTTCTCCATCATTTAAATCGGGAAATTTTCTCCATGTCCAGGAAAGTGTATATCCAATCCACCCGGTGAATCTTCCCTTAACTTTATTTATAAATAATTCTGCGCCATAACTCCATCCTTTACCAAAAACAAAATCTTCTTCAGGATCCTTAAGTGTGTTAGGTGTATACCCTTCCCTGTATTCAATTTGGTTTTGCATAGTTTTAAAATACAGTTCCAGCGAAGTTTCAAACATATTGTTAGTGAAATTCCTGAAATAACCAAAAGCATATTGCCAGCCAATTTGCGGTTGCACTCTGTATGTACTTGGAACCCAAATGTCAGTGGGCAAGGTTGTACCTGCATTACTAACCAAATGTATATATTGAATATTCCTTGTAATCGCTGCTTTTACAGAGCTATAATCATTCAAAGAATAGCGTAGTGTGATACGAGGTTCAAAGCCGCTATAAGATTTTACAACTTGTCCTTTGGGGTAAACAATACTATCCAGTTTATTTCCATTTGCATCGGTAGCATATGCTGTATATCTGCCAACCTGCTGAAAACTACTATAACGAATACCGTAATTGAGTTTTAATTGATTGCTTATATCCCAGTCATCTTGTATATACAAAGCAAATTCATTTGCATATTTCTTTTGAACATTTGCAGGATTAAATACAACGGTATCCTGCTTACCACTCACTACACTTGGTAAAAAAGTATGAAAAGTATATTGCCCACCGAATTTTAATTTATGTTCAGGTGCAGCATAAAAATCAAAATCAGTTTTGGCATTTAGATCTTTTATACCTGATGAAAGATTTATACTAAAATCGTTTTGAGTACCGTTAAAGTCAAATTCATAATCGTTGAAAATAAGAGATGTATTTGAAAATAATTTTTTACTAAATACATGATTCCATCTTAAAGTTGCTGTAGAATTACCCCATGGAACACTTGTTTTAAAAGATCGTTTGGCATTATTAAAGTCAAACTTATCTCTTCCAAAATAGCCGCTTAAATAAAGCCTGTCTTTTTCAGAGAATCTATAATTCATTTTTGCATTCAGATCGTAGAAATAATAACCAGAGCCATAGAAACTATTGCTTTTTGGAATGAATGGCTTTACCAGCGCATCAATATATGTTCTTCGCGCAGAGATCATATAGGATGCTTTCTCTTTTTTTATTGGCCCCTGTATTGCAAATCTTGACGATATTAATCCAATACCTGCATCAATCTCTGTTTTATTCATATTGCCATCTTTCATGGCCACATCAATTACTGAAGATAATCTTCCTCCGTATTGCGCCGGCATACCGCCTTTTATAAGCGATAAACTTTTAATAGCATCAGAATTAAATACTGAGAAAAAACCAAATAAGTGGCCTGTATTATATACTACCGCTTCATCAAGCATAATAAGATTCTGGTCAGGGCCGCCGCCACGCACATAAAAACCAGAATTACCCTCACCGGCATTACGAACTCCGGGCAATAACTGCAGCGATTTTAAAATATCAACTTCACCCAAAAAAGAAGGCAGTGATTTTATAGTATTAATGCTAAGATCAACCTTGCCCATTTGCGCACTCTTTACATTACTTTCTCTTCTGCCGGAAGTAACGGTTACATTATTAAGATAGGATGACAGTGGAACCAATAAAATATTAATGGTTTTGTTACTTTCAAAATTTACCTCAATTAATTTGGTAACATAACCAACATAAGAAACCTGTAACTGATAATTACCTTTTGCAAGTGTTAATGAAAAAAATCCATATTGATTTGATGTTACACCTCTTCCCTCCTCTCTTACAGTAACATTTGCACTTATCAATGTTTCAGCGGAAAGAGAATCCTTTATATAACCATTCAAAGTAAATTTCTGCTGCGCATAAATGTAATTGATATATAAAAAGATCAATGGAAGTAATGCAATTTTTTTTAAAGTGTACATAGGTTAATTCGATTTGAAACAAGACAGCTTTCGATACAAGTCCTACCTATTTAACTGTTCTAAAAGTTCGGTGTTATATTTCAACTTTCAAACACTCCCTAAAGGAATTCCTTTAGAACAAACTTTTAACGCTTAAATATTCAAACGCTCAAACAGTTTTAATTATTTATTTCTATAGTCAAGAGAATCTTCAACGCTGCCACAGCTTATCATCCCGGAAGAGTAATGCGGGTGTTTCTTTCCAAGATAAGGGTTTATGATCTTTTTTGTATTCGATATCCAATATGCTTCTTCTGAATCATTAAAAGCCATCGGGCATTTGTCATGATAAATTACCTGTTGATCATAATGTACTGTTCTTAAAAGATTATACAGGTTTTCACTCAATGTATAAAAAGAGCGCCGCTTACCTTCAATAGTATTTTCACCTGCTATGCCCTTTGCCTCAGCAACAACATTATCAGAAAAACTTTTTGCAGTTTCAATAATCGTTGTATCAGCTTTTAATTCATTATAAGGCACTTTTTGCGAAAGACTTACTAATGTGTTTGCATTAGCGCTTGCTTTAGCAGTATCCCATTCAACCAACGCACTCTTTAAATCGAAATAACTATTAAGCATTTCATTAAATGGTTTATTGAATGACTCACTATTTTTACTTTGTGCAAGCGGTTGCTGTTTTGGAACATCCTCTTTTTTTTCAGTCTTTTTATAAAACAATAAAAAATATACTGCAATAACAGCTACAGCAGCGCCAATAATCGCCAAACCTTTTTTCATAAAAATTAATTTGTGCCCAAAATTATCGGATAACAAAATGCTGTGCTAAAATTTATATGATTGGTATGTTGAAAAGAAAAATTTTGAATCGAGGCAATGAACATGAATGAAACTTTGTTGCCCGTCCATACCGGTACAGGCGGACATCGCACTCCTACGCCAGGGCTGCTTTCAGCAATCAAACGGCTTCGTTTAGTATAACGTGTATAACAGAAAAATTAAATTCTAATTAAACCTCTTCATAAAAGAGAATTTACTGTCTCTTATATCCGATGTTTAGATAATTATTTTTTCTAATCAGCATTATTTCCATACCCTTGCATTTTTGTAATGACCATTCAATTTGAGCATAACAGTAAAACAATAACAGCTTATGTAATTTTCAATTTAAAACAAATTGCAGACGCCATTATAATCGTTCCTGAAAATAATACGGAAGAACTAGGACAAACAATTCTTTTGGCTAAAAGAGGTGGCAAATGGTTTACTGATTGTTCCCTTCCACAAAAATTTCCTGCCACTTTTTCAGACCTTTTACTGAAGCTCAATTTAATCTGAAACAGAAAAGGAATTAAGCTTTTATTCAATCCAGTTTTATTTTCTAAGAATCAACTAAATAATATTTCTATATCACTGCTGCTTTTTGTACAATCTTTTATATAAAATGGAATTAAAAATTTTCATTAAAAGTGTTTCACTATTAAATACTTTATAAAACTTTTTGAAACAGAATATCCAGGAATGTAAAGTTCTATTTTTGAAAAAATGTTTGATGGATATTCGTATTAAAGTGGATTTTAAATTTGAGGAAGGTGTATATCCCGCCGATATATTGATAATAAAACTTTCAGTATCCCCTCCCCGGTTTTTTTGTGTTGTTCATATATTTGATGACCAATTGGTTTCACAATTTTCACGCCGTTATATTCTTATTACAAATCATAAGGAATTTATACCTATTGAAACAAAAACACAAAGAGAGGATATGCTGGTTCATTCTATACAAAACGAAATTATGAATCACAGGCATAATCCATGGTTAGTTAATCAATGCTTACAGTATAATTATACCCGATAATTAACTTTTTAACTTCGCTTAATGATGAATAATGTTGCAAGTGTACAAGTGAGTGACACAAGGAATGATGCCAAAAGATTTGAAGCCGGCTCCATAATTCCTGTAATTATATTTTTTTAGTCCACTTATTTATCAGCATACTTATTCAATAATGTTATAAACTCTTTCATTCCGCTTTTCAAGATTTGCAATCAGTTCAGTTATTTGTTGTTGTTTCTCTTCAGGTACAATGCCATCTGTAAGTTTTGCAAATTTCTTTTCTACATCATCCCAATTCATAGGGCGTGTAAAAAAAACATGATAATCTTATCTTTCCTCTTCAAACTTTTTTCCATCCTTTAGTTTTATTTCCACTTTTGCAAGGGACTTTGTCGGGATATTTTGAAGTGTAAGGATCTAACAGGACGGCAACTTTAACAGGTTTATGGAGGGGAAGAGCAGTATGTACTGATACTTTTTGCAACAAATCCTGCACATTATTCTTTTCTATGCGCTCGGGCAAAAATTGTTCAGGATAAACCTCATTATCGAATAATGCAACGGCTATTAAATAAGGAAGACTATGATCTGCCTGCTCTTTTGAATGAACTTTTGTACGGTCACCATAAGCGCCATTTCCCGCAATGTGATAACAGGTAAGGAATGTGGTTACATCAATACTCTCAATTTCATTTATAGAAAATGCATATTTATCTTTCAAAGCAAGTGTTGCTTCTAATATAGATTGTGTATGCACTTCTGAATTAAATTCTTTTAAAATACATTTCTGAATCAAACTAAAATCCTCTTTATTCCAATCGTATTTCAATTCAATTTCAAATGTTTCTTTAAATCCTTTAGGTCCTTCAAATAAAGACACAGGTCCTGTTAATCCTTCTTTCGCAAGTAATACAATATTCATGCATCCCAAAGCTATCATTGAAGAAGCAAAGCCTTTCCATTCATATGTGTATGAAGCACGTGAGGTACCAATGGATTGAACGAACATCCTGCTATTCCCAATGCATGTGCCGTTTGTTCTTCTGTGAGAGAAAACATTTTTGGCAATGCTGCCGTAACGGAATAGGCTAATAAAGTAATATGATCAAAACCTTTTATCATTACAGGTATCTCTTCAACAAGCCTGCATTCGATTTCATAAGCTATCGCCAAAGCCGTGAAAAAATCTCCCCTGAAGCCTTTGTTAATTGCGATGCTGCAAGCAAAGCACCAATATTATCACTTGGATGACATGTAGCTGCCTTTCCCAAATAGTTATCCATAAAATCAGGATAACGTATTAATGCAGTATATAACTGTGCTGCGCGATCAGCAGCCACATTATCTAAAACAGGGTTGTGCATAACCACCTTCACCAAGTTTATCAATTTGTCTTACCAGTTTTTGAATAGTTGGTTTGTTAACAGCATATAACAACGATGCTATGGAATCGAGTAAATGTTTTTTAAGTTGCTCAATGATATGCAGCAGTATTTTTTCAAAAGATACCTTGTGTATGAATTCACTTATTTTAAAAGTTTGATATTGTTCCATAATTCACCTCATTAAAAATTAGCCTCTTATAAATGTGCCAAAATATTATGCCAAAGTAAAAATTTGTCCAAAATCTGAAAATGGGAGATTTGCTAGTATACATATGGTGTTGAGAATTTATTGTGTGGAAATAACATATACATTTCTTTAAGCCTATTATAAGCCGCTTTTAGTTTTAAGCTGAAAGAGACATTCGTAACTTTATTCCTGTAAAAAACACCCGCCATGATAACAAATAATAATACTGTGCACATTCTTCTTGCTGATGATGATATTGATGATCGCTTCAATTTTCAATATGCGCTTTCTGAAATACAGGTTCCTGTAAATTTAAGTAGCGTAGAAGATGGAAAGAAGTTAATGTATCATCTTGCCAAAATGGATAAACAGCTTCCTGATATTATTTTTCTTGATATAAATATGCCTTATAAAAATGGCAAAGAATGCCTGAAGGAAATCAGAAACAATAATAAATTCAAACATATACCTGTTGTAATGTTTACTACCTCAGCCCACAAAAAAGACATAGATGAAACCTATTTAAAGGGCGCGAATTTATATGTTACCAAACCGGTTTTTATTGCAGACCTTGTAAAGATTTTGAAAAGAATATTTTCATTTAACTGGAAGGAAAATATACCAAAACCTCCTAAAGAAAAATATGTTTTAAGTTTGTGATCTCTTTAAAATAATGAAGGTTTTACAGACATAAACTGATATGGAATTTTAAGAAGCAACTTAATTCTTAATGAAGCATTTTTATTTCTCGTACTTTTTCATGACATCATTCTTCTGGTTACTTAGACTGTAAAAGTGTGTGATTTTTTTATCGTAAATGCCGGGATGACTTTGCAAGTTGTCATGTAATTAACCGTGATGCTACTATTTAAACTATGTTGTGTAGCATATTTATACTCTTTCAATTTCTTCAGCCTTAAAGCAGTTCAGAATTTATTATTGATGCGTGCTGATTGCTTTAGTTTTTGTTCCCCTGGTTTTGGTAGCGCCATTACTGTTTATATTTTTCAATCCACTGGATAATACTTTACCTGCCTTTTTTATACGACGCTTAAATTTTTTATCGCCAAGAATAGGCCTGAGATTTGAAAGTGCAGTTTCCAGTTTTTTTTGAATTTGCTTGCGGGTTTTCTTCTTAGAGTTGTCATTACCGGCCTGAGCATCAGTAGCTTTTTTTGTGTCTGTCATATCAAATTAATTTTTTCAAATTTAATAATAAGATAATATCAGCAAAGTTAAGTTTTTGCCGCCCGATACTTTTATTTATGCAAAATTCATTCTATAATATTTTCCTTTTTCTTTTGAGTATCTATTCTAATTTGATTTCATACCGGCCAAGGAGAATCTAATACAACTTTACAGATGGAGAAGAAAAGTATATTTATGCAGTAGAACTTCTGCATGATTCCTCAAAACTGCAACTTAAAAATTGCTCATATTAGCCCCATGATTAAAGTAGGTTTCCTAGTTATAATTATATAAAATTCTTCTTCTTTGTAAATATCAACGGAACTTTTACCAAACATTTCTCGGGCACCAATCACCATACCTATTACCTAATAAAAAGCCAAGCACGATTTCGTGTGTGCCATTGCTGACAGTGTTAAGACGGGAAGTAGTCAAATCATATGAGTAACCAATATTAAAAGTGCTACTCACATTTATACCAACCATTGCTGCAAAACCATCATCCGGCCGCATAGAAGCGCCAATCCATATTATATCACGATACTGGAATTTAATATTTATATCAAAACTAAGAGGAACAGGGTTTACATACTTAGCGGTGAATGAGGGCAGAAAACTAATATCGTCGCCAAGTAACACACGATAACCAGCTTGCAAAAACAGGTGCGGTATAAGCTTGCCATTAATAATTGTTACACTGTCTCCGCCAAGTTTACCATTATTAAAACCAATTTTTTCGGGAACAATTTGTTGTGCGGCAAGCCCTGCAAACCATCTTACACTATATATCCAAACACCCAAACTAATGTCGGGTTTTATATTGTTTATATAGGAGCTGTTTGCTACAACCGGGTCAATTGGATATTGTTCACCAAAATCAAGCATGCCTGTATTGAGATGCAAATTTTGAATACCCAAAGAAACACCGGCACTGAAACTTGTAGTCTCATTTAACGGAAGATGGTAAGCATAGGTTCCGCACAATGCAAAGCGATTAAGCGGGCCTGTTTTATCGTTAAGAATAGTGAGGCCTAAACCATGATGAGGATCGGTAGACCGGTAATCTTCGAGGAAATTTCTGCCTCGTGGATTTTCACCTTGCGGTCTGAAAGAGGTTGTGTTTTGGCGGGGGAAACCACTTTTTGTAAGAGGGCCTTGTATAGTAAAATATGTTGTTACAGGAGCTCCATCCAAACCAACCCATTGATGGCGATGACTAACTTTTACATCCCAGTAATTTTCAATACCGGCAACTGCAGGATTAATGATATAATTATTGAGAATATATTGAGTATAGTAAGGTCTTTGTTGTGCAAAAATGGAATATACAGTAAGAAACAAAAGCAACACGGTTAAAATGTATCTGAACTTCATCCTGATAAAATTAATAGAATATTGATTAAAATGGCTTCCCCATTCGCCTTCTTTAAATGCGTCTGCACATGCTATAATAAACAAAGGATGAAACTATCCCTTTAAAAATTATCGTCCACAATCTATTGTGATGATGATTCTGTTAAAAGAGTCTTTGTTTCCGGCCCTGTATTAAATAGTAAATCAAGGACACTGAGATTATTTTGAAAACCTGCTTTTTCTTTAAAAACCTGTGAATATTGGAAACCCAAATCTGCTTGCTGAAAATTTTTTGGTAACCATTTGTTTCGGGCATCTTCAACATCGGCACTGGGTACTTGAGTTGCCACCTCTAATTCAGCAGGGAATTTCAAAACCTGTTTAAGCCAGTCCAAAATTGCAAGATTCCAGTCAAATAAAAATTCGTACCTGTTTATAAAAAATTTTTCCAGCCCATCCCGGTAATATTCAAACCATGGCGCTTTGTTGTAGCATGAGGTAATTGTTCGCCAGTGAATCAACTGCCATTTCTCCCCGTAACAAATCTGTACATCTTTAAATGGAATCTTTTGATCTCTTCCGTGGATCAACGGAACAGATAAATGAATGAGTCCATTACTGCCTGAAAGCACAAATCTATTGCGAAAAGTCATTTTATAATAGCTTTCACATGATAATAAAATTATATGCCTTTTAGAAAACAAATATTTAGTCCAAATAATTAATGGAAACGGCTGACTTTCAATAAGTATTGAATTATTATTGGTCATAAACTAACAATCACTTTGTTTTCGTTATTTTAATTAAAAAATGGTTATTTTTCATCTGAAATTATCTCTCTATTTTATTTAATAAAATTCCATTTTTAACTGGAATACAAGTGGTTAATACAGATATTTAAATGCGAAAAATTATAGTTGCCATTTTTTTAACAATTCCTTTCAAAAGCCTAAAATTAATAGCACTAAAATTAGGATATTTTCGGACTCATTTTTATTGCGTAAAAATTTTCTGATTATTTTGGCGTTACTTTAGCGACATGAAAATTGTAGCCTCTGTCCTGTTTCTCTTTTTTGTTGTAGCAGGCTGTAAAAAGCCGGATAGTTTTGAATACAGGGACATAAGAAATTTTAAGATTGATAGTTTGGGATTTGAAAAATCTACTGTGCGCATGGACCTGGTTTATTTTAACCCAAATAATTTTGGCGTCAATTTAAAAAGTATTGATTGCGATGTATATGTAGACCATAATTACCTGGG
>WNGE01003367.1_pt1 | contig 29474 bp, 30 predicted proteins | sample 5400651 | NCBI WGS metagenome assembly WNGE01 (sample SAMN13153370, study PRJNA577476) | soil metagenome | isolation source: 60 cm soil or saprolite under grassland replicate 2 | place: USA:California | collected 2016-06-15
TCGCCTGGTCCGTGACCCGCGCCGCCAGGTTCACCGCGTACCCGCCGACATCGTCGTGAAGCAGCTCCAGCTCTCCGGTGTGGAGGCCGCATCGGACCTCGAGATCCAAACCTCGAACGGACTTGGCGATTGAGCACGCACACTCGATCGCGCGTGCAGGCCCGTCGAACGTGGCGAGCGCTCCGTCGCCGGTCCCCTTGACGAGCGTCCCACGGAACCGCTCGACCTGACGATGCAGGAGAGCGTCGAGATCGTTCAGCACGTCGTGCCAGCGCCTATCGCCGATTTGCGCGGTGCGACCCGTCGAGCTCACCACGTCCGTGAACAAGACCGTGGCGAGGACTCGATCGGGCTCGGCGGGAGGGCGAACGCCGGTCAGGAACTCCTGCACCTCGTCGAGGAGGCCGTCCGCATCCCCGAAGAAGTAGTGATGATCGCTGCCGGGAAGCTCGACATACTCCGCCGACGGAATGTGCTCCGCCAGGTACCGGCCATGTTCCACCGGGACGTACGCGTTCCCGGCGCGGTGGATCACCAGGGTCGGCGCGGAGATCGTCGGCAGCACGGGCCGGACGTCGAGCTCCAGGACCATCGACATGATGGCCTCGACGGTGCCGGGGCTCGCGGAGACGCGCTCCAGCCGCGTGTACGCGTCGTAGACCGGGCCCTGCAACGGTGCGCTCGGCGCCGCGACCGGCAGCGTCCGACCGGTCCCCCACGCGCGCTCCAGCCAACCCGGAAACCGTCCGAGATCCTCCATCGGTACACCCACCGGGTAGTCGGGACTGCGCGCCATGCGCGCGAAGCTGTTGACGAGCACGAGCGCCGTGACGCGCTCGGGGTGTGTCGCCGCGAACATGATCGCCATCGGGCCGCCGCCACCATCGCCGAGCAGCGCCGTCCGCTCCGAGCCGGCGGCGTCCATCACCGCCTGCACTTGCTCGATCCAGTTCTCGAGTGAGGGCAGCTCTGTCAACGGGACGGGGTCCGACAGGCCGCTGCCCCCCTTGCCGGCTGAACGAGCCGAGCCGCCGCAACGTCCGCGCCAAGGGGGCGACGTCCCACGCCGCCTCGATGTGGCTGAACCATTCGGGAATCAGGACGAGATCGATCGGGCCGTCGCCGACGACCTGGTACGCGATGTGGACGGTTCCTGTTTTCGCGTACTGCGTTTCGGGAACGTCGTCCATGGCGCGGTCATGATCGCGCCGAACCACTTCAGTCGTTCGACCTGTTTCGACGCCTTCGACGCGCGAAGCGGGCCAAACCGGCTCAGATCGGGTACGGACCGGTCGTCAATGTCGCCTCGGCGGGGCGTGTTGCTCGATTCCCAGTTCTCGTTCTACTGGCGGCAACGTAGCGAGGTGGCGAAGATTGATTCGGCGACGTCGGGCTTCTCCCGACGCGGACAGGGGGAACGATGGACCGTCACGCGTGGATCGATGAACAGCTCGCGCAGGTGCCATTGTTCGAGGGGCTCTCGAAGAAGCAGTTGCGTCGGATCTCCAGTCTGATGACGCGCATCGACCGGCCGGCGGGCCAGATCCTCACCACTGAGGGACAGCGCGGTTCCGAGTTCTTCATCGTGCTCGAGGGTGAGGTCGAGGTACGGCAGGGGGACCGGGTGATCGCGACGCGCCGGCCGGGCGACTATGTAGGTGAGATCGCATTGCTCGACAAGCGGCCTCGCACCGCGACCGTTGTGGCCACGACCCCGGTGTCGGTCGAGGTGCTGAGCCGTCGTGAGTTCGTGAGCCTCCTTGCCGAAGTGCCGCAGCTGTCGGAACAGATCATGGCGACCATGGCACGACGCTTGGCCGACATCGAGGCTGACTGACTCATCACCCGACCGGGAGCGGATCAGTCGGTACGCTGCCGGATCGTGGCTCCGCCCCTCGACGTCAAGGGGTTCTCTCACGTCTGCATCCGGGTGTCGGAGATGGAGCGCGCCCTCGCCTTCTATGGCGAGGTGCTCGGGTTCGACGTCGTGTTCGACGTGCAGCTGTCGGGTCCGTCGCTGGAGCAGGTGACGGGGGAACCGGGCGCGCACGGGCGCATGGTTGGCGGACTCCTCGGCGGAACGTCGGTCGAGCTGCTGGAGATCGACAGCCAGGCCGGGCCCGCGGTCGGGGGTTCGGATCCCGTGCTGGGCTATACGAACATCTCGCTGTCGGTGGACGATCTCGAGGTCGCGCACTTAGCCATGGCGAGTGCCGGCGTCGAATCCGGGCCTGTGGTGGACATCGGTGGTGTGCGGATGTTCTTCGTGCGCGACCCTGACGGGACTCCGATCGAGATCATCGAATACCCGAACGGCGCGACGACCTCGGCCCAGCTCTGGGGCCGCGCGTGACCACCGCGGCCCACGACGCCCAGACCTACGAGAGGACCCGGCGCCGTTACCGGGCCCTTCTCGCTTTCGCTCGTGCGATGGCGCGTCCAGTCAGGAGCGAGCGTGCTCGTCTGCGCGTTCGCCGTCGGTGACAAGTTCCTCGAACAGCGCTCGATACGCGACCACAGCCTTGCGCAGGTCCTCGGTCGAGGCCTCACCGCGGGTGGTCTTCGTGTAGATGTCGTGTCCCGTGCGGTAGTTCTGCACGACGTCCGGGTGATCGACCGAGACCATCTCGGACTGTGACTCGAAGTCGTCGACCGGGTACCCGCGGTCGCGCATGACCTGTGTGGTCAACTCATCGGCTTCGGCAACGGCAACCTGGGGCACATCGACGAACCGAGTCTGAAGCTCACTCCACTGCGCGGCGTAACGATCCCGAGCAGCCTTGCTGAGTGGCCGAATGTCCAGCTTGTCGCGCTGCTTGGCCCGTCCCGCCAGCTCCCCTTCGGCCTTGCGACGGCTGCGTGCCGACTCGAGGCTGCGGTCGTATTCGGGACCGAACCGATCATGCAGCATCCGCCGCCGCCGACGCCTCTGCGCGAACCATGACGCAAGAGCGACGATGACGACGACTGCGGCGACGACGATCAGGATCCATACCCAAGCATCCATGCTGACTTCCCCCCTCTTTTGTCGACGCGCGCGCGCCTACCCGACATGCGTGTCGAGAAAACGAGGTGAACACCTTCGCGGTTTCGCGACAGGTCATCGCTGGGAAGAGAAAGGAGAGAAAGGAGAGAAAGAAGAGGAAGGAGGAAGCGTGACACCGGTGCGACGCGAGCGCACGTCGGCGACGCGTCACACGCTCTTCAGGCTTCGTCGAGTCCCGGGTACCGGACGGCGACCTCTTCGCGCAGCGCCCGGCGGCCCGATGCCGGATCAAGCTCCTTCGCCGCGATGGTCTCGATGGCCTCCGCGAGGTCGTCGTCGTCGATCACGTCGCGGACCCAGCGCGACCAGTCGCCCCGGCGGAGGTGATGCGACCAGCTCGCGTCATCCACTCCTTCCGCGATCCGCACCATCTCCGACAGGTTGCGCACCTCCAGCGACAGGGTCGCGTTGGGCCCCGTGACCAGGAGCCGCTCGCCTTCGCCGACGTCGCCCGAGAGCATCTTGGCCGAATGGCGACGGCGGCGATGTCGTGCCGCAATGGGAGCGAAGCAGGTCAGATGACCGTCGTCGACGCGCCACGCGACCGCGTCGCCGGCCTCGTCAGCAGCAGGGGGGCTGGTGTCGATCGCTTTCGCGACCTGCCCCAGCATCGCGCTCCTGTCGTCACCGACCGCGATAACGGTTTCGAGGCCGTCGAGGATGTCGCGCTGGAGATTTTCGGGCGTGCTCGACACGAGGACGAGACCCGGCGGAAGGACGCCGGCGTCGACGGGCGCGTCGGCAGGAAACGCGTGGTGCGCCTCGTCGACGATGACGGCGTGGGGCCGTCCCAGGCGCCCCTCCACCTCGACGAGGCGGTTGAGCACCTCGCGGATGATGCCGGGTCGGTCCTGCATGGGCACCGCCACGAGCGAGACGACCGTTGCGATGGTCCCCTCCTCGACAAGGTCGACGATTTCGTCGATGGATGGCGCGGCCTCCGGGCCGCCGACCGTGATCGCGCCCGGCAGATCCTCGAAGTCCCCCTCGGGATCGACGACCACGGTCTCGTAGCGCGCGGCTGTCAGCTGCTCCACGAGCGCGGAGACCAGCGTGGACTTGCCCGACCCGGAGCCCCCGCTGATCAGCATCGATGATCCCGCCGGGCTCCAGCCGACGTCGCCACCGTCGTCGTCGCGCCCGAGGAGTACGGGGCGGGCGCCGACCTCCCACGACGCCAGATCATCATCGAGCAGGGCCGCCATCATCTCGCGCGCCCCGTCCGGTCCGGGCGCCTCGGTCACGTAGTCAGCACGGTCGGCCAAGGCGAGTACAGCGTCGCCCACCGCGACCCCGCACGCCGTGACGGCGAGGAGGTCATGATCGTTCTCGGCGTCGCCGATCGCCACGGTGTTGTGCGGCGACATGCGCAGCTCGCCGAGGGCGGCCATGAGTGCCGTGCCCTTGGTCACCCCGGGAGGCACCACCATGACGGCCTGCCGATTGAGGACCACCTGGTGGCCGAGGCCCAGGTCGCTGATGGCCTCGAGCGCCGCGACCTCATTGGGCCTCCACGTGAACACGACGGCTCGACCGACGTCGACCGGTATCCCACTAGCTCGGAGCCGCTCGACGAGCGCCTCGGGCGGAGCGTCGGCGAGCGGGCGCTCCGATCCGTCCGCCGGCCGGTACAGCAGAGCGCCGTTCTCGGCGACGACGAGGTCGAAGACCTCGAGATGCGGGCACATTGCCCGCAACGTCGGAAGGTCGCGGCCCGTGACCAGGACCAGACGGCGGCCCGAGGTGCGGACGCGGGCCAGGTCCCAGACGGTCTCGTCGTCGACACGACCGTCTCGGGCGATGGTCCCGTCGTAGTCGCACGCCAGGACCGTGAAGCGCATGCATCCGACCTACCCGCCCGACGAAGGGGTACACCCTCACGGCTCTGACGAGCGGCGGATCAGCGATTGCCCCTGGCTGTCTTCTTCGCCGTCGCTTTCTTCCTCGGAGCTTTCTTCGTTGACTTCTTTGACGCCCCGGCCTTGGTCGCCTTCTTCTTCTTGGCTGCCTTCGGCTTGGCCGGCTGCCGCCGAGCGGTCTTCTTCTTGGCCGCGGCCTTCTTCTTCGCCTTTCTCGCGGGCGTGCCACGCTTCTTCGTCGGGCGCTTGGCCTTCTTCTTCGTGGCTTTGCCGGTGTCCTTGGCCTTGGCCCCGCGCTTCTTCGCGCGCTTCACTCGCCGGAGAGCCTTCTGGACCTTCTTCTCGGCCTTCTCAACCGCCTCGCCCACTCGATCGGAGATCCGACTGAGTGCGTCGGGCTGCTTCGCGTCGTCATCGGGCTCGTGCATGCGATATCGCCTCCAGGCTCCAAGGGATTGGAAGGGGGTGTACCCATCGTGCCCCGCGCGACGCACGACGTCACGAGGCCGCGGCGTACCAGGGCTTGGTCTTCCGGCGGTCAGGGGCTCCGACGGCGGTGGGCGTCGAAGAAGTCGAGCACGACCCGTGTCGCGTCGATCGTGCCCGGGTCGCCGGCCGATTTCGCGCGGGGCCACCGGTGACCCCAGCCGGCGATGGTCCACAGCTCGACGGCGGTGCCCGCGGCACACCCGCGCCAGCGCTCGACGGTCAACCCTTTGCGCGGATGCTTGGTCGTCGGCGTGGGATCGCAGCCGTCCCGCTCGGCCCACTGATCCATGCGCTCGGGCACCGACGGGTTCCCGAACTGGTACCCGAGAAGCCCGTTGCCGCCGTAGTTGACCGCGTCGTCGGCCTCACCGTGCACGGCGAGCACCGAGACGGCCCCGTTCCCGGGGCACGTGCCGGTCAGGTTGACGCCCGAGACTGGTGCGATCGCGGCGAGACGATCGCCGAGATTGCAGCCGAGTGTCGTGGCCATCCCGGCGCCGTTCGACATGCCCGCCGCGTAGACCCGGTTGGCGTCGAGGCACAACTGTGCGTTCAGCGTGTCCAGCAGCTCGGCGACGAACCCGACGTCGTCCGCGCCCACCGCCGAGGAGTCGAGACCCAGGTTCTGGCCGTGCGGCGGGCCGAAGTCGACCACGCCGGGGGAGAAGATGTTCCAGAACGGCATGCCCTCGTACTGACCGGCGTTCTCCGCCCCCGGGACGATGTTGAGGGGCACCTTGAGCGGGCCGCCGTCCGGCGCCACCACGACGTATCCCCGCTTCCCCGCCACGGCGGGCATGTCCGTGCCGCGGTTCTGGGCCGGGCCCGTGCCCGCGAAGCCGTGGAGGTTGATCACGAGCGGCACCGGCCGTCGCCCGTCGTAGCGCTTCGGGATCGTGAGCTCGTACCGACGATCGAGGCCGCCGTATTGCAGCGTCTGCTCGACGGTGCCGTGGTTCGCCCGCCGCGCCGGAGTGCATCGTGGCGCCGGCGTCGCGCCCGTACCCACCGACGGCAGCCCAGTCGCTCCACCGGTCGCGGCCACCGCCGAGACCAGCAGCGCCACGAGGACGAGCCCGCGCGGGACGCGCCCAAGCCGGATCATGGCGACGAGCTGACGCCTCGCAGGCGCACCGTGATCTCGATGTCGATCGCGCCCCCGAGCTCCTCACGGCGCTCGCCGGTGATCGTTCCCGTTCCCTTGGCGCCGGAGAGCGCGGCGATGCCGCCGACGACCCGGAGCTTTGCGTTCAGGTCGGTGGTTCCGTCGCGATGCCGCTTTGCTTGCCCGTCCATTCGCAATCCGAGAAGCGATTGCGACGGGTACTGCAGATTGAGGAAGCCGAAGAACGGGCCTGAACCGTTCACGTACTCGACGTTGCCGAGCATCTGCACGTCGACGTTGTCCCGGCGACCAGCACGCACACGAGCACACGACAGAAGATGCGCATGGCGCAAAAACGTATCGAGCCAGCGCTACCTGCCTGAGGGCTTCGCCTTCTTCTGCGTCGGCTTCTTCGGCGTTCCCTTCTTGGCCGCCGCCTTCGCTTTCTTCGCCGTCGTGCGCTTCGCCGTTCCGGCCTTGGCCGTGGTCTTCTTGGCCGCGGTCTTCGTCTTCGCCGGAGGCTTCTTCTTGGCCGCAGGCTTCTTCTTCGTCCGCTTCAACGTCGCTTCGCCGGTCGCCCGAGCGCTCGCGATCTCCTTCTTGGCGCGTTTCCTCACCTGCCGGACCGTCTTGCGAACCGTCTTCTCAGCTTTGCCGACGGCATCGCGGACCGGCTCGGTCATCCGGCCGAGCGCGTCGCGCTGCTTGCCCTTCTCCCCGGCGTCGTTCACGGATGAGCCCTCCTGGATCGCGTGGTCGGAGCGAGTGGGCCCATCGTGCCGCCGGGAGTGCGGCTGATCCACAGGCTTCTCCACATTTCATCCCCACGACACTTGTCCCATTGGTGACGGTTATGCGAGAATCCTCCGGCCAATCGGGGCAGCGTGCCAGGGGCAAGCGCCCCGGTGAGCGGGTGGAGCCACACAGTGAGGGCTTACCTACCGCCAAAAACTGGGTCCACCCCCTGGGACCCGTCGGCGGCGGCCGGCGGAGAGCTGCACGCCCGGGGTGACACCCCGGATTTGGAGACTGCGCCACACGAATCGGTCGCGGAGGGTCATGCACATGACTGAGCAGCGCCGGCGTTCGTTCGACGAGGTCCTCAATGACGGCATCAAGCAGTGGACCAAAAACTTCGAGCGCGCCCTCGAACAGCAGCAGCAGGTGATCGGACGCGAGGCGGAACGGGTCTCGGCCGACATCGATCGTGCGGCCGTCGAGCACCTCGAGATGCTCAAGTACGCGGCGGAGGACAAAGCCGCGGAGATCGCCTACGAGGCGGCCGGGCACCAGCAAGGGATCGCGCACGCGGCCACCGCCCGGGCCAACGAGCTCGAGCAGACGGCGGAGAAGGAGCGGGCTGCACTCGAGGCAGCAGCCAAGGAGAAGACCGCCGAGTTCGACGCCGCCACCTCGAACTGGAACGAGCAGTTCGCACACGTGGTCACCGACGCGCTGGAGAAGCTGGAGCGGGCGGCGACGTCGGAAGCGCAGCGCCTGGAGAAGGACGCGGTGACCACCCGCGAGCACCTCCGCAGCTCCGCGGCCGAGGAGACCACGGCCTTCGAGCAGCTCGTGGGGAAGCGGAGCGTCGAGCTCGAAGGCGTCGTGCAGGAGCAGGTGGAGGCGGCACGCAATGACGTGCGGCAGGTGGCCGCCCAGGAGATGGCGGCGTTCGACAAGGTCGCCCGCACCCGAGCCTCGGCGCTCGAAGAGGTCCTCCGGTATCAGACCGAGCTGGTCGCCCGGATCTCCAACTTGCACGAAGCGACATCCGGTCAGCTCGACGAGGCGCGCACCATTGCGACCGAAGTGCAGAACGGGGCGCAGGACCGCTTGGCGGAGCTCGACGCCGCCGGCGCGCGTCACGTGCAGTCGGTTCAGGAGAGCGCCGCCCACGTCGAGAGCCTGCGGGTCGAGATGGCGGAGCTCGAGGGGTCGACCGTCGAGCGGCTGCTGGAGCTCGACCGGCACGTGCAGGACCGCCACGCCGAGATCCAGGCATCCGTCGACGAGAAGCTGGCCTCGTTCACAGAGCACGCCCATCAGACGGAAGCAGCCGTCACCCGGCGCATGCTTCAGCTCGATGAGCGCGCCGAAGAGACCGCGCAGGCGTTCGAGGCGGAGGTCACGCGCATCGGTCAGGAGGCCGACCAACAGGCCGCCGAGCGCGAGAAGGCTCTTGCCGCCGCGGCCTCGCGACACGAGGCCAGCTTGCGTGCCCTGACCGAGCAGCACCGGCGGGAGATCGAAGCGATCGGCGCGACCAGGAAGAACGAGATCCTCGGCGCGCTCGCTCATACGGAGGCCACGCTCTCCGATGCCGCTGGCGCAAAGGGGAGCGAGCTGAATCAGATGATCGCGGCGGCGCGCACCGCGCTCGAAGACGTCGCCAACGACCGCATGGCTGGCATGGAGGCGATCGCCGGCGCGATCCGCCGCGGTGTCGACGACCTCGAGCGTGACATCGCCGCTGCCCTGCGGCAGAGCGGTGAAACCCAAGCCGAAGCTCTCGACCGCGCCGCGAGCATGTGGCTCAGTCGTATCGAGGGTGCAGGCCGGAGACGACGCCGCGCGCTGTGGCGGCGCCGCACCGCACCGCCCGTGACCGCCGTGATGCTGGCGATCGCGGCCGCGTTCGGTGGCTCGCTCTTCGTCCGCGCCGGTGGGGAGGCGCCCCCGACCCCGGCGAAGGAGGCGGCGCCGGTCCCCGCCGGTCCCACGGTGCCGAGCGAGGCTTCACCCGTCGTCTCGACGCAGCCGGCGGACGCTCAACCGGACGTCGAGCCGATCCACTGGACGGCACCGGACGCAGCCGCTCCCAGCGGCGGATCACGGACGGGTGCCGCCGCGCCGACGCGCGCGAGCGGCGGCGCCGCTCCGGCCGCGGCCACCGGCAGTGGCAGCGGCTCCTCGACGCAGTCCTCGCCGGCACCGGCACCCGCTCCGGCTCCGGCACCGGCTCCGGAGCCCTCCTCGCCGCTCAGCCCGGTGCTGGATCCGGTCCAGAACGTGGTCGACGGAGTCCTCGGCGGCTGAGCGCTCAGTTCAGCGTCGCGGCATCTCCTTCTCGCATCGTTCCGGGTCCCTCGACGGTGGCGTACACGCCCGCGCACGGGTAGAGCCCGCCGGCCACGTCGATCCGGTTGTTCCGGGCGAGGGTCCGCAGGATTTCGGTGTCCTTCGGGAGGTCGCCCTGCGCCATCGTGGTCATCACGCAACGGGGATCGGGGAGCGCGACCCGCAACCGGACGTCTCCACCGATCGCGAGCCCACGACCGAGCCAGTCGTTCTCGAGGAATCCGCGCTCGGGTGTGTCGAGAATCACGTTCATCCGGAACCGGCGCTGATCGAAGCGGCTCTCGGGCCGCAGCTCGTTCAGCTGGTCGAGCGTGGCGGTCGTCATGACCGACACGGGGAACAGGTCGAAGAACGCGCCGACCGGGACGGCCGACGGAAAACCGGCCTCGGCGAAGAACGCAGAACCGAGCTTGGACTCGGTCACCGTGTCACGGTGGCCCTCGGGATTGAGTCCCTCGATGTCCGGGTGGTACTGGTCGATGGTGAAGTCCTCGGGCGCGGTGTGTGCGAGCGTGACGCCGCGTCCCAGGTATCCCGAGAGTGTGGCGTCGACATCCGGCGCGTCGCTCCCGGTCGTCGTGCCGTCCGGCATCGTGATCCGCACGGGCGGCGGTGCCGCGCCTGCCCGGGGTGGCTCGGCGAACTCCGCGCGGCATCCGAGCATCGCCGGTCCCAACTTCGGGTTCTTCCCGCTGACGACATGACCCGACTCGCGGTCGATGAGCGCGTACGCGCGGTCGCCGAGGATGCCGCCTTCTGCCACATCCGCGATGTCGACCTGCTCGCCCGGCATGGACTTCACCGGGAACCTCCACAACGCCGCGATCGCGCCGACCGTCTCACTCATCACGCTCTCCCTACCTCGCCTGCAACGGACGCCTCACTCCATCGTCACCGCGCCGGTCACGATCAGCAAGGCGGGTCGTCGGCTGCTACCACGCCTCGGCGTAGTTCTCGTCGGGCCAGTCGACGACGCCCTGCTCCCTGAGCTCGGCCATGCGAGCGTCGTCGTGGCCGAGCCAGGCGAGGATCTCTCTCGTCTCCTCGCCGATACGGGGCGGCGGGCCGTAGATGCGACCCGGCGTGTCCGAGAAGTTGATCGTGTCGCCGAACTGGCGCATGTGTCCCACGATCGGGTGCTCGTAGTCGGTGACGAGGCCGAGACGCTCGTTGTCGGCGTCGAACAGCGCGAGGTCGCCGCCCTTCGGGTCGACGGCGATCTCGTTCGGCACCCCGGCGTCGTCCAACCCGTAGCTCCAGCTCACCGCCGTGCGCGTCCGGAACCGCATCTCGAGCTGCGCCTCGGCGGTCGACCGATCGAGTGACCGGTCGACGCCGAGTGTCGTGCACAACGCGTCCCACTCCTCGGGCTTGACCGCCGCCACCTGGACCCAGCCGTCCTGCGTCTCGTACAGGCGGTAGGCGGGGTCGACGCCCGTCGTGAACCGGTCGAGGCGCGGCCGCGGCACGGGCGTGCCGTCGGGCTTGACCATCGCGTCCGACGCGAACATCGCCCCGCCGTCCAGCAGGCTCGTCCACAGCTCCTGGCCCTCGCCCGTCCGCTTGGCGTGGAACAGCGCCGCCAGGCACCCGACGACCGAGAGCATCGCGTTCGCCGCGTCGCACATCCCGAACCGGTAATAGAGCGGATCGTTGCCGTGCTGAGTCGCGCCCGCCTCGTACTCGAGCCCGGTCGCGGCCTGATACAGCGGGTCGAGGCCGCCGAAGTGGCTCAGCGGGCCCTCGAGCCCGTACGCGTACGTGTTGCAGTACACGACGTCGGGCTTCACGGCCTTGCACGCCTCGTAGTCGATGCCGAGCTTGGCCGCGGTGCCCTTGGTCATGTTGTGGTGGACGATGTCGGACCGGCGCACGAGCTCCATCGCGATCTCGTGGCCCTCCTGCGTCTTGACGTTGAGCGCGATGTCGCGCTTGCCCCGCTGGCAGCCGAAGAACGGCTTGCCGGCCATGCGCATCCCGTCGCCCGTGACCGGCTCCACCTTGATGACCTCGGCGCCGAGGTCGGCGATGATCATCGGTCCGAACGGGCCCGCGAGGTACTGACCGAAGTCGATCAGCCGCACCCCTTCCAGCGCGTGCATCACGTTCCTCCCGTGGTCAGGTTCCGGTGAGCTCGGCGACGATCGGCGCGAAGTCGTAGGCCTTGTCGCCGGGGATCACGCTGTACGAGTAGCCCCATCGCTCGCGCCGCTCGTGGAGGCGCTCGCGGATCTCCGTGGGCGAGCCGATGAGGCTCAGCGGCGACGTGAGGACGTTCGCGGGATCGCTCTCGAACGCGACGGCCAGTCCGGCCGCGAGCTCGTCCGCGTTGTCGGTGACCTCGGCGATCGCGAGCCATGCGTTGAGCTCGAGGTCGTCGAAGCGCTCGCTGGCACCTTTGCGCACCCAGTCGATCTTCTCGTCGATGCGTTCGGGGAGCGCGTCCTGCGCGGCGGCGACGTCGATCTCACCGGAGTGGACCGACGCGTTGACGCCCACGATGTCGGCGGTCGCGCCGGCGAAGCGCAGGACGCGCGGCCCGCCACCACCGATGATGATCGGCGGGCCACCCGGCCGGTGGGGAGCGGGTGTTCCGTCGAGCTCGGTGATCGTGTAGTGCTCGCCCTTGAAGTTGAACGGACCGCCGGCGAACAGGCCCTTGAGCACCTGGGTGTGCTCGACCAGGCGGTCGACCCGCACCTTCGGCGCGTCCATCGCGATGCCGGAACGGTCGTAATCGAGCCGCTTCCAACCCGCCCCGAGCCCGACCTCGAGGCGACCCTCGGAGAGCAGATCGATGCTCGCCAGCTCGCGTGCCAGGACGGCCGGATGCCGAAAGTCGCAGTCGAAGACCAGCGTGCCGACATTGAGCGTGGTCGTCACCGCGGCCGCGGTCGCCATCGCCGTCAGCGGCCCGATGCCCTCGTCGAAGTGGTCGGGGACGAACACCGTCGAGTAGCCGAGCGACTCGACTTCGCGCGCGCTGTCCGACCAGGACCGATCGGGAAGCGTTTGGTGCAAGTCGATCCCGAAGCGGAAGCGACGCGCGTGCGTCACCGGTCGGCACCTCCCGTCACTGCGGCCACGTCGCCGCCGGCGACGCCGATCTCGCCCCAGACCTCGGTGTTGTGCTCGCCCACCCGCGGCTGGGGACCACGGATCGAACCCGGCGTGCCGAAGAGATTGATGGGCACGCCGACCTGGATCAACGACCCGAGGTCGGGATCGTCGACCGTCACCACCATCCCGTTCGCGGCCAGCTGCGGATGCGGTTGCGAGAGCGCTTCCTCCATCGTGATGACCGCCTCGACCGCGATGTTGTTGGCCTGGAACTCGGCGACCAGCTCGTCGCGCTTGCGGTCCTTGAACGCGTCGCGGCGGCGGTCGTTCATCAGCACCTGCTGCTGTAGCGGCAGCAGCCCCTCGAGCTCCTCGGCCGGAGGCGGCTCGACGCCGAGGATCTCGTCCATGCTCTGCTTCGGCGGCAGGCCGCTCATCACGCTCACGTGCACGAACTCGCGGTTCGCGCACTCGAAGATCATCCCCTGGTGCACGCCCGGCGGATAGGACTTGCCCATCAGGTCGTGGAAGCCGGCGTTCGCGTGCTCGATGTGCTGCCAGATCTGCGTCGTGTACAAGAACGCGCCCTGCAGCAGGCTCGTCGACACGTGCTGGCCGGCGCCGGTCTGCTCGCGCGCGATGAGTGCCGCGAGGATGCCCGTCGGCACCAGGAAGATCGCGCCCATGCTCGGCATCGGCATGTGCAGGAAGATCGGCCCCGGCCGCCACCCGGGCTGCTCCCACTGTTGACCCGACGACGCTTGCACCAGCGCGTCGTACCCGGATCGTTGCGCGAGACGGTGTCCGGGCGGGTACGCAGGGACCGAGGAGTACACGAGGCGCGGGAGGTCCGCGTGCAGCGCGTCGTACCCGACGCCGAGGCGGTCCATCACGCCGGGACGGAAGCTCTCGACGAGCACGTCGGCGGTGGCGGCGAGGGTGCGGAACGCGGCGACGCCGGCGTCGGACTTGAGGTCGCACGTGACCGAGCGGCGCGATCGGGTCCACACCTTGTAGCCGTCGTAGACGCGGAACGGGTCGCCGCCCGGCGGTTCGACCTTGATGACGTCGGCGCCCTGCTCGGCGAGGAGCAGCACCCCGAGCGGACCCGCGATGCCCCACGACAGGTCGAGGATGCGGATGCCGTCGAGCGCGCCGGCCATGGGAGGGTCAGCCTCGCGCACACCTGACGGGTGTGTCAGACGCCGGCTGTGTTGCTCCCCTCACTCACCGCTGGCCGTATCGGTTGAGCTACCGGGCCGCCACCGCGGCGGCTTCGATGCACTGGCGGGTAAGACTGCACCCGTCCGGCTGACCGAGACCCACGGGGAGGGCACATGCGGCGAGCGGCGATGGCCGTCGCCGTCGCGGCCCTCGCGATCGGCCTGAGCGCGCCGGCCGCCGCCGGTCGCACCGCCAAGACGCCGAGCGCGGGCGGTGTCCAGGTCGAGCACGACCTCACGTACCGCGAGGTCGGCGGCGACGAGCTCACGCTCGACGCCTACCTTCCCGTCGGCAACGGGCTCCGGCCCGGCGTGATGGTGATCTACGGCGGGGGCTGGATCCTCGGGAGCAAGGAGTTCTCGGCCCCCTTGGCCGAGATGCTCGCCCAGCAGGGGTTCGCCGCGTTCGCGATGAACTACCGCCTCGCGCCTCAGCATCCGTTCCCCGCCGCCGTCGACGACGTGCGCGCCAGCGTCGCGTGGGTGCGCGACCACGCGTCGGACTTCGGGGTCGACCCTGCCCGCATCGGCGCGATCGGCGGCTCGGCCGGAGGGCACCTCGCCGCCATGCTCGCGACCAGCGGGCAGGGTCCGCTCGACCGGGGCTCGCGGGTTGCGACCGCCGTGTCGTGGGCGGGACCCATGGACCTCCACCCCGACGAGTACCCGCCAGACTCGCAGCCCTACCTGCGCGCGTTCCTCGACTGCCTGTTCAGCCCCTGCCAGGAGCAGACGATCGTGGCGGCGTCGCCGATCTCGCACGTCGACCCGAGCGACGCGTCGCTGCTCATCGCCAACGGCGACTCCGACATGCTCGTGCCGACCGACCAGGCAACACGAATGTCGGCTGCGCTCGACCGTGCCGGCGTTGCCCACGAGCTCCTCGTCGTCCCGAACGCCGGGCACGACGAGCGTCTCATCCCGCCGTTGATCGAGCCGTCGATCAAGTTCCTGCGCGAGAAGCTCGGCGACGTCGAGCCGAACCCGACGCCGGGCCTGACGGTCGGTCGCGGGGGAAGTGGTGTGCTCGTGCCCGCGATCGCAGTCGGCGTCGCCGCGCTCGTCGTCGTGGCGGTGCTCGTCGCGCTGTGGAGACGGCGGCGCGGCAGACGCCGTCGCGATCTGAGCGGCGGGCTCAGCGGATCGTCCAGCCCGCCTCTTTGAGCTCCTTGCACGTCGGGCAGAGTGGGTAGCGCGACGGGTCGCGGCTCGGGACCCACTTCTTGCCGCACAGCGCCACGATCGGCTCGCCGGTCACGTAGGCCCGGGCGATGGCGTCCTTCTTGGCGTAGTGAGCGAAGCGGTCGTGGTCGCCCTCGTCGGTGCGCTCGCGCTCGGGCGCCTGCGTCGGCGTGAGCGTCTCGGTCTGGGTCACGCGTGGGAGGGTACTGCGCCGATGGCGTGCCTCTGGTGCCTACGATGCTCGCTTGATGGAGCATCTGCCGCCCGTCGGATGGGTTGGCGTTCGCGGCCGCTCGATTCGCCTGACCGCCCGCTGACACTCCGCTGAGGTGCGCCTCACCCGGCCCGACCATGCTGGCTCCATGAACACCGGACGATGGACCAGGTGGGTGGCCGCTGTCGCCGCAGCAGCGGCGGCGCTCGTGACCGCGGGGCTCGGGGCACCGGCGGGCGCGGCGCAGGGCGTGAGCGTGAAGAAGGACGTCACGTACCGCACTGCCGACGGCGAGCAGCTCGGGCTCGACGTGTACCAGCCGGCCACGAAGGGCAAGGGCCGCCCGGCCGTCGTCGTGATCCACGGCGGGGCCTGGGTTCACGGCGACAAGGAGTGGTTCGCCCAGCAGGCCAACCAGCTCGCCGAGCGCGGGTTCGTCGCTTTCTCCGTCAACTACCGGCTCGCGCCCGCGCACCCATACCCGGCCGCGGTCGACGACGTCGAGGCGGCCGTCGAATGGGTGCGCAAGCACGCCAAGGAGTACGGCGTCGACCGGAAGCGCGTCGGCGCGCTCGGCGGCTCGGCCGGCGCGCATCTCACCGGCCTGCTCGCCACGGTGGGAAAGGGCCCGCCCGAGAAAGGCCACCGGATCGCGGCGGCGGTGTCGTGGTCGGGCCCGATGGACCTGGACAGCCTCGCCGCCGTCTCGACGATCCAGGCCTTCGTCGGGTGCCCGCCCGAGGCCTGCCGCGCCGCGTACGTAGAGGCGTCACCAGTCGCGCACGTCGACAAGACCGACGCACCGATGCTCATCGTGAACTCGACGATGGAGCTCGTCCCCAAGAGCCAGGCCGACGCCATGAAGGCGGGGCTCGACACGGCGGGCGTAGCGAACCAGGAGATCATCCTGCCGGGGACGGCGCACTCACGGGCGTACTCGAACCAGGTCTGGGACCAGACGGTCAAGTTCCTGGAGAACTACCTCAAGAAGTAGTCGGGTCGACCGGCCCGCCGGAGCACGACGGTACGGTGCCGGGCGTGGCCGAGGATTTTCACGCCAAGGTTCGACCCCAACTCCAGCACCTGCTCCAGCCGGGCGAGACGATCGAGGGGTTCTGCGCCGCCACCCAACAGTCCGCGTTTCGTGGCGGAATGGTCGCGCTCGTGGTGACGGACCGGCGGCTGCTCGTCCAGCCCCTCGACCGGCACGCGGCGCCCAAGGGTGACGCCGTCTCGATCGCACCGGCCGATCTGGCGGCGATGAGCGCGGTCGGGCTGGCCGGCGAGTGGTACAACGCCGAGCCGTCCGTGTTGGAGGGCGCCGCGCTCACGCTCCGGCTGAAGACGACAGCCGGTCAGAAGCTCAAGCTGCACATGATGCGCGGCGGTGACGGACTGCTTGGCCGACTCGGCGGCGGCGAGGAGCAACAGGCCGGACTCGCCGCGCTCGCGGCGTGGGTACGACGGCATCACGTGGCGGCGTAAGTGGGAAACGACATGGACGACGCCACCTTCTCGGTCACCGAGCTCAACACCGCCATCCGCGACGCGCTCCGCGATTCGATCCCGGAGAACGTCTGGGTGCGAGGTGAGCTCAAGGGATTCCGCCGGTCGCGGGCCGGTCACGTGTACTTCCAGCTCGTCGAGAAGGACGAACGACGGGACCGGGTCCAAGCGGCGCTCGACGTGGCGCTGTTCCGCTCGCACCTCATGACGGTGGAGGCCGCGCTGCGCAAGGTGCCCGGCGTCGAGCTCGCCGACGACGTGGAGGTGCGGGTCAAGGGGCACATCGACGTCTACCCGCCGACAGGGCGGCTGCAACTGATCATGACCGGCATCGACCCCGTGTTCACCGCCGGCGCGCTCGCCGCCAACCGTGACCGCGTGCTGCACACGCTCCAGGCCGAGGGCCTGCTGCGCGCCAACGCCGCGCACACCATGCCGCTGGTGCCGCTGCGCATCGGCCTCGTCACCAGCGCCGCCAGTGCTGCGTACCACGACTTCCTCGACGAGCTCGACCGAAGCAGATTCGCGTTCCGGGTCGGCGTGTGCGACGTGCGCGTGCAGGGCGCCAACGCGCCCCGCCGGGTCGTCTGGGCGCTGCGGCGCCTCGCCCACCTCGCGCCTGCGCTCGACGCCGTGGTGATCGTGCGCGGCGGCGGCTCCCGCTCCGACCTCGCTCCCTTCGACAGCGAGGACATCGCCCGGTCCATCGCGGCCATGCCCATCCCGGTGCTCACCGGCATCGGCCACGAGATCGACCGCACCGTCGCCGACGAGGTCGCGCACACGTCGAGCAAGACGCCCACCGCGTGCGCCCAGACGCTCATCGAGCGGGTCATGGAGTTCGCCTACCGGCTGGACGACATGTCGCGCGGCGTGGTCCACAACGCGCGGTCGAACTGCGCGCTAGCGCTGGGGGAGCTGCGCGCTTGCGCCCGCCGCGCCCGGCGCGCCCCGCCGGCGGCGCTGGCACAGGAGCTCGCCGCCGTCGAGCGACATCGCGGTCGGGCCGAAGAGCTCGGCACCCGGACCGTCAAGCAGGCGGCCGCGCTGCTCGACGGAACCGAGCGCACGCTGGTCGCGGCGGGGAGGCGTCTCGCCCGCTCCGAGACCCGGCGGCTCGACGCGTCGGAAGCGCAGCTGCGGGCGCTCGACCCGGTGCGCGTGCTCGAACGTGGGTACACCATCACCCGCGACCGCGACCGGCGCGTCGTGAAGTCGGCGGCGGGCCTGTCCGCCGGCGACCCGCTCGTCACCGAGTTCGCCGACGGCACGGCCACGAGCACGGTCGAGAACGTCGACGGAGAACAGGAAGAACGAGAGACTCGGGACTCATGAGCGATCGAGAGGACGCCAACGGCGGCGACCTCGGTTACGCCGAGGCGATGACCGAGCTCGAGCAGATCCTCGACGAGCTCGAGGGCGATCACCTCGACGTCGACGTGCTCGCCGAGCGCGTCCGGCGCGCCAGCGAGCTGATCAAGCTGTGCCGGACCCGCATCACTCGGGCGCAGGAGGACGTCAACCGCATCGTCACCGACCTCGAGGTGTTCGAGAGCGAGCTCGGCGGCGCAGCCGACGGCGAGGGCGATGGCGAGGAGCTCGAGGGCGACGTCGCCGCCCACGAGGGCGACGAGCTGTTCTGAGCGCGCGAGCCTGAGGGCCCGTGGACGACTGGCCGGCGCTGCCCTACGACGACTGGCGTGACACCCGCGACACGTTCCACATGTACACCCAGGTCGTCGGCAAGATCCGCCTCGCCCTCTCGCCGTTCGAGCCGCAGTGGTCGAACGTCCCGCTCTATGTGACCGCTCGGGGACTGACGACCTCACCCGTTCCGGACGGGCTCCGCACCTTCGACGCCGAGTTCGACCTCGTCGACCACCGGCTCGTCCTGCGCACGAACGACGGCGGCGTCGAGCAGCTCCCGCTCCGGCCCCTCGCGGTCGCCGACTTCTACCAGGAGGTGATGGACGCGCTCGCCCGCCTGGGCATCGACGTCACCATCTCGCCCGGGCCGTCCGAGGTCCCCGACCCCATCCCGTTCGCCGAGGACCGCACGCACCACGCCTACGAGCCCGCCGACGCGAAGCGGTTCTTCCACGTTCTCTCGCGGGTGGATGTCGTGTTCAAGGAGCACCGCGCCCGCTTCGCCGGCAAGACGCCGCCCGTCCACTTCTTCTGGGGCAGCTTCGACCTCGCCGTGACGCGCTTCTCGGGCCGTCCCGTCGCGCCGCCACCGGGCGCGGGGACGATCATGCGCTACGGCGGCGACGCCGAGCAGATCTGCGCCGGCTTCTGGCCCGGTCAGGACGCGTTCCGCGCCGCCGCCTTCTTCGCGTACGCGTATCCCAAGCCCGACGGCATCGCATCCGACGCCATCGAGCCCGAGGGGGCGGGCTGGAACGCCGACCTGGGCGAGTTCCTGTTTCCCTACGACGCGATGCGTTCCGCGCCCGATCCGGTCCGCGCGCTCCTCGACTTCCTCGAGAGCACGTACGACACGTGCGCCGCGCGGATGGGTTGGAGCCCCGACCTCATCCGCGGTGACGAGCCGGGCTGACCTCGTCAGGAGGTCGCGGCGATGCGGCCCATGGCGCCGGACTGGTAGTCGTCGACCGCCTGGACGAGCTCGTCGCGCGTGTTCATGACGAACGGCCCGTAGCGCGCCACCGGCTCGCGCAGCGGGGCGCCCGCGAGCACGAGCGCGTCGAGCGGGCGGGTGGCGTCGGGGGGAGCCGCCACCCGCACCGCCCCTTCGTTGGTGCCGAAGAGCACGAGGTTCGCCTCCCCGACGGCCGAAGCGTCGCCGTCGAAGACACCGGTCCCCGCGATCACGTATGCCATCGCGCGCTCGCCGTCGGGGATGGGGAGGTCGACGGTCGCGCCCGGCTCGAGCGTCACGTGGAGGTACACGATCGGGCTGTGCGTCTCGACGGGGCCGCGCACGCCGAACACGTCGCCGGCTACGACCTTGACACGCGCGCCCGGCGCCGGCTCCGCCACCGGGATCTCGTCGGCCTTGATCTCCTGGTACCGCGGCGGCGACATCTTGTCCGCCCGCGGCAGGTTGACCCAGAGCTGGATGCCGTGTTGGCGGCCGCCTTCCTCCCGGATGCGCCACTGCACGTCGCCGGTGCGGAGGCGACCGGAGGTGCCGGTCGAGTCCTCGTGCTCCCACTCGCCCTCGAGCTGGTAGGTCACGGTCTCGAAACCCCGGTGGGGATGGTCGGGGGCGCCGACGGCCTCGCCGGGGCCGTAGTCGACCGGGCCCATGTGGTCGAGGAGCAGGAACGGGTCGACCATGTCGAGACGCGCGGTGGGGAACGGCCTGCGGACCACGAAGCCGCCGCCTTCGACGGTGCGCGTGGCCGGGACGACCTGGGCCACGGGGCGATGCTCGGTCATACGAGGGTCAAGGCCGCGGGATCGCCGGCTATTCCGCTCCCGTGCCCCCTACGCAGCCGGAGCGAGCGCCTGCACGGCACGGACGAGGGCGTCCTCCCACGGCCAGTTCCACTGAACATGGTCGTTGCCGTCGCGCATGGCGTTCGCCTGCCACCAGTACCCGTAGATCGTGCAGGAGAAGATCGTGGCGACGACGCGGCCGGCGTAGTTCTGCGCGCCCTTCACCCGTTCGGGATTCGGTGCCGCGACGTTCTGGCCCAGGCGGTCGAACACGGCGCTGAGCTCTGCTTCCGTTGCCCCCTCGGCCCGGTCGTGCTTGATCAGGTCGCCGTCGAGGAGGACGAGCCCGATCATCCACGGGATGAAGCCGAGGTAGAGGCTGCCGACCAGTGCGACGGCGAGCACGATGATCAGCCAGATCCCTGGGTCGCGGAAGTCGGTGGTCATCTGGCGCAGCACGGCGAGGTTGGTCGAGATGCGCTCGAAGTGGGGCCGCAGCTCGTCGGCGACGCCGCGCTCGTTCGCCTGCTGCCACGCGAACTCGTTGGCCGCGTCGAGGAGCTCGAGCCGGCGGCGGTTGTGGTCGCGCATCCGCCGCATGAGCCGGTAGAAGACGACGAGCCCGTAGATATTGAAGGTGATGATCGTCAGGAAGATGTCGAGCCCGATGTTGGAGAAGAAGTAGTCGCTGTCGTTGCGCGCCGCGTAGGCGGCGCGAATGCGCTCGACCGGCGGGGCGGTCGGGATGGGTCTCCACGCGCCCGACGGCACCGGCGGCGGTGGCGTCGCGGTCACCGGCTGCTCACGCCGCGGGCGCCATCGCGTTGACCGCGCCCGCGAGCGAGTCCTCCCACGGCCAGTTCCAGAGGAAGTGCTTGTTCACGTCGTCCATCTCGTTGTACATCCACCAGTAGAAGTAGACGCCGCACGAGAAGATGCTGGCGACGATGCGGCCGGCGTAGTTCTGCTTGTCCTTCAGGCGTCCGGGCTCGGGTGCGGGCACGGTCTGGCCCAGCCGGGCGAACACCGCGCTGAGCTCCGCTTCGACCGCCCCCTCGGCCTGGTCGTGCTTGATCAGGTCCTGGTCGAGGAACACGAAACCCACGAAGTACGCGATCGACGTGAGGATCGCGAGCAGCAACCAGATGCCGGGGTCGCGGAAGTCGGTCGTCATCTGCCGCATCACGGCGAGGTTGCTCGCGATGCGTTCGAAGTTGGGGCGAAGCTGCTCGGCGACTCCCTGCTCGTTCGCCTGCTGCCAGGCGACCTCGGTGGCGGACTCCAGCAGGTCCAGACGGCGACGGTTGTGGTCGCGCATCCGCCGCATCAGTTGGTAGAAGACGTAGAAGCCGAAGATCCCGCACGTGATGATCGTGAGGAAGATCACCATCCCGAGGCCGTCGAAGTAGTAGTCGGTCTGGGAGCGGGCTCCGTACGCCATGCGGAAGCGCTCGGCCGGCGTCAGCGACGGCGGCGGGACCGCCGCCGGTTGCTGCGGCGGCGGAGGCTGCGCGGGCGGCGGTGAATCGGGAGGCGGCGGGGGCGGGGGTGTCGACGTCATGCATTTGCTCCTTTGTCGCCGTCGCAAGCTCCGGCTCTGTCTTTTCCTGTCGCCCTCGCAAGCTCGGGCTTTGCGGCAGCGGTTGGCGAAGCCACCACTACCGCGGCCGGCGGTCGGCAAAGCCGCCGCCGCCGCGGCACCCTAGTCAGGGCGCGAACATGATGCGTGCGTAGGGACCCAAAGAGTCCCCCAGCGCACGCATCGGAGGAGGGCAACGATGACCGACGAGTACGCGCCGACGCCGGAGGACCACTTCACGTTCGGGCTGTGGACCGTCGGCAACCGCGGCCGCGACCCGTTCGGTCACGAGACACGTCCGTCACTCGATCCCGTCGACACCGTCGGCAAGCTCGCCGAGCTCGGCGCCTACGGCGTCAACTTCCATGACGACGATCTCGTCCCGCCCGGCTCGTCGCCCGCAGAGCGTGAGCAGATCGTCAAACGGTTCCGTCGCGCCCTCGACGACACCGGCATGAAGGTGCCGATGGCGACGACGAACCTGTTCTCGAACCCTGTGTTCAAGGACGGCGCGTTCACCGCCAACGACCCGCAGGTTCGCAAGCACGCGCTGCGCAAGACGTTGGACGCGATCGACCTCGGCGCCGAGCTGGGCGCGGAGGTGTACGTGATGTGGGGCGGCCGCGAGGGCGTCGAGTGCGACGCCGCCAAGGACGTCCCGACCGCGCTCGACTGCTACGCCGAGGCCGTCAACCTCTGCTGTGACTACATCATCGACCGCGGCTACGAGCTCGACATCGCGATCGAGCCCAAGCCCAACGAGCCGCGCGGCCAGCTCTTCCTCCCGACCGTCGGACACGCGCTCGCGTTCATCCACGAGCTCGCCCATCCCGAGATGGTCGGCGTCAACCCCGAGTTCGCGCACGAGACCATGTCCGGCTTGTCCGTGCACCACGGCGTCGCGCAGGCGCTTTGGGCCGACAAGCTGTTCCACATCGACCTGAACGGCCAGGTGCCGGGCAAGTACGACCAGGACTTCCGTTTCGGCTCCGAGGGCATCCGCGACGCCTTCTACCTCGTGAAGCTGCTCGAGGACGCCGAATGGGAGGGCATGCGCCACTTCGACGCGCACGCATATCGCACCGAGAGCATCGACGGCGTGTGGGAGTTCGCCCGCGGTTGCATGCGGACGTACCTGATCCTGAAGGAGAAGGTCGTGCGGTTCCGCACCGACCCACAGATCGCCGAGGCGCTCCTCGAAGCGCAGACCGACGGTCTCGCCGAGCGGATCCTCCCCGAGGGGTACTCACCCGATGCCGTCGCCCGGCTCCGCGACGAGCGGATTGACCTCGACGCCCTTGCTGCTCGCGGCTACGGCAACGAGCGCCTCGACCAGCTCGTGACCGAATTGCTCCTCGGCGTTCGTTGACGGTTCCCTGAGCGACGCGGGAAGCGCGCGGAAGCGCCCACGCCCCGTCACGAGCGCTGCAGTCCCCACCTCGAAACGTGGTTCACTGTCCCGGTCGGGTGGGTCCTCGCCTTTTGCAGGGAGGCTGGTTGGCACTCGTCCTCGGAGTGGATTCGTCCACCCAGTCGACGAAAGTCGAGATGCGCGACGCCGACAGCGGTGAGCTGATCGGCTCTGGTCGCGCTCCGCACCCGTCGACCTCACCGCCGCGCAGCGAGCAAAACCCCGAGGCGTGGCGAGAGGCCCTGGTGGAGGCCCGCCAGCAGGCGGGGTCGATCGCCGTGGTCGCAATGGCCATCGCCGCGCAACAGCACGGGCTCGTCGCCCTCGACCGCGACGGGCAGGTGATCCGCCCGGCGAAGCTGTGGAACGACACCGAGTCGGCGCCCGACGCGCAATGGCTCGTCGAGCAGCTCGGCGGTCCCGAGGCGTGGACAGAGGCGTGCGGGTCGATGCCGGTCTCGTCGCTCACGATCAGCAAGCTCTCGTGGCTGCACCGTTGCGAGCCGGAGCACTTCGACCGCATTGCGCAGGTGCTGCTGCCGCACGACTGGCTCACGTACCGCATGAGCGGCCGGTTCACGACCGACCGGGGCGACGCCTCCGGCACCGGGTACTGGTCGCCGGCCGAGGGTCGCTGGCGTCCCGACCTGCTCGACGTCGTCGACGACACCAAGGACTGGGCCTCGTGCCTGCCGGAGGTCCTCGGCCCGACCGACACGGTGCGCGAACGCGAGGGCGCGCTGATCGCGCCCGGCACCGGCGACAACATGGCCGCCGCCCTCGGGGTGGCCCTCGAGCCCGGGCAGGTCGCGATGTCGATCGGCACGTCCGGCACCGTGTCCACGGTGAGCGAGCAGCCGGTCGCCGATCCCAAGGGGTACGTGGCGGGGTTCGCCGACGCCAGCGGCCGGTTCCTCCCGCTCGTGTGCACGCTCAACGCGACCAAGGTCGTCCAGGCGTTCGCCCGCGTGCTCGGGGCCGACCTCAACGAGTTCGACCGGCTCGCGCTGGCTGCACCTCCCGGTGCAGGCGGACTCGTGCTCGTTCCCTATCTCGACGGCGAGCGCACGCCCAATCTCCCGGGTGCCACCGGCACGCTCGGCGGACTGCGAGGTGATGTGACCGCGGAGCAGGTGGCGCGCGCCGCGGTCGAGGGTGTCGTGTGCGGGTTGCTGGACGCGCTCGACGCGCTGCGTGTCAGTGGCGTTCGTGTGCGCGCCGGAGACGGGATCGTGCTGCTGGGTGGCGGCGCGCGCTCGCACGCCTTCCAGCGCGTGCTTGCCGACCTGTCCCGTGCGCCGGTGACCGTGCCGCGCGGCGAGCCGGTTGCAACCGGAGCGTGCGTGCAGGCGGCGTCGGTGCTGCACCAGACGCCGCCGCAGGAGGTCGCGAGCGCATGGGAGGTGGGCGCGGGCCACGCCGTCGAGCCGTCCGAGGACGTCGACGCCCGAGCCGTCCGCGCTGCCTACGCCGAGGTGCGCCACCGCGACTACATCGCGCCCCGGCGGTCGAATCCTCCGGAAACTCCGGACGAGGAAGACGCCGGGGAGTGAAGCGCTTCGCGTACCGATTCGGGAGCGTCGTCGCGGCGTGCTCGATCGTCGGCACGGTCGGCGTCGGAGCGGTCCCGCCGGCGGCGGCCGCGTCGAAGCAGCCGACGCTCCGGATCCTGGTGACGAACGACGACGGCGTCGGCGCGGCCGGGATCGACGCGGTGGTGAACGCGCTCCGCAAGCTCGACCGCGTGAATGTGACCGTCGTCGCGCCGGCCACGAACCAGAGCGGGACGAGCGACAAGACGACGCCCGGGCCGGTGGCGACGACGGAGACCCCCACCGTCAGCGGCTACCCCGCGATCGCCGTCGAGGGCTTCCCGGCCGACGCGGTGAACTTCGCGCTCGACGGTGGGATCCCGAAGCAGCCGCAGGTGGTCGTCTCCGGCGTCAACGCGGGCGCGAACCTCGGCCCGGTGGTCAACGTCTCGGGCACGGTCGGCGCCGCCCGCACCGCGGCGCGCCGCGGCGTGCCCGCCGTCGCGGTCAGCCAGGGCTCGAGCGAGGGCGTCCCGCCCGACTACACGACCGGCGCGCGCGAGGCCGTGACGTGGGTCAAGGACCACCGCAAGGCGCTCACGAAGAGGAACCCCGCCAAGCCGAAGGACATCGCGAACATCAACGTGCCGACGTGCCCGACGGGGAAGCTCCGTGGACTGGTCGAGGTGCCGTCGGCGGTGGCCGGGGACATCTCTCAGACGCCCAACTGTGCGTCGAAGGTGAAGAAGCCGCCCGACGACGTGATCGCGTTCGTCAACGGCTACGCCACCCTGAGCGAGGTCCCGCTCGCGTAGCTGACGCCGTACTTCACCGGGCGTTGTGGAAGATGATCCCGAGCGTGGTTCGCTCGCCAGTGAAGATCGTGCTGACGCCGTGCCGCATGACGACGCGTTTCGGTCCTCGTTTGCCGGGCACCGGTCGGTACCGCGTTGGGAACAGCATCGCCTCGCCTCGTTGCGGTCGGACCACACCGGCGCGCGACTGTGCGCGCGGTCGCTGCTCCACCAGGACGTTCTCGCCGCCCGTGAAGTCCTCGTCCGGGACGCTCAGCATGATCGTCACCTGGAGCGGGAACGCGACGTCGCCGTAGATGTCCTGGTGCAGGCAGTTGTAGCCACCGGGCCAGTAGCGGAGCAGAAGCGGCGTCGGCTGGTGCTGGCCGGCGGCCGCGCATACCTCGATGAGCTCGTCGAGCGTCTCCGGGAACGGCGCGTCACCGAGGTGCTCCATCCATCGGTTCGCGATCTGCGCCAGCGGCCCGTACAGCTCGATTCGGAGCCGCTGCACGACCGCGGGAAGCGGATCGGCGAAGTAGCGGTACGTCCCCTCCCCGAAGGCGTGCCGTGACATCACGATCGTGCTGCGGAACGCCTCGTCGACATCGAACAGGTCGATCAGCTCGCCGCACTGCTCCGCGTCGAGCAGCGGCGGGGTGACGGCCCAGCCGTACCGGTCGAGGTCCTCGCCGAGCGCCGGCCAGTCCAGCTCCGAGACCCGGGCGACTTCGCGCTCCATCTCGACCCTTCGTACGTGCGCCCACCCGCAGAAGTGAAAGAGCCTATGACCGAAGCGAATGAGCTGACACAATCTCCTCTGCGGGGGTGAGACACGAGTGGCAGGGACGACAGATCAGCAGGACGCGGCGACGCTCGAGGAGCTCGCCGACGCGGCCTGGTCGGTGGGAAACCTCGACGAGTGCATCGCTGGCCGCGAGCTCGCGTACAAGCGCTTCGAAGCCGACGGCGACGCGCGCGGGATGGCACGGTCAGCGATCGCGCTCTATGACTACTACTGCTTCAAGGGCCGCCATGGGGTCGCGAACGGGTGGCTGCAACGGGCGAAGCGCAACCTCGAAGGGCAGCCCGACGCGCCGGAGCACGGTGTGTTGCTCGAACGCGAGGCGGAGGTCGCGAACGGGAGCGGCGCCCTCGAGCTCGCCCTCGAGAAGGCCGGGCGCGCGTTGGAGATCGGTCGGCGTCTCCGAGACGCGGACATCGAGGCCGAAGCGCTCCAGTGCAAGGCTCGGGTTCTCATCAGTCTCGGGAAGCCGGCCGACGGCTTCGCGCTCTTCGACGAGGCGATGCTGCTGGCAACCGAGGGGCGACTCGGATCGTTCGTCCTCGGCAAGGTGTATTGCAGCCTCATCTCGGTGTGCGACCAGCTCGGCGACCTGCAGCGCGCCGCGGAATGGACCGAGGTGGGGAGCGAGTGGGCGCTCGGCCAGTCCTCGACCTTCTACCCGGGACTGTGCCGGGTGCATCGTGCGGAGCTGCTCCGGTTGCGCGGTGACTGGGTGGGCGCCGAAGCGGAGGCCCGTCGGGCCTGCACCGAGCTGGCGAACCTGCACGTCGTCAACGCCGGGGCGGCGTTCTACGAGGTGGGGGAGATCCGTCGTCGCATCGGTGACTTGGAGGGCGCCGAGGAGGAGTTCCGACGCGCCGAGGAGCTCGGCTTCGAGCCGCAACCCGGCATCTCGCTGCTCCGCCTCGACCAGGGGCGGATCGACGCCGCATCGCGGAGCATCTCGACCGCGCTCGCGGACGCCACGTGGGACCGCCTGGCGCGAGCGAAGCTTCTCCCCGCGTGGGTCGAGATCGCCGTCGCGGCCGACGCGCTCGACGTCGCCCGAGCGTCGGCGGACGAGCTGGCGACGATCGCGGACGAGTACCCGACTCCCTGGCTCGTCGCGGTGACGAGGCAGGCGCAGGGCCGGGTCGAGCTCGCGGCCGGCGATGCCCGAGCCGCGTGCGGATCACTCCGTCGTGCGCTGGAGCACATGCAGATGCTCGAAGTTCCCTACGAGGTGGCGGGCACGCGTGCGCTCCTGGGTTCGGCGTACCGGACTGTCGGAGACGACGACGCCGCGGCAGCGTCGTTCCAGGCCGCGGTCGAGATCCTCGAGAGGCTCGGCGCCGACCCGGCGCGCGCCCGCACCCTGGCCCTGCAAGCGGGCACTTCCTCGCTGCCGAACGGCCTCACGAGTCGAGAAGCCGAGGTTCTCTGCCTCGTCGCGTCGGGCAGGACGAACAAGCAGATGGCGGCGGACCTCGGCTTGAGCGAGAAGACGATCGCCCGGCACCTGTCGAACATCTTCACCAAGATCGAGGTTTCCTCTCGCGCCGCGGCGACCGCGTTCGCCTTCGAGCACAGGATCGTCAGCCGCACCTCGTGACGGCGTGGGTGAAATCACCCACGCGGGAAGACGTGCCGGTGGGGTGTCTCGCCGATGCGCCCGGGTTCCCGATCCTTCATCGTGATCGAAGGTCACGACACCCGAGGGGGGACCATGGGCGCAAGCATCGAGAGTCTGCAGGAGCGAGTCCGCGGCGAGGTCGTCGAACCGGGTTCTCCCCGTTACGACGAGGCCCGGACGGTCTACAACGCAATGCACGATCGACGTCCTCGAGCGGTGGTGCAGTGCGCCGACGCCGCCGATGTGATCGCGACGGTCCAGACCGCCCACGACGAGGGACTCGATCTCGCCGTGCGCGGCGGCGGCCACAGCGTCCCCGGCTTCGGCACGGTCGACGACGGCCTTGTCGTCGATCTCTCGGGCATGCGCAACGTCCAGGTCGATCCGGCCAAGGGCGTGGCTCGCGCGGGCGGTGGCGCGGTGTGGGGCGACTTCGATCACGCGACCAACGCCTTCGGGCTGTCCACGACCGGCGGTGTGATCTCCACCACCGGCGTCGGCGGCCTGACGTTGGGCGGCGGCATCGGGTACCTCGCCCGCAAGTACGGCCTGTCGTGCGACAACCTCATCGCCGCCGACGTGGTGACGGCCGACGGACGGCTCCTCAGGGCCAGCGAGGACGAGAACGACGACCTCTTCTGGGCTCTGCGAGGAGGAGGCGGGAACTTCGGCGTCGTCACCAGCCTCGAGTTCCGTCTGCACCCCGTCGGCAACATCGTCGGTGGGCCGATCTTCTTCGAGCTCGACGCCGCGGCCGACGTAATGGACTTCTACCGGCAGTACATCGCGCAGGCACCCGAAGAGCTCGGCGCGTTCTTCATGTTCCAGATCGCTCCACCGTTGCCCTTCATCCCCGAGGAGCGGCACGGCGACACCCTGTGTGGGGTCGTGACGTGCTGGTCGGGCCCCGAGAGCGACGCCGCCGCGGTGCTCAAGCCGCTTCGCGACGCCGGCCCCGTGGTCGCCGAGCACGTCGGGCCGATGCCGTACCCGGCGCTCAACAGCGCGTTCGATGCGCTGCTGCCGCCCGGGCTCCAGCACTACTGGAAGGCGGACTTCGTGAAGGAGCTCACCGACGACGCGATCACCGCTCACGTCGAGCACGGGTCGCAGGTCCCGGTCGTCAACTCGACGGTGCACCTGTACCCGATCGACGGGGCGGTGCAGCGGGTGCGTCCCGACGAGACGGCGTTCGCGTACCGCGACGTGAGCTTTGCCTGCGTCATCGCCGGCATGTGGCCCGACCCGGCCGACAACGCCGCCAACACGGAGTGGGTCCGGGACTACTGGTCCGCCATCCATCCCTACTCGGGGACCGACGGCGGCTACGTGAACTTCATGGGAGACGACGACCAAGACCGCGTCGAAGCGAACTACGGCGGGAACTACGAGCGTCTCTCGAAGGTCAAGGCGACCTACGACCCCGACAACCTGTTCCACCTGAACCAGAACATCCAGCCCGCTCGCTAGGGCTGGTCAGACCGACCCTCGCCTTCGCCGGTTGCCGCGTCGACGCCCGTCGACGCGGCGCCGGTGCGCTTGCGGTGCCAGCGGATGCCGCCCTCGAT
>WNGE01003998.1_pt2 | contig 29425 bp, 28 predicted proteins | sample 5400651 | NCBI WGS metagenome assembly WNGE01 (sample SAMN13153370, study PRJNA577476) | soil metagenome | isolation source: 60 cm soil or saprolite under grassland replicate 2 | place: USA:California | collected 2016-06-15
TCATCGAAAGGCTAACGAGAGAAATCCGGAGCGCAGTAGCAACCGACAAGTCTTAACGGCAGCCGAGAAAAAGCGCCTAGTGGCAATTGGCATCCTGTTCGTGTTCTCGGCACTTTTCTGGATGGCTTTTGAACAAGCCGGTTCGACACTCAATCTGTTTGCCGATCGGTTAACCCGCACCAGCGTGATGGGCTGGAGTTTTCCTTCAAGCTGGTTTCAATCGGTCGGCTCGCTTTTCATCATTACTCTAGCGCCAGTGTTTTCCTGGCTCTGGTTGAGGATGGGAACGAATCAGCCTTCGTACGCGACAAAGTTTGCGCTCGGACTTCTGTTTGCCGGCCTCGGTTTCCTCGTAGTCGCTTATGCGTCGACGCTCACAGGAGGAGGACCGGTTAGTCCGCTCTGGTTGCTAGTAGTCTATCTGCTGCACACAATCGGAGAGCTATGCTTGAGCCCGGTTGGCCTCAGCACAATCACTAAACTAGCACCCGGGCGGATGGTGGGCGCAATGATGGGTGTTTGGTTCCTCGCTACTTCGCTTGGCAACTATGTCGCAGGTACGATCGCGGGCTTCTTTCAAACGAACAGCGAGGGAGCGCTCCTACGTCTATTCGGCAGCGTGGCATTAACCACAATCGGAGCAGCCATTGTCCTGGCACTCTTGACTCCTTATATAAAGCGACTTTCCCCGCAGACAAGATAAACGTAGTTCCATTTATAAAAAAGGAGTGCTATCACCCACCACGGCGGCAAATTCGCCCCAACTTCCGAGTTATAACGTATGTTATACTCGGCAGGGAGGCTGACGATTATGAGCGTTTTAAAGGTCACGACGGTGGGTAACTCTGTAGGCATCATTTTACCGAAAGAAATGCTGGAGCGACTGCGAGTTCGGAAAGGCGATAGTCTTTACGCAATTGAAACCAAGCAAGGTATTGAGCTTACGCCCTACAATCCCGAACTCGCGGCGCAGATGGAAATAGCGGAAAAGGTGATGCGCGATAACCGAGACGTTCTTCGCAAGCTGGCTGACTAAAGCCGATGACTCAAATCGTCTGGTTGCTTGAAGAGACGGTCCGCGCGATTCAGCAACGGCAGATAGCTGAACATGGCGGCAGTCCCGGAGTTCGCGACGAAGCGCTGTTATTGTCGGCGTTGGCTCGCCCCCTGAGTCTGTTAGCTTACCGTGAGCACGGACTGGATTTGGCCGCCTTAGCCGCCAGCTATGCCTTTGGCATCACTCGCAATCATCCGTTTGTAGATGGCAATAAACGCACCGCGCTGGTCTCAGCGCAGACCTTCCTTTTGCTCAATGGCGTAAGCTTGCAAGCGACCCAGGAGGAAAAATATCTAACCTTCATCAAGCTTGCTGAAGGCTCGCTTTCTGAAGATCAACTCGCTGAGTGGATTCGTCAACATTCCAGCAGGTGAGTTTGGTCAGAATCCTCCAAAAGATGCCTCTCCCCACGCCCTGCCAACCGCGCTAAGATAATCCCTACGCCGAAATTATTTCGCCGCCACCGATTAAGATAACGCTCACCCGAGCGACTTCTTAGTAGAAGACATTATTTGACGGCCCGCGCCCGACGCCGTAACAGAAGGCGGGAACATCGATTCAGGAATGGCTTAGCCAATGATTGCACCCCTGAAAATCGCTTCCAGCCACGAAGACCTGTTTGCCGACCGCTACCAGCGTCTCCTGGCGTGGTCGCTGCAGTTGACTGGGCACGACCGCGAGTTGGCCGAAGATTTATTACACGATGCCTTTGTTCAATTCACCTTTGCGCAGCCAGACCTTAACGCCATCGGCAATCTTGACGGATATCTCTATCACATGCTTCGCAACTTGCACGTCTCTCAAATAAGACGGGAAGCGCGCAATCGCTTGCAGCAGCTTTCGGTCATTGAGTACGACTCAGCCGACGATGGCCTGCGCACGACAGATCTACGCGACCAGCCCCAGGTCGAGGAGCAGTTGCGCCAGATATGTCGCTACGCCTGCCAGCGCAAAGAAACCGCGACTGCCGCCAGCGTGCTGATTCTTCGCTTCTTTCATGGTTACTACCCGAGCGAGATTGCGCAGATGCTGCGTACCTCTCGGCAGGCGGTTGATGTGAAACTCCTGATTGCGCGTCGCGAGGCGCGCGTCTCTTTCGAGTGTCCTACGAGTCTTAGCTTCATCGGTGAAGCACAATCGGCGGGTGCATCGCTTCAGGAAGGCACTAACGCTGCTGGCGATCTGCTTCACGAGTTGCGACTGATGACCTTCAATTCAAACCGCGGAGATTGTATGTCTCGCAGACAGCTTCGCGATCTTTACTCCGCTACGAATGACAATCCGATCGAGTGCCGGTCGCTGGCGCATCTGGTCAGTTGTCCGACCTGTCTGGACGAGGTGAACCGGATGCTGGGGCTACCTTCGCTCTCTGAGCGCATTCCCACGAACATGCTGGGCCGCGACAAGCGTCCGAAAGGACCACATGGCGGAGGTCCGAAAGGCGGCGCTCCGATAATCAGTAGTTTTCGACGCCGTGCGCGCCGGGTCTTTGAGCATAAGCCGCAAGAGTTGTGTGTCGCCGTCAACGGCTATGTCCAGGCATCCCAGACAGTCAACTCTGAATTGAGCGAACTAAACCTCAACATCGATCTTTCTGAGGATGTTTCGTTCGTGGAAGTCTTCAGCGAACAAAAGCTGCGTTTACTGGTGCTCAGTGTTGATGAGCTGCCTCCGGTTGGCCCCGGCGAGTTGGGGCGGCTCTTGGAATTGAGTGACGGTCGTACGCTGAGTCTGAAGCTTGAATTTCGCAGTCCTTGGCCCACGCTCCAGATCGCGTATCACGATCCGACCTTCAAGCAAGTGCAGGAGCTGCTGGAAACTTCTGCCACGGAAGATGCGGCGTTGCCCGTCGTGCTGCCTTCGCCGATCGAAAAAGGCGCTGCGCGCGGTAAAGATTATCGGCAAATCCTGCGGGAGGTGCGGCGCGTTTTATTTGCTCGCGGCTTCTTCCTGCATCCCGGAACCGTCACGGCGATGTTCGCGCTCATTATGATCGCGGCGTTGTTGCTGACGCGCTTACATGTCACTACGCCCATACCAACTGCCGTTGATTTGCTGCGACAAGCCTCGGTGAACGAGCAGGCGATTGCCGCCCGGACTGATACGGTGCTCCATCGGGTAGTGACCGTTGAGGAGTTGTCTGGCGACGGCAAGCTGATCGCGCGCCACAAAGTTGAGATCTGGCACAGTGGAGAAAATGGAGTGACTGCCCGCCGCTTCTTTGACGAGAAGAACAATCTTGTTGGCGGCGAATGGGACCGCAGTGACGGGCGCGCCTTCTATCATCACGGCTCGAAACCGGAAAAGAGAGCGGCGGGGGCGAGTAGTGGGCCGCTGAACCTTAATAACGCCTGGCAATTAGAGCTGTCAGCGAAGGAGTTTTCGACGCTGATTGAAAGCTCAGTGCTGGCACGTGTGGAAGATCGCGGCAATACTTATGTCATTTCTGCGGGTGTCAGTACCGCGAGCGGTAGCGACCGGGTTAACTCGGCGGCCTCTGCGATTAAATCTGATCTCATCCGAGCGACGCTTACACTTAGCCACGCCGATCTTCATGCGATCGAAGAAACTCTAACCCTCCAACAAGGGAACGAGGTTCGCGAGTTTCGCTTCATGGAAACCAGCTTCGAACGTCATGCGCCGACAACTGTGGCGCCCGCCGTGTTCGAACCAGAGCCCGAATTACTATCGGCGCTAGCTCCCGAAACTCGAAACTCGAAACTCGAAACTGCGTCCGCTCCCTTAGCGGTTGCGCCTTCGCCCTTAGCAGCTACGACGGAACAGGAAGTTGAAGTTCTGCGCCTGATCAATCAGTCCGGCGCCGACTTGGGCGATCAAGTAAATGTGCGGCGCACGCCAGAGGGCCAGTTGTTGGTTCAGGGAATTGTGGAAACGGATCGCCGGAAAGATGAAGTTCTGCGCGCGCTTGCTCCGGTCATGGCTAATCCGGCGGTAAAGCTCAAGGTGCAGACCGTGAATGAAGCTCTGCGAGAGCAGGCAAGATCGCGCACCTCCTCTGCTAACCCGACCACAGTCGAACGCTTGGAATCAGCGAACGACAAGATCCCGGCGGACGGTGAGCTGCGACGCTATTTCTCAGGGAAGGGGTTAGCGGGCGCGCAGTTGGATCAGGCTATCAATCAATTTGCGGGGCGCACGGTTGATCGATCGCTTCAAGCGCTGCGTCACGCCGGCGCGCTTGAGCGTCTGGCGCAAAGGTTCTCGCTCGAGCAACTGCGCACGCTCGATCCTGAAGCACGAAACAAATGGTTAAGTTTGCTGCGCACGCATGCGCAGGCGCTGGAGCGAGAGTTAGGTGGTCTGCGCCGCGACCTTGGCCCTTTTATCTCTTCCGGTTCATCGTCCGGCGAGTCGGCGGGCGTCGCAATTGACAGCGACAAGGATTTACAGCAAGCCGTGCATCGCTTGTTTGAGCTTTGCTCTGAAAGTGATCAGGCCGCGCGTTCGTCATTCACGATCTCCGCGAGTGGCGCCAACGGGCTGGCAATCAAATCACCGCAGTTCTTTCGTTCGCTGACCGAAGCGGAAGCGTTAGCTAGGAACATCGGGGCAGTAGCCCGACCGTGAGGGAGGGCTTCGGATCGTTTCCGTCGTCTGCGTAATCTGCGAATTATTTGTCAGTACCACGTGCGATAGCGGGTGGGTAACCTTGAAAACCTTCTGGAGGTAACATCATGATTAGCCCCGTCTCTCAAATCCGTGATCGGCAATCGGCGACGCGCAATGCTTTGACCCGGTCGCTACCGCTCGCGGTACTGACACTGCTTACTGCCTTCTGCCTAGTGCATTCTGCTCTCGGCCAAAGCACGAGCGCGACGCTCTCCGGCGCCGTCGCAGATCAGAACGGCGCAGCTATTCCCGGGGTCACAGTCACGATCGTAAACAAAGGCACACAGGCTACGCGTGAGGCAACGACTAACGATGAGGGCTACTTCACTGTTCCCTTATTGCAGCCCGGCAACTACATCGTACGCGCGCGACGAGACGGATTCGCTCCAGTCGATTTTCCGGATGTAGTGCTGAATGTCGGCGATCAGAAGGCGCTGAAGATTCAATTGAAGGCGGGTGATGTCAATGCCACGGTGACGGTTGATTCGAATGCCGAAACGATCAGGACAGATGGTAGCGTCGGCACGGTCGTGAACCGGCAGTTTGTTGCGAATATGCCGCTGAACGGCAGAAGTCTGCAATCACTAATCTCGCTCACGCCCGGAGTTGTTTTTACTTCGGTAAAGGGTGGCTCCGTTGCCGGAGGTCAATTCAGTGTGAATGGTCAGAGATCGAACGCTAATTATTTCACCGTGGACGGTGTCAGCGCAAATTACGGCATTAGTACGGTCAAGGCGGAGGAGCTGTCGGTCAATCAGGGTCCGGATCGCTTCCCGGCCTTACTGCGCTCGGTGGAACCAACAGTTTGGTCTCCATTGACGCTTTGCAGGAATTCAAGATTCAGACTTCCAGTTTTGCGCCAGAGTTCGGCAGGACGCCCGGCGGGCAGATACAACTCCTCACCCGCTCTGGCACAAATGATTTTCACGGTACGTTGTTCGACTACCTGAGGAACGATGTCTTGGACGCAAACGACTGGTTCGCCAACCGCAGCGGCTTGGCACGAGCAAAGGAAAGGCAGAATGATTTTGGTGGTGTTATCGGTGGGCCGATTATAAGGAACCGGACGTTCTTTTTCTTCTCGTTCGAAGGGCTTCGGCTGCGCCAGCCGACGACTTCTATAGCGACAGTTCCGACCGTCCAGGCAAGGCAGCTGGTCGCGGATGTGGTAAAGCCATTCTTTAATGCGTATCCGATTCCCAACCTTCCCGTCGTGTCGACTAACTTGGCGCAATTTGTGGCTGCTTATAGCAATCCGGCTACTCTGAACGCCACTAGCATCCGGGTAGATCATTCGCTAAGCCAGAAGATGACTCTGTTCGGAACGTATAGGCGTTCTCCTTCTCAGACACAATCGAGGGGTGGAGGGCTTAGCACCATTACTACTGCAGCCTTCCAAAATGACGCCTTAACGTTAGGACTGATTTCGCTGGTTTCGCCTTCAATAACCAATGACTTGCGGTTGAATTGGAGTCGAGCTCGCTCGACTACATCCTTTACTATCGATTCCTTCGGCGGAGCAGTGACTCCGGACGATTCGTTGCTTTTTACGGCATCTCGCAACCGCAATAATACTATGGTTTTCTGGCAGCTTTTCAACGGCTCGAGATTTTCAGTTAATACTCAAATCGGGGTCGGCGATGACAACCTTGAGCGGCAGATCAATCTGGTGGATACGTTTTCATTAGTCAAAGGATCGCATCAACTAAAATTTGGCGTTGATTACCGCCGAATCTCTCCAATATTAAATAAATCTGGCGGCAACTCTACTATACTTTTTTTCAGGATTTCCCCTCAGCCCACTCTCTTCAGAACTAATCTGGTCGTGGGATCACCAGATGAAAACATCGTGCTTTTCCAGAACTTTTCAGCCTACGTGCAGGACACATGGAGAGCGAGTCGGAGGTTGACGCTAACGTATGGTTTGCGCTGGGACTTGAACCCCACTCCTCGCTCCGCAAACGGGCATCCCCCAACGGTACTCCAGAACCTTGGCGGGTCCGGGCCCGCCACGCTAGCACCTCCTGGCCTTCCGTTGTACAAGACCCAATACTCGAATTTTTCGCCGCGATTTGGTGCCGCTTATCAGCTTTCGCAGCGGCCCGGGCGGGAAACTGTTTTGAGGAGCGGCGCCGGTGTTTTCTACGATCTTGGGACCGGAGCTCTTGCGACTGAATTTAACCACGTCTTCCCCTACTTCGCGCTTAAGCAATATACCAACATCGCTTACCCAATAGATCCGAGCCAGAATCCGCTGCCTGTGCCGGGGGTAGATCCTCCACAGCTATTCTTTGTGGCTTCCCCGAGTTTGAAGACTCCATACACAGTCCAATGGAATGCGGCGGTGGAACAAACTCTCGGCCACCATCAGAGTTTGACGGTTTCATACGTCGGCGCCGCCGGCCGGCGGCTTCTGCGGGTTTTCACATCGGCTACTACGGTTGCGGGGTTCGGACCCGCTTTAATTCAATATAGCTTGACGAGTAATGAAGGAAAGTCCGATTACAGAGCCCTGGAGTTCCAATTTCAACGTCGACTTTCGCGGGGCATCCAGGGATTACTATCCTATACGTGGAGTCGGTCTTACGACACCGTATCTGATGATTTCGGTGGTGCTACTCTTGATATTCCCTCCAAATCCATTAACCTCGCTAATGAGTATGCACCCTCTGATTTCGATGTGCGGCACAGCCTGAGCGGAGCGCTCACTCTTGACCTTCCTGCAGTATCAGGTCCGCGCGTGATTAATCTGATCACCAAGGGCTGGGGGCTCGACAGCCTACTGAGATTCCGGACGGCGTTGCCGACAAATCTTACTACCTTTGTTGTGTTCGATCCATACTTTGGTGCGGCTCGTCCCAATGTTATTTCCGGTGTCCCGCAAGTTCTTTCAGGCCCTCAGTATCCCGGAGGCAAGGCGGTCAACCCCGCAGCTTTTACCACTCCCCCCGACAATACGCAGGGCAATTTCCCGCGAAACAGCCTGCGCTTCTTCAACGCCTCGCAAGTTGACTTAGCGCTGCGGCGGCAATTCAGCTTAACCGAAAAGGTCAAGTTGCAGTTTCGGTTTGAGTTCTTCAATGTTTTCAACCATCCAAATTTTGCTGATCCTACGGACTTCAATCCCGGAAACAACGTCTCCAGGCAGATGCTGTCGCGCGGCTTGGGTGGGCTGAGTCCTCTATATCAGATCGGAGGGCCACGCTCCGGTCAGGTGGGACTAAGGCTCACTTTTTAGTTTTCGCAAATCCGCGGACTAATGAGGAAGTGCTGGCCTTGAAAGGCTAGCCAGCTTCATGGCGTTTGTAATAGAGCTATAAGCTTCAAGATAGAACAATTATGAGAAGATGCTTCAAATCAGCGAGAATCGTATTATTCGTTCTGACGTTCGGATTGGTTGCTCCGACACCTTTCGCCCAAAGCGTTCGACGGGCGCGTGTTCAAGTGGTCATCGGACCTACCGTGCAGGTAAGCAAAGCGTTTGGTGACATGCCTCACTCGGAGAATCTCGCAGTCGGAGATCCAAACCACGCTGGCCGTCTTGCCACGTGCTCAATGGTTTTTCCTGCTGAGGTCGGTAAGGCGCGCTATCAATATTGTTACGTATCTTTTGATAGTGGAAAAACCTGGGATCCCGTACTACAACTGACTGAAGGCTATCTACAGGCTGATCCCACGATCGTTTACGGCAGCCGCGATGATCTTTACGCGTTGACTTTGATGGCAAAGGATTTAAACAAGCCGAGAGATCTCGATCCCAATCTTCGACGCTTCTATCGTGGACTTGTTGTTTACAAATCGACTGATGCCGGCCGCAATTGGACCGAGGCATCGCGGCTGCCATATGGTGACCGACCGTTTATTGGCTTCGATAATACGAAAAGTAAATATTCGGGGCGACTCTACGTCGCCGCCGAAATTGCAATTCCTCGGATTTCTGGCGAGGGGAACAGTGCCATGGAGCTTTTTCGTAGCCTGGATGGTGGCAACACATTTCTTGGTCCAGTTGTTGCCGAATATCCCGACGGAATGCACCGCGTCTTCGTTGGCACGGGCGCAGTCCTTTCCGACGGCACGTTTGTCGTGATGTTCGGACTTACTAAGAAGGGGCGTGGTCAAAATCTTGAACAGGAGCCGTTGCTTGGGCCTAACTGCGAACTGCATGTGATTAGCACCAGAGATGGTGGCGAGACTTTCGAGGAGTCGCAAAAAATTACAGACTGGACAGTCGACTATAGCCGCTCTCCAGGTGGCTTGCTTGGTCAGTTAGTGGTCGATCCTGGTAGCAAGCAGTTCCGAGATCGCCTTTATGCGGTGTGGCCGGCAATTGTTTCCGACCGGATTCAAATACAGTCGTCCTACTCAACGGACAAGGGTAAGACCTGGTCGAGACCAGTGACAGTCAATGATGATCGGTCACCGCAACAGGTTGGGAAGGGCCCGGACCATATGCTTCCGTCGATTGCGGTAAACAAAGATGGCGTCGTGCTCGTCACCTGGTACGACCGTCGTGATGCTAAGGACAATCTTGGATGGAATCTGCGTGCGGCCGCTTCTCTCGATGGTGGTGAGACCTTTTCCGCGAGCGTCCCCGCAACTGATAATGCCAGTGCCTATTCGCCGTTTATCGCATGGGATCTCAGAGCTAGTAGGGCCAACACCGACCAAGAGGGCTCACTGGTCTCGCTAATTGTCGATCATGGTGGTTTCTTCTACAGCGGCGGCCATACCAGTGGGCTTGCTGCCGACGCTGATGGCGCATTCCATCCTACATGGATCGACAATCACACCGGCATCGCGCAGCTGTGGTCCACCTCTATCAAGGTGGCAGGACTCGTAGTCGAGCACGGTTCCGTCGATTTGGCCAAGCTGAACGACATTTCTAAATTCGTCACGCTTGAGCTTTCTGAGCGGGCTTTCGACCGGGAGACAGGTGCCCTTACGCTGACGGTCCAAGTGAAGAACCGCTCAAAAGAAGCGATCGAAGGGCCGGTAATAGTCCGAGTACTCACGCTGGAGTCGGAGCTCGGCCTGCCTGAGATCAGCAACGCCGATAACGGGCAGAATGGTACGGGCGCAATATGGAATTTCAGCGAGAATCTGTCAGGAAACATACTTCCCTCACTGGCTCTGTCAACGCCAAAGACGCTGAAGTTTCATGTCTCGAATCTCTATCCGGTTGGGCAGGGGAGGGACATCAAGAGTCAGCTTGTCAATCTTGACGTGCGCGTTTTTGGTAGACTTCGAAAGGAAAAAACGGACGGCATCAACGCAAAGTAGTTTCTCCAGAGCCGCGTAAGATGCCCAAATGCACTTGATGAATCCAAGAAAGGCAGGCCCAGTCTTAGGGTGCCGATGCTTTCGACAACTGGGGCTGCTTTCCGGCAACCTCGTCCTTGGAAGCGATGAGGTGAAATCCCGCACCAGCGCTCCGCCCTTGAAGCCGGAAGATTTTGCGAGGTTCAATGAAATCGAACTCAAATCGCATCCGTGGGTGAGGCAGTAGCGAAGGGCAAAGGGAAAATGTTGAATTGCGGATTTCGGAATTCGGATTGCGGAATGGAGAGATTAGGAGGCGGACGGCAGCATTTTGTCGCGCTGCAAGGCGATGAAACGGCAATGCAAAATGACCAAGCAGTGATGTTTTGTTACTAAGCAGATATGTTCGGTGATTCCGCAGCGCTGTAAGACGACCATGGAGCGATTTGAACTGACGAAACATCGCTGTGACGCCATGAAGCACCGCTGGAAAGTGACCAATTACTCCTGCGACACGATGAACCATAGCTGTGGAACCACGAAACAGCGCTGCTAAATGACAAAACATCGCTGCGAATCGACGAAGCAGGTATCTGAAATCACCAAGCAGCAGCTGTAAGACGACGATTCATAGCGATGAAAAATTAACCTCAGAGGACACAAAGAGAGGAAGCGACAATGCAATTGAGAGTCTCACTGAGCTTCGCCAGAATCCCAGACACTGAATTAGACAACTTTGCCCAAAGCATCATCGATGCAATGACGGGCAATGCTTCCTACCCTTCGCCACCGATCACAATGGCAAATCTCCAATCGGCCAAGGATGACTTCACAGCCAAGATTGCTGCTGCTCAATCTGGTGGACCACCCGACACTGCGGCCAAGAACAATTCGCGCCAGACGCTGCTCGGTTTGCTCCGCCAGGAGGCGAGCTATGTTCAGATCAACTGCAATAACGACATGGCTGTTTTACTCAGTTCTGGATTTCAAGCCATGAGCACTAATCGTGCGCAAACTCCGCTGGACCAACCACAGAGCTTAGTCATCAAGAACGGAGCGAGCGGTCAATTAGTAGCGAGCGTCGATCCGGTGAAGAACACGAGTATGTACGAAGGCCGAATCAAAGGAACGACTGGCGATTGGCTGCCAAGTATTTTCACCGGCGATTCACAGCACATTACTTTCGAAGGCCTCACGCCCGGAACGACGTACACTATCCAGGTGCGCGCCCTGGGCGGCTCGACAGGACAGTCGGATTGGAGCGATCCCAGCTCGCACATGGCGATGTAGTGAGTGCAAACGGCAAAGAGCAAAGGGGTAAGGGAAGGCCGATTGCGGATTGCGGAATGGAAAAGCAGAGAGCCAAGGGCGAAGGGGAAAGGGCAAAAGGGGTCAGGAAAAATCAGTTAGCAGTAGGCAGACGGCAGTCCACCCCGTGAGATACGAACTAATTATCTCACGGGGTAAAGGCAGCAAAAAGAATTGCGGATTTCGAAATTCGAATTGCGAATTGGAAGTCGTACGACGTTAATAGTTGTTTGAAATCAAAGCAGGATGGTGAATCCAGCCTGCTGAAAGTGATAGTCACTCGTTAATGCTTCGACAATGTTTAGCTCCTGCATGATAACGAAGCTGATGCAGTCAATGGTTCCCCAATCCTTGTCAGCTCGCTGGCGATATAGATCCCAGCCTTTTGTGTAACGCTCTGGAGTAAGGTCGATTACGTCTCTATGCGCGCGGATTGTTCGATGCGGTCGAGTAGTTCTAGCGCCAGGTGGCGCTTGGGTGCTGGTGAGAGCCAGTTCCCCACTTCCAGAAGCACGACCGACGAGGTGATAAGTCGCTGACGCCGATCGAGCCGGTCTCGGTAAAGCTGCTCCGCTTGAGTATGTAAAGAGTCGCGCCGATTCACCAGCGCAATCCATCCTGAAGCGTCTACATAAGTGAGGTTGGCGAATGGCGAACTCATGGCCGCTTCGGATGGCCGTAGAGGTAATGGTCGAGATTAGTGGCGAGGTCTTCGGGTCCAATGTCCTCGGCCAGATCGGGGATGCCATAAGCGGAGTCTGCTGCTGAATGTTTGTTGGAATGGTCCGGCAGGATCACGGTGACCTGCACATTCTCCGGCAGGTGAACGTCAGGAGGCACTTCAATGCGCCCGTTACGATAGATTGTCGTGAATCTCTTGCTCATGGTCTGAACAGTATAACCGAAGAATTTCGCGTTGGGAAAAGCAGGAAGGCGACAGAGGTAAGTGGTGGGAAAGGGTTAAAGGGTAAGAGGCAGTTCACCCCGTGAGGTACGTATTAATTATGTCACGGGTAAAGGCGTAGGAAGAATCTCGGATTTCGAAATTCGAAATTCGAATTGCCGAATGCACTAAGTAGAAGGCACGAGCCAGTAAACGGTCTCTTCATGCTGCTTTTGCACCCGGGCCAGGCAAGACCTTAACCTCTTTCGTGATTCTGCGCTCAAGCTCGGTCTGCGCGATTTCCAACTCGTAGCGCGCCTGCATTCGAACCCAGACTTCGGGGCTGGTCCCGAAATACCTTGCGAGCCGGAGTGCAGTATCAGCACTGATGCCGCGCTCGCCCTTGACGATTTGGTGAATGCGCAACGCGGGCACGCCGATGTCTTTAGCGACGCGGTAAGCAGTCAGCCCGTGTGGTTTCATAAAATCTTCGAGTAAGACCTCGCCCGGATGAACGGGCGGCAACTTTTTCATTTTTTCACCTCTTTAAGAATGGTAATCAGTTATTTCGACGTTCTTAGCCTGGTCATTAGTCCAGTCGAAACAGATACGCCACTGGTCATTGATACGGATGCTGTACTGGCCTTGCCGATCTCCTTTCAACTTCTCAAGCTGATTGCCCGGTGGGGAGAATAAGTCACGGAGATTCTCGGCATCGTCCAGGTAGATCAGTTTGCGTCGCGCGACCCGCTGAATATCGCGCGGAAATTTCTTTGACGGCAAGCCCCTATGAATCTTTTGCGTCTCTTCATCGGCGAACGATCCGATCACATCGGTATCGTATCACTTGGTGATAATACCACCAAGACCCGACGCGGAAAGCAGAAGAGAGGAAGCAGAAAGCAGTGTCAGTACCGGGAGCGGAAGAGCACCCCAGCCGGGATGCCCGTCTGGGGACTCCGCACGCGACCGGGTAAACCGCAAAGAGCGAAGGGTATTGACCCATCGAATTTCGGATTGCGAATTGGAAAGAGTTACAGGCCTTTAATCACACATAAGCATAATTAAATTGCCAGCCCTTCGGCACTGTGATATCAATCACGTTGTCATCCATTCACTGGAGTTTTTAGACTTGATGCAGAAACTTTCAAAAAAGGCTAAGCGGTTTGCGGTTGCGAGTGTTGCCGTAGTGGTAGCACTCAGCGTTGCGGTGGCGTTCGCATCACTGCACAGGGGGATGATGATTGAGTAGATAAACCACAAGCGGTTGCCAGGTTCAAAAGGTCATCATCCGGATATCAAGGATGATGACCTTTTAGTTTTTTTGGGGGACAAGAAAGTAACAGCCTCCAGATATTAGTTATCGAGACGCCAAGAAGGGAGGGGAACTGTGTTCTTCATGAAGGAAAGCATTGCGCCGGATCGCCGACGCTTTGCTCAGATCTGGATGAATTTCGACGGCAGTTTCGAAGGACGCATTTATGCACACAGCGAAACGTGCAAGCCTAATGGTCAGTCAGAGTGTTGCATGGACCAATACGAAGTGTGCGGAGTTACGGAGACGCTGCCGCGTATCGAGATCTTGGTTAATGAAGAGTTGGGTTTGTTGTGACCGTTCGAAGACCGAGGAATATCTGCGGCTCAACTTTGGCAGCGGTCATGTCAGATTAGGGTCGCCTGGGCGTCATATGAGCAAGAAAGTTCATAAATGCCGACGCCGGGTCCTATTTCTCGAACCGGGTCGGCAAGTTTCTATTTGGCTGTTGCGTCGCATTGGCCAGCGTGCGAGCGCCGTATTTCAGAAGGGTCAGGTCAGATGCATCTATGGATGTAAAGACACTGAATGTTTCCTTTCAATTGATCGAGTCTATTTTATTTAGGTTGATAGATAAGTCTCGCACGATCTGAGAGCAGAGAGGACATCGATTGGCATGAGTTCCGTCGTTCCAGAAAAAGAGACCTTCTCCCACGCTAGACAGTCTAATGCCGCGCCCCGTGGCTTCTCCCCGGAGACTGATCTCCCGAAGGGGTTCATAGACTTTGTACTGCCGCTCCATCGCGCATTGACTCAACGGCAACAGGCGTTCATCAAGAAACGACGCCTGGTTTTGGCAGCCTCGCATCAAGGACGCAAGCCTGATTACTTACCGTCATCGGAGGCGACAATCGGTGATTGGAAAATCCAGTTACCCGCATGGTGCGCGGACCAGCGCAACCAGATGACCGGACCGGCCGATGATGCTGACCTGGTGGTGAAGATGCTTAATTCAGGGGCGCCGGGTGTCATGCTCGATCTGGAAGACTCGATGGCCAACGCCTGGCCGAATTTGCGGACCGGCATCGATAACATTCTGGCCGCGCTGAGGGGCGAGCTTACGTATTTTGATACAAAACGTGAACGCGAAGTACGGATTAATGAAAGCAAGACCGTCGTCTTCACCAGACCGCGCGGGCTCCACCTCAGCCAGGCGGGAATACTTGCAGACGAATTGATGTCGGCGTCGCTATTCGACGTGGCGATGATTGCCTATCAAACCGACACCGATCGTTTATCGCATCCGCTCTCGTTTTATGTTCCAAAGTCTGAATCGGCTGAAGAGGCCTTGTGGTGGCGCGATCTATTCCAGGCAATCGAGGACGCGAAAGCTTTACCGCGCGGTTACATCAAGTGCATGGCGCTGATCGAATCGCATCCGATCGCCTATCAGATGGAAGAGTTTATCTATCACCTGCGAGATCACATCCTTGGTCTGAATCTCGGGCGCTGGGATTACATGGCGAGTCTGATTCACTTTAATTTAGAAGATAGCGATTGGATTCTGCCCGACCGAAATACGATTCCGCATAACGTGCCTTTCTTTCAAAGCCTTCGCGAGTTGCTGGCCGACACTTGCCACAAACGCGGGATTCTGGCGATTGGCGGGATGACGGCCCTTTATCCAAGCCGAGTCGATACCGAGTTGAATGATCGCGCGCTGAAGGCACTCGCCGAAGATAAGCAGAACGAAGCAAATTGCCTGATGGATGGCGCCTGGACCGGTCATCCGGATCAGAACGAGATCGCCGTGAATCAATTTCCATTTCCAAATCAACTCGGTACGCGAAACCCCGGCCCGGCCACGCATCCGAACCTGCGGCCTGCGCCACGCGAAATTGGAAAGATAACTTTGGCGGGAACGCGGGCCGCAATACGCACGGTGATTCGTTATCGCAATGGCGTGCTCAACGGCAAAGGAGCGAGCCTGCTCGATGGCTACATGGAAGATCTGGCGACTGATCGCATCTACCGCCTGATGATTGCTCAGCGGATTCGCCATCGTGATGTCGCGCCCATTGCAGATGAGGCCGGCAACGCGGTCAAACACACCCCAGAGTTTGTCAGTGAGTTGTTCGATCAGGAGCTGAAACGCATCCTGATTGAGTTGCCGAATGGCAGCGAAGAGTCTGTAGTTGAGCAGTACCGTGAGGCGAGACGTATTAGCAAGGTAATGATTCAAAACGAAGAATTTGATCCGATCTGAAATCTTCCTTCTTTCTTGGGGAAGGGAGAGAAATCATAGGGCAGGAGGCAATTGTGACCAATCGAGATCATGCGCGAGCGTTGGAAACTGGATGGGCCAACGATAACCGCTGGCAGGGAATCAAGCGCGGCTACACCGCCGAGGCCGTTGTAAAATTGCGCGGTTCAGTGGAAATCAAATACTCGTTGGCTGAGATGGGGGCAAAGCGCCTTTGGCATCTTCTCAACACCGAGCATTACGTTGCCGCGCTCGGCGCGATGACCGGCTGTCAGGCGGTGCAACAAGTCCAGGCGGGATTGAAAGCGATCTATCTAAGCGGCTGGCAGGTGGCCGCGGACGCAAACGTGTCGGGCCACATGTATCCGGATCAAAGCTTGTATCCGGCCAATAGCGTGCCCGATGTCGTGCGGCGGATTAACCAGGCGTTGCAACGCGCGGATCAAATCTATCAGGCTGAGGGACGCGACGGCGTCTATTGGTTTGCGCCGATCATAGCCGACGCCGAAGCAGGTTTTGGCGGAAACCTCAACGCCTTTGAATTGATGAAAGCGATGATCGAGGCGGGCGCGGCGGCAGTGCACTTTGAAGATCAACTCGCATCCGCCAAAAAGTGCGGGCACATGGGCGGAAAGGTTCTGGTGCCGACGCAGGAGTTCATTCAGAAACTGATCGCCGCCCGGCTCGGGGCGGACGTGCTTGGTGTACCGACGATCCTGGTGGCGCGTACTGACGCCAACGGAGCGGGACTAGTGACCAGCGACGTTGATGAACGGGATCATCCATTTCTTACTGGAAAGCGAACTGCAGAAGGTTTCTATACAGTCAAAGAAGGGCTCGATCAGGCAATCGCTCGTGGTCTCGCATACGCTCCGTACGCGGACATGATCTGGTGTGAAACCTCCGAACCAAACCTGCAAGAGGCCAGACGCTTTGCCGAAGCAATTCACGCGGAGTATCCCGGCAAGCTGCTCGCCTACAACTGTTCACCTTCCTTCAACTGGAAGAAGAAACTCGACGAACCTACGATTGCGAAGTTCCAGAAAGAGCTGGCGGCGATGGGCTACAAGTTCCAGTTCATCACGTTGGCTGGTTTTCATGCGCTGAACCTTGGCATGTTCGATTTGGCCCAGGGATATCTGGAAACCGGCATGACTGCTTACGCAAATTTGCAGGAAATCGAATTTGAACGCGAAGCTGAGAGCGGGTATCGCGCAGTGAAGCATCAATCGTTTGTCGGCACGGGATACTTCGACGCCCTGGCACAGACTATTGCCGGCGGACACGCTTCGACTACGGCGCTGACGGGTTCCACCGAAGAGGAGCAATTCACCGAGACGGCCGTCCAAAGCGCGGGCCATTAGTCTGGTCAAAGTGTTGCACTGATCAATACGAAGTGTGCGGAGTTGCCGAGACGCTGGTTGTAGCCGCTTGAAGAGCGACCGATATCATGGGCCACGCGTTGCAAGGCCGCCATGTCAGATTAGGCCCTCCTGAGCGTCATATAAGCAAGAGGATCAATAAATGCCGACCCCGCGTCCTTTTCTCGCACCGGGTCGGCAGGTTTGTATTTGGCTGGCCGCGATGAAAAGCAGTCTTAGGCATCTCTATGCAGATCACTGAGAGCAGCCGAATGGTTCTGTCCTTTTTTACATTACGGGAGGGATGCACAGAGCATGAGACGATTCGCGCTAACTTTTCTAATGAGTGCGACTTTAATTGCTTCATCCCTGCCTGCGCGCGCAGTTCAGAACCTAACTGACGTTGTCGTCCTGGAGTATCAGTGGTATCGAGATAATCCTTCCTTTCGAAGCGACTTTGATTTTCGGCCGGAACAGGAGTCGATGTCCATCTGCGGATGCGGCAACCAGGGACGCGTGCAGCTCCTGGCGCTTAAGGAAGTGCTGCCCATCGCGCGCGCGTTTGTATACAGTCGCAGGCCAGAGAAGGCTTTTGTGTTTGCGGAAGAGATGTCAGCCGAACTGGGAATCAAGGTCAGCGCAATCAAAAGCGATCGTGATCTTCGCGATGCTCTACAGCAAAGCGATGTGTGCGTGACCTGCACGACGGCGCGTCGCTTCTTCATTCGCAAGGATGCGGTATCACCGGGTACGTTCATCGCCGCGGTTGGCGCGGACAGTCCTGACAAACAAGAATTAGATCCGGAATTGTTGCCTGGGGCTAAGGTAGTGGCAGACATTCTGGATCAATGTGCGGCAGTGGGAGAGCTTCATCACGCGATCTCGCAAGGATTGATGACCAGGGATGACGTTCACGCTGAACTCGGCGAGATCGTCGCCGGAAGAAAACCAGGCCGCACGTCTCCAGAAGAGATTACTATTTTTGATTCTACCGGCACTGCCTTGCAGGATGTGGCGGCAGCAGCGGCGATTTACAACAAGGCATTTAGCTCAGACGTGGGCACTCTTTTCAATCTTACTTAGTAACGAATTATGGCAGCCGAACTCAAGGATCTGGAAGTGTCGTCGCCGCAGCCAAAATCTGTGCGGGAAGCAGTGCGCTCGACCACGATCGTTGAATCTACACGTCTCTCAAAACATTTGGACGTAGAACTCACCTTGGCCAGCGAGACTTTTCAGCATACGGGCAGTTTCAAGTTCCGTGCTGCTTATAATCTGGCCGCCAAAGTATCGCAGCGCGAGATCATTGCCGCCTCGTCCGGGAACTTCGGCCAGGCTTTGGCCTACGCGTGCGAGTTACTCGGCAAGTCCTGCACGGTGGTAATGCCGAAGAATTCGGCGCAAGTGAAGATAGACGCGGTGCGATCGTATGGAGCCACGGTCGATCTGGTGGATGTTAATTCGAAAAGTCGCGCCGAGCGGCTCAGTGAACTGGCCAAAGAGCGCCCTAAGGCTTGCTTCACTAACGCCTATGACGATCCATTGATAATCCAAGGCAACGCAACGCTGGCTGAGGAGTTGTGTGCTCTCAATCGGGAGTTTGATTGTGTTGTCGTGCCCATCGGCGGTGGCGGATTGAGTTCGGGGCTCGTTAGTGGATTTCGTCGCGCCGGCAAGGAGATCAAAGTCTTTGGAGCCGAGCCGTTGCTAGCCAACGATGCGGCCCAATCGCTGCGGCTCGGCTACATTGTGAAACACGAGAGTGAGCCGCAAACGATTGCAGACGGCGCGCGCACGGTGAGTCTCGGCCAACTCAATTGGGAAATTCTGCGCGATGGTCTGGCGGGGATAGTAGAAGTCCCCGAGGATCAGATCAAAGAAGGCGTCCGGTTGCTCTTTAATTTGGCGAACCTAAAGGTAGAGCCAACCGGAGCCTTAGCGATTGGAGCGTTACTGGCGGACCCGGAGAGGTTTCGTGGCCAACGTGTCAGTTGTGTTATCAGTGGTGGAAACGTTGATGCAAAGGTCTATGGCGACATCGTGAATAGTTCAGGTTTACAAAGTCACTCTGGTACGTCGATATGAACGCAGTCAAGCTCATAGCCGGCCAACAATATGGCGATCCCATCGATAGCCGAAGTATCGGCAGTTTTCGATTGGCTGAGAATACTTATGCTCCGGGTTATGTCACGCCAGTACACTCGCACGAGCGGGCTTTGTTCTGCTTTGTCCTGGCAGGGTCTTACACGGAGACCTACGGCTCACGGTTACGGCACTGCCAGCCTGCCAGCTTAACTTTCCATCCGGCACAGGAAATACACAAGGAGTGCTTCCATCAAAATGGCGGCCGCTCGTTTGTGATTGAACTCGACTGTTTGTGGCTCGACTCTATTCGCCGGCATGCCCCGGTTAGCGATGAACCGGCCCAGTTTCATGGAGGCATCGGAGCGCTGCTGGGGAGGCGGCTCTATCGAGAGTTTCAGGAGCTTGACGAAGTCTCGCCGTTAGTGATCGAGGGCCTACTTTTAGAAATCATTGGAGAAGTATCTCGACAGGCCACAGCCGAGGGATCGATTTCCCGGCACGTGCCGCGTTGGCTGCGGCAAACCAGAGAGCTTTTGCGGGAACGCTTCTGCGAAAGATTGACGCTGGCCGCAATCGCCGCTGAAGTTGGAGTGCATCCAACCCATCTAGCTCAGACCTTTCAGCAGACTTTCCATTGCACCGTCGGTGAGTGCATCCGGCAGTTAAGAGTGGACTACGCATGCCGGCAGCTGGACTCGACAAATGTGCCGCTGGCCACGATCGCTCTGGACGCCGGCTTCTGCGATCAAAGTCACTTCACCCGCACCTTCAAGCGCTACGTGGGAGTAGCGCCGTCCGAGTATCGCTCTGCACTCTAATCCCGTCCAACCAGAACTCTGATCATACAAGACGAAGGTAGTCCCCGGCTGTTCTACTTCACCACCTCCCTTTGTGATTTGACGTGACGAGCTATCGCAAACGAGTTCGAGTAATTGATTCGCACACGGGTGGTGAGCCTACGCGCACCGTCGTTCGTGGAGGGCCTAATCTTGGTACTGGATCTTTGGCCCAACGGCTCGAGTGTTTCCGAAAAGAACACGACAGCTTTCGCGCGGCGGTGGTCAACGAGCCGCGTGGGTCCGATGTGATCGTGGGAGCATTGCTCTGCGAGCCAGTTGGGAAGGCCTCCACTGCCGGAGTGATCTTTTTTAATAATGTCGGCTATCTCGGAATGTGTGGCCACGGCACAATCGGCGTGATCGCTACACTGAGTTACCTCGGCCGGATCGCACCCGGCCTACATACAATCGAAACACCTGTTGGGAATGTCACCGCAGAACTTCATGAGAACGGTGAGGTCACAATTACGAACGTCGCGAGTTTTCGTTTGGCTGCGGACGTCGAAGTGGAGGTAGCGGGACACGGGCGGCTCACGGGAGATATCGCCTGGGGCGGCAATTGGTTTTTCCTGGTCGAGGAAAACGGTCAGGAATTGAGGTTCAGTAGAGTGGAAGAGCTGACAGAGTTCACGTGGCGCATTCGTGAAGCCCTAAGGGCGCGTGGCATCACTGGCAAAGATGGCGCGGAGATTGATCACATTGAGTTGTTTGGTCCCGGCACCGACGGGAAATCCGATAGTAAGAACTTTGTCTTGTGTCCTGGTAAAGCATATGACCGCTCCCCTTGCGGCACCGGCACGAGCGCCAAACTCGCTTGTCTCTACGCGGACGGGAAGCTAGAGCCGGGACAAACGTGGCGACAGGAAAGCATCGTGGGCAGCGTTTTTGCCGGCTCGATCTCGGTAGTGGACGACAAAATCTATCCACAGATCCGAGGTTCAGCCTACGTCAATGCCGACGCTGAGTTGATCTTTGACTTACGCGATCCTTTTTGTTTTGGCATACCGCGATGAGTGCTTCCGCCTTTGATGTGGCCATCGTGGGCGCCGGCATAGTCGGCGCGGCTTGTGCCGATGCGTGCGCGCGGGAAGGACTTAAGGTAATCGTGATTGACGCCGGGATCATAGCCGGCGGCGCAACTGCGGCCGGAATGGGTCACATCGTCGTCATGGATGATTCTGAAGAGCAGTTTGCACTGACCCGTTATTCACAGGAACTCTGGCGCGCGCTCGCCCCGGAATTGCCGCCGGACTGTGAATTCGATCCTTGTGGGACGATCTGGATAGCCGCAGATGAGGAGGAAATGGCGGCCGTCTTTAGTAAGCAGGATTTCTATCAGCAGCGCGGAGTAGCGGTCGAGGTTCTGGACGAACTCAACCTGGCCCAGGCTGAACCTAATTTGTGCCAGGGACTGGTCGGCGGGTTGCGGATTCCGGATGACTGCGTTTTGTACTCGCCTTGCGCAGCGCGCTTCCTTTTGGCCAGAGCCGAAAGATTCGGGGCGCAGGTGCAATTGGGTAAGCGAGTCGTGAGGGTCACAGACAGAGGATTGCACTTAAACGACGGGTCAAGCATTAGCTCACTATTTGCCGTGGATGCCACCGGGATCTCGTCGCCGGAATTGCTGCAAGGTTCGCCGGTCAAGCCACGCAAGGGACATCTGGTGATCACCGATCGCTATCCCGGCTTTGTGCGGCATCAATTGATCGAGCTGGGTTATTTAAAGAGTGCGCACTCAGTCGATGCTGATTCCGTCGCTTTCAACGTCCAACCCCGTCAGACGGGACAATTGTTAATTGGTTCGTCCCGGCAGTACGGAGCTACAGATGGAGGGATTGATGGGGAGATTCTTACGCGCATGCTGGAGCGGGCTTGTTACTACCTGCCGGGGCTAAGCAAGCTGCAGGCGATCAGGACCTGGACCGGTTACCGCGCCGCCACGCCTGATAAGCTCCCTTTGATTGGTCCGCATCCCGTTAACCATCAACTCTACGTGGCCACCGGTCATGAAGGACTCGGCATAACAACCTCGCTCGGAACCGCGCGGTTGTTGGTCGATCAATTACTCGATCGCACTCCGGAGATTTCGCCTGAGCCTTATCTGCCGGACAGGTTTGCTTGCGGAGAGAGCGCATGGCTGAACTGATCTCCCTCTTGGTGAATCGAGCCGAAGTGATCGTTCCCGCAGGCGCTATGGTTTCGGCGGCGATAGCGATCGCGGGTGAGACAGGTTACCGAAAGTCCGTTACCGGAGCGCCGCGCGGGCCGCTCTGTGGCATGGGAATCTGCTTTGAGTGTCGCGCCACCGTTGATGGTCAGGCGCAGGTGCGCACCTGTCAGCTTCCGGCAGAAGCGGGGATGGAAGTGATCACAACATAAAGACGCGGGATTCAGATCGATTTTCTTCTCTCACCTTTCGGTGATTTGAAGTTTGATGCTGAACTCCGCCGCTCACGACTGATGGAAAAACTTGAACGCCGCGTATGCGATCTCCTCGTCGGCGGTGGTGGTCCCGCCGGCATGGCCGCCGCGTGCGCGGCAGCGCGTCACCGACTACGTGTTTTGGTCGTGGATGACAATCCGTCTTTGGGCGGCCAGATATGGCGGGGCGAAAATCTTCAGCAAAACGTCCAGGCAAGTTCTTACTTTCATGCGCTTCAGAAACCCTTTATTGATTTCTTGCCCGGCGCGCATGTGGTTTCTGCGCGCGAACCCAAATGCTTAATCGCGGAAACTCGCGATCATGCCTATGAACTGCACTTCGAGAAGTTAATTCTGGCAACCGGAGCGCGCGAGCGCTTCCTGCCGTTTCCGGGTTGGACCTTGCCAAACGTGATGGGCGCGGGAGGTTTGCAGGCGCTCGTCACTGGAGGCCTGCCAATAAACAAGAAACGAGTCGTCGTGGCCGGTAGTGGACCTCTGCTCCTGGCCGTGGCGGCTCATCTGCGTCAACGCGGTGCCCATATTGTCCTGGTGGCCGAACAGACATCGCTCAAGCGACTGCTACGTTTTGGCTGTTCGTTAATTGGGGATCGACATCGTTTGCTGCAGGCGTTTGAGTTGAAGCGAGAACTCCGTCATGTGCCCTACCTCACTCGATGTTGGCCCATTGCGGCTCAAGGCAAGGGGAAACTCGAAAAGGTGCAACTCCGTCGCGGAATGAAAACCTGGGAAGTTCACTGTGACTATTTAGCGTGCGGTTTTCATCTGGTTCCAAACGTGGAGTTGCCGCTCCTGCTCGGCTGTCGATTGCACGACGACTTCGTTTGGACCGATGAGTTCCAGCAAACTTCCGTTGAGAATGTCTATTGCGCGGGAGAGCCGACCGGGATTGGTGGAGTTGATCTGGCTCTGATCGAGGGCGAGATCGCAGGGCTGGCAGCCTCTGGTGCGATCGATGAAGCACAAAAGCTCTTTCCCAGGCGAGCCAAATTGCAAAAGTTTGCTCGCGTGCTCAATCAGACTTTTGCGCTGCGCGAAGAGCTAAGGCAGCTCGCCGAACCGGACACGATCGTCTGCCGCTGCGAAGATGTAAGCCACGAGCGCTTGCGGAGTCATGATTCATGGCGCGCCGCCAAGCTTTTGACGCGGTGTGGCATGGGACCATGCCAGGGTCGCGTGTGTGGACCAGCAACCGAATTCCTGTTCGATTGGAAAGTGACCTCAACGCGGCCTCCGATTTTCCCGGCCCGAATCGATACGCTGATTCGGTCATTCAAAGAACCTGTACACGAGAATGTGATCGAAGCTCCTACTTGCGCTCCTCCAGCCTAATCGCATTCAAGCGGGTTGCTGATAATCCAAGACCGCGTTTTTCGAAACGTGCTCTATGATGGAGGCATCGCGGCGGATTGTGGAGCAGATCGTTTCGGACGGGCGAATTGTTTATGGCGTGAATACTGGGTTCGGTAAACTGGCGGACGTTCATATTCCACCTGAGGAGTTATCTGCCCTGCAACTTAACCTCGTGCGTAGCACTTCATGCGGGGTTGGTCCACCGCTCTCCATTGCCGAAACCCGCGCTATGATGCTGCTACGCGCGAACGTGCTAGCGAAGGGTTACAGTGGCGCCCGTCCTGTGATTGCCGAAACGCTGCTCCTGTTGCTGGAGCGCGGCGTGCATCCGCTCATTCCTGAACAAGGCTCCGTCGGCGCCAGCGGTGATTTGGCTCCGCTGGCTCACTTGGCGTTGTCTCTGATCGGTGAAGGAGAAGTCGTCTATCAGAACGAAAGAATGAGCAGTTCCGCAGCGCTGCAAAGCGCAGACATCGAGCCGATTCAGTTACAAGCCAAAGAGGGTTTAGCGCTGCTGAACGGCACGCAGGCGATGGTGGCCGTTGGTGGTCTGGCGCTACATCGCGCGCAGCGACTTGTCCGTCTGGCTGATGTCGCCGGCGCGATGACGCTGGAAGCGCTCCGAGGGACGCCGGCAGCTTTTGATGAACGCATTCAAGCGGCGCGACCGCACCAGGGGCAAATTGAAGCAGCTGCACATTTGCGCGCGCTTTTGCGCGACAGTGAGATACGCGCGTCTCATATCGAAAACGATCCGCGAGTGCAGGATGCTTACAGTCTCCGCTGCATGCCGCAAGTGCACGGCGCCGTGTGTGGTGCTTTGCAACATGTACGCGAGATAATCGAAACAGAGACCGGTTCAGCGACTGATAATCCCCTGGTCTTTGTTGAGACTGGAGATCTCATCTCCGGCGGAAACTTTCACGGGGCGCCGCTGTCGCTTTGTCTCGACTATGCGGCCATAGCCTTAACGGATCTGGGCGGCATCAGCGAACGACGCGTTGATCGCCTGGTTAATCCCGATCTGAACGAAGGCTTGCCTCCATTTCTTTGTGCCCACGCGGGCACGTCTTCAGGTTTCATGATCGCTCAGGTGACAGCAGTGGCGCTGTTAAGTGAATGCAAAGTGCTGGCGCATCCGGCGAGTGTTGATAACCTACCGACTTCGGGTGGCAAGGAAGATCATGTCTCCATGGGTATGACCGCGGCCATTAAGCTGCGCCGAATCGTTGACAATCTTGAACACATCATCGCTATCGAGTTGATGGCCGCCGCCGAAGGACTCGAGTATCGCGCTCCGCTGCGGCCTGGTCGAGGGGTGCGCCGCGCATTTGAGATTGTTCGCCAACATGTGCCGCGTCTCCAAGGTGACCGCGCGCTGTCATCGGACATTCAAAGCCTCGCGCAGGTGATTCGCGAGGGAGCCTTCGACGAGCTGTTGGAGTATGAGACGGGTGCCCTAGACTAAAGCTGCGGGTGGTGACGGTAAACTGTAATGCGCAAATCAATAGCAAAGCCGGAGCAAAACAGTGATCCGTGGGACCGCGTGCGGTCTGCACGCAGGGCAGTGATAAAGCTCGGCACCAACACGGTCAACGGATCGGAAGGCGATTTTTCTGCGCCGCAAGTTGCGCCGCTGGTGCGGTCAATTGCGCGATTGCAGCGTGAGGGAAAGCAAATAGTCTTGGTCTCTTCCGGCGCGGTTGGTTTGGGAGCCGCGCGCCTAGGTTTGAGCCGCCCGCGCTTGCAGGATGTAGTGATGCGGCAGGCGGCGGCCGCGGTGGGTCAAAGCCTACTGATGCACAGGTATGAACAACTATTTCGCCTCGAGCGGGTAAGCATCGCGCAAGTGCTTTTGACTGAGGCAGACTTTACTAATCGCAGTCGCTATCTCAGCCTGCGCCGAACGATTGAGAAGCTGCTTAAGCTAAAAGTGATACCGATCGTTAACGAGAATGATACTGTCTCAACCGCGGAGCTGGACTATCTGAATGATGATTCCGCGCGCGTCTTTAGTGACAACGATCGGCTGGCGGCGCTCGTGATGAGTAAGCTGGAAGCTGACGCGCTGGTAATGCTTACCAATGTCGATGGACTGCTAAATAGGCAGCCACTCAAATCTAAAGCTATCTCTGATGCTACCGCGCAGGTTATTCCCCTGGTAACAGAAAATACCTTGGAGTTAAAAGCGATGGCCCATGGCCAATCCACCACCGGACGCGGCGGCATGCGCACCAAATTAGAGGCAGCCGAGATCGCCATGTGCACTGGCGGCGTGGCCGTCATCGCCAACGGCACGACATCAGATATTCTTGACCGGATCTTTCAGGGTGAGATGATCGGCACAGTCTTTCTGGCCACTAAGCGACTGCGGGGAAAGCAACGTTGGCTGGCCTACGCAGCCGAAGTGCGCGGCCGGGTGATTGTCAATGCGGGTGCGCGAGAAGCAATCATTGCGCGACAAGCAAGCCTGTTGGTCTCTGGTGTGCTGCGCATCGAAGATCGATTTGACGCGGAGGAAGTTGTGAGTATTAGGGATGTCGAGGGTGCCGAGTTTGCGCGCGGGATCGCAAATTATGGCAGCCGAGAAGCTGAAGACATGGTTGGCTTGCCTGGCAATAAATCTGCTCGAAGCAACGGCGCCAAAGCTCGCGTGTTGGTCTCGCGCGATAACATCGTGGTTCTGGAGGGCAAATGAACGCGTCCACAGATCAAGCGAGAGAGTCTGAGACTGTGCAAATTGCGCAGCGTGCCCGGAAAGCGGCGCTGGTGCTGGCCAAGCTGTCGCACGAAACTCGGTGCGCAGCTTTACTAAAGTGTGCGGATGTCTTGTATCAGCGGCGAGCGGAAATCCTTGCTGCAAATAAACAGGACACCGACGCCGCGCAACGCGCCATTGAGGAAGGCAGGATGACGCAGGCGATGTATCAGCGGTTGCAGACGGATGACAAAGGTGTCGGGGAGATGGCCACCCGCGTGCGAGATGTAGCACTTCTACCCGACCCATTGGGCCGCCAACTGGCAGCCACCGAACTGGATGATGACCTCATACTCTACAAGGTCTCATGCCCGCTTGGTGTTATTGCCGTCATCTTTGAATCCCGCCCGGACGTCGTACCGCAGGTCGCCGCGCTCTCGCTGAAATCCGGCAATGCTCTCTTACTTAAAGGTGGTAGCGAAGCCGCCTGCACGAATGAAACCTTGGTATCGATCTGGCGTGACGCGCTGACTCATTTTTCGGAAATACCCTCGGATGCCATCAGTCTTTTGCGCACCCGCCAAGATGTAGCTGAACTGTTGACGCTGGATGAAGAGATTGATCTAGTGATCCCGCGCGGATCACGCGATTTCATTCGGCACATTGCCGAGCGCAGCCGCATTCCGGTGCTGGGGCATGGTGAAGGTATTTGCCACGTGTATGTCGATCAGTACGCGGACCTGGAAAAGGCCCTCGCCGTCGCTTTTGACTCAAAGGTGCAATATCCGGCGGCCTGCAATGCGATGGAGACACTACTCGTGCACCAGGACATTGCCGCAGATTTCCTGCCGCCGATGGTGGCAAAATTCCGAGAGGCGAAAGTGCAACTGCATGGCTGCCCGCGCACCATGGCGCTCGATCAAACAGATTGCGTTGTTTCCGCTGACGAGCAAGATTGGTCCACGGAATACTCGGACCTGGTTCTCTCCATCAAAGTCGTCGGCAGCGCAGACGAGGCCATCTCTCACATAGAGCGGTATGGCTCGGGTCACACGGAAGCCATCGTGACCGAAGATCGCTGGGTGGCGCAGGAGTTCATGGCAAGTGTCGACGCCGCCGGCGTCTATCACAATGCGTCAACTCGGTTCGCCGACGGGTTTCGTTATGGTTTCGGGGCTGAGGTGGGAATTAGCACTGGTAAGTTACACGCGCGCGGGCCCGTAGGACTTGAGGGCCTGACCACCTATAAATATCAACTGTTCGGCAACGGTCAAACTGTAGCGAGTTATAGCCACGGCGAGCGCTCATTCAAGCATCGTTCGAGAATGACAGATCAAAAGCCGGAACCCTTCTTATCATGAACGAAAAACAATCAGATTCACAGATAGAGCGAGACAAACTTTCTGCCACGCGGCTTTCCTTCATCGGTTGTGGAGTGATGGCCGAGAGTATTATTGCCGGATTGCTCAGACACGATCTGGTGAAGCCTTCGCAAATTGCTGGTAGTCATCCGCGACCCGATCGTCGGCAAGAACTACAGGAGCGTTATGGCATTCGAGTATTTGAAAACAACCGCCAGGCAGCAGAGTCAACGGAGAACGTTGCGGGTGATTCGATCGTGATTCTGACGGTTAAGCCCCAGCGTCTGGGCCGTGTATTGGCCGACCTGAAGGGAGCGCTCCGAAAAGAGCAACTATTACTATCGATCGTAGCGGGCGCACGAATCGAAACGATTGCCCGAGAACTTAACTGTGAGGCTATTGTGCGCGCGATGCCGAATACGCCCGCACAAATCAGCCGGGGGATGACTGTCTGGACGGCCACACCGGAAGTCAGCGAGGCCCAGGAAGGAAAGGTTCAGGCGATGCTCGGAGCCCTGGGCCATGAAATGCGCGTTGAAACTGAGAATATGATCGATATGGCGACGGCCCTCAGTGCCACTGGGCCGGCTTACATATTTCTGGTGATGGAAGCCATGATCGATGCCGGAGTTCATTTGGGTTTCTCGCGACACATCGCCGAGGAATTAGTCCTGGAAACAATGCTCGGTTCAGTCCTCTTTGCGAAGGAGTCCCAAAAACATCCGGCCGAGCTCCGCAACATGGTCACGTCACCAGGCGGCACTTCCGCTGAGGCCATTTACCAGATGGAGAAAGGCGGTCTGCGGACGGTGCTGTCAAAAGCAATCTGGGCTGCCTATCAGCGGGCGATAAAATTTGGCAAGTGAATAGTCAAGCGAAGAGGTCAAGTTTTCTGAAAAGAGACTAAACCCAACTAGAGACGAAGTGACCACGGGAACTCGCGCAACGACCACCTGGCTGCCGAAATTGCTGTTCGTGGATGGACAGTTTCTTCCTGCGCGAGCATTGGTGTGCGATTCCCATGGCAAAGTGCAAGGAATTATTCCCGCTGACGAATCCACTGGAGACGTCAGGTTATTGAGAAACCGTGCGCTCTTGCCCGGGCTCGTTAACGCTCACTCGCACGCTTTTCAGCGCGTCATTCGTGGCCGCACGGAATATCGCACACACGAGCGCGATTCGTTTTGGACGTGGCGAGAGATGATGTATCGCGCCGCCGAGAGGTTATCGCCCGAAGATATCTACGATGCTTCGCGCATGGCCTTTCTGGAGATGGCGGCAAGTGGCATCACGGGAGTAGGAGAGTTTCATTATCTCCATAATTCGCCGGAGGGTAACGCTTACGACGATACGAACCTGCTCAGCAAACAGGTAGTACGGGCCGCACTCGATGTCGGCTTGCGCATTTGCTTGTTGCGAGTGGCGTACGCACGCTCAGGTTATCAGCAGCCGCCGAACCCGAGGCAACGTCGCTTTATCGAAGTAGACCCGCAGATTTATCTCAAAAACACTGAAGAACTGCGCGATCACTTATTCCGCGAATACCGGGATTTCGCTTGGCTGGGAGTGGCGCCGCACAGTGTGCGCGCTGCTCCTCTTGACTATCTGCGTGAGGTTAATGCCTGGACCGT
>WNGE01002282.1_pt1 | contig 29423 bp, 20 predicted proteins | sample 5400651 | NCBI WGS metagenome assembly WNGE01 (sample SAMN13153370, study PRJNA577476) | soil metagenome | isolation source: 60 cm soil or saprolite under grassland replicate 2 | place: USA:California | collected 2016-06-15
GGATAACACGGTCAAGCTGTGGGACGTGGAGAACGGTGCTCTGCTCTGGTCGGACCTGCAAACAAGTAGTATTCCTAGTGTGGCCTTTGCCCCCGATGGAAGCCTGCTTGCCATGAGTGGGGAAAATGTTGCCCAGATCAATCTCTGGGACCTGCGGAGTTATACCCTACGTGAGACTCTCTCGCATCCCGGCCCGGTCTCTGCGATCGCCTGGAGTCCGAAAGGGCGGCTGTTTGCCAGTGGTGACTTCTATGGAGTCATTCGGGTATGGGAACAGCACAGAGCAGAGCCAACCACCTGCATCCAGGCCTTCTCAGGGCATACGGACTGGGTCATGGGACTGGCTTTTGCTCCTGACGGCAGCCTGCTTGCCAGCGGGAGTAGGGATGGCACGGTCAAGCTGTGGATTGTCGCAGGGGGACGTTTGCATCGGACACTAACCGGACATACGGACGGGATGAATCGTGTGGTTTGGAGTCCCGATGGGCGCACGCTGGCCAGTGGGAGCCGTGACACCACAATTCGGCTCTGGGATATCGTTGAGGGGAGATCCCGATCAGTGCTGCAGGGACATAGATCCCGATCAGTGCTGCAGGGACATACTGCTGAGGTGTATGGCCTGGCCTTCACCCCCAACAGCCGCAGCCTGCTCAGTGGAAGTGACGACGGCACTTTGCGTCTGTGGGATGTCGAAAGTGCGCAGTGCTTGCGCATTATACGCGGCTATGTGTCTTCCCTCTTTGGCATCGACTGGAGTCCAGATGGCACCGAGCTCGCCAGCGGAGGTTCGGATGCGCTGGTCACCGTCTGGAATGTAACCGATGTGACACGACCCAAGGTGTTGCGTGGACATCGCGGGGTCGTCTCTGGAGTGGGATGGAGCCCCAATGGGAGTTTGCTGGCTAGTAGTGGATGGGATAATACTATCTGGTTGTGGGATCCCACGTCTGGTGCCCGTGTAAAGAGGCAACAGGACACCGAGCATCCGGATACGGTCTTTTTCGGAATGGCGTGGAGTCCGGACGGGCAACAATTAGCCTGCGGAACCAATCTGCAGGGCGTGCACGTGTGGAAGGTGACGACGGGTTCCCGCAGGTGGGTCGGGCATCGGTTGCCGACCAGGATACGTCGCGTAGCCTGGAGTCCGGACGGCATGCGGCTAGTCGGTGCTGGCGATGATGGCATCGTCTATGTGTGGAACGCCTCGGATGGCATAGAGCTGCTGCGGCTGGCAGGACATCATGGGGCTGTCAGGAGTGTGGCATGGGGCCCCGATGGTAGGCTGCTGGCCTCTGGTGGTGGCAGAGAAGGCGGGGAGATCTTCGTGTGGGAGGCGTACAGCGGGGAGCGGGTGCAAGCCCTGGCGGAGCATCCAGGAGTGGCCTTTGCGGTGGCTTGGAGTCTGCGTGGGGAGATGCTGGTCAGTGGAGGCAGTGACGGTATGCTCCGCTGGTGGGAGATCCAGAGCGGGGAGTGTATGCAGGTGCGAGAGGCACATCAGGGGATCGTGCAGGCTCTCAAGGTCAGCCCCGATGGAAGCATGCTGGCCAGTTGCGGCGATGACGGGGCCATCCACATCTGGGAACTCGAGCGTGGCGAGCATCTGCGCACCCTGCGGCGGGATCGCCCCTACGAGCGGCTCAATATTACCGGCATCCGCGGGTTGACCCAGGCCGAGATCGCCACCTTACGTGCTCTGGGGGCAGTGGAGGACGAGGTGGATGAGCAGAGCAGCCGCACCGAGCAGGCAGCCGAGCTCTAGCCGCCGTGGCTTGCTGGCCCACCAGCAGCGCGGGCGCGCCTTTGGCACTGCGGGGGAGTGAGGCCGATCCAACCGGGTTCCACCTGGATGCAGCTCAGCATGCTTGGCAAAACGACGCTTGCTCAAGTGATCTGGTCAGGCTCGGCTGTGGGGACACCCACGCTCAATCTAGCGGTCAAGGACCAGGGGTGGTGGTGAGGGTCGTCTTCGAAGAGGGGTGTCCCGGTTGCAAGAGTGGCGTCTGGCTCACTCTTGGTCCTAAAACCTGCTCAATCGTCATCAAAATTACCACTTATCTCATCCTGGTCTTGATCAAGTATGTATGATCGCATACCGTGCCCTCTGTGAAAAAAAGAACTACAAAAGAAATCAGATTTTTCTCGTTGAAAATGGGCAGGAAGTTGTATTTACCGCTCAACACGCCAAAATTGGCAAGAAAATTGAAGTGAAAAATGCCTACGTCGATGAAGTATCGGGGGAGGAACTGGAAGGTTATGTTATCCGTGATCGTGAACGGTTAGCACAGGAGGGAGTCGTGATCCTATTCGTAGAAATTAACGCTTCTACCTGTCAATTAGCGAGGAAACCCGACATCATTATGCGGGGTACCGCATTGCCTGAATCAACAAAAGACCTGACGAAATTCTTACACAAGGACATAGCAAGAGCGCTTTCCAATCAAAAAGGCAATGTCACAAACCGAGTATACATCAGGAGAATAATCGGTGACGTTGCCGAACGTTCTATTTTCAATACATTCCAGAGCCGACCTCTTGTCCTTACCGTCGTGATTGAGGTATAACAGAGATGAGAGGACTATTCGTCCACCACACGCAGGACAATCTTGCCACGTGTGTGCCCTTTCGATCCTTGCTCGTACGCCTGCCGTGCCTCGGAAAGGGGCAGCACCGTCTCGACGATCGGTCGAATGTGTCCTGCGTCAATCAATGTGCCAATCTGGATCAATTGCTCTCGGTTAGGTTCAACCACAAACCAGGCAAAGCGTGCATCATGTCCCTGTGCCACCTCAGCAGCGGGACGCGGACTGACCACAGAGACCAGCACGCCTCCAGGTTTCACCACTTGCCAGGAGCGCTGCAAGGAGTCGCCACCCACCAGATCGAAGATGACGTCGACACTCTGAACCACATCCTCGAAGCGCGTGGTGGTATAGTCGATGACCTCAGTGGCTCCCAGCTCGAACAGGAAGTCGCGATTGCGCGCTGAAGCGTTCGCGATAACATGCGCACCGCCATGCCGGGCCAGTTGGACGGCAAAGACTCCCACACCTCCTGCTGCGCCGTGGATCAAGACGGTTTGTCCTGCAACGAGCTTCGCATATTCAAAGAGGCCTTGCCAGGCCGTCAACGCCGAGAGCGGAACGGCGGCGGCCTGCACATGGTCGAGCGTGCCAGGTTTGGGAGCCAGTTCGCTTGGCAGAGCAATAGTATATTCTGCCTCGGCCCCATCGTAGCAGTAGTCCAGCATGGCATAGACCTCGGAACCAGGAACGAGCGTCGTGACACCATGACCGACCTCTTCTACCACTCCAGAAAGGTCACGTCCAGGTATCGGCAGTGCGCGCGGGTTTCCCGCCTTGGTCTGATACGTCGCATCCCATTTCAGCTCGTTGGCAATCACCCCCGTCGCGTAGACGCGCACCAGCACCTCTCCTAGACCTGGATGGGGTTGGGGTGCGTCTTCGTGGACGAGGTGATCTGGACCGCCTCGGCCATGCAGACGGACTGCTTTCATGTCCTTGTCTCCCTTCTGCGCATCTCGACCGGTTGGTCATGATGCTACCAGGCTCACTCACATGAGCCAGTAGATTCGTTCACGGTTCCGGCTCTCCATTCCCTCCTAGCGGCTCTTCAGCTGCTTCATGATGAAGGCGAACGCTGTCTCAGCCACCTCACGCCAGCCGTGGTCAATGGTCAGGGAGTGCCCGCGATGAGGCATTTCGTGGAACTCCGTGACAGTGGGATTGTGTTGCTGCAACTTGTACTCAGCTGTGACGCAGATTCCAGCTTGCGGCAGTGTTTATGTGTGATATTTTCTCGCTAGCACTGCCTTTGCGCCCTTACAGCTTAGTCGGAGAACGTGAAGAAAAGCGTTGGGAACTGCATAAAAGAGATCAACATGAGAATCTGGAAATGTACCTTGCTATGAAGTCCAGGGTTTCTCGTTCCCCCGTTCTTTATAACGGTCTAACACACGGTTTTTTTCACTTTCAACATCCATCATATAAGTAAGTGAAAAGCAGAAATACTCCTCTGCTTGCAATCGGGCGATAAAAAGGATGAAGAGCATGTCATACATGCAACAGAAGAAACAAAGCGCCCGGTAGGAAACAGGGTCTTTTATTGGCATAATGAATAGTACAATCGAGGAAACAGATGCATCATTCGGCTTCAAATGACGCTGAGGAAGTGGTAGTTCCAGGCGTGACTGCCCTCATCGGAATCCTGGTGACCGGCCTGCTCTATCTGGTCCTTCCAGCAAATTTGGTCATCGGTCCAAACTGGCTCCTGCTGGTTGTGGAAGTGGTGTTTGTGGTTCCACTCGCCGTCGACGTCTTGACGGCATGGAACCTCTCTCACAAGGTCAGGCGTTTGCTTGTGCTGGTACCTCTCGGTGTGAGCACATTGGCACTCATTGTTGGGGTTGCACTCCTCATTCTCTCGTTGCCAACAGATACACACGCGACCAATTTATTACGAACTGCGGCCCTGCTGTGGGCTTTCAATATCCTTGTCTTCGCCTTGTGGTATTGGGAAGTTGACGGTGGAGGACCATGGAAGCGTCATCTCGCCGGGTATCGCGCCGCAGATTTTATGTTTCCACAACAAGCAACTGGAGAGCATTGGGCACCGCATTTTCTTGATTATCTCTTCGTTGCCTTTACCGGGGCAACCGCGCTGAGCCCTGCTGATACGTATCCACTGACGAGACTGGCGAAGATGCTCATGATGTGCGAAGCGTTGCTTTCACTCACAGTCGCAGCGATACTGATCGCCCGGGCAGTCAATGTACTCGGGAGTTGAAACAGGTCGTCAATTACTACCCATCACAGCGTTTGTTGACGCAGGTTTTTTGCCACACCGATCTATTAGAAGAAAGGAAAGGTATGAGTGCTATACTATTGTCCCTATCGACGTTCTTCTCGACGTTAATAGGCGGCCTGTTCGGGCTACGCTATCGCGATCATCTCAATCTGATTATGGGTTTTACGGCGGGTGTGCTGGTCGGCCTGGTATCCTTCGATCTGTTACCCGAGATTTTTCGGCTCGTCTACTCGCTGCATCTGGATAGCACGGGTCCCATGCTGGCACTGATGGGCGGCTTTCTCCTGTTTCACATCGTCGAGAAGTCCATACTCATTCATTTCTCCCATGAAGAGCAGTACGCTGTACATCAGCACCCGCTGGTGGGTATGCTCTCGGCGGTTGCGCTGACCGGCCATAGCTTTCTGGATGGCGTCGGCATAGGGCTTGGCTTTCAGGTGAGTGCAGCCGTTGGACTGATTGTTTCAATTGCCGTCATCTCACACGACTTCTCCGACGGTCTCAACACCGTCACATTGATGATTGTCAATAAGAATACATCTCGTCGCTCCTTCCTGTTGTTGTTGGCTGATGCGGCAGCGCCTGTGGCTGGTGCGATCTCCACCTTGTTTTTTACGATTCCCACCGTTGGTTTGCCGTACTACCTGGGCTTCTTTGCTGGCTTTCTGCTCTATATTGGGGCAAGCGATATCTTGCCCCAAGCACATAGCACCAAGAGTACCGTTCTCACCCTGACACTCACAGTGCTGGGTGTCGTTTTCGCTTTTGTGGTCACACGCTTCGTCTAAGCGAGGAGGAGCCTGGAGCGATAGACGCACTTCATTCGGTTTTACGATGTAGCCTACGCTTTTCTTTACGCCTTATAGGTATGCTATGCGAAGGTTTAGGTTATGTTGGCGTCCCTGTTCCAATGGAGTAGGGACAAGCAGCTGCTACGCTCGACGAGAGCAGCTATAAAAAGGAGCTTCTCTATGCAATGGGTTGTTGCGACAGCCTCGTTTTTAGCCTCCGCCGTAGAGTTTGTGGAGGCGTTTACCATCGTTCTGGTCGTCGGCGTAACGGTCAACTGGCGAAGCGCGCTTCTTGGCGCTTTGGCCGCCGCAGCGACACTTGCCCTGCTGGTGGCTACTCTGGGGACCGCACTTGTCCAATGGGTTCCTATTGATGCGCTTCGCATAGTCATCGGTACGCTTCTCCTCCTCTTTGGTTTGAAGTGGTTGAAGAACGCGATCATGCGCTATGCCGGTTTGAAAGCAATCCACGATGAGCAGGCCATTTACGAGGAAACCCGGGCTGAACTCCGTGCTCGCGGTGAGGTCGAAGCTTCTTCGCCTCGTTTCGACCTCTTCGGGTTTCTACTCTCATACAAGTCGGTTTTGCTTGAAGGACTCGAAGTGGCGTTCATCGTGATCACTTTTGGGCTGAGCGCGGCTTCAAGCACCGTTTCGCGCTCCAGCGGCATTGCTTCTGCTGCACTCGGTGCGCTCGCAGCTGGTGTGTTGGTCATTCTGGTGGGTGCCTTCGTGCGTGTACCGCTGGCACGGGTGCCTGAAAACACACTGAAGTTTATCGTGGGGATTATGCTGACGACCTTCGGCACCTTCTGGCTGGCCGAGGGATTCAACTACCAGTGGCCGCTGTCGGATGCCTTTCTCCTGATCCTCGTTGCCATCTACCTGGGCGCATCTTTCTTGCTCGTCTCCTGGCTAAAACAGGTGAAAAAGCAACAGCAAACGCAGGCGATGGAGAATCAACCAGCCCCCACTACCGTACAATCAAAGGAGGTTACTCAGTGAAGGTCATTAAAGCCATCTACAATTTTATCGTTGGTGATATGGTCATCCTGATAGGCATCACGTTGGCGGTGATTATCCTGGCGCTCATTAATAATGTCCCTGCCCTGGCTCCCATCAGGGGCTTATCGGGTCCGTTTCTGGTCATAGCTGTGCTCGCAAGTCTCGTCGCCACACTGAGCAGGGAGGCGTTTTCCCCCACTCGCTAGCTGGCAGAGGATATAGAGACTTGAGCACCTATGATGTCGACTCTTCAAGTGACGATTCCCCCAGCGATGTGGACGGAACAGATGGATGCGTAATCCTGATCAATCATCGCATGAGTGAGGGGATCAATACCTATAAAGCATAGCGTCCTTCCGGTGGGGAGCCGGGTTCGCGTGACAAGTTATGGCCCTTTCCGGGAGCTACATGAGACAATCCAGGAGGTCAATTCGATTGACGACGATTGGCAAGACCCCGTTTGTTTCTACCTGATCGCCCTTGAAGGGGCAACGATTCTGACGCCAGTGTGGTTTGAATACGACCAGATTGAATTGATTGGTTTCCCCGCCGAAACGATTAAACCACCAAACGAACTCACGAGCGATGAGTCTTTAGGTCTTTCGCATTGCCGGAAGCACGAGAGGGGACTTGCTCTTAACTTCCAGATGGAGGATAGCCCCTATGGCAGTTCTAGTCCCAGTTGTGCAAGTATTTCCTCCAGGACATCAGGCGTGAAATCAGATGTAATCTCGGTAATTGTATTGCCGGTGCCAAGGAATCCCAGGTGCCTGTATGGTAGGGCAATCTTCCTTCCTGTTGCGGGAATAATGGGCAGTGTTGGCAGAATCAAATCTCCCGTCTGTGTCCCAGTAACGGCGGTGACTAAGAGCACGCTCCAACCCTGATCCGCCTCACGCTCTTCATGCAAGATATGGCCGTTGAATGACAAGTCCGGGAAAGCCATCGTGAGCGAGTTCACAAAAGAGAGCAACTGCGCTTTGCCCTCAGTTTGAGGGAGAATTTGCCGGCAGATAAGATCATCCGAAAGGTAGGAAGCGAAAGCGTTGACATTTTTCTCTTCTAATGCCTTTATGGCAGCCTGCACGATAGCCTTGGGGTCCATTGACTGCATTCCTTTCTTTAAAACTTAGCTTGGGGTTCGCGTTGAACTTCTCAATTGTGGCCTGAGCCATCAAGGATGACGTGACGATGACTGACCCGATCGGCAAATGGCTAGTTCAATCATTGCGAGATTCCAAGCATCTTGAAACGCGGGTTTCTTTTTGATGAGACGGTCAACTTTTGGTTGCAGCGCAAAATAGCGCCATGGATCTAGAACGATTCTTCCAGCCGAGATGTCACGGTACTCAATTGTTCTTCGGTGATGATTGCATCGGTTAAGCGTCTCCAGTTCAAGTTTGCTCCGTTCAAGTTCGCCGACATTAAATTCGCTCCGCTCAGGTCTGCCCCTGTGAGATCGGCATTGACAAGATTTGCACCACGCAGATCGCAAAATTCAAGTTTGGCCTCGATCATCTTTGCTCCCGAGAGATCGGCATTGGCTAGATTGGCTCCGTTTAAATTGGCCTCGATGAGGTCGGACGAGCTTAGATTGGCATTGTGAAGATTGGCCTCTCTCAAATTAGCCGTGCTGAGATTGTAATTGCGGAGATCGACTCCCCTCAGATCAGCGCCGTGCAGTTCGGGCACTGTGGCGGGATGTGATCGCCTCCAGGCATTCCAGGTAGCCGCCGGGCCTTTCTTCAAAAGCTCCAGGTGTTGCTGGTTTAAAAACATGATCATTCCTCCTTCTGCTGGATTCTTATTGAAAACATATGTATGAAAAGTTCCGATACCTCATGATGACGTTAATCAAGCTTCCTCGCGGTATTAGTTTCCGAGATTCTGGCGCCACCCGTCGCAGCTTGTGCGAGTGTGTTGGAGACGGCCTGGTCAAAGTTCGCGAGGTTTGGTGTGCCGAGACCTGTTGCGTAGTCCCAGCCTGGCGTCGCTGGATAATATAGATTATCGCCCTTTGTGACGTCGAAGTAGGCATTCCCGCTGGCCTGATTGTCTGCAGCATAATACAACTGTGGTGCATACCCAAAGGTGTTCATGTGCTGGATCGTGTCTTCATTCACCAGCGCCTGGCCGGTGGCCCAGATTGGTGCAGCGGCGCTTGTTCCACCCACGTCTCCCCATTGTCCCTGGAAGTAGACGGCGAGATGATCCGCGACCGCTGACAGGTCTGGCAGTTGACGTGCGTTTTGCGAGTATTTGTTATTGACTCCGTTTGCCTTTTGCCAGTCCGGGCGATGAAACATGCTGCTATTTCCACCGCCGCTGCCCCAGCTATTTTTACACTTAAAAATGTTCGGAAATTCCGACCACACCACCTCATTTGTGCGGTTGTGCTGGTCGTTGACGGACAGATCGGTGCCCCCAACAGCCACTGCCCACGGATCACTAGCGGGAAAACTTACCGAGAGGTCTCCGTACGTCTCGTCGGCAAATGCTGCGCAATCACCGCTGGCGACGAAGACCGTCATATGCTCCACCTTTGTCAGTTGCTCGAGGCTGCTATCAAGGGCACGCACGTCGTTGGATGAGATATCCCCTTCGTCTATTCCCAGGCTGACACTCACAACGCTGCCCGCATTGGCGTTGTTTGTGTTCGTATCGATCATTTTCTGCAATGCATCGTTTACCTGCGTCCAGGGATCATCACCCGCGTTCCCATCCGTCTGGTAGACGACGATAGAGGCCGCCGGTGCCAGTCCTGCAGCCATTTGTATATCCAGCGTCGATTCACCCTCTACATCCGACGGGCCACCATCGATGTTGACGACTGAGAGATGCCCCTTGAAATGAATACAGCCAAGATAGTTCTGAATATCATCCTGGTACGAGCCATCGGTCTCCACGAGGTTGATGGTCATATTTTCACCGTGCAGGCCTCGCTGCCAGAGTGTGTTGTACCCGTAGGTCCCGGCAACATCCGCTGGTGTCAGCGTCTGATTATCGGCGCTACAATCAAGCGCTGCATGCTGAGATACACGTGATCCTTGTGGATAGCTGAAATGGAGCGCGTGTATGGGAGGCTTGCTGTAATTATCCAATCCTGTGACGGCAGCAATGGAATTGGCTAAGAAGGTAGGGACTTTGGGCGGTGTCGTGGGTGCATAGAATGTACGGTTCTTGTACTGGTGAAGAACGAACTTTGTTTGCAGCAATCTGGCAACGGTTCCTGCCTTCGCGTCAACGGACAGATAGGTCCGTAATTTGCTCAGCTGCAGGACGAGCCCTTTTGCGTTGAAGAAGTCTTTGATCTTTTGATAGGTGGCGTCGTCAATACCGAGACGCCTGGCAAATTGCTCCAGGTTGGAGGACTGCCCAGGTTGGAGTGGCCGTTGACCGACAATGTTAAGCACCTGGGGGTCAACTTTGAAGGTGATGCCAATGTGCAACTTTGTCGTGTCGGGCAACGGGCCCTTGACGGGCGATTGCAGCGCCGCAGCAGGGATGCCCAGGTTGAGCGACGTATATTGAGGAGGTGCGGGCTGATTACAACTGACCAGTGTCGCGAGCGGAAGGAGCAGGGTGAGGAACAGCGCACAGAGATACACGAGCTGAACGCGATAAGCTTTTCGTAATACCTTCATAACATAACCCTCAGAACTTTCTCTGGGATACAACCCAGTACTTCATCAAACTGTGAAGTGCCTCTGCGTACGCTGATCGCAATTGGATGAATGAGGCACAGGCGGGTTCTGGATCAGCAAGACAGAACCCGGCCGACTTCAGGCGTGTATATGCTTCCTCAAAGCTTAATCTTGCAGTCCCGTCCTGTGCTTGCGCGGGCGAGATTTTGAAGTAGTCTTTGAGATCATTCACCAGTTGGCAACCACTCCTGTACAAGAGGTGTGCGGGTCCCGCCGGCCCATCTTCGATACAGCTCATGATCAGTGTTGCAGCATCGAGGAGGGCCCCGAGCGCGCTGACCCAGGATTCGGAGGGGCGCATTGAGCGAAAGTAGGGCAGTACGGGATAGGAAAGAGAGCCGATCAGGACCTCGGTTGACCACTCTTCCCACTCTGTCAAAAATCCTGGTAGGTCCTCCAGCATCTTCAAGCGAGCAAAGGTTTCCAGTAAGATCACTCCAGAAGGGGGTGATCCAGCGCGATTGTGCAGCATCGTGACCAGGACCTCGCGGTGTCCGAGTGAGCTATAGAGAGAAAAGAACATGCTAATCACGCTGCTTGCGAGGACGATGCCCGATGCACCGGCGCAGAGCGCGAGGATGCGCGTGATTCCTCCTATGGCCACGATATCACCAAATCCGAGCGTCAATAGCGAAGTCCCGGCAAAGTACAGGGCGGTTCCCAGGTCGTGCAGCCGGGGCTGAAGCTCGCTCTGGAGGGCCAGAAAGAGCAGCCCATAGCCGAAGATGAGTGCTATTCCCCACACGAGTAAAAGCACGACGACCGTCAGAGGTGCATAGATGCCTAAACAAGCTGCACGATATTTCGCTGAGGGCAAGCGGAGCGCGATCCATTTCCACAGAGGCCACATTCCATTCAATAGGAAAGGAGCCAGGCGAAGCGATCTTCGCGTGGGACGCGGAACCACGACCGCTTGGAAGATATCAACAAGGGTTGAGACAACAATGATGCCGCCAAGCATAAGTTCAATGGTCCGCATACAATCCCCTTTATGCTCCCTCTTTCCCACCGCTGGCTGCCAAAACATCGTGGTGTATATGATGAAGCTTCTGCTCGATATCCCGAATATTTTCGGTTATCGTACTCAGTTCCAATTCCGTTTTGACGTTCACCTGGTAGTCCAGGTCCGCCTTGATGCGGTCTTTGGCAGCCTGCCTATTCTGGCTGATCAGGACAAAAATGGAAAGAAAGATGGCCTCAAGTGACACGGCCATGGTGAGAAACTGAAAGGGGAAGGGATCGAAGTGCCAAATCGTCGGCCCCAGGGTGTTCACCAAAATCCAGACGACAAAGACCGTAAGGTTCAGGAGCAGGAATGCCAGCGTACCACTAAAATCGGCGATGAGATCGGCAACCCGCTGCCCGAGTGAAATGTTTTCTTCGCTCTCCTCGTTCGCGTTGCGGCTGACGCGCGTGCGCAAGATGTTGTCGGTGTCTTTGAGCCTCTGATCCAGTTCCACCAAAAGGTCGATAGCGGTATCAGGCCGCCGGCGCAAAAAGTCAAAGAACGCTTCCTGGCTTAATTCGAGTGTGACTAGCTCTCCAGAGGTAGTGGCGCTAGCCGAACGGGTCTTTTCAGAGTGCATGAACAAATTACCGTAGACCTTCCCAGGTCCCAACACCTCCAGCACCACCTTCTTCCCATCGGTGTCGGTGAGCCAGACCTCCAGTTCACCCTGTTCAACAATAAAGAAGGAAGCTTCTGGGTCATTGGCTGCCATGACGACCTGACCAGGCTGAAAGCTCCGCTCCCTCATGATCGCACGAAGCTGCCTGCGCTCTTCGTCATCCATAGTGGAGAAGAGCGGTATCTCTGCAAGGAGTTGTGTTGTATTGCTACTCATACTATCAATCCATCCTTTGTCTAGCGGGTAACGAGTTGGCCGATCAAAAAGCCTGCCAATGCAGCAGCAGTTGCGATACCCAGTGTTTCTAGTGCAGTGAGCACAACGTTTCTGAGAGCATTATATATGCATCTCCCTCTTTTGAATGTAGGTACTTTGCTTCATAGAGCATGCATAAGGTATATTACCTGTCATGAGGGTACCTTTCGCGCGTGAAGAAATGCGTTTGCCGGAGCGTAAAAAATTTCTGTTCTCGACTTGAGTGGGGCAAGAAACGCATATTACAAAAGACTTCTGAGTTTTTTTATGCTTCTAACCACGCTTTTTGCTACGCACTGCGAATAGTATAGAGGTATCGTTACCTATGGCTCTCTTGGCATCAAAATTTCATGCTCGTTGTCTATTTCCGTGAGAGACCTCGAGCAATATCCCACGTTCTGCTTTTTACCTTTGCAAACAAGAAAGCGAGGTGTCCACGTTGAATATGCGTGATCGAACAGATGTCAAGTCCAAGAGATTCTCCAGAGTGTCTCTCCTACGCCTGGTGGGGATAACTCTGCTGGGTATATTGACATTGCAGGTCCTGACAGCGGCAGTCCTCCTCGTCATTGCCACGTTAGGAAAACGGCGTAAACATGAGGTGAGCTTTCCTCATGAACCATTCAAGGAAGTGCAGGTTGGCGAGAATGTCCTCAAACTGTACTCCTACGGACGTGAGCTGTTTGATGCGATGCTGGAGGCAATCGATACGGCACAGGAGAGTATTTATCTCGAGACGTACATCTGGAAAGATGATGCGGTTGGCCAGGAATTTCAAGAGCATCTCGCGCGCAAAGCCGAGGAGGGGGTTGAGGTCTATGTCATCTTTGACAGCTTTGGCAATCTCGTTGTCCCACGTTCCTTCAAGTCGTCCTTTCATCCGGCTATTCATGTGCTGGAATACCGTGCCATGCGTCGTCCCTGGCAACTGCTGGATCCGCGTCGTTATTCCCTGGATCATCGCAAGTTGTTGATAGTCGATGGGACTATCAGCTTCATTGGGGGCTATAACCTTGGTGCGCTGTATGCGACTGACTGGCGTGACACACATCTCAGATTGAGCGGTCCAGGAGCGGCGGAACTCGCGCGAGCATTCATCGGTTTCTGGAATCGCTTCTGTTCACCAAATGAGCAGATCACGCAGCGGTATCACCACAAGTTCGACGCTCTCATTACTGTCAGCCAGAACCAAGCGATGCGTGCGTCATTTCCTATTCGCGATATGTACATTGCGGCAATCGATGAGGCAGAGCAATCGATTTTGCTCACCACCGCTTACTTCGTCCCGGATCACATGCTGCTGGATGCACTGAAGGCCGCTGTCAGTCGTGGAGTGGATGTGCGTGTGCTTATCCCATGGGAATCCAACCATGTGGTGGCCGACTGGATTGCGCATAGCTACTTTACGTATTGCCTGCAAGGCGGAATTCGGATCTTTGGCTACCGGTATACCATGCTGCATGCGAAGACCTGCACCATTGATGGGCAGTGGTCAACTGTCGGAACGTGCAATCTCGATCGCTTAAGCCTGGTTGGGAACTATGAGATCAATGTCGCGGTCTATAGTGCAGAGTTTGCCCGCCAGATGTCCGCACTCTTCGCAGAAGATACGGCCGAGAGGTTCGAGTTGACCATGGAGCAGTGGAAGAGCCGACCGTGGTTTAACAAGGTGAGCGAGCGCATCCTGGCTCCCCTGCGTTTCTTGATGTGAGGTGCTGGCTCTCTCACAAGAACAATCACGACGAACTGCTAAGCTCGTACAGTTCTAGCCAGCCATTGCGAAGTGCTGCAAGCACAATCTACTAGGAAGGCAAAGGCGCCGCCACGGTTTTACATTAGATTACCAGGTGCAGCAGAAACGCTTATCCGGCCAGCAGGCCGTGCCGATGGGAAACCCTCTCCGCCTTAATTTTGCGTTGCCAGCACACCATGCTTTATACGACAATTGCCACACCTTATCCATGCAGAACACGCGCTCTTTCTCCATCTCGTGGAGAATTACCTGAGCCTGGAATTAGAAGAGCAGCTGCAGTCTAACATGTCTGCTTGTCACGATGGTCTTCTTGGGGATCATCCGACGTCCGTCGGTTCTGCTGAGATTATTTATGCATTTTTCTAGTATTATTAGAACGCGGGTTCTATAGCCTCGTCGTCTCCTCCCTGCGTCGGCTCTCTTGTCTCTGCTTTCTCACACACGCTCTTGAGTGATGCCTTGCTGATTCCTCCCCTGCATACGAACTCAGCACTAATGGGCCTTCAGCTCTTCCTTGTCTCTCATCATCCTCGAATAGCTAGACCAAGGAGCCAGCACAGGTGTTCGCTCCCTGTTCGTGGTGACTGCCTGATGTGGATTCTTGCAAGTATTGTGCTAAGATACATGCAAAATAGGCCACAGGGAAAAGACGTAATCAAAGTCGTCCTTCCGATTCAGACCTGTCAAAGATCTAGAGGCCATCGACTTCGACGTTTCGACACCAATCGCACTCGGTAGCGGTGCTGACTCCCCGCTAACATCTCTTGCACGAAACCCTGTTCGATCAGATCGACTAGCAGGGCGCGAGTGGAGGGCTCGTCTTGCCCAATGTGAGCCGCCACCTCTGCCAGCTCGCTCTCGCCCTGCTCTATCAGGTAGTCCATAATAGGACGCAAGTCCTCGGGTAATGCCAGCACATCAGCCATCGTTCGCTCTGGCAGGTTGTCACGTCGATCCTGCTCAGGCTGCCACGAGTCAAACACACTCATCCTGTTTGCCTCTCCTCCCGCGCTTTCCCCTGGGATGTATCTCAAGCTGCACTCAGTATCTGCGCAGCTATCTCCCGCACTCCCTGGCTGTAAGGATGCTCGGGGTACTTCAGGCTGAAGAGGCCAGCGCTGCCCAATTCCATCATTTCCTCCGAGACTGGCAATATTGCGGCGACGGGTGCATGGTAGGCTGCTTGCACCTGTTGCCTCAGACTCTCAAAATCCAGCTTAGGGAGGGCCTTGTTCACCACCAGTAGCAGCTTCTTCAGTTTGAGCTTACGGGCGACTTCCACCGTGACGGCCGTTCCCTGGAAATCCTGTTGATCAGGACGCAGGAGCAACACCAGCGTATCGGAAAGAAGAATGGAGAGCAGCGTCTCCTCATTCAAGCCAGGGTGGGTATCAAGGAAGAGGTAATCGAGACGAAACGTATTCATCAACTTGCGAAAGCCGTCGGTGAGCAAGTTGACTTCGTAGCCCTCCCGCAAGACCCGTGTAATTTCGCTGGCTTTGATACTCGAGGGGATCAAGTAGAGGGCTCCTCCTGCAGGCACGTCAGGACCCAGCTTACTGGTGACATCATAGGCTGCCTGCTCAATGCTGCAACGTCCATACAGGTAATCGTTGAGGGTCAAGCCCATGTGCTGCGGAGCCATGCCAAAGAGGACGTGCAGGCCAGGTGACTGAATGTCGGTATCGACGACAGCAACTCGCTTCTCCTGCTGGACGATGCTACTGGCAAGATTGGCGATCAAGTTGGATTTGCCAGTGCCACCCCGGTAGGAGTGAATCGAAACGATCGTGGACATGGCTTGATTTCTCTCTATTCTAGATTACATTCAAGATTGCACACTGCTCTTAGCTCCAGGGTACCTGGTCAACCTTCTGCTATCACAGCTGGAATGCTTCCTTGCAGGTGGTAGCACTTCCAACAAGGCCTACTTCAATTGACCAGAGAAAGCAAATAACTTGAGTTCATCTTAGCATAGCTCAGTAACGGTTGCAATCCAGGAAAAGTCCTTGTATTATTACTTCCGTCCTGATATACTTCAGGGTACACAATAAGAGCGAGAATTAACCTGTATTCCGTTTTCCTATTCCATCCATTTCTCCGTCAAGATCGCATTGATATTCACATCGATGGAGATGAAGTAGCTGGGAAGTAGCAGATATGAAATGACCCAGAGACAAGGGGAAGCAACCACAACGAATCAACCTCTATCCATCCCCGCCGGCTCGCTCCTGGTCGTGGATGACAACAGCATGAACCGCATCATGCTCTCGCGTTACATTACCAAACTCGGCTACCAGGCCACGCTGGTCGAAAATGGGCGACAGGCGTTGGACAAACTGCAGGGCGAGCCATTTGACCTGGTGTTGCTGGACGTGGAGATGCCCGAAATGGACGGCTACCAGGTGCTGGAACAGCTCAAGGCCGACCCCCGCCTACGCGACATCCCGGTGATTATGATCTCAGCCGTGGAAGAGTTGGAGAGCGTCGTCACATGTATTGAACTGGGGGCGCAGGATTACCTGCCCAAGCCCTTCAATCCGGTGCTGCTGCGCGCCAGGCTCACGGCTTGCCTGGAAAGAAAACGGCTGCGCGACCAGGAGGTCGACTATTTGCAGCAGGTGGGGCGAGTGACAGCAGCAGCGGCAGCTATCAAGGCCAATACCTTTCAGCCGGAAAGCCTGGATGAAGTGGCCAGGCGCAGTGATGAACTGGGGCAGTTGGCGCTGGTCTTCCAGGAAATGGCTCGCCAGGTCTATGCCCGCGAGCAGCAACTGCAACGACAGGTGCAGCAATTACGCATCGAAATTGATCAGGAGAGGCGCGCCCGCGAGGTGGCCGACATCACCGAAAGCGAGTATTTCCAGCAGTTGCTTGGCAAAGCTGACGAGCTACGCAACAGAGTGCGTGCCGACGAGTAAGATGTAGTTCAGGGTAGTGCGAGCAAAAATCAAGTTCTTCTCAACTCCGAGAAAGAGGTATGCCATGAAAACTGAACAAACGCGATGGACACAAGGCAACGGATGGGAGCCGACTGCACCCTGCAGGTTAGGTGCAGCAGCTCAACTGGTCTTGCTCTTTGGGAGTACAGCCGTCCTCAAGGAACAGCAACACCTCGACGAGATCAAGCAGACCTATCCTAAGGCCCATCTCCTGGGCTGTTCGACCTCCGGCGAAATCTATGAGACTCAGGTCTTCGACGACTCTTTGGTCGCCACGGCAATCCAATTTGAAGACACCCAGATTCAGGGCGTGCGTGTCAAGCTCAGCGATGAGATCAGTAGTTTTGCAGCGGGCGAGCGCCTGGCAAAGGAGCTTGACAAGGCAGGGCTCGTTCATGTCTTTGTGCTGTCTGACGGGTTGCATGTCAACGGGAGCGAACTGGTCGCTGGACTGGCAGCGCATCTGCCCTCACATGTTGCCATCACCGGTGGGCTCTCAGGCGATGGTGCCCGCTTCCAGGAGACCCTCGTGTTCTGGGACAGCGCACCGGAGCAAGAGATCATTGCCGCGATCGGGTTGTATGGCGATCAACTGCGGGTGGGTTACGGCTCTCTGGGCGGCTGGGACTCCTTCGGTCCTGAGCGCTTGATCACGCGCTCCAAAGGCAACGTGCTCTACGAACTGGATGGCAAGTCAGCCCTTGAGCTGTATAAGACTTACCTGGGTGAGCATGCTCAAGGTCTGCCCGCCACGGGCCTGCTCTTCCCCTTAAGTGTGCGCACGGAAGACGGCACCACGCCGGTGGTACGGACTATTCTGGCCGTCAGCGAGGACGAGCAGAGCATGACGTTTGCCGGCGATGTGCCGGAGGGAGCCTATGCCCGCTTCATGAAGGCCAACTTTGATCGGCTGGTCGATGGGGCAACCGGGGCGGCCAGGACGAGCTACGAAGCTGTGGGGTCCTCTTCCCCGGACCTGGCGGTGCTCATCAGTTGCGTTGGTCGCAAGCTGGTCCTCAAGCAACGCATCGAAGAAGAGGTGGAAGGCGTGCGAGAGGTCCTGGGCGATCGAACTGCACTCACCGGCTTCTACTCGTACGGCGAGATTTCTCCCTTTACACCCGGTGCGAAGTGCGAATTGCACAACCAGACCATGACCATCACGACATTCTCTGAGAAGTAATCGTTTATCTCGAATGCGGCAGACCCCTCACCCCGGTTCTCACCTAAAGAACATGGGAGAAAGCGCTGGGATGAGGATCACCTCTTCTCCGTTTCTCATGTGCCGTTGTATTGAGCGGGAGAGGGAGCGGATAGCTGCTAGCCAGGGAGCGTAGCTTATGGAGCAGATGCACAGTTTGCTGAAACGTCAAATCAAACGCCATCTCGGTAGTCCAGATTCCTTTCCTCAGGAGTGGCAGCCTTTCATTGCAGCTGTGAACGATGCGTACGTGCAGTCCGATGTAGACCGCGCCATGTTGGAACGCTCCCTCGAGCTGAGTTCGCAAGAGCTACTCGCTGCCAACTCCAAATTGCGAGCCGTCTATGAAAGGCTGATAGATAGCAGCCCAGACGGCATCTTCGCGTTTGACCGCCAGTGTCGCTATACAGTGTGGAATCCGGCTATGGAGGGGATATTTGGTCTCAGCCAGTTGCAAACGCTCGGTAAATGCGCCTTCGATGTCCTCCCATCCTTGAAAGAGACGGGGGAAGACCACTTGTTCTCTGAGGCTCTTGCAGGCAAGACCGCCAGCACAGGAGAGCGGCCCTATGTCGTGCACCAAACAGGCGAGCAACGGTTCTTTGAAACGCATTATTCGCCTCTCCTGGCCGAGTCAAGGGAAATGATCGGTGGGCTGGCAATCATGCGTGATATCACCAGGCGCAAGCACACCGAAGAGGCACTACGACGCCAAAATGACTATCTGGCCGCTCTGCAGGAGACGGCCTTGAGGTTGACCAGCCAGCTGGAATTGACCGAGTTGCTGGCAGACATGATCAGGCGGGTGGGCGCACTCGTGGGTACCCCGCACGCCTTTATTGCCCTGACCATACCTGCTAGTTCTGTGATCGTGCTACGGTTCGGCTCCGGTGTGTTTCGCGACCTCATCGGCCTGCGCCTTGGGGAAGGCCAGGGAGTCGCGGGCTTAGTCTGGCAAACCGGCCAACCCGTGGTGACCGACCATTATCAGGGGTTGCCCGGTCTCGGCCTCGACGTTTTACGCGCCTGGGCAGCGATGCCTCTCCTCAAGGGATCCCAGGTCATCGGCGTGATCGGTGTGGCACGTACTGAAGAGAACCTGCCGTTTAGCGAGGATGAGATCGCTCCCTTGAAGCAGTTCGCCCAACTGGCCTCCATTGCCCTGGATAATGCCCAATTATACGAGGCGGCCCAGCAAGAGCTGGCCGAGCGTGCTCGCGCCGAAGAGGCCCTGCGTCAGGCCCGCGATGAGTTGGAAATCCGTGTCCAGGAGCGCACCGCCCAGTTGGCCAGCACCAACGCCGAGCTTTCCAGAGCTATGGACACCGCCGAGGCCAGTGCCCGCGAAAATGCCCGGTTGTACCTGGAAGCCCACAGCCAGCGGCAGTATTTTGAGGCCCTGATGAACGTCTGCCCGGTCGCAGTCGTCAGTACTGATATGGACGACAAGATTGTGGCCTGCAACCCGTCCTTCGAGCAGCTGTTCGGCTACAGCCAGGCTGAGATAGTCGGCTGCAACCTGGATGAAGTGGTGAGCACCCCAGAATATCGTGCGGAAGCGATCAGCTACAGTGCCAGAGCCCACAGTGGGGAGGTCATTCATAATACGACTCGGCGGCGACGCAAGGATGGCACCCTGGTCGATGTGGAAGTCCTGGGTGTTCCGGTGCTGGTAGAAGATCGAAGGGTTGGACTGTTTGCCCTCTATCTGGATATTACTGAGCGCAAGCAGGCAGAGCAGGCTGTGCGGGCAAGTGAGGCCCGCAAAGGAGCGATCATGGAGACCGCCCTTGATGCCATCGTCTCGATTGACCAGCAGAGTAGGATCATCGAATTTAATCCCGCTGCCGAGAAGATATTCGGGTATAAGCGCGAGGAGGTCTTGGGTCAAGACATGGCAAAACTCCTCATCCCTGCCTCTCTACGCGAGCAGCATTACAGGGGTCTCGCTCATTATCTTCAAACAGGGAAAGGCCCGCTGATCGGCAAGCGAGTCGAGGTGACAGCCAGGCGTGCCGATGGCACTGAGTTTCCTGTTGACCTGGCTCTCGCCGACATTCCACTAGCTGGGTCGCCTGTCTTCACAGCCTACATACGCGATATCACCGAGCGCAAGCAGGCGATGGAAGCCTTAGAGCGAGCCAGGGAAGAGCAGGCGGCCAGTGCGCGCGAAAATGCCCGATTGTACCAGGAAGCGCATAGCCAGAGGCAGTACTTTTTTGCCCTGATGAACAATAGCCCGATTGCAGTGGTCAGTACCGACGTGGAGAACAAGATTGTGGCCTACAATCAGGCCTTTGAGCTGCTCTACGGCTCCCCCCAGACCGTCCTCGCCGGGTCCAAGCTGGCCGAGGTGGTCAGCAGCCCAAAGTATCGTGCCGAAGCCAGCAGCTACCAGGCCCGCGTCCAGCAGGGAGAGGTCGTTCGTCTCGTGACCCGGTGGCGGCACCGGGACCTGGAAGTCATCGGGGTCCCAGTCAGAGTAGCCGGTCGGCACGTGGGGATTCTTTTCCTCCATATCGATATCACTGAGCGCAAGCAGGCGATGGAAGCAATAGAGCAGGCCAGAGCCGCTGCCGAAGCGGCCAACCAGGCGAAAAGTGCCTTCCTGGCCATGATGAGCCATGAAATCCGCACCCCCATGAACGCCATCGTTGGCATGACCGGCTTGCTGCTGGATACGAGCCTCTCCACTGAGCAGCGTGAGTATGCCGAAACGGTGCGCTCGAGCAGCGATGCCTTGTTAACCATTATCAACGACATTCTGGACTTCTCCAAAATTGAAGCCGGGAAACTCGAACTGGAACGGCAGCCTTTCGACCTGCGGGAGTGTGTGGAGTCGGCCCTCGACCTTGTGGCAGCCAGGGCTACCGAAAAAGGCGTAGACCTCGCTTACTTGCTGGACGAGCAGGTTCCAGCGGCAATCTATGGCGATGTGACCCGCCTGCGCCAGGTCCTGGTCAACCTGCTCTCCAACGCCGTCAAGTTCACGGAACAGGGCGAAGTCGTGATCTCAGTTGAAGCTAGGCGCACGGATGCAGTTGCAACACCACCTGAGCAGGACAGTGATAGACTAGTGTTCTACGACCTGCATTTCGCCGTCAGAGATACGGGCATCGGCATTTCCGAGGAGGGGCAGGCGCGCCTATTCCGCTCCTTCAGTCAGGTGGATGCCTCGACGACGCGCCGCTACGGGGGGACCGGACTGGGTCTGGCCATCAGCAAGCGCCTGGCTGAACTGATGGGTGGGACCATGTGGGTCGAAAGCCAGCCAGGAAGCGGCTCGACCTTTCATTTCACCCTCTTAGCCGAGATTGCCCCCGCTCGCTCGCGTCCCTACCTGGATAGTAGCCAGCCCTACCTTACTGGCAAGCGTATCCTGATTGTGGACGATAATTCGACCAACCGCTCCATCCTTACCTTACAGACGCAGTCCTGGGGGATGCTGCCCTACGCCTATGCTTCCGGCCAGGAAGCGCTGGTACAGATGCAGGCCGGTGTGCCGTTCGATGTGGCCATCCTCGATATGCAGATGCCGGACATGGATGGGCTGATGCTGGCCGAGCAGCTCCGCCGCTATCAGAACGCCCAGGAGCTTGCCCTGGTCCTGCTCACCTCGCTAGGGCGGCGTGAGATCGATACACAAAGCGTCGAGTTCGCGGCTTTCCTGCACAAGCCGATCAAACCCTCGCAGCTCTACAATGCGCTGCTCTCTATTTTTGCCGAAGCTGAGCAGGCGCGGCCTGCGCTCAAGCCAACAGAGGCGACAGGTGTACAGTTTGATGCCGGGCTCAGTCAGCGACTGCCCCTGCGCATTCTCCTGGCCGAAGACAACACCGTCAATCAGAAACTGGCGCTGCGGCTGTTAGAGCGCATGGGTTACCGTGCCGATGTCGTCGCTAACGGCCTGGAAGTCCTGGAGGCCTTGCAGCGGCAACGCTACGATGTGATCTTGATGGATGTGCAGATGCCGGAAATGGATGGCCTGGAAGCCTCCCGTGCCATTCATGAGGGTTGGCCTGCCGAGGAGCACCCACGCATTGTGGCCATGACGGCCAATGCCATGCAGGGCGACCGCGAGGAGTGCCTGGCTGCCGGCATGGATGACTACCTCAGCAAACCCATTCAGATCAAAGCACTACAGCAGGCTCTGGAGCGGTCTGGGCTATGGGTCAAACGGCGAACTACCCCTCTTCAGTCCCTTACTGCCCCTCTTCACCCCCTTGAGGAACTCCCTGGGGTAGCGCCTCCAACCGCAGACGATAGACGACCAGGGGAATCCACGCCAGCCCTCGATTCGGCGGTGCTGGCCGAGTGGCGCCAGTTCCAGGGAGAGGGGGAGCCGGATATCGTGCAGGAATTGGCCGAGGCGTTCCAGTTCGAGACGCCGCCGCTCTTGGAGACCTTGCGCCAAGCCGTGGCCGAAGGGCAGCCCGAGCAGCTTCGACGAGCGGCTCACAACCTCAAGGGCAGCAGCAATAACCTGGGAGCACGCACGATGGCGGCGCTGAGTGCTGAATTGGAGATTCTGGGTAAGAACGGGACGGTGGCAGGGGTGGCGGAGCTGGTCACCCGCCTTGAGCAGGAGTACCAGCGCGTCTGCCGGGCACTTGCCACCGAAATAGCACGTGCAAAATGAAAGGGCAAGCAACCACAACCCGCTCATCTGAACTTCGTCGCGTACCAGCGGTCTACACATAACGAGTGCTGAAGGAGAAGTAATGCATGTCAACCGATGATGAGCTGTTTACCCCTGACGAGGTGCTGGGGGGCTTTTCAGCCAAGCGTGCCCGCTTGCTCCTGTTTCAAATCGAGAGCCGAACCGCCTATTTAAAGGTGCAGTCACAGCGCGTAGTCAGCAGCTATTTGACCGAAGAGGCTGCTGAGCAGCAAGACCTGGCGTTCTTTGAAGCCCTGGTAGAGGGTCGCGAGTCAGCCGTTCGTCCTACTATTCGCGACCTGGAACGCTATGCCCCACAGTGGCAATCCCTGGTGCCGCAAAACGTGACGTTGCAAGCAGCCCTGGTTCACCTGTTGGGACAGAAATACCGCTTTGCGCTGCGCGACATTCCCCACATCAGGCAGGCTTTGGCATTGGACAGCGAAGGGGTACAACGAGCATTTGAGCGCCAGTTCCAGCTGCCCCTGTCAACCATCTCTACCAGGAGAGTTGGCCTGCCTGAGTGGATAGGTTGGCGCTGGAACAAGCTGAACGGGTGGTTAGAGCACTTACCGCCTTTTTGGACCGCCTATGCTCTGACGTTCACCGAGACAGTAGGAGCTTCCATCCTGGCACTGCCCATTGCTCTGGCCGGGGTGGGTCCGCTGCCGGGAGTAGTCATCCTGTTGGTGATGGGCGTGATCAATATGCTCACCATCGCTTCCATGGCTGAAGCCGTAACCCGCAACGGCTCGATCCGTTACCAGGGAAGCTACCTGGGTCGGCTGGTTCGTGACTACCTGGGCAGACCTAGTTCAATTTTGCTGACCACCATGGTGGTGACCATCTGTGTTCTGGTGTTGTTGGCCTACTATCTCGGTTTCTCGCTCACCCTGGCTGGCGCCACGCCGGTACCTGCCGAAGTATGGGTTGGAGTCCTTTTTTTGCTTGGATTCTATTTTGTGCGCCGGCAAAATTTGCATGCCACCATCAGCAGTGCCCTTGTGGTGGGGATGATCAGCCTGAGTTTAATCTTGATTCTCTCGGTACTCGCTCTGGGGCACCTTCAAGTTGAGAACTTGCTGTACATGCATGTTCCGTTCCTCAACGGGGGGCCTTTTGAACCGGCCCTGCTGGGATTGATTTTCGGCGTGGCTTTTGCTGCCTACTTTGGCCATTTCTCTGTGAGCAGTTGCGCCAGGACCGTGCTCCAGCGGGATCCGGGTGGACGATCCCTGGCATTAGGATGTATTGCAGCGCAGGCAAGTGTGATGGCGCTCTACATTCTGTGGGTCGTAGCAGTCAATGGGGCCATTGCTCCACCTGTCCTGGTCGGTTTCTCTGGCACTGCTCTGACGCCCCTGGCAAACGTAGCTGGTCCCGCTGTGAACGTCTTTGGAACCATCCTGGCAATTTTCGCCATGGGTATGGCTTCCATCCACTTTAGCCTGGCCCTCTTCTTCACCGTACGAGAGTGGATCCCTGGCCAGTCCCGGCATACGTTGGCGCTTGGGCGACGACAAGGCAGGCTCATTTTTATTCCGCGCGGCAAAGCTAATACCAGGCTTGCTCTGACGTATCTGGGTCTGAAAGGGGACGCCACACAACCCCCCGGATTGCGTCCGCAGTTTCGCCTTGACCTGCAGCTAGATGGCGACATGCGCCGTTTTGAGATGGAGGTGCATGATACCTGGGAAGCGACCGCCTTACTCGCAGAGTTGACCCCAAAACTTCCGCTCAATTCGGTGCAGCTCACTTTACAGGTAATGGCTGCCAGCGCTGATAGCGCCAGGGTGCAATTAGTCACCTCAATGCGGATGAGGTATGAGGGCAATTGGGATGCGCTAGGGTTCGATGTATTGGAGGCGGCTGAAACTGACGATATGACCTTAGTCGGCTGGCTCGCAGGTCGTGAGCCGGCGAGTGTACAGGAAGTAGCTCACTACCTGGGGCAAACAGAGCAGCAGACCCAGAGCCTGTTGAACAGGTTGGTGGAGCAAGGTGTCTTAGTAGAGACCAGGAAGCAAGGCTGGATATCGTATCACGTACATTTTGCCCCTAGACGCAGACGGCAGGCTACCCCGGCTATCTGGCAGGCTCTGGACACTCCTGAAATGGTGGGTCCCCACAAACGCGATGAAGCCCAAAACGTGAAGAAACAGATGCGGTTGAAGCGTGTGAAAGAATTGGTGCAAGGAGAATCTGCCCGTTCCTGGCTGGCGATCACTCCATTGCTTCTCATTTTTCTTGTGGTTGAGTGGCTATTAGTGACCAAGCTGGGGTCATTTTCCCAGGTGATCAGTTTTGTGGGAGTCGTGGCTATAGCTGTGATGGCAGGAGCATTTCCAGTGCTCCTGCTACTCGCCAGTCGCAGGAAAGGAGAAAACGTGCCAAGGCTCATTTTGCACTTTTTGGGCCATCCACTGGTAGCAGGTGTGATCTACCTGGTAGCTGTGAGCATCTTGTTCCTGCATGGGCTTTTTATCTGGCAGAATGCTTTCCAAAGGCTGGTAGCGATACTTGTTGGGGTAGTTGTGCTGGTAATGACGTATCTAATGGTGCGCAAGGGCGCTTTTGCAAGACGAGTTGTGATCGAGGTCCGACAAGATCCAGCAGTCACAGGGCAAGCGGAGGGCACTTTTATGGTGACCGATTCTGGTCAGAGGGCAACACAGGCTAGAGTAGAGTTGGGTTATGCCGACGGAGAACGTATATTTCAGGCTGCTTGTGGCGTCATCCCCGAATTTTCCGGGCTGCGCTCCGCGAAATTCCACTTGACTGGAACCAAGGCTCAGGAACTCAGGGTTTGGCTGCATCGCGTGACACCGGATGGCCAATCGGAAAATCTGCCTGCTCTGGTGAAAGTGTCTTCTGGCGAGGAAGTCCGAGAGTTTCAGATAGATGTTGCAGGGAAACAGTTCGTGCTCCCTATGAAAGATTTCATGAAGAAAGAGCACCAAGATAGCCCAGGGAAGGAGAGTCAGCTCGAGGTCGAAGTGCAGCTAGCGGCTCGGACTACGTAGGCAACAGACGCTAGTGGCTCAAACCGACTCACAACTGATGAACAGATTGTTGAAAACCCCCAATGAGAGATGGAGCCACTCACGCTTCTTCAGCAGTCAATCTGCCACCTCTGTATCCAAGGCATTGACCAGCGCTGCAGGTCCTTGCCAGGCGAATTCGGGCTGGCTCCTGTGACACACACTGATACTTGACTTCCTCACACCGCACAGTTCCCTCGAACATCCTCCCACTGCGAGAAGTGCAGCAGCCATTTTTGGAGGGAGGAGATGGCCATCGGGTCCTTGTGTTTACTCCCGCCTTTTCCGGTCCCTTGTCCAGATGCTATCCGTTGTCGTATCGTCCTCCTCTGCTACCCTTGTTTTGTACTGATGGGACCCGCAGCGCACAACGGACCATCTCAATCGTGTCCCTACACATACAGACGGTCCACGGGGAAGATGCAATGAAAGGAGGCAGGACAGCATAGCACCTCATGCTCCAGAGGGGAACTGCTGGAAAAGGAGAGCGGTAGAGCGCTGACGAGAGTTGCAAGGGAACAGGCAGCATCTAGTGGGCAAGTCCTACCTAATAGAGAGTAATCAAGCTACTCCCGTCACTCTGCTACCAATCCTAGGGACAGAACTAGGGTAGACTGAGCAGGGGAGCAGTCGCTCCCCTGTACAAGGAAAAGAGCTGCTGCTCTGAGGGACTGAGACCAGCTTGAGTACTGGTGTGCTTCCATGCCGAAAGCAGAGGAGCAGTATGTGGTGAGTGTTTTGCCCGTTAGCTCCCTCTTTTTGCGGGCAAATGAGGACGAGGTAAGATCGTGTAAGGGAGGAAACTGCGGACGTAATCCGCCTTATTGGGCCAGTTAGTCTTCAAGAGACCATCTTACAGGTTACATACCTTCAATTCTAATATGAGTTCAATTCAAATTTGTGAAAAATGTAGGTGTGCGCAATATAAGTAGGATGTGTGAAGCTCCACTGAAAACACTTTTTGTTGAGATGAGTTCCACCTCGGCGCTGATATTCAGCTTCTACCGCCAAGGCTCTTGGATCAGTAGTCACGCGGTTGTCACGGACAGTAGTAAAAACGGCATAGAGATAGTCAGCCAGCGTGTTAGCATTGTAGTTTTGTTGCAGCTCGGCTTGCGCAGTTGTGACAAGCGCATCTATCATGATCAGTTGCCGGTCAATGGTGGCAATACCACCAATCTGCTCTAACCATTCAGGACCTGTAAGACGCTTAAAGTCACGAAGGAACGCTTTATGTTCCTCAATCTTTTCTTCAAGAGTAAAGGACCTCTTGCCATTGTTCGCCAATGTTTACTCTCCTTACTTCAGCTATATGGTGTAGTGTACTTACTGGGAGTGTAGTGTCCACTATCAACTTCTGTGTACTCACAACCTGATAAGCTACAAGTGTTTCCTTTGAATGTGGTAGTGTCTTCACCAGACGCCTGACAAGGAGCATGACCAAGAATAGGATGAAGGCAAATCCTGATAAAGCGCTGAGTAGGTCGCTCCTGCTTCCCAGCAGGCTCCTAGTGCGTAGCCAGGCGAAATCTGACTTAATCGTCAAAGTGATGTTCAATAGCAGAGTGGCTGATGTGGGCGTACTCATAGCCCGATACCAGAGGATTCTATTGAGTAATATTATGTAGTATTGTTCTTACACAAGTAGATTCGCAGGAGGTTACAATAAACTTGTTTGGTGAGAACATTCATTTTCATCATCACGTTCTATATGAGTTTGCACATCGGGTTAGTAATTCTTCGTTAGCTTAGGAGAAATAGCTCTACAAGCCATTCAGATTTCTTTAATCCCTCATATGTATGAGAACTCTTACCATCGATACCTACACACTTCCTCATGATGTCAAGTAAATGCCCACAGGATCAATGAAACCAGGCACCTATCCGTCTTGCCAATGCCTCTCTCGCTGCAGAGACTTCGTCTCTGCAGCAGTGCAAGGAGTGTGCTGCGCTCAGGCAAGACGAAAGGAGTAGGTAATTCTGTCTAGAACTTTCCAAGAGTACAGAGAGGGAGAAATTAGACGATTCTATCGATGTTCCCTACTTTTCTGCGAGGTATATCTATTGTGGTGGCAAGTAGCAGAGAAGTATTCTCGAGCTACATGATGTAGGAACCTCCGCTCTCTTGGAGAAATAGAATACTCTTCGTGCTATACGGCGTCACGCTTATGTACGAAGTCAGCAAGTCTTGAACTCGCAAATCTGATCTGCCTTCCGGTAACACCACAGGTCTGGCAGTGTACTAAAAAGGAACAGAGCAACGATGAGCACAAAAAGGTCTTCCGTGGGGGAGAAACTTCGGAGTATCTGGACGACTCCAGATCTACGCAACAAGATTCTCTTCACGTTGGGGCTACTACTGGTTTTCCGCATCCTCGCCCAAATTACTGTCCCCTTGACCCATCAGGAACAAATGAACCTGGCAAATCTTTTTGGCAGTAGCAGGAACCAGAATCTGGGTCAATTGCTCGGCCTGTTTGATGTATTCTCCGGTGGATCCTTGCAAACATTTTCTATCGTTGCCCTGGGCGTTGCTCCGTATATTACAGCCACAATTGTGATGCAACTCTTGCAACCAATTATTCCAGCGTTACATAACCTGTCTGAGCAGGGTGAAGTAGGACGCCTGCGCTTCAGCCAAATCACGCGTATCCTCGCCATACCGCTGGCCTTTTTGCAGGCGTTGGGACAGGCAGCGCTCTTTGTGCGCGCGGGTGTTCTCGATGCCAATACCTTCAGCCTCTTTGGTCCGAACTGGCTGGAAACTCTCTCTATCCTGCTGTCTTTGACGGCTGGTACGATGATACTGGTGTGGATCGGTGAGTTGATTACCGAGCATGGTATCGGTAATGGTATATCTCTGATCATTTTTGCAGGCATAGTGAGTCGTATTCCCCAACTGATACAGCAGGGTTTCCTGGCTAGCACCTCAACTGGAGACAATGGAGGTGGTATTATCAGTATCGCCGTCTTCCTGTTGATCGGCCTGATGACCATACTGGGCATTGTCTTCATCTACCAGGGACAGCGGCGCGTGCCAGTGCGCTATCCGGCAAAGCGTGAAGTAGGACATGGGATGTTGGCCAGTTCCACAAATACCGCCTACCTGCCTATACAGGTGAATAGCGCAGGTATGATCCCATTGATCTTCGCGCAGTCCATGCTGATCCTCCCGGCGTTACTCGCACAGTATCTCATAGGAAGTCATATCAAGTTGCTGTCGAACGCTGCACTGTGGACAGGCACCTATCTTGCCAATACAACACTGTGGTACTACTGGTTCACCTACTTTGCCTTAGTGGTGCTCTTTACCTACTTCTATGCCTATATCGTCTGGCAACAACAAAACATCTCTGAGAATATGCAAAAGCAGGGAGCATTTATTCCAGGATATCGACCTGGTGAACCAACGCGTAAATACTTGAGCACTATTCTCAACCGCGTAACGTTGTGTGGTGCATTGTTCCTGGGTATTGTTGCGATCTTGCCATTCGTCGCCCGCGTGGGCGGCAACCAGTTGCTGAGTAGCGCAGCACTCCTGATTGTGGTCGGCGTAGTGCTAGATACAGTCAGGCAGCTTGATGCCCAGATGGTCATGCGTAACTATTCGGGTTTA
>WNGE01004050.1_pt1 | contig 29412 bp, 17 predicted proteins | sample 5400651 | NCBI WGS metagenome assembly WNGE01 (sample SAMN13153370, study PRJNA577476) | soil metagenome | isolation source: 60 cm soil or saprolite under grassland replicate 2 | place: USA:California | collected 2016-06-15
GTGGATCCAGTTTCATGCGACGTTTGACTTCTTCTACTGGAACATGAGCTGCGGCTCGTGTGACTCTCGTTCCCACAACAGATTTTGTCCCCTCCTTCATTGTTTCCTCTATTATATCACTCGGAACGCAAGTTGGTATAAGATTCATGTGAAAGCAACTTCGCTCCGCAGTTTTTTTGTATCCTTACCAATTCTACTCATTATTTCTCGTGGCCGCAAGAAGCGTGCCTAGTTGTGCCTAATGATTGCTCTGGTGCCTAATTTTATGATGGTGACAGCGACATGGCGAATGCATTTTGAAGAAGAAAGGATGACACCATGAAAGAGCAGAAAAAGCCCATCATCGAACCACTGCTGTTGACCATTAGGGAAGTGGCTCGCCTACTCCGCTTGTCTGAATCGAAGATCTACACGATGTTGGGTGACCGTTGTCCTGGCGGTATCCCGGTCAAGCGGTTTGGGCGTGCAGTACGCGTAAGCCTAGATGACCTGCGCCGCTGGGTGGAACAGCAATAGAGTCAGACCCAGCTGAATAGATCTACGCCAATCGGGAGATCAAAGAAAGAACCAACACCTCAGCACTTCCAGTAAGGAATGCCGGAACAATAGGACACATATTATCGGGTGATGAATATTGGGTTGCTGAGACAGGAGTAGAAGCATTTGGAATCTACACACTCCTCACGAACAAATACGGGCAGGAGAGCAATCGATCCAATAGGTGTGGCCGATCTGCGCCAGGGAGGAATCCTCTCCCAGCGACTAGTCGGCTACCAGGAGCGGCCTGCGCAAATCGAGATGGCGAGGTTGGTTTCAGACGCCTTGAATATTGAGAAACACGCCATCATAGAAGCCCCCACAGGGGTCGGGAAAAGTCTTGCGTACCTCGTCCCGATTGTCCGCTCCGGCAAGGTCGCCATTATCAGCACAGCAAACAAGGCGCTACAAGAACAGCTCTTCTACAAAGACATTCCCTTTGTCCAACACCATATCCAGCTCTTCGAGGCGGCACTCGTCAAAGGTATCGGCAATTACGTGTGTCTTGAACGCCTGGAGGAAGAGCGAGCGGTGGGATCACTGAATACGCAGAAAGGGGAGTGGCGTCATCTGATCGAGGTGATCGATAATCCTGCTCATGCCTTCCAGGGCGACTTTGAGACATTGGGCTTTCAGCTGCTGGCCGACCTACGGAGTAGGATCTGCGGGGATAGCGACCAGTGCGCGTGGAGCAAGTGTCCCTCCTTCGGCAAGTGCTATGTCCGCCAGATGCGCGAACAAGCACAGCGAGCACAGGTGATCGTAGTTAATCACACCCTGCTGCTGCTAGACGCGGTCACCGAGGGAGCCATTCTGCCAAACCGGGATGTGATTGTGCTCGATGAGGCGCATCATCTTGAGGATGAAGCGACCCACGCCTTCACCAGGACCGTCGCCTACTCGCACATCACGAGCTTATTGGCGCACAAAACCCTGCGGGCGCATACCCCAGTCAAACTGCAGGAGGAGGTGCTACGCTGCGCCACCGGAGTCTGGCAGCAGCTTGAAGAACGTCTGCCCATCACCGGCGCGAACAAAGCGCCTCTGCATCAACCAGTGCAAGAAGCCCAGCGTCTGGCCGAATACCTCACTGATCTGGTCGCGGCCCTCCGCCAGCAACCGCCATTGTACCAAACGGAAAAAGAAGAGGTCCTCTACCAGAAACTGATCCAGCGCACGCAAAATCTTGCTGAGCGAGTGGGCATGGTCTGTGCCGTTGACCAGCCAGAGGAACACGTCTATTATCTGGAGCGCGTCTTCCCGACTGGGAACCGTATCCCTTTCATTGAGGTCTCGGCGGCTCCGCTTGATGTCGCCCCATGGCTCAAGGAGAAGCTCTTTGACAAGTGGCCGACGGTGTGTGCCTCCGCCACACTCGCGACGGTTGGCCCTCATCCCCTCAGACCAGAAGGCATAGGTTCCCACTTTGCGTATTTCCGCAAGCGCGTTGGCCTAGAGCATCACGAAGCCCTCGAACGCATCTTACCGTTGACTTTTGACTACCGACACAACGCTTTGCTCTATGTGCCACGTGATGTTCCTGAGCCGACCTACGGGAACAACCAGGCTGCTCAGGATTACATGCGGGCGGTGGCGCAGCGGATGCACCAACTGGTCAGGGCATCTCGGGGACGCGCTTTCCTGCTCTTCGCGAGTAAGCGGATGCTCGACCAGGTCTACGAGGAAATCTCGTCGGGCATCCCCTACCCGCTATTGCGCCAGGGAGATCTGCCGCGTGCTGAACTTGTCCGCAGGTTCAAAGAAGCACAGAATGCGGTGCTCTTTGGCGTAAAAACTTTCTGGGAAGGCGTTGACATCCCCGGTGAGGCACTCTCGCTGGTGGTCATCGATCGGTTGCCTTTTGAGCCACCGGATGATCCTGTGCATGAGGCGCGCATAGCGCGGATGAAGGCCCGGAGAGAGAACTGGTTTCGAGACTACGTCCTCCCACAAGCAGTCCTCCAGCTCAAGCAGGGGGTCGGGCGGCTGCTGCGTAGGGATGATGATCGGGGCGCCATGGCCATACTTGACGTGCGCATGCACACCAGAGGCTACGGGAAAAGCGTGCTTCGCGCGCTACCCCCGGCTCATCTCGTCACGCGCCTTGAAGAGGTCGAGCGATTCTTCAGTACGCATTGATATCTCCTACCTAATAATAGCCTTAAGAATTTGAACACGCAAAGAAGTTGAAATAAGATCTACTGCGAACTTTATGAGAAAGCAGTATACAACAGTATTCAAAGTGCGAATAGTGTAACTATCTGCCTCATTGCCAACTCCACTCCTGGCATATTTCGATAATATGGGACGTAATAGCGCCGAGAATTTTAGGGGAGAGAATCGGAGTCATAAATACGTCATTACTAAGATAGTATAGGAGTACGTTCTGAAGAGGTTGATTCTGCAGAAAAGAAAGTACATTTACCATTGCCTGGCGAATCAATTTCAATAAGATTCTTTGGTCAGATAATGCTGGTAGAAATGCTGCTAGTATCTGCGCCCGTAGCCATTCATCCCCTATTTTTAGAGCAGCCTGTATTGCTTGCTCCTGTGCCGTACCATTTAGTTGAGTCTTCACCTTAATCAGCGCCGCTGCGAGTACCCATTGATTGGATGTTGTTAAAACAGTCTGGAGAGCCCACTGTTGCTGTTCCCCTGTCAGCAGGGGAATTACTGGAACTAATGCATCTGCCAGTAGTTGCTCATCGGTAATCAACCGAGCTAATTCTAGAATATGCGTAAGTGCCTGAACACGTTGCTCTCCTGACAGCTGAGGAGCTAACTTCGCCAGCAATCGTATGCGTATTTGTTCATTGGCCTCTGCTAGAATATCCTCAAATGCGCCTGTGAGTGTCTGATCACGCTGCTCATCAGATAACGTCGGAGCCAGTGCAAACAACAACTGGGTACGTGCCCGTTTGTCCTTCATGTCTGAAGCGACTTGATGCGCTTGCCCTAAATATTTGTCGTTGAGGTAAAGAACAAGTGCTTCCAACACCTGTGCCAATAGGTTCTCATTTACCAACTCTTGGGCAATTTCCCAGCTGTTCACAATTGCTTCATTGCGGCGCTCACCTGACAAGTAGGGCACTAGAGTCGCTAGCAACTGAGCTGTGGGCCATTGTCTTGGCAGTGTCATAGCGGTTTCAAACGCATTGATAAGCGCCCGATTGCGCTGTTCACCTTCCAAATGGGGTACCAATTTTGCGAGCAGCTGCGCGCGTTCTTTGACATCTGTCATTGCCAAAGATACCTCTAGTGCATGTGTAAGTGTCTGACTGCGTTGCTCATCCCCCAAACGAGGTGCCATGGTAATCAGGGCTCGCCTATATGCTCCTTCTCCTCTCATGTCCAAAGCTGTCTGAAGCGCTTGCTCCAGCAATTCTCCTGACATTTGCGGCACAAGCGCAGCGAACATCCGCATTCTCACCCATACATCCTTTATATTCTCGGTAGCTGCCAAAGCCCTCTTTAACGGCTCGCCCCTCAGCTGCGGGGCTAATGTTACGAACGCCTCAACTCGCATTCTTTCATCTTCTGTTTCTGCTGTCAGGATCAGCTCCAGAGCATGTGTAAGTGCCTGATTATATTGTTCGTCTCTCAAACGGGGGGCCAGTTTCTCCAATGCTCGCAAACGGGTTCCCTTATCCTGTATCTTCAAAATAGCTTGAAGCGCCTGATCTAGCTGTACTTCTGTTAATTGGGGTGCCAGTACCTCTAGCATATATGGATGTATTTTCTCATCTTTCTCTTGCAGGGCAGCTTCCAGTGCTTTCTGCAGTAAACCATTCCTCAGCTGGGGGGCTAATGCTCCCAGCATATAGGGACGTACCTCGTCATCTGCTTCATTAAGGGTAGCTGCCAAAGCTTGCTTAAGTAGCTCGTCGGTTAAAAGAGCGGCTACGGCCTTTAATACCTCAGGCTTTTCCCATGTATATTCTACTGACGGAATTGCTTCTAGAATCTCCTGAAGCATCTGGTCACGATTCTTATCGTCAAGCTGGCGGACCATATGAACTGCAGGCCAGACCAGTCCCTTCTTCAAAAGGCTGAGAGCCGCCTTACGAACCTGTTCTAAAGGTTCTCCCTTGAATTGACACCAACGAGCTAGTGCGGCCAGAGCCCAATCACGTGCTCTATCATCTGATATTGCAAGGGCATTATCTAGCGCTTGTTGGAGGAACACGCCCTCCAACCTAGGAGATAGCGCAGCAATCATGCGAGCACGTACCCATTCATTCGTACTAGCAAAAGTCACTCGAATCGCTCGGTTTAGCATCGTTTCTGTCAACTGAGGAGCCAATGCAATCAGGCACCATCCGCGTTCATACGGCCCTGGTATCGCCAGCGTCGCCTCTAATGCTTGTTCCAGAAGATTCCCTGTCAATCTGGGTGCTAAAGCAAATAACATATCTACGCGGTCCAATCCATTCGTTCCTTCTAAGGCAGCATTCAAGGCTGACGCCAGAAGATCATCTGTTAACTGAGGAACTAATGTTTTAAATAAATCTCTACGAGAGATGTCATTATTTAGTGGCAATATCGCGTCGAGAACGCTTCTAAGGGTCTTAGTCCGTTTTTCACCGATCAGTTGGGGCAGCAACGCCATAGATAAATTTGCATAAGCCAATCGATCTGCCATGGTTTCGGCAACTGCTACTGCCTGCTCGAATAGTTCCTCTGTCAGTAGTGGGGCCAGTCTTGCCAGCATACGTGCCTTTGCATCTTCCTCTCGCATGGTGCGGGCATACTCTAATACTGCTTGCTGAGCCTTTTCCTGGTGCTTTTTACTCAACTTCTCTGTTTCTAAGAGTAAGAGATACGCATTCGTTTGTTGCTCCGCCTGGGGAATGTTCCTTGCGATGCTCATTGCCTGGTCTGGGGTCCAAACACCTACCTGAACAGCTCTAGCTATCAGTTCAGGCACATGGTTACCTGCAATACTGTTGATACTGGTATGAATCAGCGTGTATCGAATACAGTTAGCAAAGCTCTCAGGTTCTTGATCAGCCTCGATCTGTCCTTTTGTCTCGGAAGAGGCATACTCCATTGCCAGGGAGAGGTCAGCAAGATAGCCATCGTAAGTATAAGCGCGCTGCGGAACACGCGCCTGCAACCAGTGTTGATCAGCAAACAGTCCTTTGAGCTCCTGCACTTCACTGGCGGCTCGCAAGTGGTATGCGAGGTGATTGTACAGGTAACCGTCATCCTCCGCCGTATGCCAACCACTTCCTTTGCAAGCACCTCGGTAAGCCTTGAGCAAGGCACCATGGGCTTCAATGATTCCACCATCTCCCAATCGTATCCTGATCAGATCGCGTAACAAATCATGCAGCTGCACCCACTGGGTAGTTCCATCTGAGGGTAGCTCAAGTAATGCCTGTTCTGCCAGATCTATTAGCACATCTGTAGCTTTCTCGGCGCTCAAACCAGATAACTCCTGCCATAAGTGTTCAATCCCAACTTGAGGGATTGTTTCATCCTCTTTGAAGATCGCGAGGTTGAGATAGAGCCTTCGAACTTTAGCATTGAGCATCTCAAGACTGAGGTCAAAGGTCACCTCGAGACTATCATGAGCTGTCTCGATCTGATGGAATCTGAGTTTGCGAATATCGAAGTCATGGAGCCATTCCTGTGGTGATCTATGTACCAATTGTGGCCCGGCTAACCTGATAGCCAAGGGCAAATAACCTAATCGTTTAACAATCTGCTCTTTCACCGCTCTATCAACATTTGCGAGATGCTCACTTGCCCATGCATCTAAGAGGGTGATGGCATCATCCGGTGTCATCAGCGGAATAGGCTGTGTATGGGCCCCAAGCTTGGTTGCAATCTCAGCTTGACGTGTGGTCAGCAAGAGGCGACAGCGTGGTCTTCCAAGCTGAAAAACCTCAGCATGTTTGTATTGCCATACATCATCTAATATGAGCAAGCAAGTACGATCTTCGAGCAACTGAGCCAGGATAAGGCGAAGGCTGTCAATCGTCGGCGCACTTTCAGTGACTGTGCCACCAAGCGCCTGTATCCAGAGACGGAGTTCACCCACAAGGTCTGGTGTTTGCCCCAGGGTTGCCCAAAGAATGCCATCAGGGAAAGCCTGCTGAATGGTTGGGTCATCACAAAGGGCGCGCGCAATAGCTGTTTTACCGATGCCCCCCATGCCATGTAGTACAGCAGGCGTGGTCATTACTGCCGAAGTGAGGGCAACAGAATGAACCCCGTTAAGCAATGTCTTCCGCACCTCAGCTAAGACCTGGGGACGTTCAATGTAGTGTGGGGACAAGGAGGTACGCCAGTAATTATCATGACGACGAACCGGACGAGCTGGTACAAAATTAATCGCTACGTTAGTTTGGCTGATCTCCTGGGTTGTGATGCGACCTAGGTGTTCTTTATTTTGGCTACTCCCTTCTTCTTGCTTGCTAAGGGGCGCTGGCCCACTCTGAAGTAACGCTATAGCATAAGCTGCTGCTGCATGGCAAGCATATTTGCGCCAGGTATCGTCTTTGTTCTCGTCCGCAAGGTCCGATACGCCTCGTATCATCAAGAATCCAGGTTGCCGGGCCGACTGGAAAGCTGCACTAGCCAGTCCGCCTGCTTCCATTTCAATCCCTATTAGTTTAGGCCAATCGCTTCGAAGGCGCTCAAGCACGTCTTTGGTCGCTACTACCTTGTCACCTGTTGCCATTGGACCGATGCGATATTGAGATTTTCCTCGCTGAGGGCGCCGCTTTTTGATCAGGTCAAGCCAGTTCTCTCTCTGGTGCCTGGCCGCCTCTAGTAGGCGTGGATCTGCCCGATGCACTTCCCAACGAATTTGTGCGCCGTCATTAGTAATCTTCTGGTGTTCGTAGTCTGCAATCTGATCCGGAATTAGGACATCCCCCCGCTTTACCTGGGCCGCCGCAATCCCACCAGCGATTCCTACCAGCAGGACAAAACGAGGATGCCACCGACGGATTGCGTCATTCGTCGCGTTGGCAGCTTGGACCCGCCCCATACCGAGTAATGACATGAGTACTAGCCGATACGCGCCAGTTGCTCCATTAGAAAAGGTTATTGGCAAATCAGCTTGATAATAGACGCGCACATCCTCGTCAGTTGGAGGCAATCGCTGAGGGGAAGGAAGCTTATCTAAGAGCGCTTGCAGTTCCTCCTGGAGTGCAGTGATAATGACGAAGTCGGTTAGCCTCTCTCCCACGCTGCCTCCTGCATATAATATTCTTCCCGCGTTAACATTGTTACCATAGCAGAGACTGGATTTGCCATCATCGAGTGGCGTCGTCAGTATAGCATAGGGCCAGGTGGGGAACAAGCACTAAAACTCTTATCAGGCACGGAACATAGCGACACCTCAGCTTATGTGTGCTATATTTCTCAAGTATTAAACCTCTACACATTTTGTTGAATCTTTCCTATTCAGGAGGAAAGGGCAGTAAATGGTACTCTTGAGAAATAGCAAGAGCCGTAAGAAAAATATGTAGGATTTATGGAGAAAGCAGGATGCATGCATGATTATCCAAAATCTCTTTCCTCTCTGGTTGGAGAGCGAGGTGAGCGAATCTAAGTACAGCCCAATGTAAAAAAGATTCGGGATTAGGCCTATCTGAGAGATCGCCCTCGCTTGGCTCGGCCCCGGCTTGCTGTACCACTTCTCGCCACCTTCGAGCGAAGCAGAGCGCGAACCGGTATCCCGCAAGTTGCAATGCGGCAATCGGATGACGACCGACGAAGCCTGATCCGCCAGTGACAAAGGCCCTATGAATCTGATGAGTTGTCATGTTTTCTCCTCCCAGTAGTGATTTTAGTCTTGTCATTGATTATCCAATATGTTAGTATCAGCACGGTCATGAGCAGTCTTGTGATTGCCCAATCTATGTGGCTGCGAGGTGCTAACTCTGGTGGCAACAACAGTAGCGCAAGGCTTTCAGGAACTTCGTTCAAGACTTGAAATTACAAATCTTCAAGCATCTGCTGTTTCAAAACGGCATCAGCATATACGGGAAATTCTTAAGAAAGAGCTACCTGTGTTGGAAGACGACGGCGATTTCTTGACAGGTTCGTTTGTACGAAATACGATGATTGCCCCGCTCAAAGATGCTGATATTGACATTTTCTTTGTCCTGAATCGAAGCTACTATTATGAAAATAACCAAGCTTCACTCCTCGATAAAGTCAAATCTACCCTCAAGAAGGTTTACCCTCAAACAACGGATATGAGTAGAAATGGGCAGGCTGTAACCATCTCATTTCATGATTTCAAGGTAGATATTGTTCCAGCTTTTCATAGATTTCTCAGCTTTCTCTTTCCAGGGTATCTCATTGCGAATACGATAACGAAAAAATGGATCATTACGAATCCGAAAGAACATCTTGTTTTATGGAGCAGGGCAAATAAAGAGCACAATGGCAACCTCATTCCACTGATAAAAATGATGAAAGCCTGGAACAAGACCAATGGCGCTTTGTTAACCTCGTTCCATCTAGAATGTCTAATCCTCAAGATTTTGAAATGGGAGTCAATCACAGATTTCCCTGGGGCAGTTCAGTATGTGTTAAACAAAGCTAGACGCTCTATTCGTTATCCTGTCCTGTTTCCTGTCCATGACCCAGCTGTTTCCGACTCAAATGTGGGAGCATACTTAAACACTCAAGAGAAGAGAGATGCTGTCCTAAGCCGATTGGAAACAGCGTATACGAGAGTTAAGAAAGCCCAGGAATTGGCTTCGAGAGGAAATGTGCAAGAAGCTTTTACGAATTGGCGATACATCTTCGGTGACCACAACTTTCCTGCATTTGGATAGTTTAATGAGATAAGGATGTATCAAGCGGCATTTTTCGGATTTACAGTGAGAGTCAGACATGGGAAAAACAGTAGACGAAGGATTTCGTAAATTTCATGGGACGCTTACTCCTACCCGTGAACAGTCCCAGTTAGCAAAAAGGCATGGGGCATCGATTCGAACGTGCTTAATCAGGAGCTTTGAGGTGACACGCTTCGTTCCTATTGGTCCCTTTTGAAATGGAACGAGCATCAGAGGCTATAGCGATGTCGACTACTTTGCGTGCATTCCTCCCAAAAATCTTGATGAGAATTCAACCAGAACATTGCAGGCAGTTCGAGAGGTGCTTCTTGGTCGTTTTCAGGATGCGGATATTACGATGAGACCACCGGCTGTGCGGGTGCGCTTCGGAGCCGATGCATCTGCGTCTACAGAGATAGTTCCTGCAGATTTTCTTCAAGGAGATCATAGTAGTAATTTCATCTACAAAATTGCCGATGGTGCAGGTGGCTGGCTGCGATCCAGCCCAGATGCCCATAATACCTATGTTGATGAAGTCGATAGGAAGTTGGGCGATAAGGTCAAACCACTTGTGAGCGTTTTGAAAGCGTGGAAGTATTTTCACGGCGTGCCTATTCGCTCATTCTACCTGGAATTGTATGTTGCAACATATGCTTCTCAAAAGAAGTCTATCCTCTTTTCAAAAGATGTCAGAAATATCCTCACGTTGCTCTGGAAAAACCAACTTCCTGCATTGCCTGACCCGAAAGGTATCATTGGAAATATCTTACCCTGTGCAACGAAGGAACAGAAGTCCCACGCACTCAGGGAGCTTAACTTCGCCTTCACGCGAGCCGAAGAAGCACGTGAAGCAGAAAATGCAGGAAGAATCAGCGATGCATTTTACTGTTGGAATAGGGTATTTGTGAGAAAGTTCCCATCATACCATTAGCTGAAAATCTCTCTCCACATAAGACCAGGGTAGAAAAACTATGCAAAACACCATTTCCAAAGATCAAAATACACCTCGACAACTTGAGCGCCTAGCGGCACAACGGTACCTCTATTCGACGGCAAAACACTTTCTCATCGGGCAACTCTTTCTCGATCTCATATCTCCAATAATATTGGCGGTTTTGGTCGCGCTCTATCCTGGTTTCGGGATATACGGGGCATTGATAGCATTGTTGATACTAGTAGGTGGCTTCTACCTGGAAAGCCTCCAATCGTCAAAACGAGAACAAGCAGCAGGAGTGCAGGAACTATTCGATTGTGATCTCTTGGATATGAAATGCCAGGACTTAATTGCGCGTAATATTCCTGATACGATAGAGATCATGCAGGCTGCTGAGAAATACAAACGATCTGATCCAACCTATACAGCTCTGAAAAATTGGTACCCACCGGAAGTTGATACACTCCCTTTGTACCTGGCGAGGCTCGTCTGCCAGAGAATGAATTGTTTATGGGACGTTCAGCTTAGGCATAAGTATCTGCAATGGGTAGGGTTAACATTCTTCCTTTTATGCGTAATTGTATTGATGGTTGCTCTCGTAAAAGGACTCACGGTAGGCAACTTTCTCCTTGTCGTCGTAGCACCTCTCCTCCCGGCGATTGGGTGGATTGTCCGTGAGTACAGAGGACAAAATGAGGCCATCAGAAGAAAGGATACCTTGCAAGGGTATGCAGAGGAGCTATGGAATGACGCAATCAAAAAACGTGTACCCGTAAAAGAAATAGAAAGCAAGTCGAGAGGGTTGCAAGATCAAATCTACAACAATCGTTGCAATAACCCCTTGATACTGGATGCGTTTTATAAGCGTCTTCTCCCAAAAAGCGAAGCTCAGATGAATAGAAGTGCAAAAGAATTGGCCAATGAAGCATTACTAAGCTTAGGTAAGAATAGCGACCCGCTTGTTTGAACAGACGATGTGCGTTGACAGTTTCCCCTCGTGTGATGCCTGCGTCAGAACTCCTGCACGTTTCGAGTGTATTGCAGTGTTAGAGTATAATAGCCTCAATCATATGAGAACGAATAGGAAGGGATAGTGTGTGCGATGGCACAACTGGAGCAACTAACCAGGGGAGCAACGGTAAAAGGTATCCTCCCAGATGTCCTTGTCACCGTAGTGGATGTGGAGTGGCACGGCGATTCGGCCATCACTCTTACGTACCGGGACGCTTCTGGGCGACTAGGTAACGAGATCCTTTTCCGCGACCGTGAGCCAACCATTGAGATCGCCACTGTTGGTCTTCCCTGGAGTTTCGACGGCGATGGTGCGCTTCTCCGACTGGTCTCAGAAGCATACCGCATTCACCTGGCCTACCTCTTCGATCCATTGCTAGCTGTGCATACCTCCCTCGTTGAGCCGCTGCCACATCAGATCACCGCCGTCTATGGCGAGATGCTGACACGCCAGCCTTTGCGCTTCTTGTTGGCTGATGACCCCGGCGCTGGAAAGACCATCATGACCGGGCTCTTCATCAAGGAACTGCTGATTCGCGGCGATCTACATCGCTGCCTCATTGTCTGCCCTGGTAGCCTCGTGGAGCAATGGCAGGACGAACTGAACCGACGGTTCCACCTGCCTTTCGAGATTATCACAAACGACCGGCTCGAGGCTGCCCGTAGTGGGAACGCCTTCGCCGAAACAAATCTGGCTATCTGTCGACTCGATAAGCTTAGCCGGAATGAAGATGCCCAGGCGAAGCTGGCACAGACAGACTGGGACCTCATCGTGGTAGATGAGGCGCACAAGATGTCCGCCAGCTTTTTCGGTGGCGAGGTCAAGTACACCAAGCGCTACCGACTTGGCCAGTTACTCTCCCGCCTCACCCGGCATTTCCTGTTACTGACTGCCACACCACACAACGGCAAAGAGGCGGACTTTCAGCTCTTCATGGCGCTGCTGGACGGCGATCGTTTCGAGGGGCGTTTTCGCGATGGCGTGCACACGACAGATACGTCCGACCTGATGCGTCGGCTCGTCAAGGAGAAGTTGCTCAAGTTCGACGGCAAGCCGCTCTTCCCCGAGCGCATCGCCTATCCGGTGAATTATACGCTCTCGCCAGCGGAAGCCGATCTGTATAAGCAGGTCACCGACTACGTGCGCGAGGAGTTCAACCGCGCCGACGCGCTCGACAACGAAGGGCGGAAGGGGACTGTGGGCTTCGCCTTAACCACGCTGCAGCGGCGACTCGCCTCCTCTCCCGAGGCCATCTACCAGTCGCTTCGACGACGGCGCGAGCGGTTAGAGAAGCGGGTACGGGAGAAGCAACTCTTAAAGCGAGGTGTAGAGATACACATCCGTGAATTGGAGGCCGAGATCGCAATACTGACACGGCTCGAAGCGCTCGCCCAGCGGGTGCGCCTGAGCGGTACGGACCGCAAATGGGAGGAGTTGGCGGCACTGCTGCAGGACAACGCTGAGATGTTCGAGGCATCCGGTGCGCGGCGCAAGCTCGTGATTTTCACCGAGCACCGAGATACACTCAACTACCTGACCGAACGCATTCGCACGCTATTAGGACGTCCCGAGGCCGTGGTCAACATTCATGGTGGCATAGGCCGCGAGGAACGGAGACATGCCCAAGAGCAGTTTCTGAACGACCCGGAGGTGCTAGTATTGGTGGCAACGGATGCAGCAGGTGAGGGCATCAATCTGCAGCGGGCGCACCTGATGGTCAACTATGATCTACCCTGGAACCCCAACCGGCTGGAGCAGCGTTTCGGACGTATTCATCGTATCGGGCAAACGGAAGTCTGTCACCTCTGGAATTTGATCGCTGGCGAGACACGCGAGGGCGAGGTCTTTCAACGGCTTTTCGAGAAGCTGGAGAAAGAACGCGAGGCGCTAGGTGGACAGGTCTTTGATGTGCTGGGCAAGATACGTTTCGAGAATCAGTCCTTACGCGAATTGGTACTCCAGGCCATTCGCTACGGTGACCAGCCAGAGGTGCGCGCACGACTCAACAAGGCGGTGGATAATGCCTTGGACCGTGAGCGACTGCGTGAGTTGCTCGAAGAGAGAGCACTGGCCCGCGATACACTCGATGAGAGCCAGGTTCGCGCGATCCGCGAAGATATGGAGCGTGCGGAGGCGCGGCGACTCCAGCCGCATTTTATCGCGGACTTCTTCCTGACAGCATTTAAGCTCCTGGGCGGAAGTGTGCGCGTGCGAGAAGCAGGACGCTATGAGATCACGCATGTGCCAGCCGTCATTCGCAGTCGTGACCGCCAGATCGGCACAGGCGAGGCCGTGCTGCCGCGCTACGAGCGCATTACCTTCGAGAAAGAGCTGATCTCGCTGCCCGGCAAGCCACTTGCAGCATTCGTCTGCCCCGGTCATCCACTGCTCGACGCGACCATTGATCTCGTGCTGGAGCGCTACCGGGATCTCCTGAAGCGAGGCGCGATGCTGGTGGACGCGAACGATCCTGGCGAGGAGCCACGGGCGCTGGTGTATCTTGAGCACGCCATTCAGGATGCTCGTACCGACCGCACCGGCAACCGCCGCATCGTCTCTCGTCAAATGCAATTCGTCGAGCTGGATACCACCGGAACAGCGCACATGGCGGGGTACGCTCCCTATCTGGACTATCGCCCGCTCAGTGATGCAGAGCACACGCTTGTTGACCCAATGCTGAATGGCCTGGTATTACGCGAGCAGATTGAGCAGCAGGCACTCACTTTCGCCATCACGGCACTCGTGCCGCAACACCTGGCTGAGGTGAAGGGGCGTAAGGAGGAGTTGATCCTCAAGACAATGGCGGCGGTGAAGGATCGGTTGACCAAGGAGATCAACTACTGGGACCACCGTGCAGCGCAACTCCATCGGCAGGAGGAGGCTGGCAAGACGTTCAGCCTCAACTCTACGAAAGCTCGCCAGCGTGCCGACGAGCTACAAACGAGGCTGCAGCGACGCATGGAGGAGTTGGAGCAAGAGCGCCAGATCTCAGCGCTACCACCCATCGTCACCGGCGGCGTTCTGGTGATCCCAACAGGGTTGCTTGCAAAACTGAGTGGTGAGCCTGCTGAGACTCTCAATGCCCTGGTCCGTGAGACGCGACGCATCGAGCGTGCAGCAATGGAGGCTGTGATGGCATACGAGCGCTCCCTGGGCTTCGTGCAACGCGACGTCAGCGCTGAGAAGTGCGGATATGATGTCGAGTCGCAGGTGATAGGGACGGGAAAATTGCGCTTCATCGAGGTGAAAGGCCGGGTGGCTGGCGCGGAAACTGTGACACTCACCAAGAATGAGATACTGACAGCACTGAATAAACCGAGCGAGTTTATCCTGGCTATTGTAGAGGTGGACGGTGAATTGATCGGTACACCGCGCTACATCATCCGGCCTTTTACCCGGGAGCCGGATTTCGGTGCCACAAGTGTGACCTATGCGCTCCGTGAGTTGTTGAACAGAGCGGAGGTAGTGGCGTAAGACACACTCCTACACGTTCGCAAGTATATAAATGTAGAGCCCGATTAAATAGAATACATGCTCGCTATAAATAGTTGTTGTATATCATACCGCCATTGGATATCCATTCTCATTGACGCCAAATTCACCGCAAAACAACTAGGAAAGGCTAGAGAAGATGCCTGAGTATCGCAAAAAGCTGATCGAGGTCGCCTTGCCCCTTGAAGTCATTAACAAAGAGTCTGTCCGTGAGAAATCGATTCGGCATGGGCACCCCTCGACGCTGCACCTTTGGTGGGCACGACGCCCTCTGTCTACCTGTCGCGCAGTGCTTTTTGCACAGATGGTGGACGACCCCTCCAGCTTGCCCGAGGAGTTCCCGACCGAGGAAGTACAGGAGGCCGAGCGCCTACGTTTATTCCGCATCATTGTGGACCTGGTGAAGTGGGAGAATATTACCAATGAGGCGGTGTTACACCAAGCGCGCATTGAGATCGCTCTTAGCGCTGCCCGTAATCATGGTGTTTCTTTGCCCCATAGCATGATCCCAGACGAGTTAACAGACGCGCTGAAGCGGTATGCACCACCTGTGTTGGACCCTTTCGCTGGTGGAGGCTCGATCCCGCTGGAGGCTCAACGTTTGGGATTGGAGGCGCATGCAAGCGACCTCAACCCAGTGGCCGTATTGATTAACAAGGCTTTGATCGAAATTCCGCCCAAGTTCACATGTCGCCCGCCTGTAAACCCAGCATCACGAGAGAAGTACTTGCATAAAGAATGGAAAGGGGCCGAAGGGCTAGCCGAAGACGTTCGCTACTATGGTAAGTGGATACGTGATGAAGCCTGGAAGCGTATTGGCCATCTTTACCCGAAGGTGAAGTTGTCTTCCGAGTCCGGCGGCGGCGAATCGGCGGTGATCGCTTGGCTCTGGGCACGCACTATCAAATGCCCAAATCCCGCCTGTGGTGGACAAATGCCACTCATCAGCTCGTATTGGCTCTCAAAGAAGATTAGTAAGCAGACCTGGATCGAACCTGAGGTCAATCACTCTACAACGCCATTCACGATACGGTTCACGGTTCATTCTGGCGCTGGCGGGCCACAGGATCCGCCGAAAGTTGGACGAGGTGCACAGTTCCGATGCTTAGCATGTGGCCAGATTGCCCCTGAGCAGCACATTAAAGACGAGGCACTCGCCGGGTTCATGGGTGCTCAGATGATAGCGATTGTGGCTGAAGGCAAGGGTGGACGTGTGTATCTGCCAAGTAACAATGCGCATGTAGGTGCGGCTCAACATGCACATGCAGGCTGGCGTCCGGATACAGCTATGCCAAACAACCCTCGATGGTTCTCGCCACCGTTGTACGGCTTGCCTAACTACGGCGATCTGTTCACCTCTCGTCAACTCGTCGCTCTAACCACGTTCTCCGATCTGGTCACTGAGGCGCTCGAGTGTGTGTTAGTCGATAACCTGGGCGACAAGGAGTACGCCTATGCGGTGGCTACGTATTTAGCATTTTCGGTGGACAAAGGGGCAAACTATTGGTCCTCGCTATGTGGCTGGCACTCTGGACGGGACATTATCATGAGCACCTTCGGCCGCCAAGCTATTCCCATGGTATGGGACTTTGCAGAGGCAAATCCATTTAGCGACTCAACTGGTCGATTTCTGTCTGGCGTGGAGCAGGCAGCAGAGATGCTTGAAGCTGTTCCTGCTAAAAGGGCTGGCTTCGCACAACAACAAGATGCTTCGGTGATGGCTGATTCTGTCTCCTCCCCAGTCGTGTCTACAGACCCACCATACTACGATAATATCGGATACGCTGATCTATCCGACTTCTTCTATATCTGGCTGCGTCGCTCACTTGCTGATGTGTATCCCGAGTTGTTCGGTACCTTGCTCACTCCAAAGGCGAAAGAGCTTGTCGCTACGCCGTACCGCTTCGATGGGAATGTCCAGCGAGCCAGGAAGTTCTTTGAGGAAGGGTTGGGAGAAGCCTTCGTTCATATACGTGATCTGGAGAACCTTGCCTACCCTATGACAGTGTACTATGCATTTAAGCAATCAGAATCTGAAGGAGAGGATAACAGCGAATCCAGACATGTCCCATCATCTATGGTATCTACAGGCTGGGAGACAATGCTGGCTGGGCTTCTGAAGGCAGGTATCAGTGTTACGGGTACCTGGCCAGCACGTACCGAATTGACCACCAACCTAAAAAAGAACGTAGCCGCTCTCGCCTCATCTATTGTCCTCGTCTGCCGCCCAAGGCCTATTGATGCCAAACCAACCACCCGGCGCGACTTTCTCAACACCCTCAAACGTGAGCTACCCAGAGCGCTTAAAGATCTCCAGCGTAGCAATATCGCACCGGTGGACCTTGCACAAGCGGCAATTGGTCCCGGTATGGCCGTCTTTTCACGTTACAGCAAAGTGCTAGAATCCGATGGCACATCAATGCGCGTGCGCACAGCTCTCCAGCTGATTAACCAGGCGCTTGATGAAGTACTTGCAGAGCAGGAGGGAGAGTACGATACCGATACGCGCTGGGCCGTCGCCTGGTTTGAGCAGTACGGCATGGTGGAAGGACCTTACGGTGTCGCTGAGACGCTCTCCAAGGCCAAGAACAGTGCGGTAGGTGCCCTGATCGAGGCAGGTATCCTGTGGGCTCATGGAGGCAAGGTTCGGCTGCTGCGCCGGGATGAGTTCTCCCGCGACTGGAATCCGGTCACGGCAAAGCGTCTCACGACCTGGGAGGTCACGCAGCGGCTGATCAGGGCGCTTCAGGAGCAGGGTGATGGAGGGGCGGCGGCTATTCTCAAACACGTCGGAGCTTACGGAGAGGTGACTAGGGACCTGGCCTACCGACTCTACACGATATGCGAGCGCAAGAAGTGGGCAGAGGAGGCACTGGCCTACAACAGCCTCGTTGTAGAATGGTCCGACATCAGCGGCGCTGTGGAGCAGCTGAGGCGGACGACTGCGGAGCAAGCATCCCTGTTCTCATAGATTTTCGACAAAAGTGGCAATTGACGATGCATAGATGGAGGGTAACATCCATGGCAATTAGCAATGCGGAACGCGTGGGGAAAGCGCTCGAACTTCTCAACCAGGGACTCTTTCCTTTCATGAAGCGCGAACTCAAAGCCTCCTACGGCGACACCTGGTTTGAGCAGGCCTCGGCCAATCTGCGCGAGTACCAGATGCCTGACAAAGGCGACGGCGACGAACACTGGGACACCCAGGCACTGCTGCTGGTTATGTGGGATCAGTGGAACGTCGTGTTCCGCAACGTCCTCGGTCAGTCAGAACGCACGCTCGTAAGCGAACTGCGTAAGGTGCGTAACAAGTGGACACATCAGGAGCCGTTTAGTACTGATGACGCCTATCGTGCCCTTGATAGCATTCAGCGTCTGCTTAGCTCCGTCTCTGCTGCTGAGCAAGCCACAGAGGTCGAACTCCAGAAGCAGGAACTGTTACGCATCCGAATTGAGGATCAGGCTCGCAAAGAGGTACGAAAAGCGTTGGTGGCACCCTTGGCGAGAACGGAGGTAGTTGCATAAGATACACTCCCGCAAGCTCTACCAGCATTAAGTAGGGCCTGATTGAACTGAGAAAGGTTCGCAATAAACTGTTGTGAAATGTTATACGCCTTATCATTCTCATTGATAGATAATGAATACACTACAAAAACTATCGGGAAAGGCTGGAGGAAATGCCTGAGTATCGCAAGAAGCTGATCGAGGTCGCCCTGCCCCTCGAAGCCATCAACAAAGAGTCAGCCCGCGAGAAGTCCATCCGGCAAGGACATCCCTCGACGCTCCATCTCTGGTGGTCGCGTAAGCCGCTTGCAACATGCCGCGCTGTACTCTTCGCGCAGTTGGTGGACGACCCTGGGAGCCACCCTGATGAGTTTCGCACCGAGGAGGCGCAGGAGGCCGAGCGCCAGCGGCTCTTCCGTATAATTGAGCAGTTGGTGAAGTGGGAGAACAGCAATAACGAGATAGTACTCCATGCTGCTCGCGTCGAGATCGCTCGCAGCGCAGCGCGCAACCACGGCGTCTCGTTGTCGCATGGAATGGCTCCGTCCGAGGTTTTCGATGTACTCAAGCGATACGCCCCGCCGATTCTGGACCCTTTCGCCGGTGGTGGTTCGATTCCCCTGGAAGCACAACGATTAGGACTGGAGGCTCATGCCAGTGACCTCAATCCGGTAGCGGTACTCATCAATAAGGCGATGATCGAAATTCCTCCTGAGTTCGCAGGGCAACCGCCGGTGAATCCAGAAATTAACAAGAGCCTTTTACAGCGCGAGTGGCGTGGCGCACAGGGGCTGGCTGAGGATATACGCTATTACGGCAAATGGTTGCGCGATGAGGCGTGGAAGCGCATTGGCCATCTCTACCCGAAGGTAGAACTACCGAAAGAATATGGTGGGGGCGAGGCGACAGTTATTGCTTGGCTCTGGGCGCGCACTGTCACATGCCCTAATCCTGCCTGTGGCGCACAGATGCCATTAGTGAGTAAATTCTGGCTCTCGACCAAGAAGGAAAAGGAAGCATGGGCCAATCCAATAATAGACCGAAATGCGAAGGCGGTAAGCTTCGAAGTGAAGTACGGTCTAGGTGCGCCAGAGGGCACGGTGAACCGACTAGGAGCAAGGTGTATCATCTGTGGAGTCTCGGTATCATTTGAGCATGTTCGGACTGAAGGAAGAGCTAGGCACATGGGCACTCAGTTAACGGCTATTGTCGCTGAAGGAAAAGGCGGGCGCATATACCTTTCGCCAAACAAGTACCAGGAGTCGATTGCGGAGGTACCGGAACCGGAACCGGAGGATATTCTGAATACCGAACTACCAGAACAAGCTCTTGGGTTCCGCGTCCAACTTTACGGTATGACAAGGCATCGAGATCTTTTCACTTCCCGCCAGCTTACAGCGCTTACTACTTTCTCTGACCTGATTAGCGAAGTCTCTAAACTTATTCTCAGCCGTCAAGAGGCTAATGAAGCTTATGCGAATGCCGTCGCGACATATTTGGCACTAGCTATAGATAAAGCAGCTAATCTATGGTCTTGCGTCTCTAGCTGGATGAGTGACCGTGGGGCAATGCGCGAAACTTTTGCACGTCAAGCTATATCAATGATGTGGGATTTTGCGGAGGCCAATCCTTTCAGTGACGCTGGAGGGAATTTTTCCATGTTCATAGATCGCGTTGCAGACGCAGTTCAAGTAGTTCCGGCGACCTCTAGGGGCATAAGTACACAAGAAGATGCAGCCTCTAGTATTACCGACGTATCTCACCCTGTAATATCAACGGATCCTCCTTACTACGATAACGTTGGCTATGCTGACCTCTCGGATTTCTTCTACGTATGGCTGCGTCGGTCCGTTGGAAGAATTTATTCTGGACTGTTCAGCACTCTGTTAGTGCCTAAAGCCCAGGAACTTATCGCCACACCTTATCGCTTTAGTGGTAATAAGGATACAGCTCGCCACTTCTTTGAGGAAAGACTACATAGTGCCTTTGCGTTAATGCATGAGGTTCAAAACTCCTACTATCCACTTACTGTCTACTATGCTTTCAAACAAGCAGAATCAGAGCAAGAAGAGAATGGCAAAAGGAATAGTCCCATGATAAGCGCCTCTACCGGATGGGAAACGATGCTCGAGGGGTTATTGCAGGCGAGTTTTGCAGTTACTGGGACCTGGCCAATGCGTACAGAGGGTTCTGGTAGATTGCGCCAAATCGGCAGCAATGCTCTCGCCTCCTCCATCGTCCTCGTCTGCCGTCCTCGGCCGGTAGATGCTCCACTCACCACACGACGCGACTTCCTCAACACCCTAAAGCGCGAGCTGCCGAAGGCGCTTAAAGACCTGCAGCGAGGAAATGTTGCACCGGTGGATTTGGCGCAGGCTGCCATCGGCCCTGGCATGGCTGTCTTCTCGCGCTACAGCAAAGTGCTCGAATCTGACGGCTCCCCCATGCGCGTACGCACCGCTCTCCAACTCATCAATCAAACACTCGACGAGGTACTGGCTGAGCAGGAGGGGGAGTACGATGCTGATACCCGTTGGGCGATCTCCTGGTTCGAGCAATACGGCATGGAGGAAGGTCCATATGGCATTGCCGAGACACTCTCCAAAGCCAAGAACAGTGCAGTGGGTGCCCTCGTCGAAGCTGGCATCCTTAGGGCTCAAGGAGGCAAGGTGCGGCTGATTGGCCGGGGGGAATTTTCTAGCGACTGGAATGCGGTCACGGCAAAGCGTCTCACGGCTTGGGAAGTTACGCAGCGGCTGATCCAGGCACTGCAGGAATATGGTGAAACGGGTGCGGCAGCCATCCTCGATCACGTGGGAGCATACAGTGAGGTTGCTCGTGACCTGGCCTACAGGCTCTACATTATATGCGAGCGCAAGAAGTGGACGGATGAGGCGCTGGCTTATAACAGTCTTGTTGTTGAATGGTCCGGCATCAGCGGCGCAGTGGAGCAGCTGAGGCGGACGACTGCGGAGCAGGCTCCCTTGTTCTCATAGATTTACGGAAGAACTAGCAACTGACGACAAAAGATAGAGGAGGACATTCATGGCAATTAGCAATGCAGAACGCGTGGGTAAAGCGCTCGAACTTCTCAACCAGGGACTCTTTCCATTCATGAAGCGCGAGCTCAAAGCCTCCTATGGCGACACCTGGTTTGCGCAAGCCTCGGCTAACCTGCGCGAGTACCAGATGCCTGGCAAAGGTGACGGCGATGAACACTGGGACACGCAAGCGCTGCTGCTGGTTATGTGGGATCAGTGGAACATCGTGTTCCGTAATGTCCTCGGTCAGGCAGAGCGTTCGCTCGTAAGTGAGTTGCGCGAAGTGCGTAATAAATGGGCACATCAAGAGCCTTTCAGTACCGACGATGCCTACCGTGCTCTCGACAGCATTCAGCGTCTGCTCGCATCCGTCTCAGCTGCTGACGAGGCCACAGAGGTCGAGCGCCAGAGGCAGGAGCTCCTGCGCATCCGCTTTGAGGATCAGGCCCGGAAAGAAGTACGCAAGGCAGCTGTTGCTCCCATCGAGGGCCACCCTGCAGGGGGATTGCGTCCCTGGCGTGATATCGTCACTCCACATCCCGACGTCGCCTCCGGTCGTTTTCAGCAAGCGGAATTCGCCGCCGATCTCGGGCAAGTCACAAGAGGCGAAGGAGCCGACGAGTATCGCAATCCCCGCGATTTCTTTCAGCGTACCTATATCACAGAAGGTCTGCGTCACTTGCTTACCAACACCCTGAATAGGTTGGACGCGAACGCTGGCGATCCCGTGGTGGAGCTGCTGACCAACTTCGGCGGCGGCAAGACGCACTCCATGCTGGCGCTCTACCATCTGGTTTCGGGCGTGCCTGTGAACGATCTGCCCGGCATTGAGCCGATGCTCCAGACAACGGGTGTCTCCAGGCCACCACTGGCGCAACGAGCCGTTCTCGTGGGTACAGCGCTCTCGCCAGGGCAGGCTCACACAAAGTCAGACGGTACCGTGGTGCGCACGCTGTGGGGCGATCTCGCCTGGCAACTCCTCGGCAAAGATGGGTATGATCTGGTAGCGGATGCCGACCGACAGGGTGTAAGCCCAGGTACGGATGTGCTGCGCCAGCTTTTCTCCGCTGCCTCACCCTGCCTGATCCTGATCGACGAGTGGGTAGCTTACATGCGCCAACTCTATGGCGTCTCCGGCCTCCCTGCTGGCTCATTTGATGCCAACCTGAGCTTCGCCCAGTCACTGACTGAAGCTGCCAAGGCGGCCCCGAAGACACTGCTCGTTGCCAGTATCCCCGCCTCTGACATTGAGATTGGCGGCGAGGGTGGCCACGAGGCCGTTGTGCGCCTGCGCAATACGTTCGGCCGCCTTGAGTCCACGTGGCGACCTGCCAGTGCCGAGGAAGGCTTCGAGATCGTACGCCGGCGTCTATTCCAGCCTATCACTCAGCAGAGGGACTTCACTGCCCGCGATGCTGTCGCTCGCGCTTTCACCGATTTGTATCGTACCCAGTCTCAGGAGTTTCCATCTGACTGCCGGGAGGGAGACTACGAGCGCCGCACCAAGGCTGCCTATCCTATCCACCCCGAGCTCTTTGATCGCCTCTATATTGACTGGTCCCAATTAGATCGTTTCCAGCGTACTCGCGGTGTCCTGCGCCTGATGGCCGCCGTCATCCACGCACTCTGGGAGCGCCAGGACCCGAGCTTGCTCATCCTGCCAGCGAGCGTTCCGATTGACGATCCTCTTGTGCAATACGAACTGACACGCTACCTGGAAGATCCCTGGATGCCCATCATCGAGGGAGATGTGGATGGCGCCCACTCGCTGCCACTACGCCTCGATCGCGAGCATCCCAATTTGGGGCGCTATTCTGCTACCCGACGCGTGGCGCGCACGATCTATATGGGCTCTGCTCCTACACTGCATACAGCCAATCAGGGTATTGATGAACAGCACATCAAGCTTGGCTGCGTCCAGCCTGGGGAGAGCGTTGCCATCTTCGGTGACGCGCTGCACCGACTCACTGAGCAGGCCAACCATCTCTACGTGCAAGACAAGCGCTATTGGTACTCTATACAGCCGAGCGTTACCCGACTCGCGCATGACCGGGCTGCACATCTTGATCGTGACGTTGTCTTTGAGCTCATCGAGCAGCGATTGCGGGCTGAGCAGGGCACGAGAGGCAGTTTCGCCCGCGTTCACGTCTGCCCGAGCTCAAGCGGAGAGGTTCCAGATGAACGGGATGCCAGACTTGTGATCCTCCGCCCGGCGTTCGTCCACGCGACAAAGGATGTGGCGAGTCCAGCTCGGACAGAAGCGGCAACTATACTGGAACACCGGAGCAACAGTCCCCGCTACTATGCCAACACGCTTGTCTTCCTGGCCGCTGATCGCACTCGACTTGAAGAACTAGAACAAGCCGCGCGAGATTACCTTGCCTGGAAGTCCATCGAGGACGAGCAAGAGATCCTCAACCTCGATGCCTTTCAGAGCAACCAGGCCAGAACCCGCCGTGAACACGCTGAAGGAACTATCAAAGCGCGTATACCTGAGACATATAGCTGGTTACTTGTACCTGAACCATCAGAGGACAATACAACCGGTACAAAGGTGTCCTGGCGTGAGATTCGTCTGCAGCCTGTTCAAGAGGCACTCGCCATGCGAGCCTCCCGCAAGCTTGAGAACGATGGATTGCTCATCACGAAATACGCTGGCACCAATCTACGACTCGAGCTAGACAAGGTGCCGCTCTGGCGTAGAGACTCGGTCAGCGTCAAGCAACTCGCCGATGACTTCGCACAGTATCTATACCTGCCACGGCTTCGTGACACTGACGTGTTACTGGCGGCAGTACAGGACGGAATCGCTTCACTTACCTGGGAACGCGAAACCTTCGCCTACGCCGATAGCGATGATGCCTCGTCCCATCGATATCTCGGTCTCAAAACCGGCCAACAGATAATGCCCTCACTCGACGGGGTACTCGTCAAGCCGGAGGTTGCTGCAGCACAGATTGCAGCGGACATGGTAACCAAAGCACAGCCGCCCGTCAGCAGCTTCACCTACGGTCATACTGGTGATTCAAACGCTGGCCAGAGTCAGTTAGTAGCCGATGGTGGTGCCGCGGTGTCCGAACCTGTACAAACTCTAGCCGAAGCTATACGACCGCAACGCTTCTATGGCTCAGTTACGCTCGATACGACGCGTGCTGTACGCGATGCCACTGCTGTGATCGAGGAGGTAACTCAACATCTGAGCGGCCTGCTGGGTACCAGGGTCGAGATCACGATGGAGATCCATGCCGATCTGCCAGAGGGAGTTCCTGAGCATATTGTGCGCACGGTGACTGAGAACTGCCGCACACTCAAGTTCACGAATTACGGCTTTGAGGATCAATAACGTTACAGTCTCACCATTCAAGCAACTTTTCTAAAGAGGAAGACACATTCATGTCACGATCACTTCAAGAGTATCATGCACGTTGGCAACAGGCTTTGCAGAGGTTGAATCTCAGTGAAATAGTGGAGGACCCGGATCTGACAGATGAATCGTGCGTCATTTTCGAATCTGCGCATTCCACTCCGATGGGCGAAGGTATGACAGCCCTCCCCGACTTTGGCGACGCGATCTGTTACTATCGCTACTACCGCGTTCCTGACGAACTTGATCAGCAGGAACACTCAACAAATGAGGGCGTCATTTTGCCACTTGGATTGGAAATCCTTCAGCGGCGGTGGGAACATCGCCGTCCCAAGCTCTCAGATGATGAGCTTCAAGCACGTGGTGTTGCAGCCAAACAAGACCTTGATACCCTACTCGAGGAGTTCGCTCAGCAGGGCTATCGAACTGAGATGAGTACACGTCTGAGGGAAATTGTCAACCATTCGTTGATTGATTTTGAGCTCCACGAAGTTTATGTGCTCCCTGGAGATCTGGAAGCACTGCTCTCGTCTCTCGGCAATCCGCTTGCTGACTACGACGCATATGAGAATGACGAAGAAGCAGAGGCAGAGGCTCCTGCCTTCGATCTGAGCAACCCCAAGCATCGCGAGGCTCTTAAAGAGAAAATTTACATGGTTGGTCGCTAGGCGTAGGGATACTGACCACTTGGTTTAGAACGGTCTCTATGTCTAGCATTGAGAAGCTCATGGATTGGTGACAGATAAGAGATCCCATGGAGTAACGATGCCCTGGAGTCTCTCTGTTGCTTTTCCGCGCTCAGTGATGAGCAGGGCATAAATACGAGGCTTTCTCTGCTCGATGGCGAGCATGAAGATTTCCATCGCATCGTAGACCGTCTGGTCGCGGCTCATGACGGAAACATTTTCTGCCTGTTCATAGCGCCAGGCATCTCTAATGATGGCCTCCCGCACACTGATAATGTCTTCCTGGGCCTGCTCTTCGAGCCATCTCGCAATTCCTTCTACGGTGAGTAAGGACAATTTTCCTTCAATTCGAACGACTACTTGTGAGTAATCATGTTCCCGCATATGTTGTAGTGCTGTTACAAGTGGGTCTTGAGGGGAAAAGAGACGAATGTCTAATTTCTGAAACCGCGGAATGAGTTTCTGTGGTAAGAGAATGGCTTGTACAATCTGTTCGAACTCTTGTAAGGTTCGTTCGGAGGGCTCTGCAATCCATCCTCCTCCTGGATCGCGATGATGAACAAGGGCATTACGGAGATCTCCATAGTCCTTCAGTTTTGCTGCATTTCGTCGAAGCACGGGATGTTTCTGAGCAAGAGCATCGAGCCGTTGAGCAAAGGAAAGATCTCTTGCCTGTCCCGCGTTGCGTCGAAGGTATTCATCCAACTTCTGATACAAAGTCAGAAAGGCTTCAACCTTTTCCATGCGTTTCCTCTTTTCTAGGAGCCTATTACAATGTGAACAAACCTGATGTCGTGCCACCATCCTGTAGGCCAAATAGCCGAGCTCCATACGCGCTGCTCTTTGTTTTCTTGCTCTGTAGAGCGACAGAGAACCGGCAAACTTTGCCGATTTCACTATGTGCTCGTGCTAGCGCGTTGCTTAAATCTTCGTGCTCCGGCACTGGGTGGATCGATATTCCACTCTCTCTACTGTTTCACCCAGATTCTCCTGCCCACTACATATAGAATTTGAACTGTGGCAGCGGTTCACGGTTGGCCGGGATCTCCCGCATAATATCACCAACAAGTTGTGAGAAGCGCAGTGTGATCGGGCGCAAGTCGGCAAAGGCAGTGGTGTTCCAGTTCATCTTGGTCAGCAGTAAAATCTCTTCCAAGATCGTGGTGAGTGGCGTGTCGCCAATGTAATCCGCGACCTGCAGCGGTGAAGGCACGTGCCCATGCGGATAGGCATTCAGCGCCGGAATGAAGCCAGTTGTATAGAGATATCGGATCTCATCGACCGAAAAAGCCGTTCCGCGCAAGGGAGGGTACTGGCCCTCACGTAACAGGCGAACACGATTAGTTGGACGCACTGCAACGAGGTCATAGCTGGGAATACCGCTCAATGCCTCTTGAAAGCCTCCCCATTCGGCAGGCCAAAAGCGGGAGGATTTGTGAATTACTACTCGCCGTGGCTGCTGTTTGACGATTTCTTTGTATTGTTTGAGGACCTGGTCGATCAAGGTTTTCGCCTGGTCGTGGTTGAGATGTGGTGAACTGCCAAGGGCTTTCGCGTCCCAGAGAAAATCTTGTCCGCGCAGTACCAACCCATCGCCATATTCGTTAAACGCCTGAGCCAGACTGGTACATAGCCTCGATGCTGAGCCAAGCGGTCGAAAGAAGCTGATGCCAACATAGCACGTCCCCGTGGTAAGCCCCTTGGGGCTCCAAGGAATGCCTCCTGCTTTGAAATAGAGACTGGAGAACACATTCCAGGCCACACGCGATTTATGATCCACATCCTGGCTCTCTGGGGTCGCCTCTGTGGTGCGTTGACGCAAAATTTGGGTAGGCAGTTGATATTGCATAGCTTCCGCCTTCAGCGCACGACGAAAATCCCGGTGGATCGGTTGCTTTGCCACGATATAGTCCACAGTTTCGCAATGCAGAAGCAAGTCATCCGGAAGGGCCAGGATGAGATAGTCGGGCGGCGAATCCTGGCGGGAGATACGACGCACTTTATCGGAGACAAGCTCCAGCGCGGCAGTAAAACGGTCCTTGCGTAAGCGTCGTTGCGCAACCGTACGGAGATCGTTCTGAGTGATCTGTTCATTCCATCGGTCGCTGAATGCCACAGAGGCATAAAAGCCCTGATGATCGCTGTAGCCAGGAAAGGCATCATGTTCGCTATCGCCTGCAACTCCCGCGAGGCAGGAGGAGAGCCATCGGTGCGCCGATTCCGTGCTGGACCCAGAACCAATGAATCCGACACGGGTAATATCCGGGTGACGCTCAGGCATGTCGAGCGAGCGCGGACCGAACAAGGCAATACCAGTTCTGGCACTCACATGTTCCCGACTGCCACAAAAAAGCAGCGACGGTTCATCCAGATACGTGCAGGCAATCCGCGGTGCCGGGAGTAGGGCAGGTACTATAGTATGCTCTATCATATCAATCGTCCTCCTCACTTGCCCATTCTTCCTCTTCCCATTCATCGCCTTCTCCCAGTTCTGAGGCAAGTACTGCCTGGTAGCCCATAAAGGAGAATAATCCTTCCTGAATGCGTTGATTGCGAAACGGACGGCTATCTTCTGGAATGCCTGGCCAGACCACAGTCGTTTGGATGAGGGTTGTCTCGATCACGAGGTACTGACAGCCGAACGAGCAGATGATGCGCGGCGCCCCATCGGAGAGATGGTACCTCCAGAAGTTCAACTCACCTAACAGATCATAGTTGTATGTCCTGGCCGCCCTCCTAGTCGCCTTGCGTCCGGTTTGTTTGCCTTCTAGGGGAGTAGAGCCATCGGTTGTGTAGCGGTGCTCTGGACGCAGAGAAAGACACCAGGATTGTTTGCCCATGCGATGGAACTGGAGACTGATAGCCATGTGTTCCCAATAGCCTTTCGATGCGCCAGTACTCCTGGATTTCGGCTGCCAAGCAACGCGGCGAGTGACTCGTTTTCCCTGAAGGCTCTGGTAGGAAGCCTTATGCGTTTGCGGGCCGGGAAGCGGCTCGAAATAGTAGCGTTGATGCACCCTATCTAGATGCAGGTCACGTCGCCCGGTAATCTTATTGAGCGTGCGGTTCAACAGCTGCGTATAGAGACGCGCGTAATCAGGGTCATTCCACCACTGGACACTGGAATCACTCTCACTTTTCCGGGGATCAACACAGTAGCGAAACGGGCCATCTTTGCTCTTGAGATCACAAAAGGTTAAGAGCCGATTCCCATGAAGGACAAACGGTAAGTAGATCTGAGGGTCATCGCTTAGCGTTGGGTAAACGAGGCGCTCCTGCACCTCTTGAGGCGCCAGCATACAGGGACCAGAAAACACTGTGAGAGGAATATGGGTGACGGGAAGCAGCGTACTGTGAAGCGTATCCTCGACGCGATTATGAGAGGCATGAGATTGGAGAAAACGTTGATCCGGTGAAAGGCGCTCACGGACCCAACGCTCATGTTCGTCCTTTATGGAGTACAATTTGGCAGACGAATAACTTTCGGGCTGTTGATCGATCAGCGTGTGATGGCCTGTACACAGTAACAGTAAGTTCTCCGGACCATCCCGATCTGCGCCACGGAATGACGCTTCTCCGCGTGGCCCATCTTCACTGTGGCCGACGATATGGGCCATCTCGCCCAGCACGGCATGAGGATCGCCGGGACTTTCTGGGGAAAGAATGAGTGATTTGTAGCACCCAGGATAGGAACAGATTCCACCTGCTCTCGCCCACACAATTTTGATAGTCTTCTCGTTTATACGCCTGGCCGCCATGCCCTCGAGTTCCCACTCCTCTTCTGTATTTCGCTTGATTGTAAAGAAAGGGCACAGATATGTCAAGCAAGGGATTCTGGTGATTATCCATACGGCTTCCAAGGTTACGTGAGTCGGGTCTGTTGGACGAATGCGCACTACAGATCCTTTGTATGGATTACCCACATCGACACCCAGGGAAGGCCAGTACATCGTAGCTCTCGCAAGGAGAGAAGAAAGACGGTACACTCATGAGCAGAAAGAATCATCTGTTCACGAAAGGAGTGACCGTCATGACCCT
>WNGE01004657.1_pt1 | contig 29403 bp, 23 predicted proteins | sample 5400651 | NCBI WGS metagenome assembly WNGE01 (sample SAMN13153370, study PRJNA577476) | soil metagenome | isolation source: 60 cm soil or saprolite under grassland replicate 2 | place: USA:California | collected 2016-06-15
GTGGCGAGCGAGGCGGGCTTCGTCCGGCTCTGGCCGCACCGGCACGGCACGGACGGCTCCTTCGCGGCGATCTGGAGCCACGGAGGATGACCGCACGTTCGCTTGCCGGGCGGCCGCTCGCCGCGCATGACATGGATGCGGAAGCGTGTTTACCTCGTGCCGCGGCGCTGCACGGCCGCCACGATCCCAGAATCCGAGGACCGACGATGTCGCACGAGGGCTCGACCCTGTCCAAGCTCGCCGCCCACTGGGGCCGCTCGGGCGCTCCCGCCGCCGAGCTCGTCACCGAGACGCGCGAGGCCCTCGGGACCGTCCAGCCGGGCGACCTGCTCCACCTCGCCGGCCTCGTCGAGACGCTCGTGGGGCGCGCACACGCCCCGGACTCGCGCGAGCCGGCCCGCCGCGCGCTCTTCGCGCTGTTCGACACCGTGCGGCGCCGCTTCTTCACCGACGCGCTCCGCCCCGATCAGATCGCCGACTGGATCCGCCTCCTCGTCCCCGCCATCGAGCGCACCGACTACACGCTCGGCGAGGTGCTGCGCTCCCGCGAGGCGACGGACCCGCGCGCCGTCGCGATGCGCGTGCTCGGCGCGGACGCGGGCGAGCTGACCGTCGCGGAGGTGGCGCGGCGCACCCGCTCCATCGCGCGCGGGCTCCTCGCGCTCCTGCACGACGACCCGGAGGGCAAGGTCGCGATCCTCTCGGAGAACTCGCTCGAGTCGGCGCTGTGCGACCTCGCCTGCCTCACGAACGGGATCCCGAACTTCCCGCTGCCGGCGAACGCGGTCCCGGAGCAGGTGCAGTACATGCTGCGCCACTCCGGCGCGCGGGTCCTCGTCGCGTCCGACGAGGAGCAGGTGGCGAAGGTGCTGCCCGCGCTCGGGAGCCTCCCCGACCTGCACGACGTGGTGGTCGTGTCGCGCACGTCGGCCGACCGCCACGGCCTGCTCTCGCTCGAGCAGATGGTGGGCCAGGGCGGCGGCGCCTTCGACGACGTCTTGCGCGTGACGCGGGCCGCCGAGGTGAAGAGCCGCGACCTCGCGACGGTGATGTACACGTCGGGCACGACCGGCCGCCCCAAGGGCATCGCCTTCTCGCACCTCAACATCGTCTCGAAGCGCCTGTGCCGCGGCTTCGCCCTGCCGCAGGTGGGCGAAGGGGACGTCTTCCTCTGCTACCTCCCGCTGTACCACACGTTCGGGCGCTGGCTCGAGATGACGGGGGCGCTGTGGTGGGGCGCCACCCACGTGTTCGCGCGCTCGACCTCGCACGCTTCGCTGCTCGAGGACTTCAAGTCGGTCCGCCCGACCATCTTCATCAGCGTCCCGAAGAAGTGGATCGAGCTGCACGACACCGCGGTGCAGGAGGCCGCCTCCGACGATCCGGACGAGACGGCGGCGCACCTCAAGGCGCTCACCGGCGGGCGCCTCCGCTACGGCCTCTCGGCGGCGGGCTACCTCGATCCCGACGTGTTCAAGGCGTTCCACCGCGCCGGGATCGAGCTCTGCTCCGGTTACGGGATGACGGAGGCGACGGGCGGCGTCACGATGACCCCGCCCGGCGAGTACCTCGAGGACTCGATCGGGAAACCGCTCCCCGGCGTCGAGTGCCGGCGCGCCGGCGACGGCGAGCTGCTCATCCGCGGCCCCTACGTCAGCCCGGGCTACTACGGCCCGGGCGGCGTGGACAGCGCGCTCGACGCGGACGGCTGGTTCGGGACGGGCGACCTCGTCTCGCTCGACGCCGAGGGGCACTTCCGCATCGTCGGACGCAAGAAGGAGATCTACAAGAACCGCGCCGGCCAGACGATCGCGCCGCAGCGCGTGGAGAACCTGTTCCGCGACTTCGACGCGGTGGCGCAGTCGTTCCTGGTCGGCGACCACCGCGAGTACAACACGCTCCTCATCTGGCCGAACTACGCGACCCAGCCCGCCCTGCGCGAGCGCACGCCGGCCGAGCTGAACGAGCTGCTCTCGTCCCTGGTCGCGTCCGCGAACCGCTTCCTGGCGCCCTTCGAGCGCGTCGTCGCGTTCCAGGTGCTCCCGCGCGCGCTCGACGAGGCGCACGGCGAGCTCACTCACAAGGGCAGCTTCAAGCGCGAGGTCGTCGAGAAGAACTGGCTCGAGACCGTCGAGAAGATGTACGTGCAGAAGCACCTCGCGCTCACGGTGGACGGGTTGTTCCTGCGCATCCCGAACTGGGTCCTGCGCGAGATGGGCGTCCTGCAGCACGAGGTCGCGCTGCGCGAGGGCGCGCTGCACGCCGGCCCCCGCTCGATGTGGGTCGGCGCGGATCCGGCCGCCCCCGGCGCGCTGCGCCTCGGCGATCTCGCCTACACGGTCGAGGGCTCCGTCCTCGATCTCGGCGCGCTCCTCGCGCGCCCCGGGCTCTGGCTCGGGAACGACGGCCTCGTCACCTTCCTCGGCGACGAGGCGTTCCATTCGCTCGTCGCGCGGCGCCGCCGCGCCGGCTCCGAGATCCGCCTCGACCCGCGGGTGTGGCCCGCGCCGCGCCCGGCCCGCGTGGCGCGCCTCGTCGAGGAGACGGAGGTCGAGCAGATCTCCTTCCACAGCCTCCACGCCGCCGGCGAGCTCCTGCGCGCGGAGCGCCCCGAGGCGCGCCAGGCCATTGCCCACCTCCACCTCGGCCTCGAGGGCGGGCGGAGCGAGCACGCCGCGCTCTGCCGCGCGCTCCTGCGCCGCGCGGCGGACTCGCCCGACGAGGAGGTGCGGCGCCGCGCCTTCCGCGCGCTCCTCCCCGAGGAGGAGGCGGAGGAGACGGTCTCCACGCTGCGCCTCTTCCTCGATCGCCTCGGGCCGCTCGCGCTCCGCGACGAGGACCTCGCCATCCTGGGCGAGCGCGGCCTCTCCGACTCGCAGGTCGAGGTGCTCCTGGGGACGCTCTCGGCGGACGCCGCGCTGGAGCGCGTGCGCGACCTGTCCGACCGGCGGCTCCTCGTCGGCACGATGCGGCTGCTCACCGCGCACGCCGTCTCGCACCCGCGCTGGTACGCGCGCGTCCGCGTGCCGCTGGCGCGCCTCTCGCTCCACGAGGACGAGGAGCTCGCGGCGCGCGCCGGCGAGGAGCTCGATCGGCTCCGGCGCGGCTTCTCGCACTGGGTCGGCCCCAACCTGCGCCTCGCCATCGACGCCGAGAGCGGCTCGGAGTACGGGTGGAAGGACGTGGTCGCCTTCGAGCACGGCATCGGCGATCGCGCCCGCGAGCTCTTGCTGCGCGCCATCGCCGACACGACGCTCATGCGCGCCTCCTGCTTCCTCTTCGGCCGTGGGGCGCTCCTCTCGCTCGCCGACGTCCCGCCCGGCGGCGCCACCGTCACGCAGCTCGGGACCGGTCACGGCAAGGCGGTGTACCGGCTCTCCGTGCACACCCGCGCCCGCGAGACCTTCGACCTCGCGATCAACCTCGTCTCCGCCATGCACCCGGCGGAGCTGCGCGAGGAGATCTCGTGGCTCCTCGCGGCGGGCGCGCCGCCGCCGCTCGTCGAGGCGTTCGGCGGCTACTACCCCGAGTACGGCATCTTCACCGAGGAGTACATCCCGGGCGACCACGTCGCGCGCCAGGTGGAGCGGCTCGAGCGGCACGGCGAGACGAAGCGGCTCAAGTCCCTCTGGTCCTACCTCGCCTGGTCGGCGCTCTCGGCGCACGTCGCGTTCTGGGACCGCACCGGGCGGAGGCTCGCGCTCCGGGAACCGTCACCGGAGGCCTTCATCGTGCCGTCGCACGACTACCACACCGGCACGCGGCTCGTGTCCATCTCCGATCGCTCGCCGTGCACCCACTTCGACGAGCTGTTGGACCGCTTCCAGTCGTTCTTCCTCGACCGGGTGGAGGCATCCCGCCCCGAGCTGCACGGCGAGGTGACCGACGCGATGCTCTACTCGGCGGTGGTGGAGGCGCTCGGCCTCTACCGCGCGAAGGCGCTCCTCGAGGTGGCCGCGCGGGTGGATCGCCGCGGCGCCGCGATCGCCGCGTTCCTGGAGGGCGTCCGCGAGCACGGCTACACGCCGCTGCGCGTCCACTTCGCGGCGCGCCGCTTCGCGCGCTGGCTCGACGTGAACCCGGCCGCCACCCAGGAGGCGAAGGGGAAGATGCTCGGGGAGCTGTGGGGCACGTACCGCCTCTCCGAGGTCGAGCAGACCTGGCCGGACACGCGCATCCGCTTCTTCCGCCAGACGGTGTTCGCGAACGCGCGCCCGGAGCTGCGCGTCGCGCTCGAGCGGCTCATGGACCGCGCCCGCGCCGTCATGGCCGGCGTCGACCTCGAGGAGCAGGTGGCCGCGAACCGCGCGGAGATCCGGCCCACGGCGGAGGAGGACTACTTCCTCGCCCGCATGACGTACCGGTACCTCGCGCCCGGCGACGACGCCCAGCTCATCTCGCTGCCCTCGGGCGAGAAGCAGGTCACCGAGGTGGTGATGGGGCTGCACGACGAGCAGGGGAACCGGTTCTGGGTGCGCGGGCCGGCCAACCCGCGCGAGGTGGCGCGGCTGCTCCAGCTCTTCCAGGACGCGAACCTCGCCGTCACCTTCACCGCCGAGCACGAGTTCCTGCTGGCGCTCGACGGCAAGGACACGGTCCTCGGCGGCGTCTTCTACCGCTGGGTGAGCCCCGAGCGCGCGCACATGGAGAAGCTGGTCGTCGCCCGCAAGCACCGCGGCTTCGGCGTCGCGGACGGGATGATGCGCGAGTACTTCCGGCGCCTGCGGGCGCGCGGCGCGACCGCCGTCGAGACCGGCTATTTCCAACCCGAGTACCTCCGCCGCTACGGCTTCCGGACCGACCCGAGCTCGGGCGGCCTGGTGGCGGACCTTCCGGAGGCGCGCCCGTGAGAGACATGACGAAGCCCACCTGGAGGATCATCGACTCGACGCTGCGCGAGGGCGAGCAGTTCGCGAAGGCGGCGTACCGGACGCAGGACAAGCTCGAGATCGCGCGCGCCCTCGACAGCTTCGGCGTCGACTACATCGAGCTCACCTCACCCGCCGCGTCGCCGCAGTCGCAGCGCGACCTCACGCACATCGTCAAGCTCGGGCTCGGCGCCCGCGTCATCACGCACTCGCGCTGCGTCGTGGACGACGTGCGCGCCGCCATCGACACGGGGGTGCGCGGCATCGGCCTGCTCTTCGGGACGAGCCGCATCCTGCGCGAGTCCTCGCACGGGAAGAGCATCCAGCAGATCATCGACGCCATGGGCCCGCCCATCGAGCTCGCGCTCGCGGCCGGGCTCGAGGTGCGCTTCAGCGCGGAGGACACGTTCCGCACCGAGGAGTCGGACCTCCTCGAGGTGTACCGCGCCGCGGCCGCGCTCGGGGTGCACCGGGTCGGGCTCGCCGACACGGTCGGCATCGCCACGCCGCGCCAGGTCTACACCGCGGTGCGCGAGGTGCGGCGCATGGTGAAGTGCGACATCGGCTATCACGGCCACAACGACACCGGGTGCGCCATCGCCAACGCGCACGAGGCGGTCGCGGCCGGGGCGACGCACGTGGACGTGTCGGTGCTCGGGATCGGCGAGCGCATCGGGATCACCCCGCTCGGCGGCTTCGTCGCCCGCATGTACTCGCTCGACCCGCAGGGGGTCGCGCAGCGGTACCGGCTCGGGCAGCTCCGCGAGCTCGAGCGCCTCGTCGCGCGCATCGCCGGCGTCGAGGTGCCGTTCAACAACTATCTCACCGGCGAGACGGCCTACTCGCACAAGGCGGGCATGCACCTCAAGGCGATGACGATCAACCCGGGCTCGTACGAGATCATCCCGCCCGAGGCGTTCGGCCTGGCGCGCCGCCTCATCGTCGGCTCGCGGCTCACCGGCAAGCACGCCATCGGCTACCGCGCGCGGGAGATCGGCATCACGTTCGGCGCGGGCGAGCTCAAGGTCATCACCCAGCGCATCAAGGAGATGGCGGACCAGGGCAACCTGTCGGAGGAGCAGATCGATCAGGTCCTGAGGGAGTGGGTCACCGCGTGACGGGCCGCTCCGCGGGGCGCCTGATAAGGTGCCTCCATGCGCCCTCTCGCCGCCGCGGCCAGCCTCCTCCTCACCGCCACGCTTGCCCGCGCCGCGCCGCCCGAGGCGCTCGGGATGGGGATGGAGGGCTACGCGTACCCGTTCCCCGTCAGCTACGCCTCCCTCGTGCTGGAGGGAGCGGACGTGAAGCTGGCGTACATGGACGTCGCGCCCACGGGCACGCCCAACGGGCGCACCGTGCTCCTCCTGCACGGGAAGAACTTCTTCGGCGCGTACTGGGAGGGCACCATCCGCGCGCTCGCGGGCGCCGGCTTCCACGTCGTCGCGCCCGATCAGATCGGGTTCGGGAAGTCGACCAAGGCCGACCTGCACTACAGCTTCGAGCTGCTCGCGTCGAGCACGCGGCAGCTCCTCCAGCGGCTCCGCGTCGACAAGGTGGCGGTGGTCGGCCACTCGATGGGCGGCATGCTCGCGGTGCGCTTCGCGCTCATGTACCCGGCGCTGGCGACGCACCTCGTCCTCGAGAACCCCATCGGGCTCGAGGACTACCGAGAGAAGGTCCCGTACCAGAGCCTCGAGGCGATGTACCACAACAACCTCGAGGTCACCGAGGAGGGCCTGCGGAAGTTCATCGCCAGCTACTTCGTCGCGTGGAAGCCGGAGTACGAGCCCTTCGTCGCGGTGCCCTATCGCTGGTCTCTCTCCCCCGAGTACCCGCGCCAGGCGCTCACGTCCGCGCTCACGTACCAGATGATCTACACGCAGCCCGTCGTCCAGGATCTGCCGCGCCTGCGGCTCCCCACCCTGCTCGTCATCGGACAGGCGGACCGGACGTCCCTCGGCCGCACGAACCTGCCGAAGGACGTGCTCGCCACCCTCGGCCGTTTCCCCGAGCTCGGCCGCAAGGCGGCGGCGGCAATCCCCGCCGCGCGCCTAGTCGAGATCCCCGACGTCGGTCACGTCCCTCATCTCGAGGCGCCGGAGCGCTTCCACCCGGCGCTGCTCGAGTTTCTTCGCTGACCACCTGCGGTGAACGACCCGCAGAGGCGGCGCGCGCGCGACCCACCCCGCGGCGAGCCGCGATCTCAATTGGGCTCTCCGCGCCCGTAGGACAACATGCCCACTTTCGGATGTGTGGAGGACGCATACCTTCACCGGTGGCATGCGGACGGACGGGCTGGCGTGGCTGGTTTCGTGCGTGGCCCTCGGGGCGCTCTGGGTGCTCGCCGCCTCGTGGCGCGCAGAGGGCGGCGCCGCCCGCATCGCGTTCCGGGGTCTCCTGGGCGGCCTCGCCGCGCTCGGCTTGGCGTCCGTCGGCTACGGCGTCGTCCAGCTGAGCGGGATCGACCTTCGCTGGGAGTGGATCGCGCGCGGCGCGTGGCCGGCGCTCGGCCTCGCCGCCGTGGTCGGCGTGGTGGAGGAGGGCGCGAAGCTCGCCGGCATCGTGCTCGCCGCGCCGCCGGCCCGGCACGGGCGCCGCAGCGTGCTGCGCGTCGCCACGTCCGTCGCCGCCGTGTTCGCGATCGCGGAGGCGGCCCTCGTCCTGCGCGGCTCGAGCTGGCCCGTCGCGCTCTCACGCGCCGCCTTCGGCCCCGTCGCGCACGGCGTCCTCGCGGCGCCGTTCGCGGTCGCCCTCGCCGACGCGACCGGGATCTCGCGCCCGCGGCTCGCGCTCAGGCTCGCCGTCGCCGTCGCGCTGGCCGCCCTCCTGCACGGGCTGGGCGACTGGAGCGTCGCGCGCCCTGGGTGGGGCCGCGTCGGCTTCGCGGCGGCCCTCATGGCCCCGACGCTGTGGCTCTACGCGCGCGCCCGAGCGCCGCGGCTCAGCACGGTCAGATCGGCGGCCGGCTCCGCTCGCCATATCCCGTGAGCTCCACGTAACCCTCCCCGGCGGGGCCCCCGGCCGCGTCGCGCACCCGGACCGCACCTTCCCAGTAGAAGACGCCGCCCGCCAGCCCCGCGCGGTTCTCCTGATCGGCGAGGGACGGCGTGACGTCGAGGTCGATGCCGGCAGAAGGCACCGCGATGCGCCAGCGCGCGGGGTACGTCGCGCCCGTGGCGGGGCTCTTCCACGTCGCGGTCGCGCGCACCGAGAGCTCCCCCGCCGCCAGCCAGCGCGCGCCGCCGCCGGGTCCAGCGAGCGTCCCCTTCGCGAAGTCGATCGTGCCGTCGGCCCGCCGCAGGAGGTAGAGCATGAGGTCGCGGCCGTCGGCGAGCTGGAGCGCGAACCAGTCCCAGCCGACCTGCGCCGGCGCGAGCTGGGACGAGCCGAACTCGCGGTCCATCCAGCTCCGCCCGCGCACCTTCCACGTCCGGCCGGCGAGCGTGACGGTGCCCTCGGTCGCGAGGCGCGTCACGCTGTAGTAGAGGCTCGCGAAACCCTCGCGCTGCGACTTCCGCGAGAAGCCGCCCGGCCCCTGGAAGACGCGCGGCCGCTCCGGGCGGGCGCGGAGCCGGTAGGCGAGCCCGCGCGTCGAGTCCTCGACGGCGACCTCGAAGTCATCGCCCGCGAGGTCGAGGGTCCAGCGCCCGGCGCCACCAGCGGGGGCGCGCGCCCACGCGAGCGGGTGCTCCGGGAAGGCCGCGAAGGCGCCCAGGTACGGCATCTCGCGCCAGAGCACCTCCGAGAACAGGTGGGTCCCGCCCGCGAGGTCCGACACGGCGGCGTGGCCCATGACGAGGTTCGCGGTCGCCCACGGCGAGGCGAGCGGCGGCCTTCCGGGGAGCAGCCCGACGCGGAAGAAGGTGAGCTGGTACCCGAAGTCGCGGCCGGGCGGCTCGACCGACGCGAGGTGGCCCGTGAAGTACCACCACTCGGTGCGGTATCCGGGGTGGCTCCATTCGTCGCGCGGAAAGCTCCATGGGTAGCCCGGGGCGGCGGGGCGGAAGGCGAGGTCGGCCGCCGCGACGGCGGCGCCGCTCGCGAGCAGGGCGAGCGCGAGAGCGGTGCGCCCCGGGCAAGACTCGGGTTTCGCCGTTTTCATACCGGGTGCCGGTGGGGGGCTTGGGGGGGAAGCGGCGGGCCAGCAACAGAAACCGCGAAAGGCGAATCAGATCCGGGTTTCGCCCTTTTCCAAACCCGCGCTGGGGGGTCTGGGGGGAGCAGCGCTCGCTCCCCCCAGGTTGAGGGCTCGCAGCGCGGAGCGCAGCGAGCCCGGAAATCACTCTGACTCGCCTCTGAACGACGACCGCAAGCAAGGAAGACAGTGAAAGGCGAGTCAGAGCGCATCGCGCGACAGCTCCGCGGCGGGGGTGCCGCTGGCGCGCGCGGCTGGGTAGACGCTCGCCGCGAGCGCGGCGGCGAGGAGCGCCAGCGCCTGGCCCCCGAGGGCGCGCCACGGCCAGTGCAGCGCGATGCTCCACCCGAACCACGCCGGGTTGACGATCGCGACCAGCACGAGCGCGAGGGCCGCCCCGCCGAGCGCGCCCAGCAGGAGCCCCGCGGCGGCGATGCCGAGCGCGCGCCCCACGAACACGAGGAAGACCTGCCCGCGCGTCGCGCCGAGGGCGCGGTAGAGCGCCACCTCCGCCGAGCGCTCGCGCGCGAGCACGAGCAGCGCGAGCGCGATCCCCGCCACCGCGACGACGAGGCTCATCGCCTCGAGCAAGCGGGTCACCGCGAACGTCTGCTCGAAGATGGCGAGCACCTCCCGCCGCAGCGTCCGGTTGGAGCGGATGAGCAGGGCCTCGCCCGCGAAGTCCGCCCGGAGGCGCGCCACCGCCGCCTCCGCGTCCTCGCCCGGCGCGAGGTAGAGGGCGGCGTTCGTGGGCGGTCCGTCCCCGAAGCGCGCCGCGAGCGTTCCGAGATCGACGAGCACCGCGCCGCCCTCCGCGCCGTAGTCGCGGTACACGCCGGCGATGGGAAAGCGCAGCGGCCCCGCCGGCCCGGCGATCTCGACGGCGCCCCCCGCGGCGAGCCCGGCCTTGCGCGCCAGCGGCTCGGAGACGAGGACCGCCCCCTCTTCGCGGAGCCGCCGGAGCGCCTCGGCCGGATCGCCCGCGACGAGCTGCACGCGCCCGCGCGCCTCGGGCAGACCCGCGTCGACGCCGTTCACCGGGACCCGCCGCCCGCCGGCGTCGGCGACGATCTGGCGCAGCCGGTCCACCGCCCGGACCCCGGGCGCGCGCGCGAGGCGCGCCACCACCTCCGGCGCGAGCGTCGCCTCGCTCCGGCCGCGGCGCCACGACGGGGTCGTGACGTACACGTCCGCGCGCAGCGTCGCGCCGAGCCAGTCGACCACCGTCTGCCGGAAGCTCCCGATCATGATGGTGATCCCCGCGAGCATGCTCACCGCCACCGCGAGCGCGCCGGCCGCGACGGCCGTGGAGCGGAGGTGGACCGCCAGGTCGCGCGCGCCGTACCCGATGCCGAGCCGGCGCGGGGCGCCGAGCCGCGCGGCGCCGCGCAGGAGGAGGGGCGCCACGAGCGGGGCCGCGGCGAGCACCGCGAGGGCGAGGGCGAAGCCCGCGTAGGGTGAGCGCCGGGCGGGGCCGAGCGTCACCGCGGCCGCGCAGGCGACGAGCGCGACCGCCGCCGCGGCGAGCCGCCCGGCCCGTCCGGAGGCCGTCGCCGTGTCGGCCCGGGAGGCGAGGAGGGCGCGCGGATCCTCGCGGGCGACGTCGAGCGCCGGGAGGAGCGCCCCGAGGAGCGCGCCCGCGAGCCCCATCGCGACGCCGAGCGCGGCGAGTCCGGGCGAGAGCGTCACGCGCTCGACCCCCTCGAGCAAGTACAGGTTCTTCACCGTCGCGCTCACCGCCGCGGCGTTGGCGCGCGCGGCGAGCCAGCCGAGCGGGATCCCGGCGGCGGTGCCGAGCGCGCCGAGCAGCGCCGCGTCGGCGAGGACGAGCCCGAGCACCTGGCGGCGCGTGGCGCCCAGGCAGCGGAGGACCCCCAGCTCCTCCCGACGCCGCGCCAGCGCAGCCTGCGTGCTCGCGAACACGAGGAAGCCGCCCACGAGCAGGCTCACCAGCGAGAGCGCGGTCAGGTTCAGGCGGAACGCGGCGAGGAGCGCCCCCGCCTCCGCGACGCGCTGCTCCGGCGTGACGGCGCGCGCGGCGGGCCCGAGCCGCGCCTCGAGGCGATGCGCGAGGTCCGCGACGTCGGCGCCCTCCTGCGCGATGACGTCGATCTGGTGTACGCGGCCGGCGGCGCCGAGGAGCGCCTGCGCCTGCGCGATGTCCATGATCGCGAGCCGGCGGGTGGCGAGCGGCGCCACGTGCCGGAGGTCGACGATCGCCCCGACCTCGAGCAGGACACGCCGTGACCCGATCGAGGCCGCGACGCGCGTCCCGCGCTCCCACCCCTCGTCGGCGGCCAGCTCTCGGGTCACGGCCACCCAGCCCGGCCGCGCCAGCACGTCCGCGAGCCCCTCGCGCGGCAGGTCCCAGGAGGCGCGCGCCGGAGCGAAGAGGTCGGCGCCGACCACCTCGAGCGAGCCGCGCGCGAGCGCGACCTCCACGCGGCAGAGCGGCCGGGCCGCGCGCACGCCGGGCACCGCCAGGATCTCGGGGAGGAGCGCGTCCGGCAGCGTCGGCCCGCGCCCCAGCACCGTCAGCGCAGCGTCGCCCGAGATGGCGCGGACGCCCCCGGCGAAGGCGCCCAGCGCGCTGCGGTTCAGGATCTGGATGGACAGCACCGAGGCGACGCCGAGCGCCACGCCGGCGATCGCGAGCAGGAGGAGCAGGCGCCCGCCGCGGAGCTGCGCCGCGAGCGCCCGCGCGAAGTAGCGCCTCACGCGGCCGGTTCCAGGACGCCGCTGTGGAGCGTCCAGCGCTCGTCGGCGAGGGCGGCGAGCTCGCGGCTGTGCGTCGCGTACACGAGCGCGCTCCCCTCCTCGCGCGCCATGCGCAGGAGGAGCTCCATCACCACCTGGCCCGTGGCCTCGTCGAGATTGCCCGTCGGCTCGTCGGCGAGGACGAGCCGCGGCCGGCGCAAGAGCGCGCGGCACAGCGCGACGCGCTGCATCTCGCCCCCGGAGAGGCGCTGCACCGGTTGCCGCAGCCGCTCGGCGAGCCCGACGCGCGCAAGGAGGTCGCGACCGCGCGCCCGGAGGGCCGCGAGGTCGCGCCCGGCGATGAGCGCCGGAACGGCGACGTTCTCCTCGACCGAGAGGTGCGGGAGCAGGTGGAAGAACTGGAAGACGAGCCCCACCCCCTCGCGCCGCGCCAGCGTTCGCGCTCGATCGGAGAGCGCGGCGAGGTCGTCTCCGAGGAGCCTCACCGCGCCTCGCGTCGGCGCGTCGATCCCGGCCGCGAGGTGCAGGAACGTGGACTTCCCGGAGCCGCTCCGGCCGATGAGGGCGACCGCCCGGGCGCCGGGCACCGCGACCGAGACCCCCCGCAGCGCGTCGTGCGTCGCTCCCCCGGCCAGCGCGTACGTCTTCGTCACGTCGTGGAACGCGAGGACCTCGGGCGGCACGCCCGCTTCATAACTTCGCGCGCGCTACCCCGCGACCTTCCCCAGCAGCACGACCTCTGTCGGCGCGGGGCTCCCGCCGGTGGGCTCCCGCGATACGGCCAGCGCGCCCGGCGGTGTCGCGAGGACCCGGGCGTCGATCTCCCCCGTCGCCACGGTCGCGCCCGGCGCGAAGTGGAGGAACCCCGCCGGCTCGGGCGCGCCCGCGCCGTGGATGACCCAGAGCTGCCAGACCTTGCCCGGCTCGGGGGCGAGCGCGCTCGAGACGATGACCGCGCGACGCGTCCGGGAGCTCACGATGGCGGTGGCGCGGCCGGTGTGGCCCGCGACGGGGGCGAGCGGCACGACGCGGCTCCCCTCCACGTCGAGCAGCGCGAGGAGATCGCGCTCGCGCGCCACGTCCGCCCGGAGCGCCTGCACCTCGACGAGGAGGGCGGCGCGCTCGCGCGCCTCGAGCTGCGCCCCGCGTCCCACCTCGGCCAGCTCCGCCTCCCCGCGATCGCGGGCGGCGCGCTCGCGCGCCCACAGCCCGATGGCGACGGCCGCCGCCGCGAGCGGCGCGGCCGCGGCCACCCAGGGGAGCAACGCGCGGCGAGCGCGCAGCGGGGTCACCGACCGCTCCGCGTCGAGCCCGAGGCGCGCCGCGATCGCGCGCCAGACCCCCGCCGTGGGCGGCACGGGCGGGAGCGCGCCCGCGAGCGCTGCGACGCTGGCCCTCGCGCGCGCGAGCGCCTCCGGACAGCCCCGGTGCTCGCGCTCGAGGAGGTGCTCCTCCGCGGCGGCCCGGTCGCTCGCGTCGAGCGTCCCGAGCGCCAGCGCGCCGGCGAGGTCCTGGAACTCGTCGCACGTCACGCGGATTCTCCCAGCGCGGCGCCGATCTTCTCCATGGCGAGCCGGACGCGCGTCTTGACCGTCCCGAGCGGCTGGCCGGTGCGGGCCGCGATCTCGCTCTGCGTGAGGCCCTCGAAACAGGCCAGCTCCAGCGCCTCTCGCTGCTCCGGCGGCAGGGCGGAGAGCGCGCCGCGCACCCGCGCCCGCTCCTCGCGTCCCTCCGCGCTCTCGGGCGCCGGATCGGCCGAGGTGGGCTCGAGCGCCTGCGCCGACACGGCACGCGCGGCGGCGGAGCGCGACCTCAGCCGGTCGAGCGCGCGGCTCCGGCCGATCACGACGGCCCACGTCTCGGCGGTGGCGCGCGCCGGGTCGTACTCGGCCGCGCGGCGCCACACCTCGAGGAACGTCTCCTGCACGACATCCTCCGCCTCGGAGCGATCCCCCAGGAGACGCAGCGCGACCGCCATGATCTTCCCGGAGCACGCGTCGTAGAGGGCGCGCAGCGCCTGGCGGCGATCGACCGCGTCGCCCCCGGGCCCGCGCCCGAGGACGGCAGTGACGAGCAGGGACCAGGCGAGCGGGAGCATGCCGGCGCGTAGGATGTGTCTCACCGTGACGTCCCGCACCTCACGTGCGGGGTCATGGCGTTCTCCTGCCGTCGACACGAGGTCCGCGAGCGATCGGATCTCCCCGTCGCGGTCGAGCCGAGGTCCCGGTCCCCGTCACCGCCCCTTCGCCGGCGCGAGGTACCGCTGCTCGATGGCCCGGACCTTCGCGAGCCGGCGTGCGTGGCGCTCCTCGCCAGAGAAGCGGGCGCCGAGGAAGGCGTCCACGAGCTCGAGCGCGAGCGCCTCCCCAATGACGCGGGCACCCAGCGCGAGGACGTTCATGTCGTCGTGCTCGACACCTTGGTGAGCCGAGTAGTGGTCGTGGCACAGGCCAGCGCGGATCCCGGGGATCTTGTTCGCCGCCGCGACCACGCCGACGCCGCTCCCGCACACGAGCACGCCGCGGTCCGCGCGCGCGTCCAGGACCGCGGCCGCGACCGCCTCCGCATAGTCGGGGTAGTCGCTCGGGCGATCGTCGTGAGCGCCGAGGTCGAGGACGTCGACGCCGCGCGTCGCGAGGTGCTGCCGCACCTTCTCCTTGAGCGAGAAGCCGGCGTGGTCTGCGGCGAGAGCGACGCGCATGGGATCGAGGTGGTCGCGCGGCGCTCCGGTCGCCGCGCGCGGCCGCGGTCTGATGGGGCGTGCGTGGTGCGCATGCATCTCCGCTCACGTCGAAATGACTGCTTACGCCCCGGCGCTCCACCCGGGACGCCGTGGAGTGAACGTTGACCACCGCGCCCACGGGACAGGAGCGGCCGTCGTCGCCGCCGCACCGGGCGCGTCGCGTGTCCCCAACTCGGCGACGCCGGTTCATGCGATCACGCACCCGACCGCTCGGCTCCAATTTGCCCCAGGCGCCAGCAGACCCGGCATGCGGCCGGGCCTGCGAACCCGGGCTCGCGCCGACGAAGGGGCCGCACGATGGCCTGCAATGGCAGCATCGCAGAGCGACGCACCGCCTCCCCACTTCCTCGACACCTCGTCCTCCTCGCAGCGGCCACCCTCCTCTCGAGAGCGCGAGCCGCGGCGCAGGCTTCGCCGCCTCAGCCCGTCTCGCCGTTCCTCATCGACGGCTACATTCAGGCGGCGACGCTCGGGCCCGGGACGGACGTGTTCGCCGGCGGGACGGCGACCGTCAACAGCCAGAAGATCACGATCCCGCGCAACACTATCGACATGATGCCTGCCTTCCTCCCTCCCCACGACGCATGGGTGCCGCACTCTGGCGAATCGCTGGAATAACGTGCGCTTCGAGAAGCACGACTGAATCGCTCACGCCCCCGATGCCCCTCCCCCCTCGGTCGCATTCCAAAAGCATCCATGGTCAGACTCGCGCGATGGCATGTAAGGGTTGCATCCTGCTCGTCGACGACGATGTCGATCTCCGAGACGCGCTCACGGCGTGTTTCGAGGATCTCGGCTGCACCGTCCTCGCCGCCGTCGATGGGGTTCACGCGGTGGAGTGTCTCGGCGATTCGCTGAAGCCCTGTCTCGTCCTCCTCGACCTGAACATGCCTCGACTCGACGGCGCTGGGCTCGCCGCGTTCATTCGCACCCATCGATGCCATTGTGGCGTCCCGATGATCTCCATGTCCGCAGGGACGGATCGCCTCGAGCCTCCGGTCGTCGAGCACCACCACGCAAAGCCGTTCGACTTCCACGCGTTGGTGCCGTTGGTCGAGAGGTTCTGCCAGGATCCTGACTGGCTGCACGGCATCCGCTGAACGGCGGGTGCCCAGCCTTCTCCTCGCGCACGAGAGCGGCCAGCGGCGTCGCGCGCCTACCGGCGCCGCCGGCCGGACAGCCCGCCCTGCGTCGCCCGCCCGAGCGCGCAGCGCCGCGCGCGCGCAGCGGGTTTCGCCCGATCGCGTCGCGACCCCGCGTTCGCGCGCGTCGCCGGCCGCGACCGCCGCCGCGGTAGACCACGCCCGTGCCGAAGACGACCGCAACGATCGCGATCCGCCCCGCCCGGCAAAGCGACCTCCCCGCGCTGGGGCGCCTCGGCGCGGCCCTCGCGCGCGCTCACCACGCGTGGGATCAGCAGCGCTTCTTCCTCACGGACCGCATGGAGGAGGGGTACGCGTGGTGGCTCGGCAAGGAGCTCGCGAACCCAGCCGCGGTCCTCCTCTCGGCGGTGCGTGGGCGGCGCGTCGTCGGCTACGCCTACGGCCGCCTCGAGCCGCGCGACTGGAACGCGCTGCGCGATCGCTGCGGGTTCGCGATAGACCTCATGGTGGAGCCCGAGGCGCGCGGCGCCGGCATCGGACGGTCGCTCACCGAGGAGCTGGCGCGGCGGCTCGTCGAGAAGGGCGCGCCGCGCGTCGTCCTGCAGGCGGCGGCCCGCAACCGCTCCGCGCAGCGGCTCTTTCGCGCGCTCGGGTTCCGGCCGACGATGGTCGAGATGACACGCGAGGCGGGGAACGTCCCCTCGCGCCGCCCGGCGAGCGCGGCGCGCAGCAGGTGATCTCGGCCTCCCATCCATGCGCTACGCCCCGGCCGCCCTCGTCGCCTCCGCCTTCCTGCACGCGCTCTGGAACGCCCTCCTCAAGCGGGAGCGCGATCCCCAGCGGTCGGTCGCGGGCGTCCTCGCCGCGGCGCTCGTCCTGGCGGTGCTGGCGGCGGTGACCGCCCCGAGCCCGGCCTTCGCGACGCCCGCGGCGCTCGGGTGGGCCGCCCTCGCCGGCGTCTTCGAGGGCGCCTACTTCATCACCCTGGCGGCAGCGCTGGCGCGCGCCGACTACGGCACCGTCTACACCGTCGCGCGCGGCGGCGCGATGGTGCTCGTCTGGCCCGCCTCGCCGCTCTTCCTCCACGAGCCGGTGAGCGCGCGAGGCGCGCTCGGCGCGGCCGTCGTCGCGGGCGGCCTCGCCCTCGTCGCGACGGTCCGCGGGCAGCCCCGCGCCGCCCGGGCTGGGCTCGCCTTCGCCCTCGCGTGCGCCGGCGGCATCGCCGGATACCACCTCTGCTACGACCGCGCCCTCGCGGCGGGCGCGCGGCCCTCGCCGCTCTTCGCGGTGGCGCTCGCGACCGCCCTCCCCTTCGTCGCGGGGTCGCTCCGGACGCGCGGCCCGCTCGCCACCCTCCCGGCGCGGCGGGAGCTCGCGCGGTGGAGCGTCGCGGGCGTCCTCTGCACCGCCTCGTTCCTGCTCTTCCTCTCCGGGCTCGCCGGGAGCGGCGCCGCCGTCGCGCTCACGCTCCGCAACACGTCGGTCGTGTTCGCGCAGGGCCTCGCCTTCGCGCTCGGCGAGCGGCCGCGGCCCGCCCAGGTGGTGGGATCGATCCTGGTGGCGCTCGGCGCCGCGCTCGTGACTGGAGCGTGATGCCTCGCCAAGGCTAGCCGACGGGCTCGCTCGGTGTACGGCTGGCGAGACGGCGGCGCGACCGGGGTGGACGTTCGCGACCGTGAATGGATCCGTCAGGATCATCTCGGCGCTCACCTTCCCCAGGATCGCGGCCCCGACGTAGAGTATCCAGCGGTACCGGTCCATGAGGCGCGACAGGAGGTCGCTCGTGAAGACGATGAACGGAATGCTCAGGCACAGCCCGAACGCCAGCAGCGCGAGGCTGCCGTGCGACGCGCCGCCGACGGCCAGCATGTTGTCGAGCGACATCGTGATGTCGGCGAGGACGATCACCTTCACGGCCTCCCAGGTGGTCGTCGCGGCCCGCTCGGGCGTGCCCTCCTCCTCGCCCTGAACGAACAGCTTCAGCGCGATCCAGAGGATGAGGAGGCCGCCCACCAGCTTCACGAACCGCGCCTGCAGCAGCTGCGCGACGAAGAACGTGATCACGACGCGCAGCAGCACGGCCGCCAGCGCGCCGAGCAGGATGCCGAGCTTGCGCTGCTCGCGAGGGAGCGGGCGCACGGCCATCGCGATCACGACGGCGTTGTCGCCGGCGAGCAGGAGGTCGATGACCACGATGCTGGCGAGCCGTGCCAGGAAGGCGGTGTCCACGCGACGAACGGCATAGCAGGTGCCACCGCGGGACTCAACGCGCCGCGGCACCCTGCTCGTCTCCCAGGCCAGCGATTGCACGGCTTTGCAGCGGGCGCTGCGTTACGGGCCTGATCGCGCCTGATTTGCTGCCCTCCGCGCAGGCCGGTCGCTTGCAGAGTGCATCGGTCCACATCGCAAAGGAGTGGTTCTGCGGCTTCTCCTCCAGCACCGCAGTCTCTATCGCTACCCAACCCCGGCGGCGCTCGGGCCCCACCGCGTCCGGCTTCGCCCCGCGGATCACGCCAGGGCGCGCGTGGAGAGCCATGCCCTGCACGTGCCGGACTCGGCCGCGGTGCGGTGGCAGCAGGACCCTTTCGGGAACCACGTCGCCCACCTCTCGTTCATCAAGGGCACGCGGCTCTCCGAGCTCGAGATCGTCGTCGAGCTGGCGGTCGAGATCCGCCCGGTGAATCCGTTCGACTTCTTCCTCGACGACCGGTGCGAGAGCGCGCCGTTCGCCTATCCGCCGGAGATCACGCTCGACCTCGCGCCGTTCCTCGATCGCATGGACCCGGCGCTCGCGGGCGGGAAGCTCTTCGACGCCTTCCTGCACGGCGCGCCGCACGGTGGCCGGACCGTGCCGTTCCTCGTCGCGCTGAACCAGGCGGTGAACCAGCGCGTGAAGTACGTCGTTCGCGAGGAGACCGGCATCTGGACGCCCGAGGAGACGCTCGCGCACGGCCTCGGCAGCTGTCGCGACCAGGCGGTCCTGCTCATGGCCCTCCTGCGGGAGCGGGGTCTCGCCGCCCGCTTCGCGTCGGGCTACCTCGTGCAGCTCGCCGACGAGGGCATGATCCCCGACGAGCCGAAGGGCGTCGGGCGCGACGTGGTGGACCTGCACGCGTGGGTCGAGGTCTACCTCCCGGGGGCCGGCTGGATCGGGCTCGACCCGACGAGCGGCCTCCTCACCGGCGAGGGACACATCCCGCTCGCCTGCGTGGCACGCCCGGCGCTCGCGGCACCCGTCGAGGGCACGTCCGACGTCGCCGCCAGCGAGGTGCTCTTCAGCGCGACCGTGGGGCGGCTCGGGCACGAGGCCGGCTCCTGGCCGCCGGCGACGCCGCCGACGCTTCCCTCTCGGCGGCCGGCCTCACCCTCACGACGGGCGGCGAGCCGACCTTCAACGCCCGCGAGCACACCGAGGCGCGCGAGTGGAACGGCGACGCGCTCGGCCCGACCAAGTGGTCGCTCGGGCTGAAGCTCGCGGAGCGGCTGCGCGAGCGGTTCGCGCCCGGAGGCGCGCTCCTGCTCCGGCAGGGCAAGTGGTACCCGGGCGAACCGCTCCCGCGCTGGGCGCTCGAGATCGTGGGCCGCGCCGACGGGAAGCAAGTGTGGACGGAGGCGCGGCTGCGCGCCGTTCCCGACGAGGCGCTGGCCGCGCGGATGGCCGAGCTCATCGCCGCCCGGCTCGGCGTCGCGCCCCCCATGCCCGCGTACGAGGACCCGTGGCGCCTCGTGCAGGAGGAGCAGTCGCTCCCGGTGCACGTCGATCCGCTCGCCGCCGATCTCTCCGATCCCGAGGCGCGGCGCCGCCTCGCGCGCATCCTGGGGCACGGCCCGGGCCGGCCCGCCGGCTTCGTCCTCCCGCTCGCGCGCAAGGAGGGCGCCTGGCGCACCGAGGCGTGGAGCTTCCGGCGCGGCCACCTCTTCCTCGTGCCCGGCGACAGCCCCATCGGCCTGCGCCTGCCGCTCGCGTCCCTCGGCGGAGCCGACGAGCCGCCGGAGCCGCCCGAGCCCGAGCTGCCGGTGCGCGACCCGCGGCGCGCCGACGCCGAGAAGGAGCGGCTGGCGCGCATCGCCGCGGCCGCCGCCCGCCGTGCCGCGGCGGTGCGGACCGCGCTCTCCGTCGAGGTGCGCGAGGGCCGGTTGCACGTCTTCCTGCCCCCGCTCGCGACCGCGGCCGACTTCCTCGACCTGGTCGCCGTGGTGGACGCGGTGCGGCTCGAGCTCCAGGTCGCCGTCCAGCTCGAGGGTTACCCTCCGCCCTCCCCCTCTCCTTCGCTGGTGCGCCTCGGCGTCACGCCCGATCCGGGCGTCCTCGAGGTGAACCTCCCGCCCGCGTCGAGCGCGCGCGAGCACGCGAGGACGCTGGAGGAGGTGTACGACGCCGCCGCCCACTCCGGGCTGCACGCGGAGAAGTACCTCCTCGACGGCCGCATGGCGGGCAGCGGCGGCGGCCACCACCTCACGTTCGGCGGACCGACCGCGCTCGAGAGCCCAGCCATCCTGCGCCCCGAGCTGCTGGCGAGCGTCATCACCTTCTTCCAGCACCACCCCTCGCTCGCGTACCTCTTCACCGGCCTCTTCGTCGGCCCCACCTCGCAGGCGCCGCGCCTCGACGAGGCGCGCCACGACGCGCTCTACGAGATGGAGATCGCGCTCGCCGAGGCGCACGCCGCGAAGGACCCGCAGCCCTGGCTCGGCGACCTCCTCTTCCGGCACCTGCTCGTGGACGTGACCGGGAACACGCACCGCGCCGAGATCTCGATCGACAAGCTCTTCGACTGGCGAACGCCGCACGGGCGGCAGGGCATCGTCGAGCTGCGCGCCTTCGAGATGCCGCCCCACCACCGGATGGCGGCGGCGCAGGCGATCCTGGTGCGGGCCCTCGTGGCCGCGTTCGCGCGCGAGCCCTACCGCGGCCCGCTCGTGCGCTGGGGTCCGGAGCTGCACGATCGCTTCCTGCTTCCAGCCTGGCTGTGGCGCGACATGGAGGACGTGCTCGCCTTCCTCGGCGCGCGAGGCCTCTCCCTGCCGGCGGAGCCCTACCGCGCCTTCCTCGAGCTGCGCTGCCCGGTCGTGGGCCGGCTCGTCACGTCCGGCGGCACGCTCGAGGTCCGGAACGCGCTCGAGCCGTGGAACGTGCTCGGCGAGGAGCCGGTGGCCGGCGGCACCTCGCGCTACGTCGACTCGTCCGTCGAGCGGGTCGAGGTGCGCGCGGAGGGTGTCGTCCCCGATCGGCACCGCGTGCTCGTGAACGGCGTGCACCTCCCGATGCGGCCGACTGGCACCGCGGGCGAGCTGGTCGGCGGCGTCCGCTTCCGCGCCTGGGCGCCGGCGCACAGCCTCCACGCGCACCTCGGCATCCATCACCCGCTGCGGTTCGAGGTGATCGACCTGTGGGGCCGCCGCTCGGTGGGCGCCTGCGCCTACCACGTGTGGCACCCGGAGGGCCGCGGGTTCCTGACCCCGCCGCTCACGCGGCAAGAGGCCGCGGCGCGCCGGGCCCAGCGCTTCACGATCGAGAGCCCGCGACCGTGGCCGGTCGAGGCGGTCGCCGGCGAGCCGCACCCGGACATGCCTTACACGCTCGATCTGCGCCGGGTCCGCGGGCTCGATCACCCCGCGCCCGATCCCGATCCCGACGAGGCCGAAGAGGGCGGGCGCGAGGAGGACGCCTGAGATGGGCGACGCCTTCCTGACGGAGCTCCGTGCGCAGGACGCCATCCTGCGCCGCCGCGGGATCGCCCTCTGGATCGGCGCCGAGCCGACCTTCACCGACAGGCGATCGCAGGCGCCCGGGTGGCTCTTCGAGCCCGGCGGAGACGAGAAGCCGGAGCGCGCGAAGGCGCTCCTCGCCGCGCTCGCGCGCCGCCTGGGCGCGGCGGCGCAGGTCGAGCCGCTCGCGGGCCGGCACTACCCAGGCGAGAGCGAGCCGCGCTTCTGCTTCGGCGTGCGCTGCGGCGGCGCGCTCTTCACGGTGATGCCCGATCCCGCGGTGGTCGAGGTCAACATGGCGCCCGCGCCGGACCTCGAGACGTTCCTCGCCTGGAGCGAGGCGCTCCACGCAGCGGCCGAGGACGTCTCCCTCTCCCCGGTGCGGTACCGCTTCAACGGACAGGCGACCGACTCCGGCGGCGGCGGGCAGCTGACGCTGGGGGGCGCCTCGCCCGAGGCGAGCCCGTTCTTCATGCACCCGCAGCTCCTGCCTCGGCTCGTGCGCTACCTCTGCAACAACCCCTCCCTCTCGTACGCGTTCGCGGCGGAGTGCGTGGGGAGCGCGTCGCAGGGGCCGCGGCCGGACGAGGGCGCCCGCGAGCGGTTCGAGGAGCTGCAGGTCGCGCTCGACCGCCTCGAGGCGCGCGGCGCCCACGTGACGCCTTCGGAGCTGTGGGCGTCGCTCGCGCCGCTCCTCGTCGACGCGTCCGGGAACAGCCACCGCGCCGAGCTGAACGTGGAGAAGCTGTGGAATCCGTTCCTGGCCGGGCGAGGGCGGCTCGGCGTCGTCGAGCTGCGGTCGCTCCGCATGCAGCCGGCGGCGCGCCGCGAGGCGGCCGTGGCGGCGCTCTTCCGCGCCGTGGCGGCGCGGCTCGCGACGGTCCCGTACGACGAGCCGCTCGCGGACTGGGGCGGCGCCCTGCACGACCAGTTCGCGCTGCCGTACTTCCTCGCGGAGAACCTGCGCGGCGTCCTCGGCGACCTCGCCGCGAGCGGCCTCGCGCTCGGACCGGCCACCTCCGCGCTGCTCCTCGACCCGCCGGAGAGCCTCGCGGAGGTGACGCTCGGCGCCGCGACCCTCGCCGTCTCGCCCGCGCTCGAGTTCTGGCCGCTCGTCGGCGACGTCGCGTCGCAGGAGCGGAGCGGGGCGCGGCTCGTGGACGCGAGCACGTCGCGGCTGCAGGTCGCGGTCGCGCATCCGCCGGGCGAGGGCCCGGGCCGCCTCACCGCCGCGGGCTGGGACGTGCCCCTCCACCCCGTGGACGGCGGCCGCCGCCACCTGGCCGGCCTGCGATGGCGCGCCTTCGCGCCGCAGCCCGGGCTCCACCCCGGGCTGCCCGCGCTCGATCCGGTCGTCCTGCGCTGGGAGCGCGACGGCCAGCGCGTCGGCCTCGAGCTGCACGGGTGGATCCCGGGCGGCGGCGCGTACGAAGGTCTGCCCGACGGCGCCGACGAGGCGGCGCGCCGCCGGCGCGAGCGGGTGCGCGTCGTCGAGCCGGGGCGGACGGCCGCGAACGCGCCGCCCGCCCCCGCCGGGTTCACGCTCGACCTCCGGCGCCTCGACGCGCTGCGGGGCCAGGCGCGCGCGGCCGCTGGAGGTCTCCGATGAGCATGGCGTCCCTCCTGTCGGACTACGCGCCGCTCGCCGGCACCTACGACGAGATCTTCGCCGGATCCTGCGCGCCGCGGGACGCGTTCCGGGCCGCGGTCGCGGCGCTGGAGGCTCGCGTCACCGGCGACTTCGCGCGCCACCAGGCGCTCGCCGAGCTCGCGCTCCTGAACCAGGGCGTCACCTTCTCCGTCTACGACGACGCCCGCGGCTCGGAGAAGATCTTCCCCTTCTGTCTCCTGCCGAGGCTCGTCTCCGCGGCCGACTGGGCGCGGCTCGAGCGCGGGCTCGTGCAGCGCGTCCGCGCCCTGGAGGCGTTCCTGGAGGACGTCTACGGCGACCAGCGCATCCTCACGGAGCAGCGCATCCCCGCCGAGCTCGTCCTCGGCTCGAAGGGCTACGAGCCCAAGCTGCGCGGCGTCCGGCCGGCCACGGTCCGCGTCCACGTGGCGGGCATCGACCTGGTGCGCGATCCGGCCGGGACGTTCCGCGTCCTCGAGGACAACCTCCGCTGCCCCTCCGGCGTCTCGTACGTGCTCGAGAACCGGCTCCTCTCTAAGCGCATCCTGCCGGACGCGCTCGACCGCGCCCGCGTGCGCCGCGTCGACCAGTACCCGGGCCGCCTCGCGGCCGCGCTGCGCTCGGTCGCGCCGGCCGATCCCGACGGCGCCTGCGTCGTCGTCCTCACGCCAGGGCCGTACAACTCCGCCTACTTCGAGCACAGCTTCCTCGCCCGGACGATGGGCGTCGAGCTCGTGCAGGCGCCCGACCTCTTCGTCGAGGGCGACGTCGTGTACCTGCGCACGACGCGCGGGCCGCGCCGCGTCGACGTCGTCTACCGGCGCACCGACGACGCCTTCCTCGACCCGGAGCTCTTCAGGCCGGACAGCATGCTGGGCGTGCGTGGCCTCATCCGCGCCTGGGCCGCGGGAAACGTGGCGCTCGCGAACGCGCCCGGCAACGGCGTCGCTGACGACAAGGCCGTGTACGCCTTCGTGCCGGAGATGGTCCGGTTCTACCTCGCCGAGGAGCCGCTCCTCGAGCAGGTGCCGACGTGGGTCTGCGCGCGGCCGGCCGACCGCGATCACGTGGTCGAGCACATCGCGGAGATGGTGGTGAAGGCGGTCGACGAGGCGGGCGGCTACGGCATGCTGATGGGGCCGCAGGCGAGCCAGGCCGAGCGCGACGAGTTCCGACGGCGGGTCCGGGCCGAGCCCCGCCGCTACATCGCGCAGCGCCGGCTCGAGCTCTCCACCTGCCCGACCTGGGACCCGGCGGCGCGCCGGATCGTGCCGCGCCGCGTGGACCTGCGCCCCTACGTCGTCTCGGGGCGCGACGGGCCGTGGGTCCTGCCGGGAGGCCTCACGCGCGTCGCCTTGCGCGAGGGCTCGTACGTCGTGAACTCGAGCCAGGGCGGCGGCTCCAAGGACACCTGGGTGCTGAAGGAGCCGGCGTGATCAGCCGGGTCGCCGACCACCTCTTCTGGCTGGGGCGCTACGTCGAGCGCGCCGAGTCGTCCGCGCGCGTGCTCCTCGTCACGCGCAACCTCGCGCTCGACGGCGAGCTCGCGCCGCGCCAGTGCTGGCAGCCCGCGGTCACCGTCTGCGGCGAGGCCGCGAGCTTCCGCGAGCGCTTCGGCGAGGAGGGCGTCGAGGACGGCGAGGTGGTCCAGGCCTACCTCGCGTGGGACGAGGAGAACGGCGCGTCCATCCTGTGCTCCGTCGCCGCGGCGCGCGAGAACGCGCGATCCATCCGCGAGGTGGTGAGCCTCGAGGCGTGGGAGACCGTCAACGAGCTGCACCTCTGGATGGGCGGCGCCGGCCGCGAGCTCTGGCGCGAGGATCGCCACGGCTTCTACCGCCACGTGCGGCTCTGGGCGCAGCAGTGTCAGGGCGTGATCCAGGGGACCATGCTGCACGACGACGCCCTCGACTTCAACTTCATCGGGCTCGGGCTCATGCTGGAGCGGGCCGGCCAGACCGCCCGCATCCTCGACGTCCACCACCACGCGCTCACGGAGCTGGAGGCGCACCAGGTGGTGGAGACCGCCCTGTGGCTCGCGCTCCTGCGCGCCTGCTCGGGGTTCGAGCCGTTCATGAAGCGCTTCCAGGGCAAGGCGTCGGCCGCGACGGTGGCGCGCTTCCTCCTCCTGGACGCGCGCTTCCCGCGATCGGTGGTCTACTGCCTGCGGGCGGCGGCGCTGCGGCTGGAGCGGGTCCGGACGCCCGAGGACGCCCGCGGCGGCAGCCTGACGCGGCTGCGGGCGATCGAGGCGCACGTCGCCGAGCAGGCGGGCGCTCTCGCCGACGGGGGCGTGCTGCACGACCTGCTCACCCGCGTCGTGGACGAGACGCACGCGATCTGCGATGAGATCGGGCAAGAGCTGCTCGGCTGCGCCCCTCCCGCACCCGCGGGGACGCAGGCCCAGTAGCGCGCCTGGATGCCGAACCTGCTCGCCATGTCCTTCGAAGGGGAACTCGCTCCCTCCTTCGACCTCCGGTGCCTGCACCCGGGCCGCACCCCGCCCGACGGCTGGGGGATCGGCTACTACCCCGGCGGCGAGCCCTCGGCGACGGTGCTGAAGGAGCCGGCGCCGCCGAACGGCTCGATCCGCAGCGAGCTCGTGAAGGCGTGGGAGCACCTCGAGTCGTCGCTCTTCGTGGTGCACATCCGCACCGCGATGTGGGGCGCCCCGACCGACGCGAACACCCAGCCCTTCTCCCGCGCCTGGGGGCGCCGGGACTGGCTCTTCGCGCATTCGGGGAGCGTCGTCGATCGGCCGGCCCTGCGATCGCGCCCGCCCTTCGAGCCGGTGGGCTCGACCGACACCGAGGCCATCCTGTGCGACCTCCTCGGCCGGATCGCCGAGCGCGGCTGGAGCTCGATCGGCGAGGCGGACCCACAGGTCTTGCTCGGGTGGTACGCGAGCCTGAACGCGCTCGGCACGCTCACGTCGGTCCTCACCGACGGCCACGACCTGCTCGTGTACGCCGATCGCGACGCCTCGTCGAAGGGCGTGCACGTCTGGGAGGCGATGCCGCCCTACGGGTCGCTGCGCCTCTCGGACGGGGACCTGGTGGTGGACCTCACCGCGCGCGGCGTGAAGAGCCGGCGGGGGATCATCGTCTCGAGCGAGCCGCTGGAGGTGGACTCGGACTGCGGTGGGGCGTGGCGGGCCGTGCCGCCCGGCCACATGCTGATCGTGCGCCAGGGGAGCGTGCGCGACGTGGTGCACCCGGAGGACAATCCACCTCAGCTCGCGCTCGGCCACGGCTTCGCGCCGAGCCGCCGCCGCGCGCGCCCACAGAAGGCGCCGGTGAAGCGGTTCGCCGTCCGCCACCGCACCGTCTACCGATACGCCCGGCCCGTCGAGCGCAGCATGCACGTGTTCCGGCTCGTGCCCATCCACGACCGCCTCCAGACGGTGCAGCAGACGGACCTCCGCATCTCAGTCGAGGGGACCGCGCGAGACTACGACGACATGTTCGGGAACCAGACCCGCCGCTACGCCATCGACACGGCCTTCACCGAGATGGCGATCGAGGGGACGTCCACGGTCGAGGTGCTCGACGTCGACCCGCTCTCGTACAAGCCGCTCCGCGCCCGCACGCAGATCCCGCTCGTGTGGATGCCCTGGCACCAGCAAGTGCTGCAGCCCTTCCTCTTGCCGCCCGAGCTGGCCGAGAGCGAGCTGCACGAGCTGGTCGACTACGGGATGAGCTTCGTCGCGCGGAACGACCAGGATCTCCTCGAGACCCTGCTCGACATCAACGAGACGATCCACCGCGAGTACAGGTACGTGAAGGGCGCCACCACGCTCGCCACGACGCCGTTCGACGTCTACGCGAGCCGCCAGGGCGTGTGCCAGGACTTCACCAACCTGTTCATCTGCCTGGCGCGCCTGCTGGGGGTCCCGGCGCGCTACGTGTGCGGGTACGTCTACACCGGCCCCAAGGACCCGAACCGCATGCAGTCGGACGCGAGCCACGCCTGGGCGCAGGTCTACCTGCCGGAGGTCGGCTGGCGCGGCTTCGACCCGACGAACGGCATCATCACGCAGACCGATCACATCCGCGTCGCGGTCGGGCGGAACTACCGCGACGCGACGCCCACCTCCGGGACGATCTACGTGGGCGGCGGCGACGAGACGCTCGAGGCGAACGTGCACGTCGACCTGCTCGACAGGCTGTGACGGCGGCGCCGGCCGCCCGCTCGCGCTTGCCCCGCCCGCGCTTCCCTGATACGCCCCCCGCATGAAACATGACGGCGGCGGGCAGCGCATCGCGCTCTTCGTGGACTTCGAGAACCTCGTCACGCGCACGGGGCTCCTGGCGGAGCAGTTCGACATCGCGCCGGCGCTCGACACCCTGCTCGACAAGGGCAAGGTCCTGTTCCGGCGCGCGTACTGCGACTGGAGCCGCTTCGGGCCCGCGACGCGCAACCTGCACGAGCACGGCGTCGAGCTCATCGACGTGCCGCCCTCGACGCGCTCCGGGAAGAACGGCGCCGACGTGCGGCTCGTCATCGACGCCCTCGAGCTCGCCTACCTGCGCGAGCACATCGACACGTTCGTCATCGCCTCCGGCGACTCCGACTTCTGCCCGCTCGCCTACAAGCTGCGCGAGATCGGGCGCATCGTGATCGGCATGGGCGTGCGCGAGGCGACGAGCCAGCTCTTCGTCAAGGCGTGCGACGAGTTCATCTACCTGAAGCCCGCCTCGCAGCGCCGCAGCCGCGACGCCTCGTCCCCCTCCGCCGGCCGCGAGAAGGAGAAGGCGCAGTCGAAGCCCGCCGTCGTGCCCGAGGTCGCCCGCGAGGCGGTCCAGGCGCTCCTGGCGCGCGCGACGGGCCCGGTGAACCCCTCCGCCGTGAAGGAGTTCATCGTCCGCAAGGAGCCCGACTTCGACGAGCGCGAGCACGGCTTCTCCACCTTCAAGAAGCTCATCGAGGCCATGGAGAAGGAGGGGCTCGTGAAGCGCGAGCAGGGCGCGAAGGGGCAGTGGTACGTGACGGCGCCCTGAGCCCGGGCCGGACGCTGCCGCCACGCCGCTGGCCGGCGGCGGACCGCGGCGTTAGGTCGTGGCGCGATGACCTCCCCGCCGCGCCTGCTCCTGTTCGCGCCTGGGGCTGGCGCGCCGAGCACCTCGCCCTGGATGGCGCGATGGGCACGGCGCCTGGCGGCGCTCGGCGACGTCGTCCCGTTCGACTACCCGTACATGCAGGCGGGCCGGAAGAGCCCGGATCGCCCGCCGGCCCTCCTCGCCGCGCACCGGGCGGCGCTCGCCGCGGCGCGCGCGAGCCATCCGGGTCCGGCCGTCCTCGCCGGCAAGTCGATGGGAGGGCGGATCGGCTGCCACGTCGCGCTCGAGGAGCGCGTCGCCGCGCTCGTGTGCCTCGGGTATCCGCTGCGGGGCGCGCGGGGCGATCTCCGGAGCGAGGTCCTGCTCGCCGTGCGCACGCCCATCCTCTTCGTGCAGGGCTCGAGGGACGCGCTCTGCCCGCTCGACGCGCTGGAGGACGTCCGCAGGCAGATGGCCGCGCCGTCGGAGCTGCACGTGGTCGAGGGCGGGAACCACTCGCTCGAGGTGGGCGTGCGCGCGCTGCGCGAGGCGGGCGAGACGCAGGACGACGTGGACGCGCGGGCGTTCGAGGCGATCCGCGGGTTCCTGGAGCGGCACGCGAGCGGCGGCCGGTAGGCGGGGCGCTACGCGCGAGCGTGCGGCGCCCGGTGCCTCGGCGCGCGGCGGCCGTCCCGGGAGCACGCGAGCTGCTTCTCGACCATGAGGCGGAACGCGGCGCGCATGGGCTCGAAGCGGGAGGGATCGCGCTCCAGCGCCCCGAGCGCGCACGCCACCGCCTCGACCGTCGAGAGGCAGTGCGGCGCGGGCTCGCGGCGGAGGTCGCGGTAGCCGCTCGGCTCGGACGAGGCGACCGCGACGCGCGGCAGCGCCGCGAGGCGCGGGTTCGCGGCGAGCATCTTCTCGGCCTGCAGCCAGGTCCCGTCGATGACGAGGAGCACGGGCGGCGGGCTGCCGGCGAGCGCCGCGGCCGGCGTCGCGCCTTCGCCGGGGTAGAGCAGCGCCGCCCCGGGCGACGCCGCGAGCGCCATGACGTGGTCATGCCCCGCGAAGTGGAAGCCGTGGTGCAGCTCGGCGTTCTCGAGCGCGAGCCGCGTCAGCCACGCGCTGCAGATGGCGAGCCGCGCCTCGCGCGGGTGCTGCAGGATGACGACGCGCGTGCGCGACGCGACCGGCGCGAGCTCCGCGCAGACGCAGAAGGCGGTGGGCCTGAGGCAGCGCAGGCAGGTGGGGCGCACGGGGCGGAGGTAGACCACGGCGGCACCCCCGCGGTCGAGGGGGCGCGTCGCGGGTGCGCTCCCGGCATAGGATGGAGGCGTGCTCGCGGCTGCCCTCCTCCTCGCCTGCCTCTCGAGCGAATCGTCCCCCTCTCCCTGGAAGGCAAGCGGGGGGAGGGAGCACGAACCCGCGACCGCGAGCCCGACCGCGAGCCCGACCGCG
>WNGE01001823.1_pt1 | contig 29383 bp, 30 predicted proteins | sample 5400651 | NCBI WGS metagenome assembly WNGE01 (sample SAMN13153370, study PRJNA577476) | soil metagenome | isolation source: 60 cm soil or saprolite under grassland replicate 2 | place: USA:California | collected 2016-06-15
GGATTACGCCGACACATGCGGCGTCCTGGAGGACGTCGAGGCGATCGAGCTCAATCTCTCGTGCCCGAACGTCGACGAGGCGGCCGACTCGGCGGCCGCGATCGTGTCCGCCTGCCGAGCCGCGACATCGCTCCCGCTGTACGCGAAGCTGTCCGCTGCGCATCCTGACGTCGCCTCGGTGGCCCGCGCGGCCGCCGACGCCGGAGCCGACGGCCTCTCGCTCGTCAACACGCTCCGCGGCCTCGCACTGGACCCGACGACGCTCCAGCCCGTACTCGCGCGCGGAACGGGCGGCCTTTCGGGTCCGTCGCTGAAACCGGTCGCACTCGCGGCAGTGCACGCGTGCTATGCAGCAACACAGCTTCCGATCGTCGGGATGGGTGGAGTTGCCACCGGACAGGACGCGCTCGAGTTCGTCGCGTGCGGTGCGCTCCATGTCGCGCTCGGCACGGTGCTGTTCAGCGATCCGAATGCAGCACTGCGGGTCAGGGAGGAGCTGGCTGTTGTCCAGACGGGCGACAATCATGCCGCAGCGCACACGTCCGGAAAAATGCTGGAGTTGAGCGCAAAAGCCGTCGCTTGATCGGCGCGGACAGTTCGGTAGTATCGGGCGCTCGCCCATGCAGGCCTCCAAGACCGCCACCCACGCACCAGTCCGTTCGCTCGACCAACGCATGGATGCGCTCAAGCGGGCGAACGACGTTCGGGTCAGGCGGGCGAAGTTGAAGAAAGACCTGAAGGACGGCCGGGTGCGGGTCGAGACGATCCTCGGCAGCCCGCCGGAGTACGTCGAGACGGCGAAGGTCATCGACATCCTGATGGCGGTGCCGAAGTTCGGACGCGTCAAGGCCGCGCGGTTCCTGAACACGTGCCGCATCAGCCAGTCGAAGACCGTCGGCGGTCTCTCCGACCGGCAGCGCACGGAGTTGATTGACCTTTTCAACCGGTAGCAACCGGCCCTCAGCCATCGTCGTGACCGGGCCCTCCGGAGCAGGGAAGGGAACGCTGATCCGGGAGCTTCTGAACCGGGTGCCGGAGCTCGAAGTGACGGTGTCGGCGACGACCCGCGACCGGCGGCCCGGAGAGGTGGATGGGCGCGAGTACTGGTTCCTCACGCCCGAGGAGTTCCTCGCCCGGATCGAGGCCGGCGAGTTCCTCGAGCAGGTCGTCTACGTCTCGGGGCACCGCTACGGGACGCTTCGTTCCGAGCTCGAGCGGATCCAGGCCAAGGGCGAGGTGCCGCTTCTCGAGCTGGAGACCGAGGGCGCGCTCCGGGTCAAGCACGAGGTCGAGGGCGCCGTGACGGTCTTCATCTCGGCTCCGGTCGACGAGCTCGAGCGCCGTCTCAGGGAGCGTGCAACGGAATCGAGCGGCGAGATCGGCGAGCGAATCGCCCTCGCCCGCGAGCAGCTCGAGCAGGCGGGCGACTTCGATCACGTGATCGAAAACGACGAGCTCGACCGGGCCGTAACGGAGCTCACGGAGCTGGTCCGCGGTCTGATCGCTCCTGCCGGTACCATGTCTCGACCATGATTCAACCCCGCGTCGACGATCTGCTCCAACACGTGGATTCGCGCTATGCCCTGGTCATCATCTCGGCGAAGCGCGCCCGGCAGATCAACAACTACCACCACCAGCTCGGCGAGGGCACCTTCGACGACAATCCGCCGCCGCTCGTGGAGTCCCGCTCCAAGAACTACCTCACGATGGCGATGGAGGAAATCTCGGAGGGGCTCTTGACGTACGACTACTCGAAAACCGGCTCCTAGTACAGGGCTGAGGCACAATTCGGGCCGTGGCTCGAATTCTGCTGGGTGTATCCGGGGGGATCGCCGCCTACAAGGCGTGCGAGGTCTGCCGACTGCTCGTGAAGGCCGGCCACGACGTGGTGCCGCTCGTCACGCCGGCCGCCGAGCGATTCGTCGCCGCCGAGACGTTTCGCGCGCTGGCCCGGCGGCCGCCGGCCGAGGATCTGTATCTCCACCTGACGCGTGCCGATCTGCTGCTCGTGGCCCCCTGCACGGCGAACACGCTCGCGAAGCTCGCCCACGGGCTCGCCGACAACCTGCTCACCGAGGCTGCGCTCGCACACCGCGGGCCGACCCTCGTCGCGCCGGCGCTGAATCCACGCATGTGGTCGCACGCCGCGACTCGAGCGAACGCCGAGACGCTCCGCGCCCGCGGCGTCGTGCTCGTCGGGCCCGACGAAGGGGAGACGGCGGAGGGAGAGCTCGGCGTCGGACGGATGTCGGAGCCGGAGGACATCGTCCGCGCGGCGGAGGGGCTGCTGGCAGGAGCCGGGCCGCTCCGGGGCAAGCGCGTGCTCATCTCTGCGGGCGGGACGCGCGAGCCGATCGACGCGGTGCGCTTCGTCGGCAACCGCTCGTCCGGCCGGATGGGAGTCGCGCTCGCCGCCGAAGCGCGGCGGCGCGGCGCGCGCGTGACGTTGCTCGGCGCGAACCTCGCCGTGCCCGCGCCTCCAGGCGTCGACCTCGTCGAGACGCCGACCGCGACGGAGCTCGAGCGAGAGGCGCTCGCGCGCGGCGCCGAGGCCGACGTCGTGATCATGGCCGCCGCCGTCGCCGACTACCGGCCCGCCGAAGCGCTCGTGACGAAGCGGCCCAAGGACCGCGACAGCTGGTCGGTCGAGCTCGAGCCGACGACCGACGTGCTCGCTGCGCTCGGCGAGCGGCGCGTCCCGGGACAGGTGCTCGTGGGCTTCGCCGCCGACCAGGGCGAGCACGGGCTGGAGCGCGCGCGGGAGAAGCTCGCGAACAAGAACGCCGATCTGTTCGTCTTCAACGATGTGGGACGAAGCGACATCGGCTTCGAGTCCGCCGACAACGAAGTGACGCTGCTCGGCGCGCCAGGGGAGCGCCTGGTCGCGAAGGCTTCGAAGGACGAGATCGCCGCCGCCGTCGCCGACTCCGACCTGGTCGGCGCGATCGTGGCGAATCTCGGCCGGGTCGTTCACGCGCCCGAGGAGACGCTGCGGCGCGCAGTCCTGTGCCTCGTCGCGGAGGGCCACCTGATCATCGAGGACTTCCCCGGCGTCGGCAAGACGATGCTCGCGAAGGCGCTGGCACGTTCGCTCGACTGCTCGTTCACGCGACTGCAGTTCACGCCCGACCTGCTGCCGTCAGATGTCACGGGCGTGAATGTCTTCGACCAGCGCACGAACGCATTCGAGTTCAAGCCGGGGCCCGTCTTCGCAAACCTGCTGCTCGTCGACGAGGTCAATCGCGCGTCGCCGAAGACACAGGCGGCGCTGCTCGAGTGCATGCAGGAGAGCCAGGTGACGGTCGACGGCGTCACCTACCCGCTTGATCGCCCGTTCATGGTGATCGCGACGCAGAACCCGATCGAGTACGAAGGGACGTATCCGCTGCCCGAGGCGCAGCTCGACCGCTTCGCAATGCGCCTGGAGCTCGGCTATCCGCCGCTCGCCGACGAGGCGAAGATGCTCGACGAGCAGACGCACGTTCCTCCGCTGGACTCTCTCGAGCCGGTGGCCGGTGCGCACGATGTGAACCGGCTCGTTGTGCAGGCGCGGGATGTCTACGTCGAGGAGAGCCTGTCGCGTTACGTCGTCGCGTTGCTCCGGCAGACGCGCTCCGACACACGGCTCTACCTCGGGGCGAGCCCGCGCGCCGGGATCGCACTGCTCCGCGTCGCAAAGGCGCGCGCGCTCGCGGACGGCCGCGACTACCTCGTTCCCGACGACGTGAAAGCGGTCGCGACCTCGGTGCTCTCACACCGGTTGATTCTCGGCCCGGAAGCCCGCTCGGCCGGCCTCGGCGGCTCGGCGATCGTCGCGGAGGCGCTCGAGAGAACCCCCGTCCCCGTATGACCAACCGCGGGCGCGCCGTTCTCGCGCTCGGGCTCGGCGTCTACGTCGCCGCGTGGATCTTCGGATCGCGCGCGCTCTACCCGGTCGCAACGGGGCTCCTGTTCGCGGTTGCGCTCGCGCTCGTGTGGGTGCGTCTCTCGCTGCGGCCGCTGTACGTGCGCCGGCACGGCGCCATGCGCGATCTCGTCGAGGGCGACGACGTGCGAATCAACCTCGAGGTGAAGGCGACCGGGGCCGTGACCCCGCCGACGCTCGTTGCCCATGAGCATCCCGGTCGGCTCGGCGAGAGGCGCGTCGAGCTCTACCGAGCCGGTTCGAAGCGGTTTGCGGGCGGTTACGTGCTGCGCGCCGTTCCGCGCGGCCGGTACGCATTCGAGGCGGTGCGTCTGACGATCGATGATCCATTCGGTCTTGCGCGCGCGGTCGTCCTGCAAGGTGAGCGACAAGCGCTCGTCGTCTACCCGCGGCTCGTGGCACTCGACCGGCTCTTCTCCGAGGGTGGCGCGAACGCGCAAGACGGGCGGCGCCTGCTACTCCGCCGGCCGACCGGGTACGAGCTGCACAGCGTGCGCGACTACGTCGAGGGCGAGTCCTTGCGCATGGTGCACTGGCGCTCGACAGCGCGACGCGGCCACTTGATGGTCAGGGAGCTCGAGGACGCGCCGCGCGACGAGGTGGCGGTGCTGCTCGACGGGGACGAGCGAGCGGTTACTGGCGAAGGCTTCGAGATCGCCGTCCGAGCTGCAGGCTCGATCCTGCAAGCGCATCTGCGGCGCGGCCGGCGCTGTGCGCTCGTCGTCAACTCAGCCGCGCGCGAGACGCAGCCAGTGACCTCGGAGGCCGACTGGCGCCGCGCGCTCGAGACGCTCGCCGGCACGCATGCGGATGCACGCACACCTGCCTTCGCGCTCCTGCAGGCGGAAGGTGGCGCCGCGGCACGATCCCTCGAGCTCGTCGTCGTGACCTCGCGCGTCGACGTGCCCCTCGCCGACCGGCTCGTGCAGCGGGCGCTCTCGCGGCGTGGCGCCTCGCTCGTCTACGTCCAGACGACGCCGGAGCCGGAGCCGGAGCCGCAGCTCCTGCGGCTCCAGGCCGTGGGCATCCCGATCGCGATCGTACGCACGGGCGACGATCTCGCGGCGGCGCTCGGGACGCGGGCGGAGCGGGTCGTTGCGTAGGACGATCCTCGTCTCGCTCGTGCCCGCGGCGGTGATCGCGGCCGCCTGGCTGCGGCTCGAGGATCCGGTCAACGAGCCGCTTCGCTCGGCGGTGGTCGCGGCTCTCGCACTGCTGCCGGCACTCGTGCGTCCGCTCGCCGCTCGGGTGTGCCTGCTCGTCGTGTCGCTTGTCCTCGCAGCTTGGATCGCGTTCGACGCGTCGCCGCTGCACCCGCGCGGGCTTCCCGGAGCGATCGGCCCGCACTTCGCGGACGGGTTCCTCGACTTCTACGATGTCCGTACCCCGTTCGACCCGCGCGTGCATGCCGACATGCGCGGTGTGTTGCTCTCCGCTCTGTTCGCGTTCGTCTTCGCGCTCGGGGTCGCCGTGGCGGCGCGCCGTCCGGTTGCCGCGGCGCTCGTGCTGCTTGCAGGCGCGGGCTGGCCCGCGACCCTCCACGGGAACGCGGGAGCGGTCGCGTTCGGCGTGCTCATCCTGCTCGGCGCACTCGCCCTGCTCGCAGGACTGACGTCGCGTCGCGTTCCGCGGGGAGCCCTGCCGGCGACGGTAGGACTCGCACTCGCGGCGATCGTCGCCACGAGCTCCTCCGCGGTGGCGAAGGGCGGCCTGCTGTCCTGGCAGCGGTGGGACCCGTACAACGCGCCGCAGCAGCCGGTCAGCGTCTCCTTCGTCTGGAATGCGCGGTACGACGGCATCCGCTTTCCGCGCAAGCTCACGACAGTGCTGGAGATCAAGGCGCCGAAGCGCTCGCTCTACTGGCGCGCCGCCGTGCTCGACTCGTTCGCGCGGGACGGCTGGCTCGAGTCGGAACCGCTTCGCGCCGATGCGCTCGTTCCGCTGACGACGAAGCCTCTGCGACAGGAGGTGCACGTCCTCGCGCTGTCGGACACGCGACTCGTCGGCGCGAGCATCCCGCTGCGCTTCGACGCCGGCGACGCGCCGGTCGTCTCCCGCGTGCCGGGCATCGCACAGCTCGAGTCCGGCCTGACCCGCGGATTCCGGTACACGGTGTGGAGCGAGGCGCCGGAGCCGACGGCGGCGGCGCTCGCGCGCTCGAAGCCCGTGTACCCCGTTGCGCTGACGGAGCCCGGCACGTTCCTGGACGTGCCGGGCGGGACGATGCCGTCGTTCGGGCGTCCGCGTCGGATCGTGTCGAGGCGCTACGCGCCGCTCGAGCGCGCTGCCCTGGCGGTCGCCGGCGGCGCCCGCATGCCGTACGCGGCTGCCGCCGCCCTCGAGACGTGGTTCCGCGACAGCGGCGGCTTCACGTACACGAATCGCCCGGTCAGCGACGAGCTCCCGCCTCTCGTCAGCTTCGTGACCCGGACGCGCGCGGGCTATTGCCAGCACTTCGGGGGCGCGATGGCGTTGATGCTCCGCTATCTCGGCGTTCCCGCACGCGTCGCCGTCGGCTTCTCGAGCGGCACCTATGACGCCAAGAAGGGCCTCTGGCGCGTCACAGATCACGATGCGCACGCGTGGGTCGAGGCGTGGTTCCGTGGCTACGGCTGGCTGCCGTTCGACCCGACGCCCGCCGTCGGTCGTCCCGAGCGCGGGCAGTTGAGCGCGCCGTATGCGGCGGCCGCACGCGCGAGGCTGTCGGGCGGCGGCGGCCCGGTCGGCCGGGGAGGCTCGACCGATCCGCGCCTATCCGCGCACCGGCACGGCGAGCAGGAAGGGACGGGCTTGCGTTCGATCGACACGCGCGGCGCGGCCCGCCCGCAGGCAGGCTCGCGCGGCGGAAGCCTACTGCTCCTGCTGGCGATTCTCGTCGGCGCAGCGTTCGGCGCGGTCGCCGCGACGAAGCTCGTCCTCCGCTACGCGCGCTACGTCACGCGCGACCCGCGCCGCGTCGCCGCAGCATGCAGGCGGCAGCTCGCCGACTTCCTCGTCGACCAGAACATCGGCGCTGCGCGGAGTGCGACGCTCCACGAGCTCGGCGCCATCGTGCGGCACGAGCTCGCCGTCGATCCGGACGCGTTCGTCGCCGCAGCGACAGCGGCCCGGTTCGGTCCGCCGGCCGGAGCGGGCCGCGCCGCGCGCGAGGCCCGGCGCGAGCTCCGCGCGCTCCTGCGCCGCATGCGGGTGCGCCTAAGGACGCGAGATCGCCTACGCGGTGTCGTCTCCCTTCGCTCACTCGGCTTCTCGGCCTGATGCACGCCGTCGTCATGGCAGCCGGTGAAGGCTCGCGTCTGCGTCCGGTCACCGCGCGCTGGCCGAAGCCGGTCCTGCCGATCGACGGCCGTCCGGTGATTGCAACACTCCTTCGCGAGCTCGTGGCTGCGGGCTGCACGGCGGCGACCGTCGTGACGGGCCATCTCGCAGAGCAGGTCGAGGAGCTGCTCGGAGACGGGTCGGCGTTCGGCCTCGAGCTCGGCTACGTCCGCCAGCCCGGCGTGCTCGGCTCGGCCGACGCGGTGCTGAGAGCGCTTGCCGACGGCGCGGAGGCTCCGCTTCTCGTGACCGCCGCCGACACCGTGTACACCTCCGGCGACGTTCGCCGCTTCCTCGGGGCCTGGGCGGCTTCGGGCGCGGCCGGCGCGCTCGCGGTGCGCGCCGATCCGAAGGTCGACCCGCCGCACCGGGATGCCGTACGGATCGTCGGCGGGCTCGTTGAGAAGGTGGTCGACGACGATCCGGAGAACCGGCTCGGCGCGGCGCCGCTCTGGGTGCTCGGGCCGGCGATCGTGCCGCTGCTGAAGAGGCTGCCGGGGCCTCCGTACGAGCTCGCCGACGCCGTCCAGCTCGCGGTTGACCGAGGTATTCGGATGGCGGGCGTCGAAATCGGCAAGACGCGGGACTTGACGCATCCGGTTGACTTGGTCAGGGAGAACTTTCCGTATCTCGGGTCATGAGCGAGTCCACGTACAGCCTCTTCCAGCAGGGCAGGGCCCACCTGAAGCGCGGCATGCCCGCGCAGGCGACGGTTGCGCTCGAGAAGGCGAAGCGCCGCGAGCCCGAGAAGGCCTCGATCCGCGAGGCGCTCGGGATCGCGTATTTCCGGATCCGGCGCTGGGAGGCGGCTGAGGCGGAGTTCCGCAAGCTGATCGAACTCTCGCCGGTGAACGACTACGCGCACTACGCACTCGGCCGCTGCCTCGAGAAGCAGGGCCGGGAGCGGGAGGCGAACGGGCATTACAAGCTCGCAAGCTCGCTTCGTCCGGGCTCGAACCAGTACCGGGCCCGGATCCGGGCCTTCGACGAGGACGAGTGATGTGGCCGGTAACGTTGCCCGGTTCCTGGGTCGCTATCACCAAGCGATGGAAGGACGCAGGGAGCGCCGATAGTCCAACTATCGGCGCGACCGAGGACGCCCCAGCGCGCAGCGTGATCGCGGGCCAGGGGCCCGGCGAACGTTGCCGGTTACATCACTAGCCCAGCCGGTGAGGGCTGTCCTGCAGCGGGTGTCCGCCGCGCGCGTACGCGTCGGCGACGAGACGGTGGGCGAGATCGGCGAGGGCCTGTGCGTCTTCGTCGGGATCGCCCGCGGCGACGACGAAGGTGCCGCACCTCGACTGGCCGCGAAGATCGTGCGGCTCCGGATCTTCGCCGACGAGGAAGGGCGGTTCGACCGAAGCCTCATTGACGTCGATGGCGCGGCGCTCGTCGTCTCCCAGTTCACGCTGCTCGCGGACGCGACGAAGGGAAACAGGCCGAGCTTCAGCGGCGCCGCGCAGCCGGAGGATGCGGAGCGGCTCTACGACCGGTTCTGCGCCGAACTCGAGTCGCTGAACGTCCCGGTCAGCCGCGGCGTCTTCGGGGCGAAGATGGAAGTCGAGCTTTCGAATGACGGGCCGGTGACGATCATCCTCGACGAGCGGTGAAGTTGCTCGTAACCGGCGGCGCCGGGTACCTGGGCTCTGAGGTCTGCCGGCAGGCCGTGCACCAGGCGTGGGACGTCGTGGCGACGCGCCACCGTAACCCGCCGCCATACGGGTGGTCGCAGCGGCTGGACGTCCGCGACGACGCCGCAGTCGACCGTGTCTTCATGCGCCATGGCCCCGACGTCGTCGTCCACACGCCGTACGTGCTGGGAGGGCCGGAGCTCGAGCGGACGGTCGTCCATGGCAGCCGCGCGGTCGCCGAGGCCGCCCGACGCTGCGATGCCCGGCTCGTCCATCTCTCGACCGACCTCGTCTTCGACGGCGAGCAGGGCGCGCCGTACGACGAGGAGGCAGAGGCGCGGCCGGTGATGGACTATGGCGCCGCGAAGCTCGAGGCCGAGCGGCTCGTCGCCGCGGCGAATCCGGAGGCCCTGCTCGTGCGCGCGTCGCTCCTCTACGGAAAGCCGGAGCCCGGCCCGCAAGAGCTGCTCGCGTTTCGCGACGACGTCGAGTTCTACACCGACGAGATCCGCTGCCCGACCATCGTCTCGGAGCTCGCCGCTGCGCTCCTCGAGCTTGCCCGGCTCGACGTCGCGGGCCCTCTCCACGTCGCAGCGCCCGAAGCGGTTTCCAGGTTCGAGCTCGCACGGATCCTGCGGGCGGTCCACGGCCTCGATCCGGACGCGGTCCGGGGCACCCCGAGCCCCGGCGGCGCGCGGGCGCGGAACGTCGCGCTCGACTCCTCGCGGGCCGCCAAGCTCCTCTCGAGGCCGCTTCGCGGCGTCCGCGGCTGATAGGCCGATCGGCCTATCGCTTGCTACACTCGGCCTACCATTTTCACCGGTTCGGCGAAATGGGCCTGCGGGCCCATTTTTTATGACAAGCAGGGAGAACGCACGCGGATGGCCACGACATACGAGAGGGAAAAGAAGCTGGAGAGCGAGATCGCGCCCCGGGTCGAGAACGACCTTCCGGGGGTCGAGGTGCTGGCCGTCGAGCTCGCGAATCCGGATCGCTTCGTCGTCTACGTCGACCATCCCGAGGGCGTCGACCACGAGCTGTGCGTGCGCGTCACCGACGTGCTCCGCGACTACCTGCGCGAGTACACCGTCGACGTGTCGTCACCGGGCATCGAGCGGCCGCTTCGAAAGCCGTCGCACTTCGCCCGCGTGCTCGGACACAAGGTCGCGCTGCGCACGGCCCTGCCGATCGCGGGCCGGTCGAAGTTCAAGGGGGAATTGAAGGACGCCGGTGCCGATGCCGTCACGCTCGGCGTCGACGGGGGAACTGTTGTTGAGATTCCGTACGAGGCCATCGTGCGGGGCAACTTGATCGACGAGAGGTAGGCCATGAGCCAGGAGATCATCGAAGCGGTTCGCGAGATCGAGCGCGACAAGGGGATCGAAGAGGGTGCGCTCGTCGCAGCCCTCGAGGACGCGCTGCTCGCCGCGTACAAGAAGACGCCCGGCGCGTCCCGTCACGCGACCGTCGAGATGGACGACCTCGGCGACTTCCGGGTCTTCTCGATCGAGTTGCCAACGGACGTCGAGGAGCGACTTCTGGACGACGCGCGCGAGCGCAAGCTCGAGGAGCTCGAGCGGCTCGAAGAGGAGACCGGCGAGCGCCAGCACACGCTCATCGCCGACGACGACCTCGACGTGGACTGGTCCGACATCCCGGAGGACCAGATCCGCCGCGAGGACGTCACGCCGGAGGGCTTCGGCCGCATCGCGGCTCAGACGGCGAAGCAGGTCATCCTTCAGCGCATCCGCGAGGAGGAGCGGCGGATGATGTACGACGAGTACATCGACCGTGTGGGCGAGGTCGTCACGGGCATCGTCCAGCAGGCCGGCGACCGCAACAACGTCCTCGTCGATCTCGGCAAGGTCGAGTCGCTGCTGCCGCGCTCCGAACAGGTCGACGGCGAGCGCTACGAGCAGGGCTCGCGGATCAAAGCCGTCATCACCGAGGTTCGCTCGGGCACGAAGGGGCCGCAGGTCATCCTCTCGCGCCGCGACCCGGAGTTGATCAAGACGCTCTTCGAGCTCGAGGTGCCGGAGATCGCCGACGGCCTCGTCGAGATCCGCGGCGTCGCGCGCGAGCCCGGCTACCGCTCGAAGATCGCCGTCGAGTCGCACGCGCAGGGCGTCGACCCGGTCGGTGCTTGCGTAGGGCCGCGCGGCTCGCGCGTCCGCATGGTCGTCTCCGAGCTCCGCGGCGAGAAGATCGACATCATCCCGTGGAACAACGAGCCCGCGCGCTTCGTTGCGAAGGCGCTTTCGCCCGCGCGCGTACGCGAGGTGTACCTCGACGACGACGGGAAGGAAGCGACGGTCGTCGTGCCCGACGACCAGCTCGCGCTCGCCATCGGCAAGGAGGGCATGAACGCCCGCCTCGCCGCCCGTCTCACTGGTTGGAAGATCGACATCCAGAGCGACACGGAATTCGCGCAGGCCGAGGCCGACCTCGCGTACGGCGGCGCCGACGGCGAGGGCGAGGACATCTCCGGACGCTGCTCGGCGATCCTCGCGAACGGGAAGCGGTGCCCGAACGCCGCGCTTCCCGGCTCGAAGTACTGCGGCGTGGCGGCCCACCAGGCCCTCGCCGCGACGGACGTCGAGGGTGAGGAGCCGATCGTGCTGGAGTCCGAGCCCGAGCTCGAGGCCCTGGCGGACGAGCTCGAGCCCGACGCAGAGTCGGTCGGCCCGTCGCTCCCGGAGCTCGAGCTGACCGAGGTCGAGTCCGAGGCGCCCGCCGATGTCGCTGCGACCCACGGCCCCGACGCCGACGTGCTCGCGGCCGACAATGGCGAGCCGCTCGTCTCGCCGGATGCCGGGCACGCACCTCCGCCAGAGGTCCCCGCGGGCATCCCGGTCGCGCCGTCGGGCGGCGCCGAGGAGGCGCGCGACGAGGGCTAGTGCATTGGAGCCGGTCAGGCGTTGCGTCGGCTGCGGCCGGCGAGCCCCACAGGCCGAGCTCGTCCGCTTCGCCGTCCGGGAGGGGCAACTCGTCGCGGATCGCGAGGCGCCGGGCCGCGGCGCCTACACCTGCCGGCGACTCGTCTGCTTCGAGCGGGCGCAGGCGCACCGGGCGTTCGCGCGGTCGCTGCGCAGGTCCGTCCAGGTCGATCCCGCGCTCGCGCGCATCTACACTTGAGGAGTCGAATGACTGAGGTATCGAATGGCTAATGGAGGCAAGCCGAATCGCCCGCTCCGCCCGCGCGGCGGCAGCGGCCCCGGCAACAGGCGCCGTCGCGTCGTAATCGACAACCAGGCTGCACGTCCGCGCGACGCGCGCCAGGGTCGCGGCCGCGACGATACGCCGCGCCGCGAGGGCACCCGCCAGCCGGCTCCGCCGCCCACCGGTCCAGTCTCGGTCGAGTCGGGCGTCACGGTCCGCGACTTCTCGCAGGCGCTCGGCGTCTCGATGGGCGAAATCATCAAGATCCTGTTCAACCTCGGCGCGCCGAAGACGGCGACCCAGTCGCTGAGCGACGAGGAGGTCGAGCTGATCGCCTCGGAGCTGAAGCGCGATGTCACGATCAAGCACGCGGCCGACGAGGACGACACACCGGAGGTTTTCGAGGACCCGGACGAGGCGCTGGTCGCTCGGCCGCCGGTCGTGACGATCATGGGTCACGTCGACCACGGCAAGACCACGCTGCTCGACGCGATCCGCAACGCGAAGGTCGTCGAGACCGAGGCAGGCGGCATCACGCAGCACATCGGGGCATACCAGGTCGACGTCGACGGCCGGAAGGTGACCTTCCTCGACACGCCCGGTCATGAAGCCTTCACGGCGATGCGCGCCCGCGGCGCGAAGATCACGGACATCGCGGTGCTCGTCGTCGCTGCCGACGACTCGGTCATGCCGCAGACGCGCGAGTCGATCTCGCACGCGCGCGCGGCGGACGTCCCGATGGTCGTCGCCGTCAACAAGATCGACCTGCCGGACGCGAATCCTGACCGCGTACTAGCCGACCTGTCGGCCGACGGCCTGCAGCCGGAGGAGTGGGGAGGCACGACGCAGGTCGCTCGCGTCTCGGCGCGGGAGCAAACCGGTCTCGACGATCTGCTCGAGCGGATCCTGCTCGTCGCGGACGCAGAGCTCGACCTGCGCGCGAATCCCAACGCCGAGGCCTCGGGCCCGATCATCGAGTCCCGGCTCGACATCGGCCGCGGCCCCGTCGCGACGATGCTCGTGCAACGCGGAACGCTCAAGGTCGGCGACGCGATCGTCGCCGGGGACGCCTGGGGCAAGGTGCGCGCGCTTCACAACTACAAGGGTGAGAAGCTCGTCTCCGCGGGCCCGGGCGACCCGGTCGAGATCCTCGGCTTCGACAGACCGCCGCCTGCCGGCGAGCTGGCGCGCGTGGTCGAGAACGAGCGCGCAGCGCGCGATTCGGCGCAGAAGCGCGCCGAGCGGCTCCGCCGCGAGCAGCTCGCACAGCAGCGTCCCTCCGGCATCTCGCTCGAGAACCTGTTCGAGCAGATGCAGGCCGGCGAGGTCAAGGACCTGAACCTCGTCATCAAGGGCGACGTGCAGGGCTCGGTCGAGGCGATCGTCAGCGAGCTCGGCAAGATCCAGTCTCCCGAGGTGCGCGTCAACGTCATCCACCAGGGCGTCGGCGGCATCACGGAGAACGACATCATGCTCGCGGCCGCGTCGGGAGGAATGGTCGTCGGCTTCAACGTCAGGCCGAACGCCGAGACGCGCTCGGTCGCCGACCGCGAAGGCGTCGAGATCCGTACGTACGACGTGATCTACAAGCTGACCGAGGACATCGAGCAGGCGCTCGTCGGCATGCTCACCACCGTCAAGACCGAGGAGACGGTCGGCGAGGCCGAGGTCCGCAATACGTTCCGCGCCTCGAAGGTCGGCACGATCGCCGGCTGCATGGTCACGAACGGCGTCATTCGCCGCGGCGCGCAGACCCGCGTGATCCGCGACGGCACGGTGATCTATACGACCACGATCGACTCGCTCAAGCGCTTCCAGGACGACGCACGCGAGGTCCAGGAGGGCTTCGAATGCGGCCTCCATCTCGCGAACTTCGACGACGTCAAGGTCGGGGACGTGCTCGAGGTGTTCGAGACGCGCGAGGTCGAGCGAACGTCGCTCGACGAGCCGCCCTCAGCCGCGTAGCAGCTCGACGAGCTCGTCGTTGCCGTTCTGAATCGCCGAGTCGAGCGGGGTGAACCCGTGGTCTGCGGTGAGCGTGGGATCCGCGCCGTGCTCCAGCAGAAGCCTTGCGACGTCGTTCGCGCCTGCGAAGGCGCACGTTCCAAGCGGCGTGACCTGCGCGAACGAGGCGGTGGCGAGGGAATTGGGATCCGCACCCGCGTCGAGGAGCTTCCTTGCTGCGTCGACGTTGTGCGCAAAGGCCGCGATGTGCAACGGAGTGAAGCCGTCGGGCGTCACAGCGTCAGGGGCGGGGAGGCCGTCTGCTTCGCCGACCACGATGCGGTCGAACGGCTCGAGCGGGGGGTTCGCCGCCCTGACGGCGTCGAAGACGTCGCCGCCGCGATACGAGGCGCGCATGACCGCGGTCAGGCCTTGCTCGTCGTGCGCCGCAGCGGCGCCCGGCTCGCGGGCGAGGAGCTCGCGCAGCGCGGCTGCGTCGCCGGCGTCGATGAGCTCGAAGATCGTGGACAACACGGGTATCATTAGCTAGCCTAACTAAGTATGTCAAGCGCCACCCGCGAAGCCGCCGACCGGATGCATTCCGCGGCGATCCACCTGCTCAGGCGCGTTTCGAGGGAGGACGCCGGGAGCGGCGTCTCTCCGCCGCGGCTGTCGGCGCTCTCCGTGCTCGTCTTCGCCGGGCCGAGGACGGTGAGCGAGCTTGCCGCGATGGAGCGGGTGAAGGTGCCGACGATGAGCCGGCTCGCGGCCGCGATGGAGGAGGAAGGCCTCGTCCGCCGCGAGCGGCACGACACAGACGCGCGTGCGGTCGTGCTCCATGCGACGGCGAAGGGGCGACGGGTGCTCGACCGTGGGCGTGAGCTCCGCCTGACGCTGCTCGAGTCCCTCCTCGAAACGGCGACGGAGCGCGAGATCGCCGTCGTTCGCGAAGCCGCCGAGATCGTCGACCGGGTCGTCCGCTGATGGCCAGCGGCTTCGTCGGCGTCCTCACCTGCGAGCTTCACTTCCCGTCGGCGCACTCGCTGAAGGAGAAACGCCACTATCTGCGTTCGGCCAAGGCCCAGCTGCAGAACCGGGTCGGCGCGTCGGTTGCCGAGGTCGATCACCACGACGTTTGGCAGCGCGCGCGGATCACCGTCGCGTGCGTCGCCCGCGAGCACCGCGAGGTCGAGCGACTCATGAACGAGGCGGAGCGCTGGCTCCGCGGACAGGAGTGGGAGGTCGCGCTCGCGGTGCGCTTCGTCGTCGATCCGGACGACTGACTAAACGACTCCGCGGACGATCGTCAGCGTGCCGCTCACGACGAGGATGACGCCGATCGCACGCAGAAGCACCGGCGCCGAGAGCCGGCCGGTGTAGCGCGAGCCGATGAGGGCTCCCGGGATCGAGGCACCCGCTCCAACGGCGAGGAGCGTCCAGTCGACGCCGGACGGGATGTGCCCGATGAGTCCGGCTCCGCCGACCGCGACGCCGACGACGAGGTTCGTACCGACGGCCCGGGCGGGCTCCTCGCCGACCCAGCGGATGAGGGCGGGCACCCGGAGCGTGCCGAGGATGAGCCCGATCAGGCCGCCGATCGCCCCGATCGCGGCGCCGGCGAGCACCGCCGCCCGGAGATCCGGCGCCTCGCGTGGCTCCGGAACCTCCTGCCGCCGCCGGCGCAGCAGATCCAGCCCGAAGACGAGAAGCGCCCCGCCGATGACGATCCGGAGCACGTCCGCGGGGAGGTGCCCGGCCGCGTACCCGCCTCCGACTGCGCCCACGACCGAGGGCAGGATCATCCATGCTGCGAGCCGCCAGTCGACGCGGCGTGCCCGGATATGGGCGAGCGAGCCGGCCGCCGCCGCGACGCCCGAGACAGCGATGTTCGCACCTCCGGCCGCGGCGGGATTCGAGCCGGCGAGCAGGAACACCGGCAGCCGGATGTTCCCGAGAACGAGCCCTAAAAGCCCTCCAACCAGGGCGACGACGAAGCACCACACGCCGACAGCTGTGAGGGCGAGGGCGTGCACTCGCTTGAATATGGCCCATGACCGAGCGGATGCGTCGCGTGAACGAGTCGGTGCGCCAGGTGCTGGCCGAGGCCATGCCGGAGTTGAAGGACCCGCGGATCGGTCTCGTCACCGTCACCGGCGTCGACACGGCGCCCGACCTCCGGCACGCGACCGTCTACGTCAGCGTCCTCGGCTCGATCAAGAAGCGCAGCGCGACGCTGCGCGGCCTCGAGGCCGCCCACGGCCTGCTGCAGTCGAGGCTTGCGCGGGAGCTGCGGCTCAAGCGAACGCCTCAGCTGACCTTCGAGTACGATCCGTCGGTCGAGCGCGGCGTGCGGATGAGCCAGTTGATCGACGAGCTCGCACCCGAGGATGACGCAGACGTCGAGTGATCTTCAGGCTGTTGCGGCGGCGTTGCGCGAGCACGACCGCTTCCTCATCGTGACCCACGAGAATCCGGACGGCGACGCGCTCGGCTCGCTCCTTGCGACGACGCTCGCGCTGCGTCAGCTCGGCAAGGACGCGCTGATGTTCCTCTCGGGCGATGCACCCCTGCCGCGCGAATACGCGTTCATGCAGCTCGACGGGTTGCGGCGCGAGCTTCCGGACGACATGGAGGAGCGCGTCCTCGTCGCCGTCGACTGCGCCAAGGTCGACCGGATTGGTCCCGATCGAGCGCCGGAGGAACGGGCGAGACTCGTGGTCAACATCGACCATCACCACGACAACTCGCGCTTCGGGGACATCAATCTGATCGCCCCGGAGGCATCGTCAACCGGAGAGCTGTTGCGCGACGTCTTCCGCGAGCTCGGGGTCGAGCTCACGGCCGAAATTGCAGAGCCGCTCTACATCGCGCTGGTCACCGACACGGGAAGGTTCCAATATTCCAGCACCACGCCGAAGTCGTATCGCCTCGCCGCGGAGCTCATCGAGGCGGGCGCCGACTTCCACGCCGTCTTCAAGCAGGTCTACGAGTCGCTCGAGCTCGCCAAGCTCAAGCTGCTCGCGCGCGCACTCGACCGGACGCGGGTTCTCGAGGGAGGGCGAATGATCGTCTCGCACCTGCTTCGAACGGACTTCGCCGAGGTCGGCGCCGTGGAGGCGTACTCGGAGGGGATCATCGACTTCCTCCGTGCGGTCGAAGGAGCTGAGCTGGCTGTGCTGATTCGTGAGCCCCCGCGAGACACCGGCCCCGCGCGGCGCGTGTCGCTGCGTGCGAGCATCGACGAGCTCGATGTCTCGGCGATCGCGCGGGCGTTCGGCGGTGGGGGGCACCGCCAGGCCGCCGGTTTCTCGAGCGAGGCGTCGATCGACGAGATCACCGAGCTCATCCGCCAGGAATTCGTCGCGCAACGTGCCGCCGCGAGCGCTTGAGCCCGCAGGCGTCGCGCTCGTCGACAAGCCTGCCGGGCCGTCGTCGTTCGCAATCGTCGCGCAGATCCGCCGCATGACGGGTGCGCGGACCGGCCATGCCGGGACACTCGACCCGTTCGCGACGGGGCTTCTGCTCGTGTTGTCCGGACGGGCAACTAAGATCGCATCGTGCCTCGTCGGCCTCGACAAGCGCTATGTGACGGACGTCGACCTGACGGCCCGCACCTCGACGGGCGATCCCGAGGGCGAGGTCGTCGAGCGGCTCGAGCCGCCCGACGCGGCCGACCTCGAGCAACGGCTCGCGGGCCTCCGCGGCCAGATCGAGCTGCCGATCCCCGCCGCCTCGGCGGTGAAGATCGGCGGCGAACGCGCGTACCGGCTCGCGCGGAAGGGCGTCGAGGTGGAGATGCCCCTTCGCCGCTCGACGGTGCACGCGCTCGACGTCATTGCGTATACGGGCGAGGTCGTCACCCTGGACATCCGCGTGAGCAGCGGCACGTACGTGCGGGCGATCGCGGAGGCGCTCGGCGGGCATTGCCGGGCGCTGCGGCGAACGGAGGTCGGGCCGTTCTCCGTCACGGACGCCGTCCCACCCGAGGCGTTCGAGCCCCGACTGCTGCTCGCCGAGGCCGAGGTACTCGAGCGCGTGGGAGCGCCGGCATGAACGTCGCGCGGCGGCCCGAGGAGCTCGCACAAGCACGGCGAGCGGTCGCAATCGGCACCTTCGACGGCGTGCACCGGGGGCACCGGCGCGTGATCGAGGCTGCCGGAGCGGCGGACCTCCGCCCGACGGTCGTGACGTTCGATCCGCATCCGCGGGCGGTCCTCGGCGCGCCCGTGGAGCTGCTCTCGACGCTCGAGCGGCGCCTTGAGCTGCTCGAGGAGGCCGGAGTCGAGGACGTGCTCGTCCTTTGCTTCGACGCGGCGCTGCTCGCCCTCACGCCGGAGGCGTTCGCCGAAACGGTCCTGCGGGCGATCGGGGCCGAGATCGTCGCGGCGGGAGAGACCTTTCGGTTCGGTCACGGCCGCGCCGGCGATCTCGCGCTGCTCGAACGGCTCGGCTTCGACGTCCGGCGGGTGCCGCTTGTCGAAAATGTCTCGTCGAGCCACATCCGCAAGCTCCTGCTGGCCGGGGACGTCGTCCACGCCGCCGAGCTGCTCGGCCGGCCGCCGGAGGTCGAGGGGATCGTCGTCCACGGCGACCACCGCGGCCGCCTGCTCGGCTTTCCGACGGCGAACCTCGCCACGCCGCCGAACCTGCTCGTGCCGAAGCTCGGCGTCTACGCGGGGTTCACGATCGGCCACCGGACCGCGATCTCGATCGGGACGAATCCCACCTACGGCGGCGTGGAACGACGTGTGGAAGGTCACCTGCTCGACTTCGACGGCGACCTCTACGGGCAGCGGATGGTGTTCGAGCTCTGGCAGCGGCTGCGGGACGAGGCGGCCTTCGGCTCCGAGGCCGAGCTCATCGAGGCGATAGACGCCGACGTGGCGCGGACGAGAGTCTCCGCGCGGCCGGGCTAAGCTCCCGGGCGCGATGCGAGTCATGCAGGTGTCCGAGGCGGGCGGTCCGCTCGAGCTCCGCGAGCGGGAGATTCCCGAGCCCGAACCGGGTGAGGTTCGCGTCAGGGTGCAAGCGTGCGGTGTCTGCCATAGCGACTCCTACGCGATGGAGGGGCGCTTCCCCGGTGTCACGTATCCGGTCGTGCCCGGGCACGAGGTGGCAGGGGTCGTGGACGGGGTCGGCGACGGAGCGCACGGCTGGAAGGCGGGCGAACGGGTCGGAGTCGGCTGGTTCGGAGGCAGCTGCGGCTACTGCGAGCCCTGCCGGCGCGGCGACCTGGTCGACTGTCAGAACAAGCCGATCCCGGGCGTGACCGCGGACGGAGGATACGCGGAGTACCTGGTCTGCCGAGCGGGGGCGCTTGCGCGAATGCCGGACGATCTCCCGGCGGAGGAAGCGGCGCCGATGATGTGCGCCGGCGTCACGACGTTCAACGCGTTGCGCCGCAGCGGCACGCGCGCGGGAGGGCTCGTTGCGGTGCTGGGCATCGGCGGTCTGGGACATCTCGGCGTCCAGTTCGCCGTGAGGCTCGGCTTCGAGACGGTGGCGGTCGCTCGCGGCAAGGAGAAGGAGGATCTCGCCCGCCGGCTCGGCGCCCACCACTACGTCGACAGCGAGGCCGAGGACGTCGCAGCCGCGCTTTCGCGGCTCGGCGGCGCAGCTGCGATCCTGGCGACGGTCACGAGCGCGAGCGCAATGACCGCCGCCTTCGGCGGCCTTGGCGTCCGCGGAAGGATGATCGTCGTGGGCGCCTCCGGCGAGCAGCTGACGGTGACGCCGGGGCAGCTGATCGGCGGCAATCGCTCGATCCACGGCCATGCATCCGGCACCTCGATGGACTCACAGGACACGCTCGCCTTCAGCGCCCTCACCGGGGTTCGACCGATGATCGAGACGATGCCGCTCGAGCACGCCGTCGAGGCCTACGCTCGCATGATGAGCAACAAGGCTCGCTTCCGCATCGTGCTCCTCACGGGCGCGGACTGAGCAGCTCGGCGCAAGTTTGGCTGCACCCGGGCGTCTTCTTAAGTATGGATTTCGCTGCGCACATGTTCCCAACGCTTTCCGTGCTCGAGAGCGTCCGCTGCCTCGAGTGCGGGGACGTCTACGCGAAGGCGGCCGCGGGCGGAACGGTCAACCAGAACCCCGGCTGCCCGACATGCGGCTACGTCGGCTGGATCCCGGTCAGCCTGCCGCAGGAGCGGGAATCGCCGCACCACTCCGCCGCGGGTCGGCCGCGCCTCCGTCACGTCCCCACGCGCTGACGCCGCCGAAGTAGTGGTGCCGCTCGGGCCAGCGGCGGACGGCACGGCCCGCCGCCTCCAGCGCCGTGAGCGCCTCCTCGTCGACGCCGGGCTCCGCGTTCACGACCTCGCCGGCAGGATGCACGCGCGGCAGGTCGACCGCCGCTTGCGGCTCGAGACCCTCGTCGAGGATGCCGGCTGCGACGGTGACGAGCGCTGTCCGCAGCCGCGTGCCGCCGGCGGCTCCGAGCGCGAGCGAGAGGCCGTCGCGATCGAGCAAGACCGAGGGCGCCATCATGCTTTCCATCCGCGCGCCCGGCTCGAGCGGTCCGGTCAGCAGGTCGACCTCGCCGAGCATGCTGTTCAGGTGCAGGTCGAGTCCCGGCAACCAGTCGCCTGAGCCGAGGCCGAGGCTGGTCGTCACGACGCAGGCATTGCCGTCTGCGTCGACTGCGACGAGATTCGTCGTGTGCGTCTCCGGGGCCGCGACGCCGGCGAGCGCGCCAAGGAGCGCCGTCACTCGCTCCGCCGGCCCGAGGCCGCGCAACCGCGGCAGGCGCGCGAGTGTGTCCGGCACGCCGGACAGCCCGTCGCGGGTGAGAACGCGCGTCCCGAGCCATCGCGCCTCGACCGGATCGCGCCAGGCCGGCGCGTACGCGCCCAGGTCGTTCTTGGTCAGCAGCCCGCCGCGCTCGCGAGAGAGCTCGAGCAGCGCCCGGCCGATCGTGCCGGTGTAGGCACCCGCCGCACCCTCGTCCGCGAGCGACTCGAGTGCGGCGACGAGGCCGGGCTGCTCGAGGCGGTCGCCGGTGCGAAGGAGCGTGCCCCTCGGCGCGTACATGCGCGCGCCCTCGCGCATCGTCATCACCGGCTCGAGCATCGCGAGGCAGGCAACGTGCGCGGCGGGCATCTCGACACCGTTGCGCGCGAGACGCAGGGCCGGCTCGAACAGCCGCGCCCACGGCAACCGCCCGTGTGCCTCCCAGAGCGCGCCGAGACCGGCGGGGACGCCCGGCACCGCACACGACGCCGGCCCCACGGCGTAGTGCACGAGCTCGGTGCCGAACGGCACGTGCAGGTGGACGAGCTCGGCCTCGCGCGCCTCCGCGCCGAGCCCCGGGACGGCACAGAAGCAATCAAGATTGCGCGCGACTCCCGTCGCCGCATCGAAGTAGATCGCGTGGCCGCCGCCGAGCAGCCCGGTCATGACGGTCTCCGCGACACAGGAGGCAAGCGCCGCTGCGACGGACGCATCCGCTGCGCTCCCGCCCGCAGCGAGGATCTCGACGCCTGACCGCGCAGTCGCCGGATGGCCCGCGGCGACGCCCGCGATCACGATTCGGTCCGCGGCAGGACGGTCCAGCCGATGCGTGAGAGGTCAGGCCGGGGAAAGTCGAAGCGGTGGCTCATCAGGCGGCCGCCCGTATAGCCGAACACACCGCCGCCGAGCGGCTTCGCCGCCACACGCGTCGTGATCGGGCTCCCTACGACCGGGTCGAACTCGATGACGGACACCGTCAGGTCGTCGCCCGCGACCTCGACCCGCGCCTCGACGCCGTCCAGTGCGTACGTCCCCGCGACGCCGCCGTCGACGGGCTCGGCCGGGAGCGGCGACGGCCCGAGGCCGAGACGGTCGACAACGCGCCGGATAAGCCCGCTGCCGCGCCAGCTGTTCGTCAGCACGGCGAGCACGAGCTCCCGCTCGGGCACGAGCAGCAGCAGCGACTGGTAGCCCGCGACCGACCCTTCGTGGTCGAGCGCGGTGGTGCCGTCCTCGAGCTCGCGAACCCACCAGCCGAGGGCGTAGTGCCCGCCGAGCGCGGCGACCTGCGGCTCGTGCAGCTCCGAACCTGACGCGAGGTGATGCGCACCGAAGCGAAGCAGGTCGCGGACGGTCGACCAGAGCCCGCCGGACGGCCGCCGCGACACCGGATACGAGTCGTCCGGCACCACGCGGTGTCCTGACTCACCCGCCTGCACGTGCCCGCGCGCAGCCCCTTGCGGCTCCTCGTAGCCCGTCGCCTCCAGCCGAAGAGGCGAGAGCACTCGCTCGCGCATCGCCTCCTCGAATGACGATCCGGCAACGGCTGCCGACCGCGCACCCGCCTCCCAGAAGCCGGCATTCGAGTAGGAAAACAGGCCCTCAGCGCCCGCGGGCAGCGGTTCGGTCGACTCGCAGCGAAAGCCGGCGGTGTGGCTCAGCAGCGCTCGGAGCCCGCCGTCGAGCGGCAGGGAGGCGGTGGCAAGGGTCGCCGTGAACGGCTTCGAGATCGAAGCGATCCGGAACGGCGTGTCCACGTGCACGGGCGATTCGCCGTCGAGCGCGAGCACGCCGTCGGCGGCGAACGACCGCTCGCCGGCGACGAGCAATCCCGCCGCGACACCCGGCACGCCGGTGCGCGCGCGCGCCTCGCGGACCGCCTCCTCGAGCGAAAACCCCGTATTCATGCGGAGTTCGCTACCCTACCCGCGACCCAGTCCCGGCCCGACGCGCTTCTTCCTGGCGTGCCGAGCGGGGGCTCGGGGGACGCGACAACCCAGGAGGCTCAATGGCCCTCACCAAGGAAGCCAAGCAGGAACTGATCGGAAAGTACGGCCGAAACGACGCCGATACCGGCTCGCCCGAGGTGCAGATCGCGATGCTGACCCGTCGCATCAACGAGTTGACGGAGCATCTGCGCACCCACCGGCACGACCATTACTCCCGTCGCGGGCTCCTGAAGCTCGTCGGGCGTCGCCGCCGCTTCCTGAACTACCTGCAGAAGCACGATCTCGAGGGCTATCGGGCCCTGATCAAGGAGCTCGGCCTGCGCCGCTAGCTCCGGCCAAACACCCCGGAGGGTGGAAGTTTGAGCGAGCCCTCGCGGACGGGCTGACTCAAACTCCCGCCCTCCACAAGCAGAGTGGAGGACAATCGAATGAGTATCGCGACCGAGCGCCTGGCTCGGGTCTCCGTCCAAGTGGGACAGCAGGAGATCAGCTTCGAGACAGGCAAGCTCGCGAAGCAGGCCGACGGCGCCGTCGTCGTCCGCAGCGGCGACACGATGGTGCTCGCCACCGCCCAGGGCCGCCCGGAGGCGCGCGAGGGTGCTGACTTCTTCCCGCTCACCGTCGACGTCGAGGAGCGGATGTACGCCGCCGGCAAGATCCCGGGCGGCTTCTTCAAGCGGGAGGGACGCCCCACCGAGCGGGCGATCCTCACCGCGCGCATGATCGACCGCCCGATCCGGCCGCTCTGGCCGAAGGGCTTCCGGAACGAGGTGCAGGTCATCTGCACCGTTCTCAGCGCGGACATGGTCACCGGCCACGACATCCTGTGCCTCAACGGCGCCTCGGCGGCGCTGATGCTCTCGCCGCTGCCGTTCCTCGGCCCGGTGGGCGCGGTGCGCGTCGGCCGCACCGAGGACGGGACCTTCCTCGTCAATCCGACGCTCCAGGAGACGGAGGATTCACCGCTCGACCTCATCGTCGTCGGCACGAAGGACGGCCTGACGATGGTCGAGGCGGGCGCCGAGGAGATTCCCGAGGAGACGATCCTCGAGGCTCTGGAGCTCGCACAGCGCGAAATCGTGAAGCTGTGCGAGGCCCAGGAGGATCTGGCACGCCAGGCCGGCAAGGCGAAGTGGCTCGACCTCGACCTCGCAGCCGAGCTCGAGGTCCAGCACGGCCACACCGTGTGGGAGCGCATCCAGCAGACCGGCCTGAAGGACGCCGGCGCGGTCGTCGAGGATCTCCTCAGCCAGCTCGCGCCGCCGCTCACGATGGAGTCGACGGACGAGGACATCGTCCGCCAGATGCAGGTTCGCTCAGCACTGCTCGCGCTTCTCGAACGGCAGCGGCTCGTCGCCGTCGAGGGCCCGGTACGCGAGCAGTTCGAGAGCGAGCTGCGGGCGCTGACCGACGCCGAGCAGGATTCGAAGCAGCTGAAGTCCGAGAAGCGACACCTGTTGTTCGACCGGATCGCCGAAGAGGTGAGGCTGCCGTTCCCGGTCGGACCGGCGGTGTTGCACCCGGAGACGGGCGAGGTCCAGCCCGGCGCGAAGGACTCGACCACGAAGTCGTACGTCAAGAAGGCGTGCGAGTCGATCTACAAGGACATGGTCCGCAAGAAGATCGCCGTCGACAAGCGCCGCCCGGACGGCCGCGGCACCGAGGAGATCCGGCCGATCGAGGTCGAGGTCGGCGTCAACCCGCGTGCGCACGGCTCGGCCCTGTTCACGCGGGGCCAGACGCAGATCCTCTCGTCGCTCACGCTCGGCACCGCGAAGGAGGGTCAGCGGATCGACGACCTCTCCCTCGAGGAGGAGCGCCGCTTCATGCACCACTACAACTTCCCGCCCTACTCGGTCGGGGAGACCGGCTTCATGCGCGGCCCGAAGCGCCGCGACATCGGCCATGGTGCACTTGCGCAGCGCGCGCTCGAGGCGGTCATTCCGTCGACGGACGAGTTCCCCTACACGATCCGCATCGTCTCCGAGACGCTCGAGTCGAACGGCTCGTCGTCGATGGGCTCGGTCTGCGGCTCGACGCTTGCCCTGATGGACGCCGGCGTGCCGATCAAGGCGCCGGTCAGCGGCATCGCGATGGGCCTCGTCAAGGAGGGCGACGACTACGTGATCCTGACCGACATTCAGGGCGCCGAGGACCACCTCGGTGACATGGACTTCAAGGTCGCCGGGTCGCGTGACGGCATCACCGCGCTCCAGATGGACATCAAGATCACGGGCGTCACGCAGCAGATCATGCGGGACGCGCTCGAGCAGGCGAAGCGGGCGCGCGACTTCATCCTCGACCGCATGCTCGAAGTGATTCCCGAGTCGCGCTCGGAGCTGTCGGCGAACGCTCCGCGCATCACGACGATCAAGATCAACCCGGAGCAGATCGGCCTCGTCATCGGCAAGGGCGGCGAGACGATCCGCGGCCTCGAGTCCGACTACGAGGTGCAGATCGACATCGAGGAGGACGGCACGATCCTCATCTACGCGACCGACGGCGAGAAGGCCGCCTCCGCGATCTCGGCGATCCAGTCTCTGACGAAGGAGCCGGAGGTGGGCGACACCTACACCGGGAAGATCGTGAAGACCACGCAGTTCGGCGCGTTCGTCGAGCTGAAGAAGGGAACGGACGGCCTGCTCCACGTGTCGAACGTCGGCCCGGGCCGTGTCGGGCACATCGAGGACGTCATGTCCCGCGGCGACGTCGTCGACGTCGTCGTGCAGGAGGTCGACAAGGCCCGCGGCCGCATCGGTCTCAAGCTCATCGCCAAGCACGAGAACGGCGGGCTCGTCCAGCCGGAGGAGCTGATCGAGCGGGCGAAGGACGCGCCGCCGCGGCCTCCGGAGGAGGACCGCCCGCGCCGTGACGACCGCCGTGGCGGTCGTGGCGGTGGCGGACGCGATCGTGGCCCCCGCCGCGAGGGCAACGGGAGTAGCTAGCGGCGCATCCGATCGGAGAGACAAGGGCGGCCTCTGGGCCGCCCTTTCTCCGAACAGCCGCAGGCTCGTGACCGAGGCGGTCGTGATCGCCGCGCTGATCGGGCTCACAGGCTTCCTCGTCTACCACTTCACGACGCACACGATCCGGAACCAACGACGGCTCGTGCGCGTCGCCGCCGGCGTGGAAGTTCGGATTCGACGACGCCCCCGCATTCGCCGTTGTCCGAGGCCGCGCGCGCCGTGAAGCCGTAACCCTTCGGGGGTGCGTGCCCTTCGGTTCGCTGCCGATGGAGAAACCGAGGTACCGAGTTCCTCGCCGCCTGTGGCTACGCCGTCGCTCCCACCGATCAGTCCGCTTCGCGGCCTCCTCGAGGTCACGAGGCTCCTGCGTGCGCAGGGGGATCTGCCGGAGCTGCTGCACGCGATCGCGCGAACGATTGCCGAGTCCCTCGGCTACGAGGCGGTCGTCGTGAATCTCTACCGGCCGGCGTGGGACGACTTCGTCGTGACGACGGTGCACGGAAGCGATGCAGCACGGGCTCAGCTGCTCGGGCAGACTCGGGGCGTCGCCGAATGGGAGCGCCTGCTCGACGCACGCTTCCATCGCCGCGGCGCGTATGCCGTGCCGGCCGGCGAGTTCGACTGGTCGGAGGACAGTGCCGGCTCAAGCTACGTGCCGGAGACGGAGCCCGGCACCGGCGCCGACGCCTGGCAGCCGGAGGACGCGCTCTTCGTGCCGCTGCGTCACACCGACGGCCACCTGCTCGGCGTCCTCTCGGTGGACGAGCCCGTAAGCCGTCGCCGCCCGACGGACGACGAGATCGACGTCCTCGCGGCGCTCGCCGACCACGCGGCGCTCGCGGTCCAGGCTTCACAGGAATCGGCGCACTCGGCCCGTCATCAGGTAGCGCTCGAGCGACTGCTCGCCGTGTCGTCGCGGCTGCCCGCAGAGCCGGTCGCCGACGAGATCCTGCGCGCGGTGTGTGCCGGCGTACGCGACGCGCTCGGATTCCAGAACGTCCTCGCGGCGCTTCGCGACGGCCAGGGGCGGCTCGATCCGCGCGCCGCCGTGGGCTGGCAGATCGAGGACACGAAGCGCAAGCCGGTGTTCTTGCGCGACATCGAAGGGCTGCTCGACCCCGTGTTCGAGATCGAGGGCTGCTACCTGCTCCCGGACGACGAGGCGGCGCGCCGGCTGACGCTCGCCAGGCAGCCGTACGTGTCCGAGCAGAACGGGCGCGGCCCGTGGGCGTGGCAGCACCACTGGCTGCTCGTCCCGTTGCACGACAGTCTCGGCGAGGTGATCGGCGTCCTCTGGGCCGACGAGCCAGACGACCGCCTGCTTCCCTCGCGCGACAAGCTTCAGGCTCTTCGCGTGTTCGCGAACCAGGCGGCTGCGGCGATCGTGACCTCGGCGCACGTGCGCGAGCTGCGCTTCCTCGCCGACCACGATCCGCTCACGCGGCTGCTCAATCGCCGCGCGTTCGTCGACCGCCTCGACGGGGAGGTCGCGCGCGCGACGCGGTACGGCCGCTCGTTCGGGCTCGTGCTCTGCGATCTCGACGGCTTCAAGGAGCTGAACGACCAATTCGGGCACCTCGCGGGCGATGAGGCGCTGCAGCGCTTCGCTCGCACGCTGCAGTCCGCACTGCGGAGGGGCGACGACGCATTCCGGATCGGCGGCGACGAGTTCGCACTGCTCCTCGCCGAGGCCTCCGAGGACGACGCACGCGAGGTCGTACGCCGCGTGGCCGAGCCGAGCATCGGCGTCCGCGCGAGCTTCGGCGTCGCCTCGTGCCCGGAGCACGCCCGCGAGGCGCAGACGCTCTTCCGGCTCGCGGACACCGCGCTCTACGAAGCCAAGCGGAGCGGCGGCGGCCTGCAGTTCGTCGCCTAAAGGGCTAGGGGCCCTTGACAGCGAGCCGCCCGGGTACGATCGGCCGGTGCAGAAGTACGTCCTCTCCGAGCTCGACTCGGGCGAGCGCGTGATCTCGGAGAAGGTGGCGAGCGTCCGCTCGGTCTCGCTCGGGTTCTGGATCGGCGCCGGCTCCCGGGACGAGCGCGAGGACCGTGCCGGCGTCTCGCATTTCATCGAACACCTCCTGTTCAAGGGCTCGCGCTCCTACGACGCGCAGCAGATCGCCGAGACGTTCGACGCGATGGGCGCGGAGCTGAACGCGGCGACCTCGCGCGAGCACACCGTCGTCTACTCGCGCGTGCCCGACCGTCACGTCGAGGAGGCGCTCGAGGTGATGACGGACATGGTCTTCGCGCCCGCCTTCGCGGAGCTCGACCAGGAGCGCGAGGTCGTGCTCGAGGAGATCGCGATGTACGAGGACACGCCCCAGGAGCTCGTGCACGACCTCTTCTCGCAGGCGGTCTTCGGCTCGCACGCGCTCGGCCGGCCGGTGATCGGGACCGCAGAGGTGATCTCGACGGTCAGCCGCCGAGCGATCGCGGCGTACCACCGCAGCATGTACACGGGCGGGAACATCGTCGTCTCGGCAGCGGGGAATATCACGCACGATCGGCTGATAGCGCTGCTCGAACGGTTCGAGCGGCAGAGCGAGGCGCCCGCGCGCCGCGCGCCGCACGTGCGCAAGCCGCTCGTGAAGGTGCCGCCGCCCAGCCTCCGCTTTCAGCGCAAGGACACGGAGCAGTACCACCTCTGCCTGGGGGCGCCGGGCATCGCCCGTTCCGACCGGCGTCGCTTCGCGGCGTCGCTGCTCGACTCGATGCTCGGCGGATCGGCCTCGTCGCGCCTGTTCCAGGAGATCCGCGAGAAGCGCGGGATGGCGTACGCGGTGTACTCGTTCGCATCGCAGTACACGGACACGGGTCTCGTCGGCCTCTACGTCGGAACGCGCGAGGAGAATCTTGCTGCCTGCATCGACATCTGCATCGAGCAGATCGGCGAGATCACGGAGGGAAGGCTCCGCGCGGGCGAGCTCGAGCGCGCGAAGGAGAGCCTCAAGGGACGCATCATGCTCTCGATGGAGTCGACGTCGAACCGGATGAGCCGCCTTGGCAAGTCGCTCATCTCCGACACGGAGCTGATGACGTTCGAGCGGATCTTCGCGGAGATCGACGCCGTGGACGTCGAGGCGATCACCGAGCTCGCCTCGGTGCTGCTGGCGCCCGAGCGCCTGTCCGCCTCCGGCGTCGGACCGGACGAGGGCCGGTTCCGCAACGCCGTCGAGCGGGCGAACCCCGCGCTCGTCGCGCGCGCCGCGGCATGAAATTGGCGTTTTTCGGCGCCGAAGGCAAGGTCGGGCGCGCGCTCGTCCCCGTGCTCGAGCAGGCCGGACACGAGGTGCGCGGGATCGAGATCGGCGACGAGCCGGACGTTCGCGGGCTCGATGCGTCCGTCGACTTCACGGCTCCCGAGGCCGTTCCGGGCAACGTCCGCGCAGCGCTCGAGCAGGGCGTCTCGTGCGTCGTCGGCACGACGGGCTGGGATCCGCAGCCGTTCGACGACCTGGCGCGGGAACGTGGGCTGCGCGTCTTCGTCGCGCCGAACTTCTCGATCGGCGCGGTGTTGATGATGCGGTTCGCCGAGCAGGCTGCGCGGTACTTCCCGCGCGCGGAGATCGTGGAGCTGCACAACGAGGCAAAGAAGGACGCGCCGTCGGGCACGGCGGCGGCGACCGCGCGACTGATCGGCGGCGACCCGGTGATCCACTCGGTCCGGCTCCCAGGCCTCGTGGCACACCAGGAGGTGATCTTCGGCAGCGAGGGGCAGCTGTTGACGATCCGCCACGACACGACCGC
>WNGE01006082.1_pt1 | contig 29382 bp, 29 predicted proteins | sample 5400651 | NCBI WGS metagenome assembly WNGE01 (sample SAMN13153370, study PRJNA577476) | soil metagenome | isolation source: 60 cm soil or saprolite under grassland replicate 2 | place: USA:California | collected 2016-06-15
CAGCGCCAGGCCTTCGACCTCATCGGCGCCCCCATCCCGCTGACCTTGAAGAAGTAGCCAGGACAACCACCCGCCCGAACCGGCAAAACCCCACGTCAGCGCCGCACTCGGCTGCCAAACCACCCGTAACTTCGGACTAATGTTCCGGCACGTAATCCGCGCGCCCCGGTTCGAGATCCGGCAGCAGATGCTCCGGCTGACCAATACGCTCGACGACCCGGACCAGGCAGCCGAGGACATGGCACAGCGGCAGCCAGCGCTGGATCGGGCGATATCTGCCCCAGTCTGCGTTTGGCCTCTGCCAGGTGGTAGCTGTGGTTTGCCCGGAAATGCGGCAGGATCGGGTTCATGAGGGGGGACCTCGCGGTCGACTATCTGGGTGGATTGCCCGCGGACCAGCGGGCGAAGCTGGCCGGGGTGAATTGCCCGGGGCTGGCGGCGCTGCGCGAGTATCTGGATTCGGGCCAGGCGGTGGCGTTTTTGGGCGCCGGGGCGTCGGCGCCGCTGTACCCGCTATGGGACGGGCTGATCGGGGAGCTGGTGGATGTGGCGTCTGCCCGACTGTCGGAGGAGCAGACGGCGACGTGCCGGGTGCTAGCGCGCCAGAGCCCGGAAGAGGTGGTGGAGATCATCCGCCAGCAGATCGGGGTGCCGAGCTACCGGGAGGTGCTGCGGCAGGTACTGCGGGCCCGGGTTGACCCAGAGTCGGGGCGGTCGTGGACACCGGTGCAGGAGTTGGTGTGCCGGTGTGCGTTCAAGGCCGTGGTGACCACCTTTTCCGGATTACGAGATCTTGCTGTTAGCGTGGATTTGTGATGATTGGCATGCCGAGGTCGGTGGGACTGGTTTGACGGCGTGAGCTTCGGTCCAGGGTGCGGTCGAGGGTGGCGAGCTTTTCTTTCGCTTTGGCGAGGCTGACCTGTAGTCCCTGGACTTCGCCGAGCCAGCTGTTGGCTCGTGCTTCGGCGACGCGCTCGGTGAGATTGCGGATGATCTCGGCCAGGCGCGGGCGCTGCCGGGGCGAGACCCGCAGCATCGGGCAGCGCACGCACGCGTGCTCGTGCTGGCAGGGGGTTCCGTAAGGCCGGGCGCATTCCCCGAGTTCCACCTTGCGCTCGGTGAAGTGCTGCTGGAAGTCGCGCCACTCGGCCGAGGTGGGCTCGCGGTACTCCTCCGACGGGCGGACGGCTCGCCGCCCGTTCAGGAAGGCGCGGTAGGACCGGATCAGGTCGTCCTGGAACACGGCCAGGTAGGCCTCGGTCGTGGTCACGGAGGCATGGCCGAGCAAGCGGGCGGCGATGTGGACCGGAAGCCCGCCGGTGACGGCGTCGGTGGTGAAGATCCTCCTTCTGCCCGCACTCGCCGTGTGCGGTGGGGTTCGTGTCGCGTTTCTCGGCGAGCGGCGGACCCGCAGCGGGGAGCTGCGTGCCGCCAAGTGCCGTTCTGATGCGCGGAGCGGGCGGAGGACGTTCGAGCGAGGTAAAGGCCTGTCTCCAGTGCCCTGAAGAGCAGCAACAAGGACAAGGCGGGAGGGCGCTGCCTGGGCCTCGTAGGTCCGCTTTCCGTCCCGTTTAACGCGACACCGTAACAAAGCAGAGAGAATCCTGCGGAAGTCGTGCGGGAGGTAGCGCAGCGGCTCTCCGGTCTGGCCGGTGATCCCGGCCCGGGTCAGCGCGCCGCCGATCAGGCGGCTGAGCATCTTGTAGTTCATCACGTCGTGCTTCCAGCCGACGCGGCGCTGGAACAGGTGCGGCAGCGGTGGCCCGGTGACGTGCTCGCAGGAGTCGTAACGGGCGACCAGCGGGATCACGCCGGCGTTGTCGCCTCGCAGCCTGCTGATGACGGTGGCCAGGACGCTGGCCAGCTCGGGGCTGACCAGCAGCAGCCTCTCCTCGTTGCTCTTGGACGGGACGATCTGCAGCAAGGGGACGACTTCGCCGGTGTCGGGGAGCTGGTAGGACACCAGCGCCAGGTGCGTGATCTCCTGCAGTTCTTCGATCCGGATGCCGGTATGGCGGAGCGTTTCGATGACGGCCAGGGCCCAGAATGCCTCGTCCTCGCTGTGCGTGACGTCGTGCTGGACGCCGCTGTCCAGGTCTTCGGCCAGGATCATCGACTGCCGGTACTGCAGCCGCCGCGGGGCCCGGTCCTCGGAGCGGCTGATGCGCCGGTAGCGGCGCCCGGCGTGCTCGAAGGCCTGCCCGATGGCGGCTGCTTCCGCGGCAGCCAGCAGTTCTTTCTGGTCGGCGTGGTGTGATTCGGCGGCGGCCAGCAGGTCGGGAAGCCGGGGCAGCCGTTCGCGGATCCGCTGGTGCATCCGGGCCTGGACCTGTTTCTTCTCCTTGGCGAAGCCGCTGAGGTCGCTCTGGCGGACCGGGCTGGGCACCGCCCACCGAACCCAGCTCGGGTCTTCCAGCGCCCACAAGGCGATGTCGAGGTAGAAGGCCCGCACCGACACCAGCACGCCCAGCCGGTTGGTGCGGGCAACCTGGTTGCCTTTCCGGTCGGTGCGGAAGGCCAGGCGCTGCTTCCAGTCCTCGGCCACCTGCGCGGGCAGGCGGAGACTGCCGATGCCGGGATGATGCTGCTCGATGTCGGCCCAGAACGTGCCGGCCAGCCGGCTGGCCAGGCCCTGCAGCGAGCTGTAGTCCAGGCCGGGGCGGCGTTCGTCCAGATAGGCAACGAACGCGTCCCGGGCAGGACGGCACTGGATCTGGTAGCGGTCCACCAGCTGGCTGGCCGTGAGCTGCCCCCGGCCGACCGCGCGGCGCAGCGGCAAATCGGTGGTCAGCACGCCGGCATCACGCAGCAGGTCCCATGCCGCGTGCAGGCCAGGCGGGACCTCGCCGCCGTTCCGGCGGCCCCAGTCGTGATAGCCGATGAGATCGTCTTCGGTCAGCTCGCCAAGATCACGGCCGGTATGCAGCAGCATCTTGAGGAGGCAGCCCTCGGCAACGGCCTGCTGCACGGCGCTATGCCCGGTCTTGCGCCCGGCCTGCCCGATGCGCTCGAACAGGCCCGGGCTGAACACCCGCCTGGCCTCGCGGAACAGCGACGTCGTGCGGTAGCGGCCAAGCAGCTGATAGCCGGGCAGGACCACCTGCCGCAGCAGCAGAACGGCGAACCCGTCGGTGACAACCTCACGCCTGATCGCCGGGATATCCCCGGTGCCGACCGCGGCCTCCTCGATCCAGCCAGTGCCGTTGTCTGCCCCGGACAGCAGCCAGCGTGCCTGCCAGCCGTCGCCGGGAAACCCAGACAGCCAGTCAAGGATCCACCGGACCCCGCGCAGCCGTTGCGCGTTACGGCCGGGCGAGCGCGACCAGACCGGCAGCAACGGCAGCGACGCGATGATCTCCCCGGCGCTCTGGCGGTCGCGCGGACCCACCCGCTGCGGGTGCGGTGACGCGGTAGCCTCGCTGCCTTGCTCCGCGCAGGCGACCGTCTCCGGACTCGCGATCACCGCGGCCGTCACTGCGCCGTCCCGCCCAGCAGGACCGCCAGATCGGCCGGGTCGTAGCCTTCGGCGACTGGTGGCGGGGGCTGGTGCTGGCGCTGGTCGCGTGCGGTCAGGTACTGCGAGACACGGCGGATCACATTCTGCTCGTCCTCGACGAGATAGACGTCGGCGGTCGTGCTCAGGTGCGCGTGGCCGAGGATGACCTGCACGTCACGCAGCGACAGGTGCTCGTCGCGGGCCATCCGCAGCGAGCATGTATGGCGCAGGTCGTGCGCCGAGTAGTTGGCTCCCAGCACGGCGTTGACCCGCCGGAACACCGCCCGCAACGCCTCGTAGGTCAACGGCCCGCGGCTCTTCCCGCCGTGAGCGCGTCTGCGCAGGGTCCGCCAGATCGGCTCCTCCTGCCCCAGCGGGCCGATCTCGGCCAGGTAGAGGCGGATCCAGACGAACGCCTCCGGGCTGGCCGGCAGCCACTGAGCAGCGCCGCTGCCCTTACGCCAGACCCGTACCAGCTGATCACCCCAGTCCAGATCGACTCCCCGGATGCCCAGGATCTCCGAGGCGCGGGCTCCGTTGCTGACGGCCAGGGCGACGATCGCCCGGTCCCGGTTAGAGCCCAGCGCCGCGAACAGCGCCTTCCACTGCTCGTCGGGGACCTCGCGGGGCCGCCGGACGGGGATCTTCGGGTTATAGCGGATACGGCCCCCAGCCCCGAACGGCAACAGCGGGTTGTGATGCGCGTGCGCCCGCCCGCCCCGCCGGTCCAGGACCACCGGATTGACCAGCGGACCCGAGCCGGCCTCGATCCAGAACTCATAGAAGCTGCGCACCACCGCGTTGCCGTGCTGCACGGTCCGCGGCTGGTAAGAATCGTCCAGCCACTGCTTGCCCGTGACCAGGTTGATCGTGCCCGCGGTCGCCGCCGAGACGGTCCGGGCTGCCAGGCGGGGCTTGACAGCCTGCCCAAGCCATAACACGAAGTCCCGCACCTCAGCCGAGGTGACCTCGTCCCACTCGACTTCGCGCCACCACCGCAGCAGCACGTAACAGTAGCTGCGCACCGAGCCAGCCCGGTTGCCCCGGGCAATGAAGTCGCGCAGGAACCGCGCGATCGGCTCCACCGGCTTACCGGCCGGGTCCACCACCAGCCAGGGCACCACGCCCTCGGTCGGCACGACCCGTCCCCAGCACGGCAAGCGGATAGCAGTGACATCACGCTCTGTTACGGCTCCTGGCTTCATGCACCAGGTCTATCCATCACAGCGCGGCTCGCGCGTCAAGACACCGGCGTGTCGCCTGGTAGTCCGGTCAATAGACCGACCTGGATCTGCACGCTGAACCGGGAGGCGAGCGCGTCGGTGAGGATGGCGCCGTGGACGCCGGGGTTGTGGCCGGCGATCATGTAGAACCCGTCGGCGGCGGTGATGGTTTCGCCTTTGTGGGCCTTGACGGTGATCTGCCGGCGGCCGTCCATCGCGGGGTACACCACGGCCAGCACCTTGGGCGAGATGAGGGTGGCGTCGTCGATCAAAAGGGGCCGGCCTTCGGTCATGGCGGTGACCAGCGGCCCGTAGACGAACTCGTACCGGCCGTCGTCGGTTTGGGTGTAGTCGCCGGCGAAGTCGGCGACGGTTGTGTCGCCGTCGCCGGCCAGGGTGATCAGGTCACCGAAGGCGGCCTCGGCCAGCGCGGTCTTGCCGGTGCCGGGCGGCCCGTACAGCAGGGCCGGGATGCCGGCCGCGCGCAGTTTGCGCAGCGCGTCGACGTCGGCCATGTCGGCCAGCGCGCGGGGCCGGTAGACCTGCCCGTTCGGCCGCCTCACCCCGCCTCCGGCCGCGACGGCCGGGGTGGGGGTGGCCGGCCGTGGGCCGGCGGGTGGCGCTGCGGGGGTCGGCGCTGATGTGGTCGGCGGGCCGGCGGGCGGGCGCCGGCGCGGTGCGGCGGTGGCAGGCCGGCTCGGCGCTGTGGCGGCGCCGGCGGTGGCGGCGGTGGCCCGGTAGCGGACCGGGCGGCCGGGCTCGCGGACAGCCTCGCCCCGGTCCGCGAGCGTGGTCAGGGCGTTGCCGACCGCTCCGGCCGAATGCCCGAGCTTGCCGGCGATCTCGCCGGGTTTCCAGGCGGCCGTGGGGCTGTCGGCCAGGAAGGCGGCCACCTTGCGGCGCAGCTCACCCTGCCCGAGCCGGCCCGCGGCCCGGCTGCGCGCTGGGGCGGCGGTGGCGGGCGGTGTGGCGGTCATCGTGGTCCTCCGGGTAACGGGCTCGGGCGGGGGTCAGGAGTATGGGCAGACTGGTGGGGAGACTGAGGTGGTCAGCATGGTGGCCAGCGGGACGGGATCGATCTCCAGCGCGCCGGGGTCCATGGCGGCCAGGCCGGCACGGCTGCTGATCAGCACCGCGCTGTCGTGGCGGTAGAAGTCGTTGTAGGCGCGCTGTGACACCACCCGCACCTCACCGCCGTGCCAGATCATGTGGGGATTTCCGGGGTCGGCAAGAAACTGCCGCACATCGCGCGTGGTGACAATCAATTCACCGCACATTGCTAATCGCACCCCATTTCGAAATCGTTAGATAATCTGGTTTTGTTCCATTTCCTATTTCCATGTACACGACAACGGTAGCTCTGCTACCGGCCCGCAGCAACCCTTTTGCGCCTCGATTCCGGCCAATTTCCGTGATTCTTTGCCGGGAATCGCCGCCGGCTGGCGGCCTGGCCGTTACCAATTCCATTGCGCCATTGCGGCCCGCCGTTTGTTGTAATTCCCGCGCCGTGCCCGCCGGCCTCGCCCGTGGCGGCCTCGCCCGCAATCGGCCCTCGCCTGCGCCGGCCTCGCCCGGGTCCTTGCCCGGACAGGCGGCCTACGCCCTTGTCTCGCCGGGGAAGGGGTGATGACCATGACATGAAGGAAGGCCGATACAGGAGCCACATTCACCCACATCAAATTTGACTTACTACACACCATTCCGCTAACCAGCTGCCCCATTTCCTATCGTTTTACAGCCTGGCGGCTGTATCAGTCTTGAAGTCCATCGGCATGTTCAGATCGGCCGCTGCCTGCGGATAAGCGTAGGCCTGGGGTTTCCGGTGTCAGCAGGAATACGGGCAGGATGGCGGATCGGCTGGCGCGCCGGAAACCGGGCCGGTTCGCCGTACGGGCCGCTTGCGTTCGGGTGACCTGGCGCAGGATCGCCCTCTGCGTGCCGCTCCGCGAGGGGTTCACGGAGTATCTCTTTTCCGCGGCGGCTGCCGCAGCCTGGCGACAGCGGAATGCGCGGGCCTAAAGAATGTGAGAGGCGTTTTCTGCGGTTTCGCATGCGGAATGTTAGCGTGCCTTTTCCCGGTGCGGTGAGCCGTCCTGAGCGGCGGGGCCGGCGGGCAGCTGTGAGCGCGTCCTATGGCGCCGCTGGCGGTCATCCCCGGTGTGGACGGGTGAGGCGGCTCGGCGGGTTTCCGGTAGCGCTGGCTGTTTTCTGGCGGGCGGCGGGGCCGGGGGACTGGCCGAGTTCGGCGAGCCGGGTCTCCAGCAGCCGTAGCGTGCGGCGGACGGCGTCGGGCCGCCCCAGCTGGGCTTGCAGGTCCATGATCTGCTGGTAGACGGCTTCGTTGTAGGGGTCGTGGGTGAGCGCGGTCTCCAGCGCGGCGAGCGCTTGTTCTGGGTCGCGGTCGGCCAGGATGGCGGCGATGCGGGCCTGGGCGTCCAGGGCCTGGCGGCGGGCCGGTTCGGCGTCCCGTTCGGCCCAGTCGTAGCCCCCGTCGGCGGGTGGGCCCTGGTAGAGCGTGGTGGCGCGGCGCAGGGCGGTGAGCTGATCCTCCCCGGTAGCCGCCGCTTGGGCGTCGGCGAGCGCGGCGGTGAAGCGCCAAAGATCGGCGTCGATCAGGCTGGGGTCGAGGCGGTAGCGCCCGCCCGACAGCAGGATGAACATGGGCCCGTCCAGGCCGGTGGCGGTGCGCAGCATTTCGCGGGCCTTGCGCAGCGCGAGGTTGCGCTGGGCGGTGGCGTAGCGGGGGCCGGCGTCCGGCCAGAGGGCGTGGCTGATGGCCTCCCCGCTGACCCCGTCCGGGTGGACCGCCAGGTAGGCGAGCAGCTCGCGGGCTTTGCGCAGGCCGCCTTGGATCTCGGTCCCGGCGGCGGTGATGCGCAGCGGCCCGAGCACCGATATCCGCACTGGGCGGGCCGGTTGAGGCGGCCCGCCCGGCACCGCCGGGGCAGTGGGTTCAGGCTGGCCAGGCTGGCGCACGGGCGGGTCCGGCCCGGCATCCGGTGCGGCGGGCTCACCAGCCGCCGGCACCGGCGTCTGTGGGCGCGCCGCCCGGCGGTCAGCTTGGGTAGGCTCACCATCGGGCACTGGCTGCCTGGGCCGCACCGGTGGCGCCGCGGGCGGTGAGCTGGCCGCGGCGGGTTGCTCAGGCGGCGTGGGGCCGGGTGTGCCGGGGCGGTCGTCATGTACGTGGCCGCCCGCGCCGCGGAGGAGACTGAGCATGGCGGCGGCGTCGCCGCTGGCCAGGTGATACGCCTGCGCGCCGGTCAGGCCGGGATCGCTGGCGGCGGTCACCGTCCCGCCGGGCCCGATCCGGCAGGTGGTCCCAGCAGGCCAGTCGCCCAGCAGAATGCCCACGACCCCCGTGCTGGCTCCAGCGTGCAGGACTGCCTGGAGCCGCCGCCCGGACGCCTGGTCCGGGTGGGCGATCAGCGCGAGCGGCGCCATGGTGGGCTGCCCGCCCAGCGGCGTGGCCAGGCCGTTGTCGCCGGCGCTGGCGTCCAGGGCGCGCAGCCGGCGGGTGATTTCGGTTTCGATCTCGCTGAGGGCTTCGATGAGAGTGGGGGTGATGGTCAGGCCGGCGGGCGGCCCGGGGTCCACGCCCGCGATCCTGGCCGCCTGCTGGTCGCCGGTCAGCTGCCGGACGTCGCCGTCGGGGATGATCACCTGGGGCGGGTGCTGGCCGCCAGGCTCTGCGGCGGCGAGCACTGCGATCAGCAGCGCCCGGGCCACTCCTGCCGCGCCGGGGCCGGTGAGCCCAAGGCCGCTATGGGCGACCGCGCCGAGAGGGATCTCGCTGTTGCCCCGCACGCCGAAGGTCACCGTTCCGGCGGGCAGGGGCTGCGCCGGCGGCGGCGCGGGCCGCCAGCTCAGCGCAGAGCCGGCTGCGCCGCCGGGCGTGGCCGTGGGGGGCGCCTGGGCCTGGGCTGGCGGGGCGACGGGCGCGGACAGGATGGCCGGGGCGGCGCCGCCGTCCGCCGTGGTGGTGACACCACCACGGCGGCTCGCCTGCGCCGGGTCCGTGGGCAGCGGCCCGGCCTCGGCGGTTGCGGGCGGCCCGGCGGGCGCGCCGAACTCGTCCAGGGCGCCGTCCCCGTCGATGTCGCCGCCGGCGGCGGCGTCGTCCCCAGGCCACGGCTGCCCGTGGGCGTCGGCGGCGTCGGCGGCGAGGCTGTTGAGGTGGGCGCGGCGAAGTGTCTGGATCGTCTCGGGCAGCGGGGGCTCGAACGGCCCGTCGGGGATGGGCCAGCGCGCGGTGGCGACCCGGCGGCGGTGCAGCCGCCATGCGACCAGCGCCGCGCTGATTGCGGCGGCGAAGGTGATCCCGGTCAGCCCGCCGCCGGGCAGGTGGATGGTGACCGGGCGGGTTCGCTGCCGGGACGGGCCGCGATGCTGGGGCGGGTGGGTGCTGGCATGCCCGCTTGGGGTGGTGAGCCCCGGTGATGCCTGCTGGCGTCCCGGCTCGCCACTGTGCGGCGTGGGCCGATGCGCGGGGCTGGCTGGAGGTGGCCGGTGAGCTGGCGGGCGGGGTGGGGCGGCGGGGGGCGCCGGGCCGGTAGAGCGGGCCGGCAGAACGAGGATCCAGCCGGGGTAGATGAGGTCGGGGTCGGACAGCTGGCCCCCGCCAGGTTGTGGCCTGCCGCGGTTGAGGCCGTAGATCTCGTGCCAGCGTTCGCCGTCGCCCAGGTAGTGCACGGCGATGTCCCACAGGTCATCTCCTCCCACGACCGTGTGGGTGCGCTCCTGCCTGTGGTGGGCGGGTTGCATGCTGCTTCCCCGGGGGTCTGCGGGGGGTGCCGCTGCGGCTGCCGGGAGCGCCCATGATGGGAGGGCTTGCTGCCGCTGTGCCGCAAGGCCGGATGCGGTGGGCGCTTGCTGGCCGGGCCGCGGTGGCGCGGCCGCCGCCGCCTGGGATGCCCGTGGGATCTGCGGTGGCGCGGCGCGCAGTTGCGGGACGGGCAGCAGGCTCAGCACGGCGGCACCGATCAGGGCGGCGGCGAACGTCTGCGCAGGCGCGAGGACGGGCAGGTGCGGCGCGGGCCGTCCCCGGGCGCGGGAGACGGCCTCCACCACGACGGAGATGACGAACGCCACCCAGGCCAGCCAGGTGACGTACCGCACGGTGGCGAGGAACAGGGTGCCGTCGTCGCGGCGCATCAGCGTGGCCACAACCTGATGCCAGGAGGGCAGTGTGTGCGGGACCGGCGAGCCGCTCATCTTGTACAGGGCGGCAGGGGGCCCGCCGGTCAGCACCGCGAGCATCAGCAAGGACGCCAGCCCCTTGACCATCTGTGCGGCGCGGCTGGCGCACGGGCCGATCATGGCTCCGCCCCTGAAATGCCTTGCACCAGGTCCGCGCTGGCCGACTGGGTCGAGGACAGCCGCGAAATGCCAATGATCGCGGTGAAGACCGCAGGCTCGGTCACGGTGACAGTGACCGTTATGGTGCGGGCGCCGGTGATGGTGACGGTGCCGGTGTGCCCGGCGGCGGCCAGGTAGGCGCGGGCGGCCGTGGTGGCGGCGGCCGGGTCGGTGGTGAAGGTGCCGCCGTGGGCGTAGGCGGCGGACCGGTTGACCTGCCCGGCGCCGGCGCGGGCGGCTTCTTCGGCGATGGCGCGGGCCTGCTGGCCCGCCTGGAGTTTCAGCCCGGCGTCCACGACGAACCCGAGCGCGGCGAGCAGCCCGATAGCGGCGATCGCGGTGAACAGGGTGAGCGTGCCGTCGTCGCGGCGCAGCGCCCTGCGGATGTTCACGGCCCCGGTCACCTTGTGGGAAGTGCCGCGAGTTGATGATCGCGGGAGTGTCCCTGGACGGGCTGCATGCCAGGCCAGCTGTGATCCCGGTGACGCCGTAGAGATTTGGTCATTTCATCGAGATTCCTGACTGTTGCGTGGTATCTGTGACGGATGATTGGTTTAGCTGAACCGGTCCGGCCGTGACTTTGGCGGTGGTGCGGTCGCTGGGGACCGCGCGGCGTCTCCGCACGCCCGAACAGCTCGAGGACTTCGAGCAGGAGCTGGCCGACCAGTACGCGCTGGCGATGGCCGCAGCCGGGGTGAGCGACCGGCACGTCGCCCAGGACCGGGGCATCGTGTTCGAGTTCGCCCGGTTCCTCGGTGAACCGGTGTGGACCGTAGGCCCGGAAGACGTTGACCGCTACCTGGCGCGGCTGCGCAAGGACCGCGGCCAGGCGAAGATCACGGTGCAGCACAAGGCGTGGGCGCTGGCCCAGTTCTTCGAGTTCCTGATCGCCCGCTACCAGGGCGACATCCACGCGCTGACCAGGCACGTGCTGATCCAGCCGGTCGATGAGTACAACCGGCCCGCCAAAGCCGACTACGGCCAGCCGCGGGTGCCGCCCAGCGAAGAGGAAACAGAGCGGCTGTTCTCCGCGTGGCGGTCGGCGCTGCCGGCCGCGCGCAAGTACCTGCCCGCGGCCCGGGGCTACCTGGCCGCGTCGCTGTGGCTGCGGATCGGCGAGACGGTGATGCTCGACATCGGCGACTGGCGCCCGGATCTGGGTGAGCTGGGCAAGCTGCATGTCCGGTATGGCAAGGGCAGCATGGGCCGCGGGCCGAAGGCGCCGCTGGTTCCGGCGATCAACTCTGTGGATGCGCTGGTGACCTGGCGGCTGGCCGACGTTCGGCACCAGTTCGGCCGCGACTGGGACGACCCGCACGCGCCGCTGCTGCCCAGCGAACGCCGCGACCGCCCCACCGGGCGGTGCACCCGGGTGGGCGCCGACGCGCTGCGCAGCGGGCTGGCCGAGGCGGTGCGCCGCTGGCTGCCGGGCTGGGACGGGCGGCTGACCCCTCACGGGCTGCGCCACTTCTGTGCCTCGTCGCTGTATGCCCAAGGCGTCGACCTGAAGGCCATCCAAGATCTTTTGGGGCACGACTGGGCACCACCTCGACCTACATCCACGTCCACGACGACCACATCGAGCACGCCTGGGCCACCGCCAACCAGCGGGTGACGGCACGGCTCGGCGCGGGGACAAGGTGACTGCATGCGCTGGAACCTGCGGATGAAGGCCGCTGAAGCCGGCATCTGGAAGTCCGCCGAGATGCGCCGCCGGCTCGCCGCCGCCGGGCTGGAGATCAGCGCCGGGAAAATGTCGGCGCTGTGGACCAGCACACCCGTCACCGTCCGGCTCGACGACCTGGACGTAATCTGCGCGGTACTGGACTGCACACCGGCGGATCTGCTGATCTGCGAGCCGGACAAGGTCGCCGCCCGCGAGCCCCGCCAGACCGCCCAGGCCAAAGAGCCTGGCAGCGTGCCGCGGGTCACCCCGCGGCTGGGCCGTAACCGCGCCGAACCCCCTGCATGAGCGCCGGCCGCGGTCGGCAGCGGCCCTGCACGGTGTGCCGCACCGGCAAGGCCGCCTTCCCCGGCGTCGACTACTGCTTCGCCTGCTGGCCCGGCGGCCCGGTGACCCCGCCGCCCTGCCTGCGCTGCGGCTCCCGGCTGGAGTACTTCGTCAACGGGCTGCGCCACCGCTGCCACCGGGATGGCCACCCCGGGGTGGACTCCTGCCGCAACTGCCTGGCCTGGGGCGCGACCCGGAAGCTGAAGTGGCTGTGCAAGGCATGTACCAGCTGGTGCCGCAAGTACACGGCGGCCGGCGCCTGCGCGCTCTGCGGATTTCCCGGTGTCCTGGACGAGGGCCGGGTCTGCCGGCTGTGCCACAAACAGGGCACCGTGTGGCGGCCGCCCCGCCGCCCGATGGACCTGCCCGCCGCCAACCGGCACGGCCACCAGCTGTTCCTCGCCGACATGTTCACCCGCAAGGGCATGCACCGCGCCGCACCACCCAAGCCACCCGCGGTCGTGCCCGCGGTGCTGGGTCACCCGGCGCTCCGGCAGGTGCGGCTGTTCGACATGGCCCGCGACCTGAGCTGGCATGGCTACCGCGTCGCTGGCCTGGCCGAGCGCGCCGGCCCCGGGCTCACCGCGGCGATCGATCCCATCGTGGCCGCGCACGCCAAGAGGTACGGCTGGGGCGCGGACCTGACCTGGCGAGTCCGCACCGGCGTGCGGATCCTGCTCGGCTTCCTCGACGGCCCCGGCGCGGTGATCACCGCATCCGACGCTGTGGTGCTGGCCGGCACCGGGCTTCCGATGAACAGATCGCTGGACATCCTCGCCGCAGCCGGCATGGTCGAGGAAGACAGGATCCCGGCCATCCAGGCGTGGTTCACCAAACAGACCACGCGCCTGCCCGAGCCGATGGTCACCGAGCTGCGCCGCTGGTTCGACGTCATGCTGCACGGCAGCCGCACCCCGTCGCGGCGCCGGCCCCGCACCCAGATCACCACCCGGCTCCACCTCGCCTGGGCCGCGCTGCCCGCGCTGAGCGCCTGGGCCGCCGAGGGCAAATCCTCGCTGCGGGAAATCAGCCGCGCCGACGTGCGGGCCATCCTGCCGCCATCGGGCAACCCCCGCTCCACACTCGGCCAAGGACTCCCGGTCGATCTTTACGGTCCTGCGCGCCAAGAGAATGGTCTTCACCGACCCGACCGCCCGCGTCAACATCGGCTTCCACCAGCCGCAGCAGTCGCTGCCGCTCGACATCCGGTTCGTCCGCGAAAGCGCTCACCTCCCCCGACCCGGCCCGAGCGGCGATCGTGGCCCTGGTCGCCTTCCACGGCCTGCGCCTCGGGCAGATCCGCGACCTGCAGGTCACCGACGCACGCGACGGCCGGCTCGACGTCGGTGGCCGGGCGATCCTGCTGGCCGGCCCAGCCCGCACCCGCCTGGCGGCCTGGCTGGATTATCGAGCCCGGCACTAGCCGCGCACCGCCAACCCGCACCTGTTCCTCACCATGCGCTCCGCGCTGGGCACCCGCCCGGTCTGTGACCGCTGGATCAAGCTGAAGACCGATGTCCCCGGCGGCGTCCAGGCCATCCGCGAAGACCGCATCCTGCACGAAGCCCACGCCACCGGCGGCGACATCCGCCGCATCTGCGACCTGTTCGGCCTCAGCGTCACAGCCGCAGAACGCTACACCGCCACCGTCGACCACCCCGACCTCGTCGAAAAGACCAGCACTGGTGCTTGAACAGTCAGGGAGACGGCCATGACCGCAGATGACGCGCTGCCGCCGATCACGCCGCCGGCGATCTCGGCGATCCTGCTCGCCGATCTGGACGAGTTCTTGCGCAGTGGCCCGATCATCGCCGACGACCTGGCCAGCTATCCGGCTAGCCGCGGTCACACCCATCCGCGGTTTGCCGCTAACAACATGACCGGCGATGTCAGCTTCACCGTCGACCACCTGTGGACGATCACCAACGGCGCCGGCAAGACCGCCGCCGAATACGGCCACCTGGCCGACTACTTCGGCGCCGACTATCAGCAAGACAGCTGATCCCGCGGCTCCCGCCGCGTGCCATCGGTGGAAAGCCGAGCCGCAGCGCCTCACCTGGGCTGAGCACGGCAAGAGAGAAATCCGGTCGATTTCGATGCGGCGGCAGCGCACAGTGGGCACATGAGCGGTGCCGGAGCTGGTGGCGACCGGTTGCCCGGCGCGGCCCCGCCGCGCGCCACAGCTAACCCTGAGCGCGATCACGTTCCTGGAAGGCAGGGCGAGATGGGAAGGGACGAGCTGCTTGAGCGATATGAGGCCTACGGCGGCGAGACCCTGTACGTCGAGGCCAAACGGCTCTTCGAAGAAGCCCTCGTGAGCAACCCTGGCGACGCACGCCTGCTGAACCAGTACGGCTACCTCCAGTACTGTCGCGGCCGCCGGGCGATTCGCGACGCCGCCGACTGCTATCAGCGCGCCATCGACGCGGACCCGCAGTGGCAGAAACCGCACTTGCAGCTGATCGGCGCCTTGGCGGCGCTGGAGGAGCTTGACACGGTGATCCCGCGCTACCAGCAGCGGCTCGCCGATGCTCCCAGTGATCCAGAGAGTTACCGCCTGCTCGCACTCGCCTGCCTTCGCGCCCACCATCACGACCAAGCGGCGCAGGCGATCCGCGCGGGCCTGGAGATCGCCCCCGATGACCCTGCACTCGTCGAGCTGCAGGGCGACCTCTACGCCGCCACCGGCCGCCCTGAGGACGCGCTCACCTGCTGGCAGCGCGCCTACACGCTCGCCCCAGACGGCTACGGGATCAGCATGCGTTATAGCGCCGCCGACCTCCTGGAGCACCAGGAACGCCTGGCCGAGGCCGCCGCAGAATGGCGGTTCATCATCCGCTGGTGCGAAGAACGCAGATACACCATCACAGCCGACTGGCCCAAGCAGGAACTGCAGCGCCTCGAAGCAAGGATCGCAGGCGGCTGACACTACGCGCCCCGATATGCGGGGCGCCCTGACGAGGCCAGGCCGACTGGCACATACGCCACTCAGCGAACCCAAGCACCCATGTACATTCATAGGCCGCCCCGTGTGCTCAGGTTCGGGCCCGCGGACCCTTCAGAATTGCTGAACCCAAGAGCTCTCGCCCGGAACGGATCAAGATCAGAAACGAAGGTAGCGGTCAGTGTCCTGGCGCCCGGCACGCCCGGGACCGCCATCAGGTCCGACAGCCGCACGGTGCACGTCACGGTCGCGCTGACCCGCGCAGGCTGACCAACGGGCACCGAGAACCCGGAAGTGTCCACCGACACCGACGGCGCGCAGTCCAGCCCATCGGCCCGCAGCGCCGCCTGGGCGGAGCCAAGAGCCGAGGCCTGGGCCTGGCCGGGGGTGCGGGCGATCGACGCCTGCCGGGCGGCGTCCCGCGCGGCGGCCTGCACAGCGAGGTGCGCGATGGTGATCCGGCCGGCGCCGATCGCCAAGCCGATGAACAACAGGATGACCAGGGCGACGGGGGCGAGTTCGACCGCCGCGTTGCCGCGGTCGCCGCGCAGCCGGGACCCTGTCACGGCGCGGTCCTCGTGGTGAACCGCTCCCGGGCGCCCTGCGCCTGCTCGCAGGCGCGGATCGGGAACCAGGCGATGAAGCTGGGGGCGGTGCCGCACACGGTGATGGTGATGGTGGCGCCGCCGCTGCCGGCGCACGACGGGTTGCGCAGCATCCCGCCGCCGGCGGTGCGGGCGAAGCCGCAGGCGGCGGCCTCCCCCTGGGCGAGGGTGGCTCCGGTGCGGCGGGCAGCGTCGGCGCCTTGCTGGGCGGCGGCGAGCGCGGTGGAGCGGGCGGCGAACCACAGCGCGGCCTGGAAGAAGCCCGCGAGCAGCGCGATGACGGCGGGGAACGCGACCGCGGCGGCGACCACCGACAGCGAGCCGCGGTCGCCGCGCCGACCGCGGCGGCGACCACCGACAGCGAGCCGCGGTCGCCGCGCAGGCGGGCCGGTCTCAGGCGTGCCATCGGTATGCCGGTCTAGCCGGGGATCTTGGAGATCCAGCCGCTGAGCTTGCCCTGTACCGCCGAGACCAGCAGCCCGGCGGCGACGGCGAACCCGACGACGAGGATGATGGCGCCGATGATGCCGATCTCCCCGCGGTCGTCGCGTGTGCGGCTCGCCGCCAGCTCGCAGCGGGCGATCACGTATCTGGCGGGCGGTGGTAGCAGGTCCTGCCAGTTCATGGCGGGTGGCCTCCGTTCGGCCGTGTCCGGGGTCAGGTGGCGAAGATGAGCGTGTAGAAGGCCGGGAAGGCCATCAGCAGCACAAAGCCCAGGCCGAGCAGGGTGAGCGGCACGATCATCGTGGTGGTGCGCGCGTTGGCTCTGGCGCGGGTGACGGCGAGCAGCTGGCCGCGCAGCGACTCGGTTTTGGCGGCCAGCGTTGCGGCGATTTTCGCGCCTTCGCTGCCGGCGATTTCGGCGGCGGCGGCCAGGTCAGACACCTCAGGCACGCCGATCTGGCTGCCGAGGGCGGCCAGGTGCTGCCAGGGCGGCTCGTGCGCGCGGCGAGCAGCGGCCAGCGTGGCGGCGATCCGGGCGAAGGCCCACCCGCCGCCGATCCGGGCCGCATATTCCAGGGCTTCGCTGGTGCCAGCGCCGGCCGCACGGCCCAGGCGCACCAGCTGCAGGTAGGCGACGAACGCGTGGCTGAAGTCGCGGCGCCGCCGGGCGGCTTCGGCGCGCACGTCGTAGTCCGGGAAGAAGAACATCCCGGCCCCGGCAGCGAGCGACGCCGCGGCGGGGATCTCCCACGGCATGGCGATCCCGGTGGCGGCGAAGAACACGCCCAGCAGGGCGAACGACACCATCCCGGCGGCCGCGGCTGCCAACTTGTGCACCACGAACGCTTCGGGGGTGCGGCCGAGCAGCGCCAGGTCGGCGCGGGGGATCGCCAGCCCGCCGCGCCGGGCGAGACGGGCGGCGAGCCATCCGCCCATTCCGGGCTGCAGCGACCGGTGCCCGGGAAGGGGTGTGCGGTCAGCCGCGTCGATGCGGGCGAGTACGGCGTCCAGCCGTGGCGGCGCGGGCCGCAGCCCGGCGATGATCAGCGTGATCCCGAGCCCGGCGGCCACCCCGGCGGCGATCAGCCCGGTCACCGGGTCCCCCACTGCTGGGAGGCTGGGGTCCGCTCGGCGGCAGGGTGGTGCCGTACTACCACCCCGAGGAACCGCTGTGGGCCGGTAGTCAGCGACAGCCGGTGCAGCCAGTACAGCCCCGCCGCGTAACAGCCGGCGACGGCGGCGAGCACGGCCTGGCCGATGGGGGTGCCGAGCGGCGCCGAGTAGGAGCTGCGCAGCGCGAGGTAGGCGGTGTAGCCGGCCAGGAACGCCACGATCCAGGTCAGCGCGGTGCGGTAGGAGGCACGTTCTGCCTCGACCTCGCGGTGCCCGGCGACGTCTTTGGCGACGTCGGCGGCGAGCTCGGTGAGCACGGCGTGTACACCGGGGCCGCGGCGGTCGGCGGCGAGCAGCAGCGCGGAGGCGATCAGGTCGCCAGCCGGGTCGTCGATCGCGTCGGCGAAGGCGCGCAGCGCCTGCTCGGCTGGGGCGCGGCGCCGCAGGGCGGCGGCGAGCGCCGCGACCGGCCCGGCGACCGGCGGCGGCGCGGCGGCGGCGCTGTGGGTGAGCGCGTCTTCCAGGCCGCGGCTGGCTGCCAGCACATCGGCCAGCCGCCGGGTCCACGACTCCAGGGCCTCGAGTTTGGCGATGCGGGCGCGGGCGGGCCGCCGGGACAGGATGCGGGGCACGGCGATGACCGCGGGCATTGCGGCGATCGCGGCGACCGGCCAGCCCGTGGCCGCCAGCACGGCCAGCCCAGCGGCGGTCGCCGCGACGGCGGCGCGGGGCGTGACCCGCCACCGCGGCAGCATCGTGCGCCACCCTGACGGCGGCCCGGGCGCCGGCCCTGCCGGAAGGATGAAGAAGGCGGCGGCCAGGCAGGCGATCCCGGCCATGGTCAGCCCGCCGGCTAGCGCCGCGGCCAGCGCGCCGGGGGTCACAGCCCGCCTCCGGCGAGGACGCCGGGGTCGAACCCAGCGGCCATCAGGTCGGCCATCGTGTCCGGGCTGAGGGAGTGATCCGGCTGGGCGCGGCCGTCCGGGCCGGGGCTGAAGACCCGGTTGCGGGACGGCTGCGCACCGTCGGCCGGCGGCAGCACCTCGATCACCTCGCTGACGTAGCGCTGGTGGGTGGCGGGGTCTTTGCGGATGTGAACCACGAACGGGCGCGCCATCCCGACTTCGAGGTGGATCACGTCGGGAGACATCGCCAGCTGCCCGCGCTGGGCCAGCATCAGGATCCGGTTGAACACCTCACCGGCGGAGCTGGCGTGGATGGTGGCCATAGAACCTTCCTGGCCGGAGTTCATCGCCTCCAGCAGCGGGGAGATCTCGGTGTCGCGGACCTCGCCGACGATGATCCGCCGGGGGTTGAGCCGCAGCGCTTGGGGGATCAGGTCGTGCAGGCTGATCGCCCCGGCGCCTTCGGTGTTGGCCTGGCGGGCTTCCATCGCCACCACGTCGCGGTGCCGCCCCGGCAGCCGGTGCAAGTACAGCTCGTACTCCGATTCCAGCGTGGCGATCCGCTCGCCCGGGCCAATGGCCGCAGCCAGCGCCCGCAGCAGCGTGGTCTTACCCGCGTCCACGCCGCCGGTGACCAGGATGTTCTTGCAGCCGCGCACCGCGCAGGAAAGGAAGTGCGCCAGCCCCGCGGTGAGCGTGCCGTACTCCGGCCGGCACAGGTCCTCCAGCGTGACGTCGACCAGCCGGTGGCAGCGGATGGACACATGCACCTGCGGGGTGACCGACATGACCGCCGACAGCCGCACCCCGGCCTCGTTCAGCGCGGCGTTCAGGGTCGGGTTGACGGCCGAGAACTCCCGCGGTGTCTGCCCCTCACGGGCGCCCCAGGTGCGGACCAGCTCGATCAGCTCGCCGTCGCTGGACGCGACCGGCCGCCCAGCCAGGCGGCGGCCGTCGCGCAGCGTCACCCACACCTGCCGGGGCCCGTTGATGTCCACGTTCTCGATGTCAGGGTCGTCCACATAGGGCTGCAGCGGGCCCAGCCCGAACTGCTCGTCCAGGACGGCGCGCACCATCTCTTGCTGCGTCCGGGGAGAGGCCAGCGGCCCGCCGGCGCGGGCCTGCTGCTCCGCCCATGTGGCGACCCGGTCCTCGGCCAGCGGGCGGGCCTGCTGACGGGTCGCTGCCTGGCCCAGCTCGCCCGCCGCGTCGCGGAAGATTTGCCGCACGGCAACGCGGAAGTACCCGTCGCCCATCTGGCCACCTGGGATTCGGTGGCCTGCGGTGAAGGCTGGCTCCAGTTCGAGCGGCCAGCTGGTGACTGGGACGGCGCTCATGACCGTGCCCCGGCGGGGGATCCTTGAGCTGGCTGGCCGGCTGTCGCACGGGCCAGGCCCGCCGCAACCGCGGCGGCGGCGCCCAGCAGCGCCGACCGGCTGAAACCGCGGCCCGGCCGGGCACCGTCCGAAAGCACCGCGGCGGCCGCCGGGTCGCTGGGAAGAACGGCAAGGACCGGGATCCCCAGGGCCTCCGTGAACGCCTTCGGGCCGTTCATCCCGTAGGGACCGCCGCCGATGATCAGCAGCTCGGCAGGTGGCTGGGCGGCGCGGATCCGGGTCAGCGCGTCCAGCCGTGGTTTCGCCGCCGCGGCTTGGCGGATGGTAGGCCGGCACACCATCAGCACCCGCGCCGCGCCAGCCAGCAGCGGGGCCAACTCCGCCGCAGCGTCGAAGCGCCCCGCGTCGGCGATGACATCGGCGCTGGCCGCGGCGAAGCTTGCCGCGACCGCGGGCCACGCGGCCACCAGCTGCCGGGCCGGCAGCGGCCCAGCCGGTGCGGGCAGCACGTACCGGATGGACCGGGTCTCCTCCAGCGGCAGCGCCTCCAGGAGGATCCCCGCTGCGGCGGCGCGGACGTCGCGCTGCGCAGCCAGCGCGAACCGCAGCAGCCCGGCGCCGCCGGGAGCCTGACCGCGCCAGATGCCGGCCAGCACGGTCCCGCCGGCCGGGTCGCATTCCGCCATGATCACGTCCCGGGGCCAGGTCAGCGCCAGCGCCAGCGCGGCCGTGGTGACCCCGGGGGACCCACCCGGGCTGACCAGCGTGATGACCGCCATCAGGGTTTCCGTGGTGTGACGACAAGGCCGATCTGCCCGGTGGATGCCTGCCGGGCCACCGGCGGTCCCTGCCCGGCTGCCACCAGCAGGTCGACCACCACCTCGCCGTTCTGGTCCACGCCGGACACCCGGTACACCGCCGCCGCCAGGCCGCCCTGGGCAAGCGCTCGGGGCCCGGCGAGCCCGGAGGCGGGCTGGCCCGCTTCGCCCGGCGTGGCGACCACCAGCACCTGGTCGTCGGGGGCCAGGCCGCTGGCCGGCAGCTGGCCGGCTTTCAGCGCGACCGCCACCAGCTGCTGCCCGGGACCGGGCACCATCGCCGAGGTCAGGTCGGCGGGCACCAGCAGCGTCCCAGCGGGCAGGTCCACCGCCGCGACCCGGCCTGTCACCTGCGGCTCCTGGCGGGCCGGGATCGTGGTTACCGCGCCGCCGGCTGAGATCGCCGCGGCGGTCAGGTCGGCCTGGGTGATCTGGGCGCCGGCGGGCACGTCGCGGGCGACGGCAAGCACTGCGGAACGGTGGCTGAACGAGGTGAACACCCAAGCTCCGGCCAGCGCGCCCAGCCCGGCCAGCACCACGCCGAGAGCGGCCATGGACCGGCGCCGCTGCCGGGGAAGCCGCGGCGGCCTGGCAGGGGCTGCGCCGTGCTGGCCGTCCGCCGCGCCGCGCCCGGCGACCGCCGGGTGCAACGGCGTTGCTGGCGGAGATCGTCGTGCCATGATCAGCTCCCTGGGTTGATGGCCTGCGCTTCGCCGATGGGCAGCGCGAACGCCGCCGTGCGGGCCAGCGGCGCCAGCACCCCGCCGACTCCGCCGGACCCCTGCCAGCTGGCGTCCCAGGTCACCGTCACGCTGACCTGGTAGGCGCTGCCAGGCAGCCCGTCAGACGGCTGGGCGTAGGTGTAGGAGCAGGACGGGTGCTGCGCGCTCGCGGCCAGCCGCGGGTTGTAGGGGGTGCCCGGGCCGGGGCAGGCCAGGCTGGCGCCGGTCCCTGGCTGGATCTCCATCCGGGCCGGGCGGGCGCTCACCTGCGCCCACACACCGCCGACCGCGACCCGCGCGGACATCGGATGCCATTGCGCGGGCGCGGCCCAAAACCACTCGGGGAGCCCGACCAGGCCATCTGACCCGCGCGGCGGCGCCGTATGCACCTCCGGCAGCGGCAGGGCAAGCTCGCTGCGGGCCCAGGCCAGCAGTTCCTGGGGCGTGATGGGCGGGGCACCGCCAGCCCCGCCGCCCGCCGGGACGATCGTCGATATGCCGGCGGGCCGGTTCACGCTGTAACGCAGCCCGCCGCTGGGGTTCGGCAGCGGGCAGACCCGCAGCATATGGGCCCGGTTCCCCGCGATCGGGTACAGCGCGCACGGCGTGTCGGCGAGCCGGTCAGCGGCGTCGCTCACCGTCCCGGGATCGCCCGCGGTTCCCTGGTCGCTGCCGCCGCTCTGGCACCAGATGTTCCATCCAGCCGGGTAGCCGCTGGCGCCGCACTCACCCGGCTGCGAAATGCTGGCGGCCTGAGACCGTGGCGCAAGCATGACTCCCGCCGCCGCGGATGAGGCGGCTAGGACGGCGATCAGGATCGCGAGGGTGATGGCACGGGTTCGCATGGCGCCGCCAGATGTGCGAGAGATGTCAGCCGCCACCGGCCGTCGCTTCCCCGGCTCAAAGTGGCGATCAGAGAGGTGCGGGCGGACCCGCGGGTACGCGGGATCACCCGGTGGGTGCGGGAGTCGGCCAGCGCGGCGTGGCTCGCGTCCTGGCAGTCACGCACCCGCGCCAGCTGGCCGCGGACCGTCACCCGGGTGACATGCGGCACGACATGTCCCCACGACACCTCATGCCGCGCCTGGTATGCGGCCATCTGCGACAGCACGTGGCCCAGGTAGGGCTCGGCCGCGTACGGCGCAAGCAACACCTGCGCGCGGGCCGGGGTTGCCGCCTCTGCGGCCGCCGAGGCCGGGAAATACGCGGTGTAAGCGGCGGCGACCGAGCCCGGTGCCGTCGGCGACGACGCGGGCACGCTCAGGGGGCTGCTCTTCGGCGGCAGCCTCGCCGCACCCTGCCCAGCGCAGCCCGCCACAGCCACCGCGGCCAGCGCCGCCGCGCATAACCGGGGCGCCAGCGCACGCAAGGGTGCCGCGATCCGGGCCGCGACCTGGCGGCCGGCGGCCAGCCCGGGGGCCGTGTCGCCAGATCCGAGCACCGGCCATCACCTCCCGTCCCAGGGGCGCAACATTGGAGTAAGGGTCTTCCTACACCATCACCCCGTGCTTACTTCAACATGAGTAACCCATTTCGTAATTGGCTTACCAACGAAAATGAGAGCAGCGCGCAGGAAAGCACGCGCGAGCGCGAGGACGCATTTATGCGAATCCAGCATCACTGCGCCGCACCGGCACGCAGCGAACAGAACTCATTGACACCGCGCCCGTGAGCGGCGCGCATTAAATGCCGCCTGGCGCATGTGCCTTCCGTGGCTAAGGTATGCTGCCTCAGAGGTAAGGTCTTTCTAGCGTTCTGGCCAGCCGCGCTGGGACTCTAACTCATCCCGGTGATCCGCCACCCACCTGCCGAACTCCGCGATCGGTTCCAGCAGCGAGCGGCCGAGCGCTGTCAGCTCATAGGCGGTGCCTGGCGGGACGCCCGGGACGACCCTTCTGGCGATGAAGCCAACGCCCTCCATGCGGTGCAATGTGTGGTCGAAGGTGTTGGCGTGTACTCCCTTGCCAATGGCTCGTTGCAGCTCGTTGTGACGATGTGGCCCTACGGTGAGGACCCGCAGAACATCCAGAACCCACTTCCGGGAGATCACGCTAATAACGGCGCGCGCGCCGTCCCAGCATTCTGTCATGCGCCATGGTCCCCTCTGGCTCGGTGACCCCGGCGATCTAACATAGATGGCCCACGGCGGATGTCCCGGCGCAGGCGCAATATGGCACCCGCCTGGGCGGGCCGGTGATTTGCGCAAGGCGAACTGATGCCGCGATCAGCGCACGATGCCGGCCACCCGCGCCGGCCTGGGTCATGTCTGCCGTGGCTCGCGCGCGCCAAGCCGCGCCGCCCGGACCATAAGGAGCGCCGCCCGGAGCATAAGGAGCGCCGCCCGGACCCCGGCCCGGCGGTCGGGCGGCCGCAGACCACACCGGGCGGCCCGCCGCGCGCGGCAGCGGAGCTGCGCGCACGAGGGACTGCGGCGCGAAGCCCGCCGATCGGCCGAACGGAGCAGCGCACGGGCGCGGTCAACGGCGCAGGCGATGCGCGCCGCGACAGCCGGGGCAGCAGGACGGCACCCAGCGCCTGCGCGCGGATACTGGCCTGCGTGGCTATCACCCCAATCCCGGTCAGTGCCGGCGACGACGCAAGGCTGCGGGTAGACGCGCTGGTGGGCGCGCCATCTCCGCGTCACCCCTCGCGGCCGTGAGCACCTGTCCAACCGCCCGTCGCGCCGGCGCCTTCGATCCGTCTTAGTTCATTGACGAGCGTCGCAATTCTAGGACGCTTTGGGTTAGTCTTGGCAAGACTCTTTGCCCTCGCGCGGTGGCAGGTGAACGCGTTGCCGACATCGTCCGATCGTGAACCTCTCGATGACCTGTGCCGGTACCTGCGGGGCAAGGTCCGCGAGCTGGGCTTGAGCTATCGCGTCATCTCGTCGCGGGCCGTGGACCCGAGGACTGGGCGGCGGCTGCCCTTCCAGTGGATCCACAAGCTCGCCCGCGGCCAGATGTCCAAGGCGCCCCACGCGTGGCAGCTGCGGGCGCTCGCCACCGGCCTGGGTGCCCAGGATGACGTAATCCAGGCCCTCGCGGCCAGGCAGTGGCTCGGCTACGGCGGTGTCAAGGCTTTTATCGCGGCCGGGGACCTTGCTCTTTACCTGCAATGGCGGGACCTCCCGGAAGAGGACAAGGCGGTGCTGCGGGTCCTGGTCGAGGATTTCGCCCGCCGCCAGCGGGACCAGCAGCCCGGCCCGACGCCGGACGGGATCAGCTATCCGCTGCATCTGCGGGTCCGCGACGGCGACAGCGAAGACGCCAGGCGTGTCAGCGTCCTCGCATTGACCAGGCGGGCCGACGTGCTGGGCTGGTGGCACGGCTACCGCGACGTCGTGCCGGGCTGGTTCGAGATCTACCTGAGCCTGGAACCAGCAGCGAGCCTCATCCGCAGTTACGAAACCCAGTTCATCCCGGGCCTGCTCCAGACCGAGGCGTATGCCGAGGCCGTGATTCAGCTTGGCCACGGTGATGCGCCCACGGCGCAGATCAGGCGGCACGTCGAGTTGCGGATGCGCCGCCAGCAGATCTTGCGCCGACCGGGCTCTCCCAGGCTGTGGGCCATCATCGAGGAGGCGGCCCTGCGCCGCGCGCCCATCAGCGCCGCGGCGATGCGCGCCCAGATCAAACACCTCATCGATGTCAGCGAACGGCCCAACGTCGCCCTGCAGGTGATGCCCGCCAGCGCCGGCGGCCAGGCGGCCGGCGGGCCCATCGCGATCCTGCGCTTTCCCGAACCTGAGCTTCCCGACGTCGTATATCTCGAACAACTGACCGGCGCGCTCTACCCCGGCGAGCCGGCCGACATCCAGCACTACAGCCTGGCAATGAACCGCGTCGTCGTTGAGGCAGCAGAGCCCGCCGCGGCGACTGCGATTCTTCACCGGATCCTCAATGAGATCTAACAACGTCATCACGTTCGCCCAGAGAACACCTATTTGGCTATCGTCACCTGGAGATGACGATTCCCCAAGCAGCATAGAATCGCCTGGCGAACCGTGCCCTTTGGAGGTTGCTGTGAGCAGCGATGACCCGGCGTTCTCGTGGGACGCGGCGGAAAAGGACTTAATGGCCGGGATCGACACTTCAGTGCCGGTCTCGGCCCGCATCTGGAACTACTGGATGAGCGGAAAAGACCACTACCCCGTCGACCGGGCAGCCGGCGACCAGTTCGCAGCGATCTTCCCGGGCATTTTCGACCTGGCCCGCGCCTCCCGCTACTTCATCGCCCGCGTGGTCCGCTACCTCGTCGGCGAGATGGGAATCCGCCAGTTCCTGGACATCGGCACCGGATTGCCCAGCCATGACAACACCCACGAGGTCGCCCAGCGGGTGGCGCCCGAGTGCCGCGTCGTCTACGTCGACAACGACCCGCTGGTTCTGGCCCACGCCCGGGCATTGCTCACCAGCAACCCCAAAGGCGCCACGGACTACATCGACGCCGATCTGAACGACCCCAGTGCGATCCTGAAAACCGCCACAGCGAAGCTGGACTTCACCCAGCCTGTTGCGATCATGCTGATGTCAATCCTCGGGCACATCGGCAGCCCCGCCGAGCAGGCTGACCACGCCGCCCTCTCGATTGTGGACCAGCTCAAAGCCGCCCTGCCGGCCGACGGCTACCTCGCCTTATGCGACGCCACTAACACCGTCCCCGCGAACAATGAGGCGATACGGCAGTACAACGAGAGCGGCGCGAGCCCCTACCACCTGCGAAGCGTTCAGCAGATCGGCCGTTTCTTCGGCGGCCTGGAACTGGTCGATCCCGGATTCGTGCCGATCCAGCAGTGGCGTCCCGACCACGGCCCGTTCGACGCATCCGCCGAGGTGAACGCCTGGGGCGGAGTCGCAAAGAAGTTATAGCACCCGGTTCTCGGCAAGAAACGAGGGACAAATCGCAAGGCCTGCACCGCTTCTGACACAGCCGCAGCAAGTGCTGCTTGATGGCCGACCGGCTCACATCCAGTTCGGCCGCGATCTCGTCGGCTGTTAAGGGGGTGGCGAATGCTTGCCGCGAGAACGCCGGACGGCACAGCAAGCAAAGCACCTCCCGCTCGCGGGGGGTCAGCTCCACCACGGCCGGCTGGCGCATCGCCGCGTCCGCGGCGAGGTCCTCGGCCGGTATTCCGCCCGCCTGGCAGTCGATGGCGCCGAAACTCACGATGTCACCGTCGCGCAGGACACGCCGGGCGGCGGGCCGACCATTCACCAATGTCCCGTTCCGCGACAACCCAAGATCGGCCACGTACACATACTCCGTGCGCCGGATGATCTCCGCGTGCAGCAGCGAAACGGTCGGGTGATCCAGGCGCAGGTCCACCCCGCGGCCCCGGCCCACCGTGGTCACTTGCGGGCACAGCGCGAACTCGCCGGTGTCGCCGGCCACCCGCAGCCAGGGGCCGTCCATCACCGCACCGCCCGCGCCCGGTGCCGCCCAGGCGAAATCTCGCATCGCTGAGGTCTCACAGCCGGTGCAAGCCGTCGAGGACCCTGCACAGGATCACCGGATCAGCCAGCGCCGGACCAGGCCCGCCGCAGCCGGCGCCGCGCACAGCGGTATCGCCACTGACCCGGCGGGGCAGCGGCACCGCGGAAGACCCGGCCGTGCTTGACCGTCGTGCGGTCCCGGCCATGCCCATGCGGGCCGGAAGATCACTCATCTCGGCAGCCCGCCCGGCGGCCGTGCCCAGAGACGCGGCACCAGGGCGGACATGGACACCGCCGGCACCGGACAGCCCTGCTCCCCGCTGGCTGCCCGCCCGGTCACCTTACTGATCTCTACCACCCGTTACTCCTCCCATCGCCGTTAAGGCGGCGTGCCAGGACCTCAACTCGTCGGCCGGCATGATGAACACCGACGGTGGCCCGCCACCAGGCCGGCGAGCACCAGGCCTAGCTCTATCTCTCCGATGCGCCGCGGCCCCAGACCCGAGATCTCGCTCAGCAGGTCCCGCCGGTACAACTCCACGACGTCTGCGACCGTGTTGGGTGGATCGAACGGCGCCAGGTAGGCGCGGGCGAGCGGATTGAACGCGTTGGCCGACACCACGGCCTTGAGGCAATCGACCGGGCATGCCGCTGTAATCATGGCCGCGTCACATCTGTCCAGGACGTCGGGTACGGGTCGGTCAGCACGCACAGCGTTGCCTCCAGGCTTCGTCCGGTTGCACCGTTTACTGCCAACCGCAGCGGACCCGACCGCGCGGATGAGCCAGCGGCCCCGCTGCGTGGCCCGTGATTTCCGCCGCCGCGCGCGACGACCTCGGCGGCCCTCACTGCCCACGCCGAAATCTCCCACCCGGCATCGCCGCGGCTACCGAGCGGTCGCGCCCACCGCCTGCGGCGGGCACCCGCCGGCTCCGTGACCCCTGCGACGGGCTGGGCCGTTGCCTCCCGGCGGCACCGCCCGGCGCATCGCGGGGGGTCAGCGCATCGATGATGGCGTTGGCCGCCGCGCCCGGCGCGTCGGCGGGCGCTACCGGCTCCTCGGTTTCGCGCCAGTACCACCAGATGCCAGTCGTGGCGTCCGGCGCGGCCAGGATGTGTTCGGACACAGCTTTGTTCTTGCGGTGCTGGACGACCATGCGGGGCGGCTTGTTGGGCAGCGTCGCGGCCAGGTAGGCGTTCCACTTCCGCCGTTTCAGCTCTGCCACGAGCCCCGTCAGGCGGTTGGCCTGATCGCGGTGAGCGGCCACGGTGGGGCGCAGGGTTGCCGACATGACGATCCTCCAAGTGCGGCGGGGAAACAGGGGTGTGCGCGTGGCTGCGCCGCCCGCACGTGACCGCAGGCGCCGCGAAGCCCGCGCCCGCAGGTGATCCCCAACGGCTCGCGCGGGCGGTCACGCCCCACGGCACGGTGACGCCCGCGCGAGGGCGGCGCGGGCGGTGAGCCGTTTGCCCAGGGGCCCGCTCAGCATGGCTGGGCTCCCAGCCGGGACGCGCACGGCACGATCTGGTGGATCCGGGGCGGCACGGGCGCATGGGCCACGCTGACCCGCCCGCGGGCCCGTGCCGCCCCGGGATCTTCGGCCGCGATGCGATGCGGCGCCCGGCCCGGGCGCAGCGCGCGGTCGAGCAGCCCGGCGAGTTCGCCGGCGGATGGCGCGGTCAGCAGCCGACTCGCCGCCGCCTTGCCCGGCAGCGCCCACCACTGCATGGTGGAGCGCCCAAACCAGATCGGCACCCCGGCGAAACGCTGCGTGAGAACGGCCCGGTCCTGGTCGATCGCGGCCGCGTAGCCGGCCGGGAACGAGCCCACCTCCGCCGCGCCGTCGCCGGTCCAGGGAATCTCGGCCCACACCAGCCGCCCACGGTGATCACCGCAGACCCCGGTTCGGGCCGACAGCGCACGCACCATCAGCAGGCCACGGCCGTTCTCACTCATGGGATCATCGAGCAGCCGCGGTCCGGCGGGCCCGCCGGAGTCCGCAACCGCAATGCGCACCACCTGGCAGTACCAGGTGACCTCCACGGTGAAGTACCCGCCCCGCCCGCTGGCGGAAAATTTCACCGCGTTTGTGCCCAACTCGACCGCGACCGATACGACATCGTCGCGGGCCGCACACGCCGGTAACAGGCTGGCCAGCCATCGCCGCAGCACCCCAAGCTGGCGCTCATCACCAGGGAACACTTGCCGCCACCGGAGTTCAGGCCTGGGTCCTGCCGATTCCGCCGCGAGTGCGGCCTCGCCCGTGATCCCGCTCATGGCAGCCATGCGGCATCCCTTGCGGAGCTTGCGCAGTGCTGGCGGAAAATACTGCCACCAGGCGCACGGGTCGTCGTAATGGCCGACGATCCAAGCCGGGGCGGTGCCGCCTGACTCGGGGGCCCCCCTAACACGCCGGGCATCCCACACTTCGCTATCGCCGCCCACAAGGGCACAGGTCGCCACAGCGCAGCCGTCGCACAGCGACCGGCGCCTTCGATCGTCATCCTCGCTGGCCCAGCCCGAATCCCTCGCGGCTTCCTAGGCCATGGCGACGACCGCCCCAGACGGGCCGGGTCCGTGCCGGTAACCATGCTGGCGGGATCCCCAGGTGAGGAGACCCTCCAGGCCGGTACCGCGATCAGCCCGACCTTCGGCCTGCGGCGGCGGCTGTCCGGCACCGAACGGCTGCCGACATCGGCGCACCGGGACTCATAGGTCCGTGGCATGTGGCACTTGTGCCACGGGCCGCACGCTGCGGCCACCCCAGTGGGCACGGGTTTGACGCCACCCTTCATGCTGGGTGCCGGGTGGTTGCCGGTGGCGGGTGTCACAGGGCCTCCCATGCGGCGGGAGCCGCAGCCAGGACCGACCGCTAAGCGTCGTAGCGGTACGGGCACGAAGCGTCAGGACACGATGATGGCTCGCACAATCATTCCACGCAAGTGCGTCAAAGAAATTTTTTCCCAGGATGAC
>WNGE01006834.1_pt1 | contig 29368 bp, 24 predicted proteins | sample 5400651 | NCBI WGS metagenome assembly WNGE01 (sample SAMN13153370, study PRJNA577476) | soil metagenome | isolation source: 60 cm soil or saprolite under grassland replicate 2 | place: USA:California | collected 2016-06-15
GTGGGCGTGCCCGAGGGCTGGTGGTCGGTCGGCCCGGCGTCGCTTGAGCTGTTCCCACAGCGCGACGACATTGCCCATCGTGTCGATGGCGACGCGCCGCCAACCTCGGGCCGGTTCACGGTGACCTTCCATCCACCGCGGACTCCGGAGGCCGTCGCCGGCCCACTGGCGTTCGGCGCCAAGGTGACGAGCGAGCACCAACCGACCAATCGTGGCGTCGAGGAGGCGACGATCGTCATCGAGCCGTTCGGCCAGCTCAAGGCGACGCTGCGTCCGATGGTCTCGAGCGGCCGCTTCGGCGCTCGCAGCGGCGTGGACTTCGACAACCAGGGCAACCGGCCCGAGGTTGCCACGGTGGAGGGCTCCGACCCGACCGACGAGGTTCGCTTCGACTTCCCGGACACGAGCGTGACGGTGCCGGCGGGTCGGACGGTTCGCCTGCCGGTCCGGATGTCGGCCGGCTTCCCGTCGCTGATCGGCGGATCGGAGGCGCGTCCCTACGCGCTCGCGATCCGACCGCGCAACGCTGACATCGCGCCGATCAATCTCAGTGGGACGCTCCGTCGAACAGCCATCGTGCCGTCCGGCCTGATCGTTCGGCGGGGCTCCCCCGGCGAGCACCCAGGCGAACCCCTCGGGCGTGGGGCCGGAGTCGCCCGGACCGGTGGCGCCGACAATCGTCCCACCCTCGGCATCATCCGCCCCGGGCGGGCCGACTCCCACGACCAGGCCGACGCATGCGCCACCGCCGACCGCAACGCCCGTGCCCACGCCCACGCCCAACGCCGGCCCGGTGTTCGCCGGCCCGCTCGCGACGAATACTCCGTCGATCGCGCTCGCGCTGAACTATGAGACGGACTTCACGTGCCCGGGCAGCTCCCGGGTGAGCATCCAGGCCACCGTGAGCGACCCCGATGGCATCGCGAGCGTGGAGCTCTGGTGGAAGCGGCCGAAGGACACGGCGTTCTCGAAATACCCGTATCCGGTGTTCAGCCACGTGACGTACTGGAGCACGAGCATCGGCCAATTCTTCGGGCGCGTTTATGACGTGGGGACGGTCTCCTTCTACGCGGTCGCCACCGACACGAAGGGTGCATTCACGCAGTCCCAGACGGGCTCGGTCGAGGTCTTGCCCTGCCCCGAGGCGTCCTAGTGCCCGCAGCGAGGTTCGAACGTTCGTTTGCCGCTTCGGGCGGCGCCTGCTATCCTCCGCCGCGTATAAACGGAAGACATAGGTTCAACATCAGATTTCGTGTCGGAGGATTGCGTGCCGCTCGCGCGGGAACAGAAGCTTGGAGTCGTCAGCCAGTTCGCTCGGACCGAAGGTGACACAGGGTCGCCGGAGGTCCAGATCGCGCTCCTCACGGAGCGGATCAAGGGCCTGACGGACCACCTGAGAGGTTTTCCGAAGGACAACCACTCCCGCCGCGGCCTCCTCAAGCTCGTGGGCCAGCGCCGTCGTCTTCTTGCCTACCTGATCAAGAAGGACAACGTGCGCTACCGAGCCGTCATCGGACAGCTCGGGCTTCGCCGCTAGGCGCCGCCGTCTCCGGACCCTGGGCCGCAAGCCCGGGGTCTCATCGCGTCAGATGCCCAACGGCCGGCCTCCGCGCCGCAGGTCATTCTCTCCTCCACGGCTAGGAGGATTTCATTCCCGTGTCTCAGACATTCGAGACGCACATCGGCGGTCGCACGCTGACCATCGAGACCGGCAAGCTTGCCACGCTCGCCGGCGGTTCTGTCACCGTCCGCTACGGCGACACGATGGTGCTCGGCACCGCCAACCGGTCCGAGCCACGGCCGGGTCTGGATTTCTTTCCGCTCACCGTCGACTTCGAGGAGCGGATGTACGCGGCCGGCAAGATTCCGGGCGGTTTCATCAAGCGTGAAGCGCGACCGTCCGAGGCGGCGATCCTCGCGGCTCGCCTGACCGATCGGCCCATTCGGCCGCTCTTTCCCGAGGGCTACAAGGACGACGTCCAGGTCGTCATCACCGTCCTGTCCACCGACCAGGAGAACGACGCGGACATCCTGGGGACGATCGCCGGGTCGGCCGCGCTGACGATCAGCGACGTGCCGTTCCAGGGTCCCATCGGGGCGGTCCGCGTCGGGCGGATCGGCGGTGAATTCGTCATCAATCCCACGATCAGCGAGCTGCATGAGTCCGAGCTGGACCTGATCGTCTCGGGCACGCGCGACGCGATCATGATGGTCGAGGCCGGGGCCAAGCTCCTGCCCGAAGACGTCATGGCTGAGGCGATCCTGTTCGGCCACCGGGCCATCCAGCCGCTCATCGATATCCAGGAAGAGCTCCAGCGAGCCGTCGGCAAGCCCAAGGTCCTGCCGTACATCGAACCGGGCACGGGCTCCGTGTTCGACTTCGTGGACAGGGCCCGCCAGGGCGGTGAGTTCGTGGTCGTCGACACCGAGACGACCGGCACCGACGCCAAGATGGCGGACCTCGTCGAGATCGCCGGCGTGCGGGTGCGGGGGAGCGAGATCGTCGATCGCTGGTCGACGCTCGTCAATCCGGGCCGGCCGATCGTCGGGCACCAGCTCCACGGGCTCACGGACGCCGACGTCGGGGGCGCCCCGTCTCCAGCGGAGGCGGTCAACAAGCTCCTGGAGTTCGTGGGTGACGCCACGATCGTGGGACACAACGTGGGCTTCGACATCGGCTTCCTCGAGGCGGCGCGGAGCGACGGATCCCGGTTCGAGCCCGGGACCTACCTGGACACGCTCGTGATCGCCCGCGAGACATTCCCCGGTGTGCCCGAGTCGTACAAGCTCGGCGAGCTGGCGAGGTTCCTCGGCGTTGAGACGGTCGCCAGCCATCGCGCTCTGCCTGATGCCGAAGCGACCGCGGAGGTCATGCTCTGGCTGGCCAGGGACCTCACCGGCCGGATCGATCGGCTCCACGAGGCGATCGCCGAATCCATCAGGGCCTTCCGGCGACCGGGCGCTGATCCCAAGGCCCTGCTCGAGGCCGCCCGACGCGACGCGCGGGTCAGCAAGAGCCTGTTCTCGCTCCTCCACAAGAAGACCGTTCGCGAGCTGATCCTTGCCGAGAAGATCCGGATGGACGGCCGCGGCCTCGAGGACATTCGGCCGATCACGGTCGAGGTCGGCCTGCTGCCGCGGGCCCACGGCTCGGGCCTGTTCACTCGCGGCGAGACCCAGGCCCTGACGATCGCGACGCTCGGCGCAAGCTCGGACGTCCAGCGGATTGACACGATCAGCCCGGAGACCGAGAAGCGCTACATCCACCACTACAACATGCCGCCGTACTCGACCGGCGAGAACAAGCAGATGCGCGGCCCCGGCCGGCGCGAGATCGGCCACGGCGTCCTCGCCGAGCGAGCGCTCCTGCCGGTCCTGCCCAGCCAGGAGGATTTCCCGTACGTCATCCGGCTCGTGTCGGAGTGCGTGACCTCCAACGGCTCGACGTCGATGGCATCCACCTGCGGCTCCACCCTGGCCCTCATGGACGCCGGGGTCCCGATCAAGGCGCCAGTTGCCGGTGCGGCGATGGGCCTCATCAGCGAGCCGGATGGGCGTTTTGCCGTCCTCACCGACATCCTGGGCAAGGAAGACGCGTTCGGCGACATGGACTTCAAGGTGACCGGCACCCGGGACGGGATCACCGCGCTCCAGATGGACATCAAGGTCAAGGGCATCAACGAGGCGATCATCCGCCAGGGCCTCGCCCAGGCCCTTCGCGCACGCCTGTTCATCCTCGACAAGATGGTCGAGGTGATCCCCGAGACCCGTGGCCAGATGAGCGACTTCGCGCCGCGGATCACGACGATCAAGATCAACCCAGACCGGATCCGGGACATCATCGGCAAGGGCGGCTCGATGATCCGCAAGATCCAGGAAGAGACGTCGACGGAGATCAACGTCGAGGACGACGGCTCCGTGGAGATCGCGGCGGTTTCCGGCGAGAACGCCCGCAAGGCGATCACGTGGATCGAGTCGCTGACTCGCGACGTCGAGGTCGGAGCCCTGTACCTGGGCAAGGTCACCCGGATCATGGGCTTCGGCGCATTCGTCGAGATCCTGCCCGGCAAGGAGGGCCTGGTCCGGATCGGCGAGCTGGCCGACTACCACGTGCCCACCGTCGAGGACGTGGTTTCCGTTGGTGACGAGGTCATGGTGGTCGTCATCGAGGTGGACCGGCAGGGCCGGATCAACCTCAGCCGCAAGGCTGCCATGCAGCGTCACCTCGCCAAGGAACCAGTCTGACCCTCGCGCCGTGAGCGGGAGCCCGGGCGCTCGATCGGTTGACGACGTCCGGATCGAGACGGATCCCGCCGAGTTCGACCTGGAATGGGTCGTCGCGGCTCTGTCTGAGCGGGCCTATTGGGCAATCGGCCGGCCCCGAGCGCTGATCGTGGCGTCGCTTCAGAACTCGCTCTGCTACGGCCTGTTCCAGGGCCGTGACCAGGTGGGCCTGGCGCGCGTGGTCACGGATCGGGCCACGTTCGGATGGGTCTGCGACGTCTTCGTGGACGAGGCGTGGCGGGGTCGCGGGCTCGGCGGTCGCCTGATGGATGCGATCATCGGGGACCCTCGGGTTCGCGACGTGCCGCGCCTGGTCCTGGCCACGCGAGACGCCGGGGAGCGGCGCCCTGGCAGGGCCACCTCGATCTGACGCGACCGCCTCGGCCCGAAGCCGTGCCAAACAGCAGCCCTGTTGGTGGTATGCGCGGGATCGCGGCCGGTTCGACGATCTGGTTGCCAGTGTTAGCCGGTTTGCCCTGACGAGGCAGTCCCAAGGGGCGGAAAGCGGTGAATCGCACACCCACCAGCATGCCCATTGCTATCTGCCACAGGGTGGGCGACGATGCCTGAGCGCCCTCCCCGCAGCCGGGGATCGGGCGCTCGAGACCGGGCCTCGCATTGACGATCCCCGCGAGATCCGAGCCGCGAGCGGTAATCGGTAGGAAGGCAATCGATGGGTCTGTGGATTGCTCGAATCCGACCGTGGTTGCCCTGGCTTGCCCTCGCGGCCGTCGTGGTCGGTTTCGCAAATTTCTTCTGGCTACTTGTCGAGAGCGCCCGCCTCGGTGGTGATGCCCTGAGTGGGTCGGTTCGCGAGGGCCATTACTTCGTGGTGAGTCATGGGTCGACCACCGAAGTGGACCGCGCGACGTGGGAGTGGTCCCGCGTCCACGCGATCAGCCTGCTCGTCAGCCATCCACTCGCACTCGTCGGGGGCGCCTACCTGCTGCTCCGCGTCGTGTTTCCGCTATTCATCACCAGCGGCGGCGCCCGCGAGGCGAGACCCCGTGTGGAGTTGGTCAAGTCTTCCGGACACATGATCGCCGGAGCGCAATGCGGCGCTAGGCTCGGCGACCTGTCGGGCAGCTCGTTCGACGTTCTGGTCTATCCGGCCGGCCTGATCGTGAAGCCGATGTTGATGGCCCCGATGGCCATCCTCACCTCAGAGGTGCGAGCTATTGTCCCCGGAACGCGGGTTCTGTTCCGCACGGGTATCAAGGTCGATCATGACTCGCCGGTCGTCGCCACGCCGCTGGTGATGTTCCTTGCACAAACCCATCCCGTGATCGCGGCGATCGAGAGTATCACCGGCCTCCGTGCTGAGGCATCAGCTGGAGGGACCGGCGGCGAATCGGTGAACCCGGCCGCCCGAAGGGCGTTTCGCGAGGACAAGTTTCCTGTCGCCCTCAAGACTCTGATCGTGCTCGGACTCATCGTGAATGTCGCCCTGCTGTTTGGGATACCGTTCCCGCGCCGTGGCGCGATCGATACGATCGCCGTGGCTGCCATCCTCTTTGGCAATGCCTACATCTTCCTGATCCGGTATCGCCGACGGTGGTAGCCCGGTCGGGGCCGGGCAGACCCGCTGCTATACTCGGGCCGTGCCCCGAGCCACGACCGAGACTGCGGAGCCATGCCGTCAATGACCCGTGAATCGCTCAGCGTCGCCGTCGTTGGCGCCACCGGCGTCGTGGGGCGAACGATGATCCAGATCCTCACCGAGCGCGAATTTCCGCTTCGTGAGCTGAGGCTCCTTGCAGCGGGCCGCTCGGCGGGCCGGCCGATCTCCGTGGACGGCCGAACGATGGAGATCGCCGAGGCCGCGCCGCCGGCTTTCGACGGAATCGATATCGCCCTGTTCTCGGCTGGTGGCAGCGTGTCCGAGGAGCTCGCGCCGCAGGCCGTGGCCCATGGCGCGACCGTGATCGACAACTCGAGCGCCTGGCGAATGACCGAGGGTGTGCCCCTCGTCGTGTCCCAGGTGAATCCTGAGGATGCGGCGGGGCACGAGGGGATCGTCGCCAATCCGAACTGCTCGACGATGCAGCTGGCGCCGGTGCTCATGGCACTGCGCGACGCGGTCGGCCTGGAGCGCGTCGTCGTCGACACCTACCAGAGCGTCTCGGGCACGGGCGGCGACGCCCTCGAGGAGTTCGATGGCCAGATCCGGGCACACGTCGCGGGCGAACCCAAGACCGCCGCCGTCTATGCCCACCCGATCGCGTTCAACGCGCTCCCGGAGATCGACACCTTCCTGCCGAATGGCTACACGAAGGAGGAGTGGAAGGTGGTCCAGGAGAGCCGCAAGATCCTCCACCTGCCCGACCTGCGGATCAGCTGCACGGCCGTCCGCGTGCCCGTGTTCGTCGGCCACTCGGAGGCCGTCCACGTCGAGACCGTCGAGCCCATCACTCCGGAACGGGCCCGTGAGCTCTTTGCCGCCGTGCCGGGCGTGGTCGTCCAGGACGATCCTGGGGCGCACTTCTACCCGCTCGCTACCGAGGCCGCCGGGCGGGACGAGGTGTTCGTCGGTCGGGTGCGCCGGGACCCGTCCATCGCCGACGGCCGCGGCCTCGCCCTGTGGGTCGTCAGCGACAACCTGCGCAAGGGCGCCGCGACCAACGCCGTCGAGATCGCGGAGCTCCTGGCCGCTCGTGGCTGGGTGCGTCGGGCGTCGGATCGGGTGGGCGCAGCGTGACGGAGGCCGAGCGCCGATCGGCGCTCGAGGCCATCGCGGACGAGGTTCGCACCTGCACACGCTGCCGGCTCCACGAGCAGCGCACCCTGGCCGTGCCCGGCGAAGGACATCCCTCGACCGAGGTGATGTTCGTCGGCGAGGGCCCGGGCCGCGACGAAGACGCGCAGGGCCGGCCGTTCGTCGGCGAGTCGGGAAAGCTGCTGACCCGCCTCATCGCGTCCCTCGGCTGGCGCCGGGATGAGGTCTACATCACGAACGTCGTGAAGTGCCGGCCACCCGGCAACCGCGATCCGCAGGCCGACGAGATCGCCGCCTGCGCACCGTTCCTGCGACGCCAGCTGGCCGCGCTGGAGCCCGCGGTGGTCGTCAGCCTGGGACGGTTCTCCCTCACGACGTTCCGGCCGGGCGAACGGATCGGCCAGGCCCATGGCAGCAGTCGGAAGGCCAGCCCGGCCTCGGGAGCCGAAGGTGCCCAGGCCTTCGCCATGTACCACCCGGCCTATGCGGTCCGCGATCCCCGCAACGAGGCGACCCTCTTCGAGGACATCGGCCGGCTGCCGGCGGCCCTCGTGGAAGCCCGCAAGGGCCGCACCGGAGAGGCGACGCCTCGCCCAGAAGCGGCGCGACCGGATGCCGCAGTCGCTGGCGCGGTGCCGGCCGATGCCGCAGTGCCGGCAGTCGCCGCGGTGCCGGCAGTCGCAGCCGACGCCCAGGCTCCCGACGTGCCTGCCCTGGCCGGCAAGGCACGTCCCGAACCGTCCGTCGGCGCGCGGTTGGGCACGTCCCTCGCCGCAGAGACGGATCCGGCCGACTCGCTGCAGATCCCCCTGTTCTAGCCTCGAATATCGATGGCCGACGACAGCACGCCCCTTCGCATCATCCCGCTCGGCGGGGTCGGCGAGATCGGCAAGAACATGTACGTGTTCGAATACGGCGAGGACATCGTCGTCATCGACTGCGGGCTCATGTTCCCGGACGAGGAGATGTTCGGCATCGACCTCGTCATCCCCGATATCACCTATCTCAAGGAGCGCCGAGCGAACGTGCGCGCGTTCCTCATCACCCATGCCCACGAGGACCACGTCGGGGGCCTGCCCTACGTCCTGCCCGAGTTCCCGGGCGTGCCGATCTACGCCAGCACGCTGGCCCGTGGCCTGCTCGGCAACAAGGTCCGCGAGCACAAGCTCCACAACAACCCGCTCGTGGCCATGGAGCCCGGCGACGAGCTGCAGATCGGGCCCTTCGGCGTCTTCACGTTCCGGATCGGCCATTCGATACCCGACGCGATGGGCATCGCCCTGCGAACGCCCGTCGGCACGATCGTCACTACCGGCGACTTCAAGTTCGACCACACCCCCGTGGACGGCAAGCTGTCCGACTTCGCCATCCTCGCCCGGCTGGGAGCCGAAGGCGTGATCTGCCTGCTGTCCGATTCCACCCGCGCCGAGAACCCCGGCTACACGCCGTCGGAGCGAACGGTGGGCGACGCCTTTCGCGAGATCATGGAGCCGGTCGAAGGGCGGGTCATCGTCGCCACCTTCGCCAGCAACATCGCCCGGATCCAGCAGGTCCTGGACGCGGCCTCCACGTTCGATCGCAAGGTGGCAGTCATCGGCCGATCGATGGAGCAGAACTTCCGGATCGCGACCGACCTGGGCTTCCTGCAGTACCCGGCCAGCCAGATCGTGGGCAAGGACAAGATCGGCGAGGTACCCGCGGGGAAGCTGGTCATCGCCACGACCGGGGCCCAGGGCGAGCCCATGTCCGGCCTGGCGCGGATGGCCAACCGCGACCACCGGTTCGTGGAGATCCAGCCGGGCGACACCGTGATCGTGAGCGCCAGCCCCATCCCCGGCAACGAGGAGTACGTCGCCCGCACGATCGACAACCTCTTCAAGGCCGGCGCGGAGGTCTTCTACCACACGATCAAGCGAGCCCACGTTTCGGGTCACGCCAGCCAGGAAGAGCTCAAGCTCATGCTGGGGCTGACCAAGCCCCGGTACTTCATCCCCATCCACGGTGAGTTCCGGATGCAGGTCCAGCACGGCCGGCTGGCCGTCGAGACCGGCGTATTGCCGGAGAACGTGTTCATCATCGAGAACGGCATGCCCATCGAGATCCTCCCCGACGGCTCGGCACGGCGCGGCCAGCCCGTGCCGGCCGGCTATGTCTTCGTCGACGGCCTGTCCGTTGGCGACGTGGGCGAGGTGGTCCTCCGCGACCGGCGTGCGCTGGCCAACGACGGGATGTTCATGATCGTGGTCACGGTGGACAAGCAGACCGGCAACGTCATCGGCCGGCCGGAGATCATCACCCGCGGCTTCGTGCCGGCCAATGAGCAGGACCCGGTCATCCTGAGCACGACCGCCCGGGTCGTGGAGGCGATCGAGAACCCGGGCGATCACATCAGCGAGATCGCCCTGCTCAAGAGCCAGATCAAGGACGCGGTGTCCCGGCATCTGTACGAACAGACGAAGCGACGGCCGATGGTCTTCCCGGTCGTCGTGGAGGTCTAGTCGTGGCGGAGCGGCGACGGACACCGGTGCGCCGCGGCACCCGGACGGGGCGACGCCGATCTCGAGCGGGTTTCGGCCTCCCGACGCTGCACCTTCCGCCCGAGGTCGTGAGGTCGCTCGTCGGCCTGACGCTCCTGGTCCTGGGCATCGTGACGGGGATCATGCTGCTGCTGCCGGCGGAGCAGGGGACGCTCACCAACTGGGCGCGGACCGTAGTCCTGCCGAACTTCGGATCCGGCCGCTGGCTGCTGCCGTTCTTCCTGCTCGGTGCGGGCGGCCTGATCGAGTGGCGACCGCTCGGCAGCGGCTGGAAGGCGCGACTCATCGCCGCCTTCGTGGCCTACGCGGCATTCCTGGGGCTGCTGGAATTCCTGCCGGTTCGCGGCGGTGGCCGCATCGGCACGTTCCTGGCGGACGTGCTGGCCGGCCTGGTGACCCGACCCGGCGCGTTCGTCGTTCTGGCGGCGGTCCTGATCGGCGGCATCCTCATCGTGGCCAATGCCCGGCTCGCCGAGCTCGTCGCGTCCATGCGACGGGCGGCGGGCGGGCTGAGCTCGGCCCTGACCGGTCCGGACTCCGGGCCGGGCGCTGTCAACCGGCGGCCGGCGCGGTCCGGCGCGACGCCGCAGGAGCCGCGAACCGCCACGGTGCCGCCCGACGGTTTCCGTCGGCCGACACCCATTCCCAGCGAGGCGCCGATGAGCCAGACGGTGGTCTGGGGTGCGTCACGGAGCGCACCCGGCGGCCCGCGGCTCGGGCCCGAGCGGCGATCGGGCGTCGCCCCGTCACCATCGCCCGCCGAGTCGGCCGTGGACCTCCTCGAAGCCGAGGACGCCTCGCCGCCGCACGCCCGGCCCTGGGTGCTGCCGCCGATCGACCTGTTGAGCGCGCGCGTGGAGGGCCCGGTCGGGCGACCGGACCACGCCACCAACATCGGCATCATCGAGGACAAGCTGCGCAGCTTCGGCATTCCGGCGATGGTCATCGGCACGAACACCGGACCGGTCGTCACCCAGTACGAGGTGAGGCCCGAGCCGCACATCAAGCTCAGCCGAATCGAGGGCCTGGCCGATGACCTGGCGATGGCCCTGGCGGCGCGCACGATCCGCATCGAGGCACCGATCCCCGGCAAGGACGTCGTCGGGATCGAGATCCCGAACGTCAAGAGCGAGGTCGTCGGGTTCCGGCGGCTCATGGACGACACGAAGATGCTCGACGCCGAGAGCCGGCTGTCCTTTGCCCTCGGTCGGGACGTATCGGGCAAGGCCTACGCCGTGGACCTGGCGAAGATGCCGCACCTGCTCGTGGCGGGGGCGACCGGTTCGGGCAAGAGCGTCTGCATCAACGCCCTGATCACGAGTCTCCTCATGCACGCCAAGCCGGACGAGGTCCGGCTCATCCTCATCGACCTCAAGCGAGTCGAGCTCGGCGGCTACGACCGGCTGCCGCACCTGCTGACGCCGGTCATCAACGAGCCACGGGACGCCAAGTCGGCCCTCGACTGGGCCGTCCACCAGATGGAGGAGCGCTACAAGGCGCTCGCGGCCAAGACCGCTCGCAACATCGCCACCTTCAACGCCAGCGAGCGGGTGGCCGCCGAGGAGCGTCTGCCCTATGTCGTGATCGTCATCGACGAGCTCGCCGACCTGATCATGCGGGAGGGCCGCAAGGTGGAGGAGCCCGTCGTCAAGATCGCCCAGAAGGCCCGGGCGGTCGGCATCCACCTCGTGCTCGCTACGCAGCGACCGTCGGTCAACGTCGTGACCGGGCTGATCAAGGCCAACGTTCCGTCCCGGATCGCCTTCGCGATGGCATCCATGATCGACAGCCGGACCGTCCTGGACGCACCCGGAGCGGAAGATCTCATCGGTCGCGGAGACATGCTCTACCAGCCGGTCGACCTGCCCCGACCCATCCGCCTCCAGGGCGTCTTCGTCTCGGATGAGGAGGTGCGGGTGGTGACCGGGCACTGGATCGAGCAGTCGCCCGAGCCGCTCTACGATCCGGACGTGCTGGCCTACATCGACACGGATGGCAACGGCAGCACCCAGTTCGGCTGGCTCGCGGCGATGGCCGAGGACGACCTGGCCGTCCAGGCGGCGGAGCTCGTCACCACGCTCGGCAAGGCCTCCACGTCGATGCTCCAGACGAAGCTCAAGGTCGGCTTCAGCCGAGCCAGCCGCCTGATGGACGAGCTCGAGCGCTACGGGATCATCGGCCCGCAGGATCCCCGCAACCCGGCCGTGCCCCGAATGGTCTACGGTCGCGAGAACTGGCTCGTCAGCCACGCCGATATCGACGATCCGGGCAACTGAGAGGTTTCGACCGGGTCGGGTATCCTGAGCGCGACATCGGTCGCGAGCGCGTGCGCGGCGTTCCGGCCCGGAGGGAAACCATCAGCCGATGACGACGCGAGACGAGGCCCGCCGCCGCGCTGACGTCCGATCGGACGCCGGTCGCCCGGCCGTAACCGCGGAGCCCGCCCCAGGCCTGCCCGAACGCCTCCTCGCCGCCCGCGAGCGGAAGGGCGTCGACCTCTACCGCGCCGAGCGCGACACGAAGATCCGGGCCCGGTACCTGGGTGCCCTGGAACGCGGCGACTACCGCGAGCTGCCGGGCTCCGTGTACACGAAGGGTTTCCTTCGCAATTACGCGCTGTACCTAGGGCTCGATCCCGACGAGATCCTCACCCAGTGGCGCCGCGAGCGGGGCGACGCGGCCGCTGCGAGCGAGCCCGTGATCGTCGTGCCACGCCCGCTCACCGCACCCCGGCCGGGCCTCGCGTTCTCCCCGGCGGTCGTCGTCGCGGCGGTCATGACGGTCGTCCTGCTGCTGTTCGTCGCCTACCTGGCCATGCAGGTTCTGCGCTTCGCCCGGCCGCCCACGATCGCGGTCTCCCAGCCCGCGACCGCCGTCAGCGACGTCGACGATTCCACGACCACCTATGCCCTCCGCGGGACCACGATCCCGCACGGCACGATCAACATCCAGGACGCCCCGGACCACACGATCCAGGTTTCGGCATCCGGAGACGGATCGTGGAGCCAGAACGTGGACCTCCGGCGCGGCCGCAACGACTTCACGATCTGGGCGACCGATCCGGAGACGGGCAAGATCTCGGAGCAGAAGCTCCAGATCATCATCAACGTCCCGTTCTCCGTGGTGCAGGCGCCAACCCTGTCGGTCGATTCGCCCGCGGAGGGCGCCAGCTTCCAGAACGGCGCCATCCCCGTCGGCGGCAAGGCCACCAATGCGGCCCAGGTCCTCATCTCGGCGACATACCTGGGCCCGGCGATGCCGGCCGCCGGCGGCGCCTCGCCACCGCCCGCCCCTCGCGGCCCCTCCCCGGTGTCGATCCCGGTGGGAACCGACGGCGCCTTCTCCACCCCGTTCGAGCTCACCAGCGGTCACTGGGAGATCACGGTGACCGCGTCGAGCGCCGAAGGCAAGACGACGACCCTGGCCCGGAACGTCACCGTCGCCTACAGGGGCGTGAACCTTGTCGTGACGATCCACGGCCGGGCATGGCTCAAGGTCTGGGTGGACGGAGAGATCGATTCCAAGACGGGGGCCGGCGGCAAGGTCTACGGCGACGGCAAGGTCGTGTCGTTCGGCGCCGAACAGACGATCGAGGTCCGGACCGGTTCTTCCGGGGCGACCTACTTCACGCTCAACGGCACGTCCCTGGGCCGTCTCGGCCAGGCCGGGATCCCGGAGACATGGCTGTTCTCTCGAACGGGTCCTCCCAAGCTCACTCAGCACCAGTAGGATCCCTGCCGATATGAGCCCGAGCGATGCGCCCGCGGTAGACCGCGAAACGGTCGATCCACTGGCCCCCCTCGTTGAGGCAGCTCGCCGCCTCCAGGAGCGCTGCATCGCGTCCGGGCTTTTCGTGGCGGCCGCGGAGTCGTGCACCGGCGGCCTCCTGACCCACATCCTGACGGAGGTGCCCGGGTCGTCCGCGTACCTCCTGGGCGGCGTCGTCTCGTACGCCGACCGCACGAAGGTCGAGCTGCTGGGCGTCGATCCGGATCACCTTGCCGCCCATGGCGCGGTGAGCGCCCAGGTCGCACGGGCAATGGCCCAGGGCTCGCGTGATCGGTTCCGGGCCGACCTCGCGGTGGCGATCACCGGCGTCGCCGGCCCCGATGGTGGCAGCGAGGCCAAGCCCGTCGGGTTGACTTACGTGGCCGTCGCGGACGAGGACGGGGTGGAGGTCAAACGGTTGCAGTGGGCCGGCGAGCGAAGCGCCAACAAGCGTGACTCGGCGGGAGCGGCGCTCGAGCTCCTGCTCGCCCGAGCGGGCGCTCTCGCGGATGCCAGGACCGGGGCGAGGACCGAGGCCTCGGCCGGCGCAAGCGCCGGGCCGAGCACCGACGCGACCGCCGGGGCGTCTCGATCCGCGCAGGAGTGACCCGTCGGGCGACCGAAATCGGGGCCGGCCTCGCGCCCGCCCGACGGGCGCGACCGATCTCGGCCGGAGAGCGAATCCACGTCGTCGGCGCGGCCGGAGCGGGAGCCAGCGGAGCGGCGCTGCTGGCCCATGGGGCGGGTGCGATCGTGACCGGCTGCGACGCCGCCGGCGCCTCGCAGTACACGGCGGCGCTGGCTGCGGTGGGCATCATGGTCAGCGAGGGCCACAGCCCGGACCACGTGACCGTCGCGCCGAGGCCGGATCGCCTCGCGGTGAGCAAGGCGATCACCGCGATGGACCCCGATCATCCGGAGCTCCGGGCGGCACGCCGGCTTGGCATGCGGCTCGAGCCGTGGCAGCAGGTCGTCGCCGACTCGGCCGTCAACCGGACGCTCGTCGGCGTGGCCGGCACGCACGGCAAGAGCACCACCGCCGGCTGGCTGGTCCACCTGCTGGTGCGGGCGGGAGACGATCCCTCCGCGCTGGTGGGCGCGCTCCTGCCGGCCGGCCTGACAAATGGCCTGCCGGCGACCGCCCGGCTTGGCCGGGGGCCGGCCTTCGTTACCGAGGCCGACGAGTACGCCGGCAACTTCGACGCCTACCGGCCTGCGATCGCGATCGTCACGAGCGCCGAGTGGGATCACCCGGACGTCTTCGCCGATCGGTCTGCCGTCGTGGAGACGTTCGCGCGCTGGCTCGAATCTGCCGCGGCAGGGGAGGGGACGCCGCCGGTGCTCGTGGCGAACGTGGCCGACCCCGGAGTGGAGCTGCTCCTCGCACGGTTGCAGGACTGGCCGGGAACCGTCGTCGTCACCGCCCTGGTCGATGTCTCCGGGCAGCGCCTGACCGACTACACCCGCGGAGTCGCCGAGCAGTATGCGACGGCAGCGGGCCCGGCGAGCTCCATCCTCGGGCGGATCGTTGCCGCGGACCCGGCGGGGACCTCCATGGAGCTCGTCGGGCTGGATCCGCTCGCGGGTCCGGTCCGCGTGCGGCTGCCGACGGCCGGCCGTCACAATGCCAGCAACGCATTGGGCGTGGCGGGCGCGGCTGCCGCGCTCGGCCAGCCGATCGCGGCCATCGCCGACGGGCTCGCGACGTTCCCCGGCGTGGGCCGGCGCCTCGAGCGCAAGGGCGAGGCCGGCGGGGTGGTGGTGTACGACGACTATGGGCATCACCCCACCGCGATCCGGGAGACCCTGCGTGCCGTCCGCCAGCGCGAGCCGGGACACCGGGTCTGGGCTGTCTACGAGCCGCTCACCTATCACCGGACGGCTGCGCTCCTGGATGATTTCGCGGCCGCGCTCGCCGAGGCTGACGCGGTCGCCATCGCGGACATCTGGGCGGGACGGGATCCGGACACGACGGTGGCTTCCGCTTCGCGGCTGGCGGAGGCCGTCGCCACGGCGCGGCCCGGGCTGGAGGTCGCCGCGCCCGGCTCGGTCGAGGCCACCGCCACCTGGCTCGCCGGCCGCGTCCGATCGGGCGACGCCGTGCTGGTCATGGGCGGCGGCCGAAGCTACCGGATCGGGGAGCTGCTTCTCGAGCACCTGGCCTGACGGTCGACCCGGCCCCGGAGAACGGGTGGATGCTCGCTCGGGACGCCATCGGGCCACCCCGGGTACGATGTCCGCCGGCCGCCCGACCGGCGGCGAGTGCGGCTCGAGGAATCCGGCAGGCAGGAGGTTCGATGGCCGGCGACGTCTCGTTCGATGTGGTCAGCGACTTCGACGAGCAGGAGCTCCGCAACGCCCTGGACCAGGTGCGACGTGAGATCCAGCAGCGCTACGACTTCAAGGGCGTACCGGTCGAGCTGACGCAGGCAAAGACCGAGATCACGCTGGTCACCAACGACGAGCACCGGGCGGCCGCGGTCAAGGACCTCATCGAATCGAAGGCGGTCCGGCGCAGCCTCAGCCTCAAGATCTTCGACTGGGGCAAGGTGGAGGCGGCCGGCGGCAACAGGGTCCGCCAGGTCGTCGGACTGCGCAAGGGCCTCAATGATGATCTCGCGCGGAAGATCAGCAAGCTCATCCGTGACGAGTTCCCCAAGGTCAAGTCGCAGGTCCAGGGTGACGCGGTGCGGGTATCCGGCAAGAGCAAGGACGAGCTCCAGCGGGTGATCACCCGCCTTCGCGAGCTGGACGAGCAGGTGCCCATCCAGTTCCAGAACTACCGTTGAGCGGCGTGACGGACGAGCGGGTCGCCAACCGGGAGCTCGACGCCACCGATCCCGACAGCGAACAGGGCTCAGCCTTGACTGCGTCGCCAGTCGCCGCATCGACGACCCGATCGGAGGGCAGCCAGGCGCCCGTGGCGCCGCCGGCGGCTGAAGCCGAAGGCAGGCAAACGGCCGCGCCTGCGCCACAGGCCGCGCCGGCGCCCGAGCCCGCTCAGTCCGCCGAGCCCGCTGAGTCCGCCGAGCCCGCTCGGTCCGCCGAGCGCGCTGACACGTCCGCCATCGGCCAGGTGCCCGCCATCGGCCAGGGATCCGTGCCCGCCATCGGCCAGGTGCCCGCGATCACCCAGGGATCCGAGGCCGCCCCGCCGACGCGGCGTGAGGCCGTCGAGGCTCCCCCGGACGTGCCGCCCTCGATCACGGAGCCCGGCGCCGAGCCGAGCCGCGACGTGGCGCCGGGACCCCTCGCGCAGGCGGCGCCCGTGCCTGTCGAGCCGCGGACCGCCGGTCGCTTCGTGGCCGATGCGCTCCACGCCGCCGGCGTCCGGGTCGTCTTCACGGTCCCGGGCGAGAGCTTCCTCGGCCTGCTCGACGTCCTGGGCGACGCGGGCATCCGTGTGGTTGCCGCCCGGCACGAATCGGCGGCTGCCTTCATGGCCGAGGCGTACGGCCAGTTGACCGGTCGCCCCGGAGCCTGCCTCGGGACGCGCGCGGTGGGTGCCGCCAATCTCGCCATCGGCATCCACACCGCAAGAGCGGACTCCACGCCCATGTTCGCGATCGTCGGCCAGGTCCCACGCGCGGTCCGCGGCCGCGAGGCGTTCCAGGAAGCCGACCTTGCCGCCTCGATCGGTCGCCTCGGCGTCCACGCCGGACACGATCCGGACGGTGCTGCGGCGCCTGACCGCTGCCGACCGCCCGCTCATCCTGGCCGGTGCGGGCGTCCTGCGCTCGCGGTCGTCCAGCGACCTCGTGCGCCTGGCCGAGATCCTGGAAGTGCCGGTCGTGGCCTCCTGGCGCCGCGGCGATGTGTTTCCCAACGATCATCCGCTCTACCTGGGCATGACCGGACTCGGCGCGCCCGCCACCGTCCGCGACCGCCTGGCCGTCGCAGATGAGCTGCTCGTCGTTGGTTGCCGCCTCAACGAGGTCGCCAGCCATGGCTACACGGTGCCTTCGGATAGCCAGCGCTGGACGCACGTCGATCTTGCGCCGCGGACGGGAGCGGGAGGCCTGTCTGCACCGGATCTCGCGGTCCCGTCGGATGCGCGAACGTTCCTCCGCCTCACGGTTCGGCTCCTTGCCGGCGCCGTCCATGACGTGGACCGCCTCAACGCTCGGCGCGCCGCGAACGCGGCAGACCGGGCCGCCTGGGAGGCAGCCACGATCGTCGATGGCGACGCGTGGGATGGTCCGGGTGTCCATCCCGGTCGGATCGTCGCGACGCTCGCTCGCGTCCTCCCGCCGGACGCGATCATCACGACCGACGCCGGGAACTTCGCGGGCTGGCTGGCCCGTGGCTACCGTTGGCGCCGGCCCGGGACGTTCCTGGGTCCCACCTCAGGGGCCATGGGCTACGGCTTGCCGGCCGGCATCGCGGCCGCGCTCGTTCATCGTGATCGCCCGGTGGTCGCGGTCGCCGGCGACGGCGGTTTCGCGATGACCGTCGCCGAGCTGGAAACCGCCGTCCGGGAGCGCCTGCGCGTCGTCACGCTCGTATTCGACAATGAGCGATATGGCACGATCTGGATGCACCAGGACGAGCGCGGCACCGGCCGCGGCGTGGCCACCGACCTTGGGCCGATCGACGTGGCGGCTCTCGCGGGGGCGTTCGGGGCTCGCGGCGTCCGGGTGGATGAGGACGAGGCCTTCGAGCCCGCCCTCCTGGAGGCGCTCGGCGCCGACCGCCCCACCGTCATCCATCTCCCGCTCGACCGCAGGTGGGTCTCCGTCGATCGCCGGCCGGCGTGAGACGATCGGGGGAGCTTCGCTGACTCGATCGACCAGCCGGCTCTGGCTCGGCTTGCAGGTGATCGCGGTCGTGCTGTGGGGCTGTGGCAACGCGCCGCCCCAGCCACCCGCCAGCACCTCGCCCGCGGCTTTGGGCTCGCCCGGCCCGTCTGCGTCCCGATCGACGCCATCGGCCGGAGCTGCGTCGCCTCTCTCGCCCGGCCAGGTGCCGGCTCGCCCGATCGGCTGGTCAGACTGCGGGAGCGGCTTCGAATGCGGACAGCTGCTCGTCCCGCGTGACTACGCCGTCGCAGGCGGCCCGTCCCTCATCATCTCCGTGATCCGCCTCCCGGCTCTCGACCGGGCGCATCGGATTGGATCGCTCGTCGTCAATCCCGGCGGACCGGGGGCATCCGGGGTCGACTTCGTGCGCAGGAGCGGCGACATCGTCTTCGCCGAGGGCGTCCGGCGTGGGTTCGACATCGTGGGCTTCGATCCACGGGGCGTGAACCGCAGCTCGGAGGTGCGCTGCGTCGACGACCTGGATCATTTCCTGGCGGTCGACTCGGCGCCCGACAACCCGGCGGAGCTGGCAGCGCTGCTCGACGGTGAGCGGGCCTTCGCCGAAGGCTGCCAGCGGCGGAACGCGGAGCTGCTGCCGGTCCTGGGAACGGAGAATGTCGCCCGCGATCTCGACCGGCTGCGGGCCGCGCTCGGCGACGCCAGGCTGACCTACGTTGGCTTCTCGTACGGGACGCTCATCGGCGCGCTCTACGCGGAGCTGTTCCCGGATCGGATCCGCGCCCTGGTGCTCGATGGAGCCGTGGATCCGTCGCTGGACCTTGCCGCCCTCAGCAAAGGTCAGGCCAGGGGCTTCGAGGCGGCGCTCGGGCGATTCCTGGCCGATTGCGCCAACGACCGATCGTGCCCGTTCCGCCACGGCGGCAAACCCGGGCCAGCCTTCGATCGCCTGATGCGGCAGATCGATGCGAAACCACTGCCCGCGACTCGGCTCCGCGATCCGCGTCTCGTGGGTCCGGGCTACGCGTGGAGCGGCATCGTGGGCGCGCTCTACTCGCGAGGGTCATGGCCGCTTCTGGCCGCCGGCCTCGCGCTCGCCGAGGCTGGCGATGGATCGCTCTTCCTCCTGCTGGCGGACCCGCTCAACGGGCGAAGCCCGGACGGCGGCTATTCGAACCTCATCGACGCGCACCGGGCCGTCGTTTGCGTCGACTTCCCGGCGCCGCGGGATCCGGCGGCCTACGAGGCCGAGGCCCGGGCCTGGTCACGGGAGGCGCCGCACTTCGGGGCGCTCCTTGCGTTCAGTGACGTCGGCTGCGCCTTCTGGCCGATCGCCCCGACCCGCAAGCCGGCACCGGTCTCGGCCCCCGGAGCGCCGCCGATCGTCGTGATCGGCTCGACCGGCGATCCGGCCACGCCGTACGCATGGTCGGTCGCGCTGTCGCGCCAGCTCAGCTCCTCCATTCTGGTCACGCGGCGTGGCGAGGGACACACCGGCTACGCGTCGAGCGCCTGCGTCGCCGAAGCCGCCGACGCATATCTCGTCGACCTGAAGGTCCCGAAGCGGGGCCTGACCTGCTCGTGACGACGACCTGGGCCTCGTTCGACGTTCGGGCGCGCTTCGTCGCGGCCCGTGGTATCCGGCTCGACTCGGGCACGGCCTGCGATATCGTCGTCGGTGATCGATCGCACACAGCCGCGGCACGCCCGAACTCGCGTCGAGCGCCCGCCGGCGAGCATTGCTCGCAGGACTTCCAGGGCTTCATGGAGGGCGGCGCGTCGGAGGGCGTGCGGGCGGCCGGCGAGATCCTGACGGACATCAAGTTCGGCTGAGGTCCAGACGCATTCCAACCGCCGGGCGTATTCCATCGTCAATCAGCGGCGCAGCAGGCCTGCGCTGCAATCTCGCCCCAGCCGCCATCCGGGAGAGCGGCTCGGACGGGGTGGTGCGGGCGCGCAACCCCAGTCGGCGTCGGGTGCCCCGTCCTACTGGGGGGTGTCGAGGCGGGCGGCACGAACCGCAGACTCTCGAGTGACAGCCACCTGAGCGTCCACCGTCGCGGTGACCCCGCCGGTGACGGAAGCCCTTGGGAGTAGCCTCGATGCGGACGGTCGCGCGGGTCGTCATCTCGATCGGTCGCCCGATCGCCGTGGCGACGCTGCTGTTCGTCGGCCTGGGGCTGGCGACACTCGTCTCGCCGCTGCGCTCGCTGGTTCCGGCCGCCTTTGCTGCCGACCCCACTATCGATTTCACGGTCAACGGCTCGACCAGCGAGCAGCCACTGTCCGGTGAGGCACCGCTGGCGGTCAGCTTCGCCGGGTCTTCGACGGTCGAGCCGACCACCTGGGCGTGGAGCTACGGCGATGGAGCCTCGGGCGATGGTCAGAGCTCGGCGCACACGTACGAAGCGCCGGGAACGTACACCGTCGTGCTCACCGCGACGTTCAGTGACGGTTCGAACGCGAACCTGACGCGGTCCGACCTGATCGCTGTCACCGATCCACGGCCCGCGCCGGTCGCCGCATTCGCGGTCACGGGTGCGACCTTCATCGCCGGCCGGCCGGTTGCGTTCGTCAACACGTCGACGGGGGATCCGAAGCATTTCACCTGGGAGTTCGGCGACGGCACGAGCTCGACGGAGCCCGAGCCGACTCACACGTATGCGGCGGCCGGCACGTTCCTGGTCATCCTCACGGCCAGGACCGCGGCCGCCAGCTCCACCGCCAGCCACGCGATATTCGTCATCCCGGCCTGGACCGGCGGGTTGAATCTCTATCGCACGGGCGTCTTCTCGACCCAAGCGACGTACACGTGGTGCGTGCCCACCTCCGCTCAGATCATGGTCAACATGATCAAGGGCAGGTCGGTTCACAGCTCCACCGAGCAGGGCAGCTGGTACCGGCTGGGCCGGCGACTCAACCGCTATACCTACTCGTACCCGGGAGTGGATCCCAGGGGCTTTGCCGGCATCCTCAACACCGTCGGCGTGGGGTCCTACCGAGTCTATGCTGGCATCACCTATCAGACGACGCTGCGCTACGCCGCCAAGCGCATGCGGCTCACCGGCAAGCCGGTCGGGCTCTTCGTCAGCGCCGGTCATCACGCCTGGGTGCTCAACGGATTCCAGGCGTCCGCCGATCCGGCCGTGACCAACAGCTATACCGTCACCTCTGTCTACGTCATGGGTCCCTTGTGGCCCAAGCAGACTCGCGGCTATTACGACATGGCTCCGAACAAGCGACTCTCGAACGCCACGTTCGCCCGCATCCTGACGCGGTATGACGACCGGATCCGAACGATCTGGGACTACCATTACGTAATCGTCGCTCCCTAGGCGTAGGGTCCTTGGCTTAGCATCACCGCGGACGTGCCCGGGGGCGAAGTTCGCTCGCCGCGGCCGACCTAGCTATATCCAGCCGAGGGCCGGCAGATCCGCATTCGTCGTTGGAAGAAGCCGCCTGAACCCCTGAGCGAGGCGGAACTCGCACCGCGCCCGGCCGCGTCTGGATCGATGTCTCGTGCCCGACGCCGCGTCTGGGCGCTGCTCGCGACCGCCCTGCCCAGGGGCGCCATCGTCCTGTCCATCTTGACGTTCGGCGGCTACGTCATGGGCCTCGTTCGCGACCGGCTGTTCGCACGGACGTTCGGGGCAGGTCCCGAGCTGGACGCTTACAACGCCGCCTTCGTCCTGCCCGAGCTTGCCCTCGACGTCCTCGTCGCGGGCGCGCTCGTCGCCCCGTTCGTGCCGGTCTTCACCGGGCTGAAGGCCGAGACACACGAAGCGGCCCGAGCATTCGGGCGGACCGTCCTCACCCTCGCGGTCGTGGTCATGGCGCTCGTGTCGGCCCTCCTGTTCGTCTTCGCCTCGCAGACCGTGTCGATCATCGCGCCCGGGTTCCAGGGCGCACAGCGCGAGCTCTACGTCGACCTCTTCCGGCTGATGTGCGTGACGCCGGTCATCTTCGCGGCGTCGATCGTCCTGGGCGAGATCCTCGTCGCGGAGCGGCGCTTCCTGGCCTATGGCCTTGCGCCGCTCCTGTACAACGGCGGCATCGTCGCCGGAACGGTGCTCCTGGCAGATCGGCTGGGCATCGCCGCGGCCGCCATCGGGGCAGTCGCGGGCGCGCTCGCACACCTCACGATCCGAGTCGTGGGGATCAGCCGGACCAGCTTCCGGCCACGGCCGAGCCTGGCCCTCCGGACCCGCGGCCTGGGGACGTTCCTCCGGCTCATGGTCCCCAAGATGGTGAGCCACCCGATCGAACCGCTCACGTTCCTGTACTTCACGTCGCTGGCCTCTACCCTCGCCGCCGGCTCGGTCAGCTCGGTCAGCTTCGCGCGGAACTTTCAGAGCGTGCCGGTCAGCCTCATCGGCGCCTCGTTCGCGATCGCGGCGTTTCCCGCCCTCTCCGCGGCCGCGGCGGCCGGAGACCGGCGGGGATTTGGCCGGGTATTCGGCACGAACCTCGTGACGATCGCGATCCTGTCCACGGGTGCGGCCGTCGGGCTCTTCGTCCTGAGCGGGCTTGCCATCCGCGTCCTGCTCGGTGGTGATGCCTTCGACGAGGAGGACATCAACCGAACGACGAGCATCCTGGCAGTGTTCGCGATCGCGGTCCCCCTCGAGAGCCTCACGCACCTGTTGAGCCGGGCGCTCTACGCGACCCGCAATACCATCCTGCCGACCCTCGCCTCCGTCGTTGGGTTCGTCGCGATCGTCTTCACCGCCGACAGGCTCGCCCCGACGATCGGCCTGGCCGCGATCCCGGTCGGCTTCGGCGTAGGAATGGCCGTCAAAGTGGCCGTTCTCGGGCTCGCCCTCGCTCCGCGCGTCGCGAGCATCGGGCGCGCGCCCGAGCCGGCGTCGGAAGGGGCCGGCGATCCCCGGCTCGCATCGACCCGGCGCGCCGGCTTCGACAGGGCGCGCCTCACGGCTGCGATCACGACGGTGGCCCTCGTCGCGCTCGCGATCGGGGTCGTCCACTCGACGGGAGAGGCGCTCTCGGGAGCGACCCTCGAGGTCGCCCCGCTGGTCACGCCCTGGGCTCGCGTGAACCCGCCGGCGGTCGTCCGATCCGCCGATCCTTCGAGCGTCGCAACCGGGCCCGGGGGCTCGGCCGGTCCAGGTCGATCGAGCGGGCCGACCGCATCGCCATCGCCGACTGCACGAAGCGGCCCGTTCGCGATGGATCTCTACGAGGCAGGCGATTTCGTGGGCGAGTTCCGGGACATCTGGTGCCTGCCGGCGGCGATGCAGACGGCCATGAACATCATGGACATGGGTGCCGACACGAGCCGGACCGGCCAGGGCCGTCTCTTCGACCTGTCGCGCTCACTGGCGCCGGCCCCAGATGGCGCGGCGGAGCCCGAGGCATGGCCGATGGGGCTCGTGCAGCTCGGCTACGGCGACTACGAGGTTCGGGCCCAGTCCTCGATCAGATCGGCGATCCAGCTCGCCGCGAAGCAGATCCGCCTCACCAACCGGCCGGCGGGGCTCATGGTCTGGCGCGGCGCTCACACCTGGGTGATGTCCGGCTTCACCGCGACCGCCGATCCCGCGGCTTCGGATGCGTTCACGGTGACGGCCGTCCGGATCGAGGACGTCTGGTACCCCCGCCTCTCCAGGCTGTGGGGTTACTCCCGAAAACCCGATGCGCTCGTTCCCGTCGCATCCCTCCCCGAGGACTTCCTGCCCTGGCACCGGCCGCGCGGATCGTACCCGGCCAAGGAGGGCAAGTTCGTCATCGTCGTTCCGACGTGATCTCGGACCGATCGCACGGATGACGGGACGTATCCGGCTCGGCCTCGTCGGCACGGGTTGGATCACCGGGCTCCATCTCGCCTCGCTGGACCGGCTCGACCGCACCGATCTCGTCGGCGTCGTCTCGGGCGCCATCGACCGCGCAGCCTCGATCGGCGCCCAATGGGGCGGCACGCCATACACCGACCTGCGGGGGATGCTCGAGCGCGAGCGCCCGGACGCGGTCTACGTCTGCCTGCCGCCCCATCGCGCCGCGGCCGCCTGCGAGCTGCTCGTCGACCATCGGATTCCGTTCCTCACCGAGAAGCCGCTCGCTGCGAGCGCCGCCGATGCCGAGCGTGTCGGCGCCGCGCTCCGCGGCCGGAACCTCGTCACCGCCGTCGGCTACAACTGGCGCGGGCTCGATTTTCTGCCGGTCGTCCGGGAGCGGCTGGCGGCGCGGCCGGCGCGCCTGGTGCTCGGCCGCTGGACCGGCCGGCTGCCGCCACCCGCCTGGTGGCGCCACGTCGACGAGAGCGGCGGACAGGTCGTGGAGCAGGCGACCCACCTGTACGACGCGGCGCGTTACCTCGTCGGCGAGGCGGTGGTGCTGGCGGCATCGTCGGCCCGGTCGCCGCGGACGAACCTGCCCGACGCGGACGTGGACGACGTCGCCGGAGCGATCCTCCGCTTCGACAGCGGCGCGATCGGGACGTTCGTCAACGCTTCGATCCTGAGCTCGGACCAGATCGAGCTCGATCTGCTGTCGGAACGGCGCCGGACGACGATCCTGATGCACCCGGGCCAGAACGGCCCGCGTTGGACGCTGACCCTCGACGATGGAGCAGCCGACCACACCATCGAGACTCGGCGCGACCCGTATGACGTGCAGGCGGAGGCTTTCCTCGACGCGGTCGCCCGCGGCGAGCCCGATCGTGTGCTGTCGAGCTACGCGGACGCGCTGATCACGGACCGCCTCGTTCGATCGGTCGTCGCGGCCACCGGATCCCGCGGCTGACCCGGGCGACACCCGGGGATCCTGGCCGGCCCGGAGTAGACTGCTGGCTCGCGACGCATCCGAGGTTGGGATGGACGATCCCACGTTGCTCAAGCGGCTGAGAGCGATCGAGGACCAACTCGAGATCCTCTCCGAGCGAGCCGGAGTCAGCTACTCGCGCCCGGGGACCGCCCTTCTACCGACGGTCCGTGAGCTCGCCCTGTCCGGCAAGAAGATCCAGGCGATCCAGGAGCTTCGCGAACTCACCGGCGCGTCGCTCGGCGAGGCCAGGCAGATCCTCGACGACCTGTAGCGACTCCACGGACCCGGCGAGCAGAGTCGCTACGCAGGGCGAATCACCCCGCAACACGCCAAGGAGAACCAGATGAACGAGCTCCTGGTGGTCGCCTTCGACCATTTCGACGATGCGCGGAATGCGATGGCGCGCCTCCGCAGCCTGGAGCGGGAGGGCAAGATTCGCTTCGAGGACACCGCGATCCTGGAGCGCGACCCGGACGGGACGGCCCACGTCAAGAACGAGGTCAGCGGCACCACGGAAACAGCCGCGGTGATCGGTGCGATCATCGGCGGGTTCGTGACGTTTCTCTTTCCTCCCGTCGGCATGGCGATCGGGGCGGCCCTTGGGGCGGCGCTTGGGATCGGGCTCGACACGGGCGTCAGCGACAAGTTCATCGACGAGGTCAAGAAGACGCTTCGGCCGGGCCGGTCGGCATTGTTCCTCGTCGTCAAGGAGTCCGACGCCGACGCGACGCTCGCGGCGCTCCGGCCGTTCCGCGGCGATGTCATCCAGACGACGTTGCCGACCGAGGCCGAGGAGGCGCTTCGCCAGGCCCTCGACTAGGACCCGAGTTCGGGAGCAGGCCGCGCCCTGACCGGCGCGGCCCGGATCCCGATCGAATCGTGCTCAGACGCCGCGAGAAGCGGACAGGTGGTCCTGCTGGAGCCGGTCCAGGAGGACGCTCCGCCTGGTGCGGGCGAGGCAGATCCGGAGCCGGGTCGCCTCGGTCTGCCGCCGCTCCGGCCGTTCCAGCCGGCCGACGCCCTCGCGAAACGCAACGGCGATGTCCGGGTAAAGGTGGGTGCGGTGGCGTTTGAACATGTCCGACAGCCTGTGCGCAGTGGTGCGTATGGGCAACCCTCCCGATGGGCCATCCCGACACCGGACGATAGTGCCGGCAGAGGCGCTCTGCCGATGGTCCGGGCGGTGCCCGACCCGGCACACACTCGGCCGGTGCGCTGGTGCGGGTGGTACACCGAGCGACCGCGGAACGGGCAATGCCCGATCGATCAGCGCCTCGGCCTCGATCGCCTCCGCCCCTGAGTGGATGGCCAACCGGGCGCCCTCGATGACCTCCATCGGGACATTCTCGCCGAGTCGAGCGGCGAACCGGGAGGCTGCATAATCGTCGGGATGAACGAGCCAGCGTCGTGACAGAGGCCGCGCAGCCACCGGTGACGCCGATGGAGCGCCCAGTCGCAGACCCACTGCGAGCCGGCCGCGAGGCGTCCGCGAACCACGCCTGGCAGGAGGCCTTTGACCTCCTCTCGCAGGCGGATTCCGAGGGCTCGCCGGGCGCAGGCGGTCCTGGCGCCCCGTCCGGCGTGGGTGCCCTGTCCGGGTCCGATCTGGAGGTGCTCGCCGAGGCGGCGTTCTTCGCCGCCCGTGCGGATCGGGAGATCGACATCAAGGAGCGGGCGTTCAAGGCCTACCTGGCCGAGGGGAACCGGCTGCGGGCCGCCTACATGGCGCTCGACCTCGCGAGACGGCTCGGCGACTCCGGCAAGCCGTCGATCGCATCGGCCTGGTTCCGGCGGGGCGAGCGGCTCCTCGAAAGCGAGCCGGAGAGCTACGCTCACGGGTATCTGGCGCTCCTGCGCAGCATCAGCGCCCAGGGCACCGGCGACATCGCCACCGCGATCGAGCTGGCCGATCAGGCCGTCCTGATCGCGAACCGGACCGGCGACGCAGACCTCCAGGCCACGGCCCTGGCCGATCTGGGAACCCTCAAGATCGCCACGGGGGCGACCACCGACGGCTTTGCCCTGATGGAGGAAGCATCGGTGGCGGCCGTGAACGGCGAGCTGTCTCCGATCACCACCGGCGTGACCTGTTGCCGGATGATCTCGGCGTGCCGCGACCTGACCGACTACCGGCGCGCGAGCGAGTGGACGGAGGCGACGGATCGCTGGTGCGAGCGCCAGTCGGTCTCGGGCTTCCCCGGCATATGCCGCGTGCACAGGGCGGAAGTCGTCGCCGTGAGTGGCGCGTGGGAGCGCGCGGAGCGTGAGCTTCGTCAGGCCACCAGCGAGCTGGCCGCCTACAACGCGATCCCGCCGATGGCGGACGGGCTCTACGCCATCGGGGAGATCCGGCGCCTGCAGGGAGACCTGGCGGCGGCCGAGTCGGCGTTGCGCGAGGCACACGGCCTTGGCCGGTCCCCGCAGCCGGCCCTTGCGCTCATCAGGCTGGCGGAGGGCAAGATCAAGGCCGCGGCCGCGGCGATCGGCTCGGCCGTCCGGGAGGAGACCTGGGATCAATGGGCCCGGGCCAGGCTCCTGCCCGCGCAGGTCGAGATCGCGGTGGCGTCGGGCGATCTCACCCTCGCTCGGGGCGCGGCAGAGGAGCTCGCCCGGATCGTGGAGGCATACCAATCGCCCGCCCTGGAGGCGGGCAGGAACGTGGCGCTCGGCCGCGTGCTGCTGGCCGAGGGCGACGCCGCGGCCGCCGCGCATGAGCTTCGCAGCGCTATCCGCCTCTGGCGAGAAGTCGGCGCGCCGTATGAGGTGGCCAGGGCTCGGGCCCTCCTCGGGCGGGCGCTCTTCGCTGTCGACGAGGACGACGATGCCGAGCTCGAGGTGCAGGCTGCGCGCGACGAGTTTGCTCGATTGGGCGCCGCACCGGACGTGGCGGCCGCCCAGAGGGAGCTGCAGGCGGCGCTCGAGCGACGCAGCCGCCCGCTGCAGACCCGCAAGACGTTCATGTTCACGGACATCGTGGGCTCCACGAATCTGGTCGAGCTGCTCGGCAATGAACAATGGGAGCGCCTGCTCCGTTGGCACGACGACGCGCTGCGCGCCCTCTTCGCCAGGAGCCGAGGCGAGGTCGTGAACTCGACGGGGGACGGCTTTTTCGTCGCTTTCGACACGGCCCGCCAGGGCATCGACTGCGCCGTCGCCATCCAGCGAGCGCTCGCCGACCATCGCCGGAGCACCGGTTTCGCGCTGTCGGTTCGGATCGGACTGCACACCGCGGAGGCGAATCAGCGTGGCGGCGATTACAGCGGCATGGGCGTCCACGTGGCTGCGCGTGTCGTGGCGCTGGCCGGGGGAGGCGAGATCCTGGCAACCGCGGCCTGCCTTGCCGAAGCGGGGGACGTCGAGGCATCCGAGCTTCGCGAGGCGTCCGTCAAGGGCGTGACTGCTCCGATCGGCGTTGCGTCCGTGAGCTGGGCCTGAATCGCGACCAACTGCGCTTCAGCCGACGACACTGACTGCCTAGCCGACCGTGGCGCCCTCGGCCCATGGCATGAGCGCCGGCGATGCGAACGAGGAGGTCACATCCACGGGGCGTCCGTCATCGCGAATCGACCGGAAGGCCGCCGCGATGACGTCGACGACATGGGCGGCCTGCTCAGCGCTGGCCCGGTGTGGCCGGCCGGCGTCGATCGCCGCCGCCATCTCGGCGACGCCCCTGGCCCAGGCGGTCCCGCGCGGCGCAGGCCTCACGAGCGGGATCGGCTCGTACGCTTCGCCGAACGCCCCAACCTCGACGGCGGCATCGAAGTCCTGGAAGTTTCCGAGCGCGAGGGACGCATCATCGCCGTGGAATTCGATGCCGCCGATCGCCTTGGCCGGCCGGCCGACGTAGAAGCTCGTCGTCAGGCGCATGACGGCGCCGCCGTCGAGCGTGATCGCCGCAACGATCAGGTCCGGGCTGCCGATCCGGAATGGCGCGGCGTCGGTCGTGACCCGATCCGGCTTCAGCTCCCAGCCCCAGGCTGCGACCGACCGCGCCGGGCCCAGCATGGACGTGACGAGCGTGAGCGGGTAGACACCGACGTCGACGAGGGCTCCAACCTCGTAGAACGGGATCGGCGCCGGATGCCACGTCTCGATCCGTCCCCAGTTGACCTCCGCGTAGACGGCGCGCACCGGCCCCAGCCGCCCGCTGCGAACGATCTTCGCGGCCGTCTGCTGCGCCTCGCCGAGGAACGTGGACGGCGAGCAACCCAGGCGGACGCCCCGCGCGGTCGCGAGGTCCACGAGCTCGTGCGCCTCCTCCGGGCGCAGAGCGAGCGGCTTCTCGCTGTACACGTGGCGGCCTGCCTGCAGTGCGCGCTTGGTCACCTCGAAATGCGCCTGATGGACGGTCAGGTTGATGACGATGTCGACGTCGTCGTCGGCGAGGAGCTCGTCCAGCGTTGCGTGGGCGCGGCAGGCATAGCTGTCGGCAAACGCGGCGGCCCGCTCCCGGTCGATGTCGGTGGCCGCGATCAGTCGGATCTCGGGCTGCTCCCTGCTGTTGGTCGCGTACTGGCCGGCGATGT